>Ga0209654_1000812_pt1 | contig 28305 bp, 30 predicted proteins | sample SaaInl1SG_22_DNA_FD_184646 | JGI IMG/M metagenome (GOLD analysis project Ga0209654, IMG submission 184646) | Marine microbial communities from expanding oxygen minimum zones in the Saanich Inlet - ESP_161SG_22_DNA (SPAdes) (version 2) | ecosystem: Environmental > Aquatic > Marine > Intertidal... | reverse complement strand
AAGCTTTTGACGACACTTTTTGGAGTTTGGATTTTTATTATGACGACAGCAGCTACCGCCGAAACCGGCAAAACATTGGTTCTTGAAACGTCTCAGGGCCCCGTTGAAATCGAGCTACTTCCAGAGTTGGCGCCAAACCATGTTGCGCGTATTACAGAGCTCGCTTCTAGTGGCTTTTACGATGGCATTATTTTCCACCGTGTAATTCCGGGCTTTATGGCCCAGACCGGTGATCCAGATGGCACTGGCATGGGTGGCTCTGGCCAAAAGCTTGATGCCGAATTCACCGATTACCAGTACCGCGAAGGCACTGTTGGCATGGCCCGTTCGATGAACCCGAATTCAGGCGACAGCCAGTTCTTCATCTGCTTTGACGGCTGTGGTCATTTGACTGGCCAATATACGGTTTGGGGACAGGTCACACGCGGCATGGATAACGTGCACAAAATTGCCGTTGGCGAGCCGCCAGCAACACCTGATCAGATTGTATCTGCAAGCATCATTGACTAGCTTGCACTCTTACTTGTTTCCTAACAGCCGCCTTCGGGTGGCTGTTTTAGGTTGCGCCGCTTGCCTTGCGCCTTGTGCTGAAATAGACCAGCACCCCAAGCCAGATTAGACCAAACGCACCAAGCTCCCCAAACGAAAATCCAGCGCCGAGCAGGAATACCCCAACCAATAGCTGGGTCGTTGGGTTGATATAGAATAACAGGCTAGACCTGATCACCTTTAGATCACGATTGCCCACATGAAACAGGAATAGCGGCGTCACGGTCAATATGCCAAAGACAATCGCCAGCATCACATTCACCAGCCCACCGCCAAAGAATAATGGCTGGCCATCGATATGCATCCACACCAAATAGCCCAGCGCCAGCGGTGTCAGCAACACGCTTTCGATGAACAGGCCAAATATCGGATCAATCTTGAATTTCTTCCGGACGATCGAATAGAGTCCAAACGTCCCCGCAAGCCATAGAGCAAGCCACGGCATGCCGCCGATCAACACGCCTTTGACAATCACCCCGCATAGCACAAAGCCGATCGATACCCATGCCCATCGGTCAAGCTTTTCACCAATGATAAAAATGCCGAGAAGCACCGCGAATAGAGGATAGCTGAAATACCCAAAGGCGGCATCGACGACTTGGCCTGTCTGGACGGCATAGACAAATAACAACCAGTTTGCCCCGATCATCAATGTGCAAATGCTCGCCCCTAACCAAAAGCCCGGCTTTGCCAGCTCGCTTACCACTGTGGAAAAGCCAGTGCTCTTGCCAACAATGATCGCCAGGATGATAGCTGACCATAGCGCCCTTTGCGCAACGATCTCAATCGGTCCGGCATTTTCGATGAACGAGATATAAAGCGGCAACATGCCCCAGATTAGGCCAGCCGAAAGTGCCGCCGTAACACCGCGTAGCTGGACCGGATCAAATTTGGCCTTCGACATAGTGCCACTCCGGCGTTAGCCCTAATGGGGCGGCTTCATAAAACCCTATAACTGGCCACGCAATCCAGTCTCGCCGTTACATCAGCGGCAAAGGCCTGATTTCAGCGGTTAGCAATTGATCATCCGCCTTGACCGTCACCCGTTCGCCCGAGTCTATCGCCGCGGTGGATACCATCGCCACTGCAATGTTTGAATTGAGCCGCGGTGAATAGGCACTAGCACTAGCATAGCCAGCATATTGCTTGTTCCATTCCAGATCCCAGCGGTTTTCATTCGTACCGGCAAACGGCGCCCCGTCAATTACTAGGCCCATAAAACGCCGCGATACACCAGCGTCACGGATCGCAATTAGCGCATCCTTGCCGACAAAATCATGCTCCTGATCGACATTGATGAATTTATCCATGCCGAGTTCAAACGGATTGGTGGTGGCATCAGTATCCGCGCCATAGGAAATTAAACCGCTCTCGATACGTTCGATATAATTCGGCGTTCCCGGCCCAATGCCAAAAGGCGCCCCCGCATCGGCGACTTTTTCCCACAATTGCGTGCCAAATTTACCGTCACGCAAATACAGCTCATAACCGCCCTGCTTTGACCAGCCTGATTTGGCGACAACCAGCGGAATACCGTCCAGTTCAGTCACCCGAAAACCAAAATATTTTAACTCGCGAACCCAGTCACCAAACAGACTAGCGACAACCTCTACCGCTTTGGGGCCTTGGATTGCCAGCGGTGATACATCTGGTTCGAACACGCGGACATCCATGCCCCGCGCCCCGGCAATACCGGCCGCCCACAGGGTAATATCGCTATCGGCAATCGACAGCCATACTTCGTCCTCGGCAACTTGCAGCAATACAGGATCATTAATGATGGTTCCGTTATAATCACAGATCGGCACATATTTGCCCTGACCGATGACCAGCCCGTCCAAATTTCGCGGCGTCAAATAACGCGCCAGCTTGATCGCATCAGGCCCCTTTAGCGCCACTTGTCGCTCGACCCCGACATCCCACATGGCAACCGCGTTAACTAGCCGGTCATATTCCGCCTCTGGGTCGCCATAGCTTGTTGGCATATACATATGATTATAAACACTAGCCGCCGATAAACCGGCGCGGCGGGCAGCTTCAAAAAACGGGCTTTTGCGTACCCGTGGACCAATTGACAATTGAATCGCCATAATTCCCACTCCAGACAAGATTATATGTTAAGCAAAAAAATCTCTTATCTCAGCCACAAATAGATCAATTTCATCAGCGCCGCAATCAAGATGCGTTACAAGACGAATTTGCTCGCTACCGCCGCCAATCAGCATGCCCTTTGCCGCCAGATGGGTGCGCATTGCAGATGCCGCACCCTCCGGCGGCCGGATGAACACCATGTTTGTCTGCACCGCATCAACATCGACATGAATGGCGCTGATGCTGGCCAATTGCTCGGCTAGCCGTACGGCATTGCGGTGATCATCTGCCATCCGTTCGATGTTATTCTCCAGCGCATAGCTACCCGCGGCGGCGAGAACACCAATCTGGCGCATGCCCCCACCTACTAGTTTGCGAATACGATGAGCGCGGGCAATAAATGCTTTCGGCCCCGCAAGCACGCTTCCGGCTGGCGTGCCGAGCCCCTTGGACAGACATAGCGAGACCGTATCAACCTCGGCCAGCATATCGGCGGCTGTCACCCCTAGCTTGACGATTGCATTCATCAAACGCGCACCGTCCATATGCACAACAAGCCCATGTTCTTTGCCGCGTTTTGCAAGGGCGCTGATCTCTGCAACTGGGCTTACTTTACCCGACCATGTATTCTCTAAAGACAGCATCTTTGAAATCGCGCAATGCTCATCATCGGGCTTTACCGTGCGGTCAATATCATCAATATTGATAGAGCCGGATGCGGTGGTTGGCATCGGTGCAAACATAACCCCGCCTAGGACCGACGCGCCGCCTGCTTCGTCAATAAAGACGTGATATTTGTCGCCACACAGAATTTCCTCACCGCGTTGGCAATGGGCGAGCATGGCGCAAAGGTTTGATTGCGTGCCGCTGGAGACAAATAATGCGGCTTCCTTGCCCAGCAATTTTGCCGCCTGATCCTGTAGCGCATTTACGCTGGGGTCATCGCCATAAACATCATCACCGACCGGCGCCGCCATCATCGCCGCCAGCATCCCCTCACTTGGTTTAGTGACGGTATCACTGCGCATATCCACGCGCACTGGCTCGTTACTTCTGCCGACACCAACATATTTCATGTCTTAGCTCTCCACTATCATTCTCGGCTGGGGCTTAGCCAGCCAGAAAAGTCTTTATATCAAATTCTGGGTCATTCACTTGCGCCGCGGTTGGTGTACGGCCGCTATCTAGGCATTTTTTACCAAGCATATAGCCAGCCGGATCGCGAACCGCCTCGATTGAGTGAAGAACATCGCCAGCGAAACTCCAACATGAAAATCCGCCTTCGCGTTTTCCCGGGCGAATAATCGCGGTCACGTCATCGCCCGGCGGTGGCACAATACCAGCCGATTGTAGGCGCACATCATATTGCTCTGACCAAAACCAAGGCGCTTGCCACTCTGGCGGTGCGTGGCCATTTATCGCCGCCGCCGCACGGGCCGCGCTATCTTGGGCATTATGCACCGATTCCACACGGATAGGCACATCACCAACCATAGGCGCACTCGCCGCGCATAGCGCACCATCGCCAATCGCATAAATCGCGGCGTCACTGGTTTGCATATTCACATCAACCGCAACACCATTGCCGCCGTCAATACCGGCGATCTCCGGCAATGTCATATCCGGGGTCACACCAATACCGACAATCAGCATTTCGGCCTCCAACACGCTACCATCACCCAGCGTCACGCCGCTAAAAGCATCATCTGTCTGGTTAATGGAGGCTATTTGCGCACCGATATGCAATTGAACATCTTGCGCCATGTGCAAATCTGCAAAAAACTGGGATATTTGTGGGCTAGCAACGCGCGCCAGCAACCGATCGGCCGCCTCAATCACCGCAACCGATAGCCCCATCTTGCGCAGGGATGCGGTGGTTTCCAAGCCAATATAACCGCCCCCGATAACGATGGCCTTGGCGGATTTCACCTTGGTAGATTCAGAACGGGCAACGGTGTCCTTGATAGCCTGAGCATCGAGCGGATCGCGCACCACATGCACACCGGCCAACCCCCTAGCATCGGGCAACATCCGTGCCCGCGCACCCGTTGCCAATACCAACTTGTCATATGAAATGACCTCACCAGAATCTAAAGTCACATTCTGGCTAGCCCGATCAATAGCGGTGACTTCCTGTCCTTTGCGCATGGTAATATTGTTCTGTTCGTACCATTCCGGCTTGCGCAAAAAATAAGTCTCGACGCCACTATCATCATCATAAAGAAACGCCTTTGACAGCGGCGGGCGTTCCATTGGCCAATCCGGCAACCGGTCGATGATTGTCAAATCACCGACGAAACCATGGGTGCGCATCGCGTCCAGAAACGCCACACCAGCATGGCTGGCACCAACAATAACAATATGTTCTTTCATCGAAAAATTACTTCCTGATAGGAATTATGAAAGCCGCGTATTAATTCAAGAAACCATCGTCAAAACGTCAAATGAGCATGGCAAAAAACCATAGCGGGTCAAGCCATTTCAGCCAAACTGGCGGGCTATGTTCGACATTTCTGTTGCAACACCATCAAAAAGGTGGCACGGCAGAATTGAGACGCGGCACTGCGCCTCACCAAACGGCAAAAATTGGGACGCTGAACATGCAGGAACATTGGAAAAATTACATCAATGGCGAATGGGTGGACGGTGGTTCTGGCTGGCTCATGGTAACGGCGCCGGGGACTGGCGAGGATATTGCCAGAATTGCCATGGCCGATACAGCCGACATCAACCGCGCTGTTGCCGCCGCCAAAGCCTGTCATGAAAGCGGCGCCCTTTCCGAATTGCGGCCCGTCGAGCGTAGCCGCATGGTTCGCAAAATGGGCGACTATCTGTTAGATCACACCGCCGAAATAGCCGAATTGCTTTGCCTTGAGAGCGGCAAGCCCTATTGGGAGGCAGTGATCGAGGTGGAAGGCGCCGCCCGCTATTTTGAATATTATGGCAATCAGGCCGAAACCGTGGAAGGTCGATCCATCCCGCTTGGTGCGGATTATCTGGATTACACAATTTATGAACCCTTTGGCGTGTCCGCCCAGATTATTCCGTGGAATTACCCTCTAGAAATGACTGCGCGGTCGCTATCTGCGGCGCTGGCAACGGCGAATGCCTGTGTGGTGAAAACGCCTGAACTCGACCCGCTCACCGCTAGCTGGTTTGCCCATGCCGCCATCGCCGCCGACCTGCCACCGGGGGCGGTTAATATTCTGTGCGGCTATGGTCATGAGGCGGGGGCCGCATTGGCCTCACATCCCGATATTGGCAATGTGGTTTTCACCGGATCGGTTGAAACTGGCACCAAAGTCGCCGCCGCCGCCGCCCAGAATATCAAACCCGCCATCCTTGAATTGGGCGGCAAATCCGCGGCCATCGTTATGCCTGATGCGGATCTGGATAATCTGATGGATAGCATCCGGTGGGGGATCTTTTTCAATGCCGGACAGGTTTGCTCGGCAATGTCACGGCTGGTTGCCCATAAAGATGTGCATGATGAAATTGTCGAACGCTCGGTTGCTCTCGCCCAGAGCCTATCAGTTGGGCCGGGCCATGAACGCCGTGAATTTGGTCCCAATATGGGCGCGATGATTTCACTTGGCCAACGGGATCGCGCCGAGGGGTTGTGCAATGCGGCGACACAGGAAGGGGCAGTGGTGGCCACTGGCGGTCACCGGTTGAACCAACCCGGATCATTTCTGGCACCAACCATTATTTGCGATGCGACACCGGATATGCAAATCGCCGGTACCGAGGTTTTTGGACCAGTGTTAACAATCCTAAAGGCCGATAGCGAAGCCACCGCCATCGATATTACCAACAGCACCGAATACGGACTGGTCGGCGGTATTTTCACCGCGGATATAGACGCCGCGCACCGTGCCGCACGCAAAATTCGTGCAGGCCAGATATTCATCAATGAATGGTTTGCTGGCGGTGTCGAAACCCCGTTTGGCGGCTATGGCAAATCGGGTTATGGCCGCGAAAAAGGCCGAGAGGCGTTGTGGAATTACGTCCAGACCAAGAACATCGCCTATCGCACCCGCTAGCTGGGCGATGCACCAGAATGGTTTATGGGCGGTCCGGATGAGGTTATATCTGATCGGGCGCACCAAACACCGATAACCGCAATGGCCGCACCGCGCCCATCCAAATAGCGTGGTCGCGATGATCGGCCAATTGGGCCTCGTTGCTAGTGCCAGTATTGGGATGGGTAAAAATCACCAGCCCGTTTTGATGCACCGCCAATAGCGCCATGATGTCGGCGAATAGCGCATGCGGATAGGCAAGCTGGGTACTACCATCGGGATGCGGGCCAACCGGTTTATCATGCCACCTGCCATAGGTGACGTCATATTCCTCTGGGGGAAATGCACCCTTGATAGTGGCCACCAAGGCCTCGGCGGCGGCTTTACTATCTGCATCAAAATAAACATGGCTATGCCAGCTATTGGTCGTTTGTTTAGTCAACAGCTTCCTCCGGCGCGCGATCCGACAAATCGAGCCAAATGGTTTTCACTTCACAATATTGGTCATGCGCATGTATGCCGTTATCGCGCCCACCAAAGCCTGATTGTTTATAGCCACCAAACGGCGTTGTCGCATCACCTTCGCCATAACAATTCACCGTTACGGTGCCAGCGCGAATGGCCCGCGCCCCACGCAGTGCATTTTTTGCATTGCTGGTAAAGAGCGACGCGGCAAGACCGTATTCGGTATCATTCGCCAGAGCGATAGCCTCATCCAGCGATTTAACAGTGATTATGCCTAGAACTGGGCCAAAGATTTCTTCACGCGCCAGCGCACTATCCGCCTTCACACCATCGAAAATTGTCGGCTCGACATAGCATCCATCTGCCGCGCCACCCGCGATCAATTGCGCACCATCCTTTGCCGCCAGATAGCCAGTGACCTTGCCAACATGTTCGGCGTCAATCATCGCACCAAGGCGGTTGGCCGGATCCAGCGGATCACCTATCCGCCATTCTTTTGCCTGCGCTAGAATATGTTTCATCAATTCGTCTTTGATATTCTCATGCACAATGAGCCGCGATGTAGCAGAACAATTCTCGCCCATATTCCAAAACGCGCCATTGACCAGATGACCTGCGACAATATCCAGATCCTCGGCGTCATCCATCACAATGGCGGGGTTTTTGCCGCCACATTCCAGCACCACTTTTTTCAGATTTGAATCGGCGGCATAGCGCAGGAACCGGCGTCCGGTTTCGGTTGATCCGGTAAAGGACACCATGTCGATATCCTTATGCATGCCAATCGGCTCTCCTGTCATTGGCCCGTCACCAGTGACCACATTCAAGACGCCGCGCGGTATACCAGCCTCCATCGCCAATTCGGCCAGACGCAGAGCGGATAGAGAGGTTTGTTCTGCCGGCTTTACCACCATCGAACAGCCCGCCGCCAATGCCGGTGCGATTTTCCACGCCATCATCAATAATGGGAAATTCCATGGCAGAACCGCGCCAACAACGCCAATTGGCTCACGGCAGATAATCGCCAATGCATCCTCACCAGCAGGGGCAGTTTGGTCATAGATTTTGTCAACCGCTTCGGCATGCCAAATGATCGTGTTAATGGTCTCTTCAAGATCAATCGTCACACAATCATTAATCGGTTTGCCGCTATCCAGACTTTCCAGAACAGCGAGCTCGTTCAGATTGCGCCGGATCAGCTTGGCAAGTTTGATCAGCACCGCTTTGCGCTCGCTCGGATGCAGAGTACGCCAACGGCCATCATCAAATGACTCACGCGCCTTTTGTACGGCAACATCAACATCGTCACTGTTACAGGCGCTGACCTTTGCCAGCAATTCACCAGTAGCTGGGTTGACGCTATCAAAGGTTTTGCCAGATTTTGCGGGGCGAAATCCGCCGTCAATAAAGGCGGTTGAGGCGAGCGTTAAATTCGCCGCAATCGCTTTATATTCAGCATGTGTCAGCACATCAGTCATTGTCTTCACCCCTGTTCTTGCCGGTATTCTCGCCAGCATTGTCGCCAGTATGGTGCGTGGCTAGATCCTCAATGGTCTGGTTCATCACATTTATCACGCGGGCCAGTGACCGTTTTTCATCCTTGTTGAGAGAGCGAAGTGGTGCCCGCGGCGGACCCGCGGCAAGACCCCGCAATTGCACGCCATATTTAATACATTGGATAAATTTACCGCCCTGTTCCAGCGTCCGCATCAATGGCAACATCGCCGACATGATTTTGCGGCCAAGGGTGAAATCACCCTCTATCACACAGGCTTTCCACAAGGCGATATGTGCTTCTGGCGCAAAATTCGATCCGGCACAAACCCAGCTTTGGGCCCCCCATGCGAAAAACTCCAACGCCTGATCATCCATCCCACAGCTAAGCTGGATATGGGGATAATCACGGGCCAGCAAATGCAGCCGGTTAATGTCACCTGAGCTTTCTTTGATCGCGCAAAAATTTTGGCTTTGCCCGACACGATCAAGATAGTCTTCGCTCATTTCCGCGGCCATGCGTCCGGGATAATTATACAGCATAATCGGCAAGCCAACAGCGCGGTCCACCCGCAAGGCATGTAGCGCGTTTTCGCGGGGGGTTGGCTGGGAATAAGGCGGCGTCGCAACCAATATCGCATCATAGCCAGCCGCCTTTGCCGCCATGCCATAATCAATCGATTCCTCGGTCCGTAGCGCGCCAGTTCCACCAATTAGCGGCACACGATTACCGACCATATCCTTTGCTTTTTTGAGACATTGCAACCGCTCGTCAGCGGTATGCGCGTAATATTCACCGGTCGTACCGCCAATAATGATGCCATGCACCCCAGCCGCAATGAGTGATTCCAAAACCCCGGCGAACCCGTCCCAATCAATCGATTGGTCCTCATTCAATGGCGTGATTGCCGGTGTATAAATACCTTCAAATTTCATCGCTGATCTCAAACCTGCTGCATCACAGTATCATTGCGCGTACCAAGAAGCCTTGGCAAGTCAGTCAACCGCGCAATCACATTCGATACCGGAATGGCCTCATCTGGCCGGTGCGCCGGATCATCGGCAATACAAATAAAATCAGCCACCTTGCCATTCACCGCAACGCCATAATCGGCGCTGGTATCGCCAATCATAATGGTCTCGCTAGGATCAACATTATGTAGCGCACAGCAATGCAACAACCCGTCTGGTGTTGGTTTACCGCCATAACCACTATCCGCCCCGAGGATCGGGTAGAACAAATGGTCAATGTCCAGATCACGCATATTTTGCGCCGCAGAATCAGCATTATCATTGGTCAGCACAGCCAACTTAAAGCCAGCCTCATGCAGAGCCGTTAGCGGGGTTTTCACATCACCCTTGGCGATTGTTGACCCGCGCGCCAATTCCAGCACCAGTTCCTTGACGCGGTCACGATAGTGCGGCTCTTCATTGAGGCGGATCATATCGGGGGGCAGGATAGCCTGCCATGCCTCTCTGATTTCGGCAAATGACGCCGCCGCAAACAGGCCTGATGGATCGATGATATTGGCCGCATCATCAACACCCACGACATCGAGCAAATCTGCCCGCGTGATGCCGCCATCATACCCATCCGGCAGGCGCGAAACCGTGTATTCGGCAACAGCGCGGATCACCGGCAACCATGTTGCCACCAAATCAAGGATCACCCCGTCCTTGTCAAATACCAATAGCTTAATCATCAAATGTCACCCTATGAGCTGGCAAACATACATGCGGCGGGCATGTTTTCTTGCTGGTTGTATTATTCGGGTTATCCTAGGCCGGCATTAGATACATAGCATCGCCGCACAAGACGTTAATCGAACCAAATTAATGCCCAAAAGATTGACGTATTTTTGGCAACGTGCCAAGCAAGATTGTAATCGACGAAATAGGATTACCAATAGGATTACGAGTAGGATTGCCAGAATGAGTGACGCAAATTCACATGGCTCGGTTACAAAGAGCCCTGTTAGCCAAAGCCAAATCGAGGCGTTTGAGCGCGATGGCGCGGTTATTTTGCCCGGCCTGTTTGCCGATTGGGTCGATGAAATCGCCGCCGCGATTGCCCATAATATGGAAAATCCGGGCCCTTATGCCGCGGAAAATTTGCAGGATGGGGATACCGGACGGTTTTTCGATGATTATTGCAACTGGCAGAACATCCCCGAATTGACCAGCATCATGCGCCATTCTCCGGCGTCTGCCACCGCCGCTGGCCTCATGCAATCAAACGGCGTCCAATTCTTTCATGACCATATTCTGGTAAAAGAACCGGGCACCAGCAAAGCCACGCCGTGGCATCAAGATGCCCCCTATTACTTTGTTGATGGCATGCAATCGGTTAGCTTTTGGATACCGATCGATCCGGTTGATGACGCCACCCTGCGGCTTATTGCGGGATCACATAAATGGGATAAAATGGTTCTGCCAACACGGTGGCTGGCGCAGGATGATTTTTATCCGTCTGGCGAGGATTTTCTGCCTGTGCCAGATCCCGATGCCACACCCGATGATTATGAAATTCTGGAATGGCCAATGCAGCCCGGCGATGCTGTCGCCTTTCATTACCGCACCGTGCATGGGGCGCGGGGCAATATGGCACCCAGCCGCCGCCGCGCATTGTCGCTTCGCTATGTCGGGGATGACGCGCGTTACATCACCCGCCCCGGCCCAACGTCACCCCCATTTCCGGGCCATGATATGCAAGATGGCGACCAATTACGCAGCGACTGGTTTCCGCAAACATGGCCGCCGCGCACCTAGCATTTCTCAACATTATGATGCGGCTGTTATGGTCTTTGCGCTGTGATTACCCGATCCACCGATGGATGGCCGCGCATGGCGGTCATAAACGCGGCTAGTTTAGGCCGCGCGGCAACGAGCGCTGGCTTGTCCAGATCCCATCGGAGCAACATGTATAAATAGAAATCTGCTGCCGTGATGCTATCCCCAAACAGATAGGGATCCAGCAAGCCTTCGATATAATCAAAGGTGATCGCCTGTTCCGCGCGAGCCCGGCTCCGCACATCCTCAAAACCATTCTCAGACACATAATAGGCCGTGTGATGCTGGCGGTGATAGGCCGGATACAGATTGGTCGCAAATAACGCCAGATATTGCCAGTGACGATCACGCTCTGGCGTATTGAGGGCCGGGACCAAGCTTGGGAAGCGCTCGATAAGATGCGCGACAATCGCAATCGTTTCAAAAATCCGCGACCCGTCAGGACAGGTCATCACCGGAATTTTACCAACAGGATTTACCGCTCGAAAGGCCGGATCATGAATTTTGCCACGGCTCAGGAACTCGATCTCATAAGGCTCACCCACCACATCCAACAGAAATTCAGCGATCAATGACCCTGCACCGCGCCGCCCGATAATCTGATAAACGCCCATTATGCTCTCCCCCACATCCTTGGTTGCGACTTTTTTACTTATTATCTTTGGCGTCACATTTCTTATCATAAACACAGTGCCAAGCCGTAAACCAGCCCAATTACACCTAAAGGAAAAGTGATTTAGCGCGACTTATGTATCATTTTTTGATATAGAGAGATTATGAAGATCGTTGACCCCCGCCATCTGCTGCAATTCCATGAAATCATCCGCACAGGGTCCTTTACCCGTGCCGCGGAAACGCTTGGTTTGACCCAGCCAGCCCTCACCCGCAACATGAAATTGATGGAAGGGCGGCTTGGCTTTGAATTGCTTGTGCGCTCTCGCCAAGGAATTGTCGCGACTAGCATTGGCCTGCGGATCCTTGAAGAAGCCAACATGGTCGTCTTGGCGGAACAACGCATCGCCCGCCTCACTGACTCTCTGCGTCAGGGCTATGATAGCGAAGTGCGGGTTGGTTGCACCTCGTCTATTGGCCTGCATATTCTGCCTGAACCATTGACCAAATTTGCCCAGAGCCACCCACATATCCGCCTCGATATCCGCCAAGGTCACACTAACCAACTTGTGTCTATGCTCGGTGATAAAGAGGTTGATGTGGTGTTGGGGCCAATTGAAATCAGCCCGGCAAATGACCACCTTTCCGCCGCTCATTTCTTTGATACGCGGTTGGTAATTCTGGCATCACGCCGCCACCCGCTGGCGACCAAGGCGCGGGTGACAAGAGACGATCTGCTTAGCCAGAGATGGGCACTTTACCGGCGTGATACGATGGTGCGCGCGGCCTCTGATCGCTTGCTCCGGCAAATCGGCATTGATGGTCCGATAGAGGCGATGGAACTGCCATCGAATATTATTGCTGCCCTGCTCCAGCTTGGCGAGCATCTTGCGATCATGCCGGATTACCTGCTCCACCGTTCCGAAATGTCTCGTGATCTGGTTGAAATCCGGATGAGTGGGGTTGATAAGAAACTGGCGATGGGGGCGCTGTGGCACCAAGACACGCCGGCCGATCCAAACCTGCAGGCCTTTATCGAGATTATGAAACTCTCGCTATCCACCTATCACAGTAGCTAGGTTCAAGTCACAGTGGCTAGGCTCAAAACGCGCCTGCCCCCGTAACCAGCAGATCCAGCTAGATTTCGATGCCTATAACTGATTATATTAACCTCACCTACTTTATGATCATAAACTAGGCCTAGTAATTATAGATCAACAGGAATTTATTATGGCGCAAGATCGTATCATTCTGCTCGGCACTAAGGGTGGCCCTCGTATTGCCAAAGGTTCGCCTTGGCCAACGTCTTCGGTTCTGCAAATGGGCGGCCAGACTTATCTGATTGATGCTGGTATTGGCGTCACCCGCCAGTTTGTCGAGGCTGGATTACAGCTCAACGACATCAGCAAGATTCTAATCACCCATCATCATTCCGACCACAATCTGGAACTTGGTGGTTTGATCCATACCGCGTGGACCTCTAGCCCTGTTACCGGCATAGACGTCTATGGCCCAACCGGTTTGAATGCTTTGCTCGATGGGTTTTTCGCGGCGAATGCGTTTGATATCGAAACCCGCATGGCAGATGAAAAACAGGCCGATATTCGCAAAATGATCCATAGCTATGAGATTACTGAAGGTCATGTGTTCTCTGACGATAATGTCGAGGTTACTGCCCTGCGCGTGTCCCATCCGCCGATTGAAGAGGCCTATGCCTATAAATTCAAAGGCGCCAACAAGACTGTGGTTTTCTCTGGCGATACTTGTTATTTCCCGGCGCTTGCTGACTTTGCCAAAGGCGCCGATGTTCTGGTGCATGAGGCAATGCATCGCGCCGGTATCGACTCGCTATGTGAGCGGCTAAAATCGGTAAAGCCTAATCTGAAGGAACATCTGGTTGCCAGCCACACCTATTGCGACGATGTTGGCCGTATCGCCAGCGCCGCCGGTGTCGGGCATTTGGTGCTTAACCATTTTGTGCCAAGTGACGATATGGGTCTATCCCGCGATGATTTTGCGCATGGCGTTCGTGAGACCTATGACGGCAATTTGTCGGTCGGTTACGATCTGTTTGAACTCGAATACTAGTCGTGTCTGATTACTGGTCGAACGAAACCACTAGCGTTTAAGATGATCAATGATTTGCTCGGCCTCGGCTAGGCAATCAAGATCTAGACCTGTCCGCCATCCCTCGCTCTCTAGCGCCTGTGCTAGGGGGCCGGTGGCAACATTGCCCTTGGCACCAGGGGCAAACGGACACCCGCCAAGCCCACCGACCGCGGCGTCAAATATACGCAAATCATATTCGAGCGAGCGCATCACATTGGCGATCGCATGCCCACCGGTATCATGGTAATGCCCCGCGAGCCTAGCCGCATCAAAGCGCGGCACCACAATATCCAGCATCCGCGCAACATCATCCGGCATGCCAGTACCGATCGTGTCACAAAGCGATATGCTATAGCAGCCCATGTCGAATAGCTGGTCGGTGACCTCGCGCACCATTTTCGGGTCAACCGGCCCTTCATAAGGGCAAAATACCGCACAGGATACGACACATACCCACGCAGGGCCACATTATTGGTCATGGCATCGCGGGCAACTGGCGCATAGCGGGCCATACTCTCGGCGATGCTGGCATTGATATTTTTGGCGCTAAATTCCTCTGACGCGGCGGCAAAGATCGCCACCTCGCCAATACCCGCCGCCAGCGCATCATCAAAACCACGCTGGTTTGGGGTTAGTGCCGCATAGCTTATACCTGCATTGCGGGTAATCCCCGCCATCACGGCTTTGGCATCGGCTAGTTGCGGCACCCATTTTGGCGATACAAAACTAGTGGCCTCGATATGGCGAAACCCAACACCCGATAAAGCGTCAATCAATGCTATTTTCTGGGTAGTCGGGATTTCCTGCTGTTCGTTTTGCAACCCGTCACGCGGGCCAACTTCATACAGCTCGATATAATCTGACGCGGTCGTTTTGTCTTTCATCGGTGTCCCCGATTATTTGCCGCCCGATTATTTGCCACCCGATTATTTACCAGTCGTATCGATGCCGTTAAAATCTCCGAGCGTTTCCAGATCCTCGACATATTCAAACCCAGCAGATGCCAGCTTTTCCCGCATGCTGTAGATATCAAGGCCAAGTTCACCATCAGCCAGTTTTAGCCGCTTGGCTTCTTCGGCATCAATGCGCGTCTGTGCCGCGGCCATGACTTTGTCTGCCTGTGCCCGCGCGACAACCACAACACCATCATCATCGGCGCTAATGACGTCACCTGGAAAGACCAGCTGGCCAGCGCAAATGACCGGCACATTGACCGCACCAAGGGTGTTTTTCACCGTGCCCTTTGATGATATGGCGCGCGACCAAACCGGAAAATTCATTTCCTGTAGGTCGGCGACATCACGAACGCCCGCGTCAATCACCAGCCCCTTAACACCTCTAGCCATAGCCGAAGTTGCCAATAGATCACCGAAAAATCCGTCAGTATTATCGGTCGTCAGGGCAACCACCAGAATGTCACCCGGCTGGCATAATTCAATGGCCACATGAACCATCCAATTATCACCCGGCTGGGCCAGGATTGTGACCGCCGTGCCACCAATACGCGCCCCGGGATATATCGGCCGCATATAGGGTTTCATCAGACCAATACGGCCTTGCGCCTCATGCACAGTCGAGGCCCCCGCATCCCCTAGCCGCGCCGCAAGATCAGCATCGGTTCGGGTGATATTTTTGACAGCAACGGTTTTCATCTTCACATCCTATGGCTATTCATTTTCTAGAATGATAGCCCCATAAGCGGTCGCTGATACAGGAATATGATAAAAACGATAAACCTCACGGACTTTTTCGTTCATCGCCCCACGCATCACGTTCCACATGATCATCTCGATACCCTCAGATCCGGCCTCGCGGATAAAGTCAGTATGAGACAGGCGGGTGTTCGCCAGCGGATCATCAACCAGATTATCTAGGAATTTGGTATCAAAGTCCGGGTTAACAACACCGGCGCGCTCACCGCCCAATTGGTGCGATAGACCGCCTGTGCCCCAGATGCCAACGGTTAGATCCTCTGGGAAGCTCTCAACCGCTTTGCGAATAGCCTGACCTAGCTTGAAACAACGTAATGCGGTCGGCTGGGGATATTGGATCACATTGACCAGCAATGGGATAACAGGCGTTGGCCATGCATCGGGCTGATCATAGGCAATCGAGAGAGGCACCGAACATCCGTGATCAAGATCAAGATCGCCAGTCACCGCCATATCAAATTCATTCAGAATCAAATTTTCGACAATATGCCATGCGAGTTCAGGATGGCCTTGGATCATTGGCACCTTACGCGGGCCCCAGCCTTCATCAGCTGGCTTAAATTCTTCGGCAACACCCATGGTGAAGGTCGAATAATTATCCAGCGCATAAGATGTCGCGTGATCGTTAAAGACCACAATATTCACATCCGGCACATTGTTTTTGTGCCATTCGCGGATTGGTTCAAAACCCTTGAACAGAGGCACCCAGTAATCTTCGCCTGTTTTGCCATTATCCATCGCCGCACCGACGCCAGGAACATGCGATGTCCCCATTCCCGCAACAATTCTAGCCATTTTCCTGCTCCTTTACGCTGCGGTTACCATCGATTGAACGGCCGCCATTCAGCATCATTTCCTGAAATTCTTCAAAAGACAGCGGCGGCATCGCCATCTGTCCATACATCACCTGTGGGGGTTTGCGGTCATGGCTAATCACCTTGAAGGCGTAATAGACATTCGCACCCAGCTTTAACATTTCAAGATAATTGCGATCTAGCACCGCTTGGCGCTGTTCGTCAGTCATCTTGAATTTTTGCAGATAGGCGGCTTCGTCAGCGGCAAATTCCTCGCGGCACTCGGCCTTGTTCAGCGACATGCAAAACATGTTCAAATGAAAGCCCCGCCGGTAAGCCCCGCCGGTAATTGCGCCCATCCAGAACATAGGTTCCGGGAATATCATCATAGTCACGTTTGTCCATGATCTGCTCCAATCTCAAAATTGCCATTGCTGGCGGCCATTGTTAGCGGCCATTGTTAGCTACCGTTGTTAGATATGGTCACCTGATCACCTTAGTCATTGCCAAAACTGAACGCAACCGGATATATAGGAACGCATCGTTCCATTTTTGCAACACTAATTATGCGGAAGATTACGGAAGTTCAATGGCTAGTCTAAACTGGAATATTGATGATTTGCCGGCATTTATTGCGGTTGCGGATCATCGCGGCATCACCCCAGCCGCCATTGCTCTTAACCGTCCAAAATCCACCATCAGCCGATCAATCAGCCGGCTAGAAGATGACCTTGGCCTAAAGCTATTTGCCAGAGCCGCCCGCGAATTACGGCTAACGCATGATGGCGAGCAGGTCTATGCCCATGCCCTGCAGATCATGGAACAGGTGGATACTGCCAGCGCCGAAATTGCCGGTTTGCGGCGGGTGCCTAGCGGCAAGCTATCAATCGCCATGCCAATGGCCTTTAGCCGCGAGATTATCGCCCCGCACCTATCGAAATTCATTACCGCCCATCCCGAAATCCAGCTTGAATTAATTGCCTCCAGCGCCCAGCAGGATCTGTTGCGGGACCGTATTGATATCGCCGTCGCCGTTGGTGCCCAGCCCAATTCAGACCTGATCCAGCAAAAATTAATTGAGGCCTCATTGATCTGGGTGGCCGCGCCCAAGATTGCGGCACAGCTCGACCCTGATGCACCGGCCAGTCAATTGGCGAACCATATTCAAATTTGTGAAACACGGTACCGCAAGATCAAGATAGGCACCCGCCAGCGTGGCACCGCCCTTGATTACACCGAACTTGATCTGGCCCGCACCGCCCATGTTAACGATCCGGTGATGGTCCGAGATTTGATTATCAATGGCGCCGATCTTGGCTTTGTGCCGTCGATTTATGCCCAACGACAAATCGCCGACGGCACCCTAGTGCCGCTCTATGAACAGCATCGGATTATGCAGGCTTCGCATATTTCATTGCTATATCCCGGACGCCGCCTGTTGCCGCGCAAGGCCCAGCTATTTATCAGCTTCCTACAAGATATAACCGCCACCTATCGCCAGTAATGCCACTATTCGAACCTGCTTAGAATTTCATCCAGCGGTTTTTTGACCTTGGCCACGGCGGGGATGCGGGCATCTTTTCTGGCATGTCCCACGGCGAGGATCATCACTGGCTTGTTTGATTTCGGACGTTCGCAAATATCGGTTAAAAACTGCATCGGGTTCGGTGTGTGGGTTAAACAAACCAACCCCGCCATATGCAGGGCAGTGATCAAAAACCCAGCCGCAATACCAACTGATTCCGGCACATAGTAATTCTTATAGCGGGTGCCATCATCAAACATTCCATAACGTTCTTGGAAAATCACAATCAGCCACGGGGCATCGACCAGATGCGGTTTATCTGGTCCGGTGCCAATCGGCTCCAGCGCCTTGATCCATTCATCATGACTGTCGCTTTGGTAGAACTTCCGCTCTTCAATTTCTGCGGCTTCACGGATTTTGGCTTTCATCTCCGGATTGCCAATGAGCGCGAAATGCCATGGCTGATGATTGGCCCCGCTGGGGGCAAGCCCTGCCGCGCTAATGCATGCCTCGATTACGCTGCGGTCAACGGGCGCGGTATCAAAGTCACGCACGGTATGACGCGTCTTCATTATGTCCAGAAAACCAGTCGCCGCCACGATCATCTCGGCATCGCTTTTGCGGATGTGATCGGGCAGTGGTTGCGGATCATAGGATAGCTTGTCTTTGGCAAACATCGCGGCGTTCCTCTTTACCTATAGTCATTAAAATCAATCTGCCGCGCTTTTTAAGCCTGCGCAACTCTGCTAGGCTTCACCCTGCACTGTGCGAGCGCCGCCGACCATCACTTATCTTGAGGCCAAAATGTTCAACCCCGCCATCCAGACTTTGACCGCCCCACCTGTTTCCATCGTTCAAGATTGGCGCGCATCCTATGAGGGCGGGCACGGCGATCTCATAGACATGAGCCAAGCGGTGCCCGGATACGCGGCCCATCCCGATATTTTGAACGCGCTTGAGACCGCCTCTGGTACGCTTGCGGCAACCCGCTATGGTCCGGTTGAGGGGGATAGTGATCTGCGCACAGTGTATGCGGCGCATGTCGGCGCACTTTACGGGGCGACAATAGATATGACGGAAATCCAGATTACCTCTGGGTGCAATCAGGCCTTTGTCGCCGCGGCGCTGGCAATCGCTGGTCACGGCGATGACATTTTGATGACGCGGCCCTGTTATTTTAATCATGAATCCGCACTTGGTATGCTTGGCATAGGGATGCGCTATGTTGATTGTCACGAGCGCAACAACATGTTGCCGACCCTAGCCGATATCGACGAGGCCATTGGCCCAAAGACGCGGGCGATTGCGCTGGTTAGTCCGAATAATCCATGTGGCGTTATCTATCCTGCCGACCTTCTGGACGACATTCTGGCCCTGTGCAAACAGCGTGGTATCTGGCTGATCCTTGACGAGACTTATCGTGACTTTCTACCGCTGGACATCGACAAACCGCACAATCTGCTGGCCACTGAAAACTGGCGGGACAATTTGATCCAGCTCTATAGTTTTTCAAAATCCTATTGCATGCCGGGGCATCGTCTTGGGGCGATTTTGGCTAGTCAGGAATTATTGATCCAGATTGCCAAGATCATTGATAATATTCAAATCTGCGCCCCCCGTGCGGCGCAACTTGCATTGATCCAGACGATTGACTCCCTTGGCGAATGGCGGGCCAGCAACCGGGAACGGATCGCCGCACGATCAGCCGTTTTCACCGCCACCATCGATAAAATGAACGGGTGGGAATTGATGAGTGCGGGCGCGTATTTCGGCTATGTAAAGCATCCATACCAGGGCCGCGCATCACTCGACCTTGCCAAGGACATGGCGCGCAAGTCTGGAATTTTGGTGATACCGGGAAATTTTTTTGGGGCCGGTCAGGATGATTATCTACGTTTTGCATTTGCCAATGCTGGCCGTGACATCATCGCCCAATTGCCGGACCGCATCGGTTACCTATAATAAAACAGGCGCCGCATTACGGTTGCAGGAATAGCGCGATATCATCGTTGATTTTGGCTTGGAACGCCGCGCGGTTAAATCCAACAGGGTCTTTTGCAACCGGAATATCTTCCTTTTCCGTCACCCATGCAGGAAATGGTGCGATAAAGGCAAAATGATGCGTGCTCGGATATTCGATGTAATTGATCTTATCGATATCAATCTTGTTCAACAGCGCCTTGGCGTGAAATTCGGGTAATAATTGATCATCATCACCAAGCGCCAGAATTTGTATTTTCCCCGAATTGGCGTTCATCAAGACAAGATCCATACCTTGGCCGATTGGCGCTATCAATGAAATATTGTTGTTGATGAGCGGCGATGACGGCACAAAGCTCCGCATTTTTTCGGCCTCATTTCCCGTGATCCAATCCCATAGCGAGGCAAAAAACCGCGGTTCAACATACGAGCAAAATTCTGCGTCAGTATCGCCGTTTTCGATGCAATGCTGTTCTAACAGATCGGTGTGAATACTGGCCCCGGACGCGATCATTATCGTCGCTGTCCCCAGTGAATAGCCAACCCCTTTAACAATGGTTTTGTTGATAACGCGGGACAGCACCGGATCATTACCAACACCAACCAGAGCCGCCGTTAAATCATGCTGGCGATGTTCCAAGCGGGTAATAACAGCGCGGCGGGCAACGGTCATATCGCGCGCATGGGTGGGGGCAATGACAACATTGCCATCCCTCACCAGACGGGCCGCGGTCAAATGGTGGTTACGATATTGGCCGCCAATGCCATGCGATAATAAAACGATAGGAAACGGCCCCGCCAACGGCTTGCCATTATCGGAATATGACACGTCAAACGGGCCAAGCGTTTTGCGATTTATCGGCCCGTCTGAGGGATACCAGACCCCAATATCAACACCATTTAGCGAGATTTCCTTAAACCCGATTGATCTAACATCAAGCTGCTGGGCGAACGCCCCACCGCCACAGCCAATCGACATAATCAGAACCAGAAAAAGAGCGCACAGATCATGAAGTGCCCGGCTGAATATCGGCACCCGGCTGAATACTGGCACCCGGCTGAATATCGGCATACACATCTCCCAAAATTTGGAGTGCAATATGCGGGGCATTAACCGAAAATATGAAACCGATTATCCGCTGGATAATTTAAAACCGAGAGATCAGGTTTTCCAACTTGGGTCAATGCGGTCCAGCATGCGCCAAAAAGCAGGCCACTCTGGATGACGCACAGCCGCACCACCTTGTGCCGCGCCGCCCTCAAATTGTTCACGCGCGTGCCGCATAACATCCTCTGGGATATAGCTAATATCCTGGCCGGATGCCAATGCCCGCAATTGAACATCGCTATTCCTGATGAATAATTGATGGCGGACAAAAGCCCACGCCACATTTGGCCCTGCCGTCAATAGGCCATGATTTTTGAGAACCAGCGTATGGTTAGTCTCGCCAATAGCCGCGACAAGATCCTTTTGCTCGCTCTCATCAAGGACGATTCCCTGAAATTCATGATAGCCAATGCGCTCGAATAGCTGGCACCCTTCTTGAACAAGCGGGACCGCGGTAAGATTGAGTGCTGACATTGTCTGGCTGATCGGTTCATGCGTGTGCATAACACAATGCAAATCATCAGGCCGCGCCCGATGGATGGCAGAGTGGATTAGATAGCCAGCCCGATTGACCGGCCAATCGCTATTATCCAACTTGTTGCCATCAAGATCAATCAGCACAAGATTAGACGCGGTTATCTCGTCATAAGTCAGGCCAAATGGGTTGATTAGAAAACTATCCGTACCGGGCACACGCAGGGTAATGTGGTTATACACAACCGACGTCCAGCCATATAAATGGGTGAGCCGATAGGCCGCCGCCAGATCAACGCGGGCGTGCCATTCCACCTCCGACATGCCTGCTGGGGGTGCCGGATAACTTACGGTCAATGGGATCGGTGTTGCAGCCATGTCTAACTCCTAACAATAATAACGGTGGCTATAAGCTTTATCTGCCGTGGGCCAATCTCGATGTCGGCTAATATAGTGACTCGCGGCCTTTTACTAATGCAAGCATAGTTTCGTTCAACATTGTTGGTACGTTATGGCGTTGGCCAAGGCCAATAACGGCACCGTTTAGCGCGTCAATCTCGGTGAGCCGCTTGGCCTCTACATCGCGGACCATTGATGGTTTATGTGTCGCGTGATCATTGATTGACATTGAAATGGTCTGCAACACCGCATCGCTATCAATGGCAATGCCGCAGGCCCGCGCCACCGCACAGCTCTCCATCGCCACCGCATGCGCCAATCGGGTTAATTCCGGCACATCAGCAACAATACCAGCCGGCGCCCCGAGCAAAGCGCAAATGCTATTCATCGCGGTATTAAAGGCAACTTTTCCCCAGATCACCCGATCAACTTCTTGGTTTACCTTGGCCGGCATTTCGGCCGCATTTAGGCTTGCCGCCAGTTCGTTAACAAGGCGGGTGGTTTCTGCGTCGGGCGCTTCATCATCCGCATACGCGGCGTAGAATTGTGACAAATGCGGCCCATGCGATGAAACAGATCCCGCCACCTCAATATCCGCTGGCGTCGTGGTCGTTCCATAAATAACCCGATTTAGCGGCACAAATTCGCCCAGAACATGCTGGTTCCCTAGCCCGTTTTGCAAACTGATGAGGCGCGTATGATCACCAATTAAAGCCGGAACCGCGCCCAGCGCCGCCGCTGTGGATCCGGTTTTGGTAAAGACAAACACCAGATCCGCTGGCTCGCTAACCGCATCCGGCGCACAGGTTTTGGGATGAATAATATGCGCTCCTGTATCATTGTCGATCCGCAACCCGGCGGTCTCGATCGCGCTACGGTGAGCGTCATTGCGGATCACCAGCGTCACATCATGGCCCGCCTTTGCCAGCATACCACCAAAATAAGTGCCAAGAGCACCAACACCAACAACCGCAAATTTCATTACCAACTCCGACCATACCCTTATCGCATTTCACTATTCCGGCTTTTGGGCAGTGGAGCAAGGCCAGATATTTAGCGGGGTGGTTTTATCGGCGCATTGGCGATACAACAAATCTCTAATCGAGATATCGATTAGGAACATGGCATTCATGGACAGCCTCTTGAGGCACATTTGGAGAGCGCATTTTGCGGGCGCATCTGTGGTGCGTATTTGTAAGGACTTCGCATGGCTGACTTAACGATCTTCACCGGCATCTATTCACCTGACATCGTGGCAATGTTGGTTGGTGGGCTATTGCTCACCGGTTCAATTGCTGGCTTGCTCGCTGGCTTGCTGGGTGTGGGCGGCGGCATTGTCATTGTGCCGGTGCTCTATTTGTTATTCACCTATCTTGATATGCCATCATCGATTGTCATGCATCTTGCCGTTGCTACCTCGCTTGTAACAATTATTCCCATTTCTATTTCATCCGCCAAATCACATCACACCAAGGGTGCGGTGGATCTTGATGTTTTGAAAAGCTGGGGCCCGTTTATTCTAATTGGCGCGGCTATTGGCGGGGCGGCTTCCGGCTCTATCGACTCGTGCTATTTGCAATTGCTGTTCGGTATGATCGCCCTTTATGTATCCGTGAGCATGATTATATCCCGCGAAAAGACAAAGCCAAAAGACGCGGCCAAGGATGGTAATACTGATCAGATTTCACCGGCTGGGCGTGGTCTTCGTGGATCGGGAATTGCCGGGGCCATTGGCGGCGCGTCGGCATTAATGGGGATCGGCGGCGGGGCCATTGCCGTGCCCATTTTATCCGCGCTTGCCCTACCCGTTCACCGCGCAGTCGGCACTGCCGCGGCCTTTGGTTTTTTGATCGCCCTACCTGGATCAATCGGCTTTATCTGGTCTGGCATCGGCGTTGATATGCGTCCACCGCTGTCTCTGGGGTTCGTGAGTCTACCAGCCGCAATCATCATTTTTTCAACCAGCATGTTTACGATCCGCCTCGGCAGCCGGATTGCCCATGCCCTGCCCGCCGCGCGTTTGCGCCGGGCCTTTGGTGGCTTTCTATTGTTGAGTGCGCTCAACATCCTGAGCGGCGTGGTGGCTAATTAAATGCGGACACTTCCTTTTAAGGCAGTCATTTTTGACATGGACGGATTGTTGCTAGATAGCGAGCGCCTGTCTTATCAAAGCTATGTTGCGGTGGCCAAGCGGCATGGCCTGACCAGTGATTTTGGTCCTTATCAGCAAATGATCGGACTTAATGCGGTTGATGGCATAGCGATTTTGCAATCGATCCTACCCGCCGGTTTTGATGCGGTGGCATTTAAGGATGAATGGGTGCGCGGCTATCGCGCCTTGCTCGAACATGACGTGCCGGTGAAACCCTTTGCCCTCGCATTGATCGAGGCATTGCACGCACGCGGCATACCAATGGCGGTGGCGACATCCTCCAGAGGCGAGAAAGCACGAGGCGTTCTGCGCCGTGTCGGTATTTTCGACAAGTTGGTTGCGTTAACCGGCGGTGATGAGGTGAGCAAGGCCAAGCCCGCTCCTGAAATTTATTTAACCAGCGTCGCCAAATTATCCGCGGCACAGGCGCAAACCGATAACGCCGACAATGGCGGTATTCATCCACTTAGTGAAACCAACCTCGATGATTATATTGCCTTTGAAGATAGTGAGGTCGGTGTAGCCGCGGCGATGGCGGCGGGTTTGCGGGTGATCCAGATACCCGATCTAATCCCCGCCAAACAACCAGAATCCGAGCGTCATTTCATCCGGCCTAGCCTGTTGGAGGCGGCCGCATTACTAGGATTGACGCTGTAGCCTCGGCGTAATCGCCACTAGACGTCATCACCGGCCTTGCCTATTCTCATGTCCGTTAACATCATTCAGCGGGAGCCACCAATGCGCTACATTCACACTATGGTTCGGGTTAGAGACATCGAAGCGTCTCTTGATTTCTATTGTAACAAGTTGGGAATGACCGAAACCCGGCGCAAGGAATTTGAGGCTGGCCGCTTTACCCTGATCTTTCTCGCCGCGGCCAAGGATGTAGATGCCGCCAATGCGACCAACGCGCCCGAGCTGGAGCTAACCTATAATTGGGATCCAGAGGAATATGATGAGGGCCGCAATTTTGGCCATCTCGCCTATCGCGTTGATGATATTTACGCAACATGCCAGTCATTGATGGATCAGGGTGTGGTCATTAACCGCCCACCACGCGACGGGCGCATGGCCTTTATTCGCTCGCCCGACAACATCTCTATCGAGCTGATCCAGGAAGGTGATGCCCTGCCGGCCGCAGAGCCGTGGGCGTCGATGGAGAATACGGGTATTTGGTAATATGGAACGGCTAGAAATTCACCAGTTTCCTTATGGCGATGACAATTACGGGGTCTTGCTTCATTGCCCGCATCATGACCAAACGGCGGTTGTTGATGCCGGTGACAGCGAGGCAACCGATGCCGCACTCACCGCGCGCGGTTGGTCCCTTGATCAAATCTGGATTACCCACCATCACGGCGATCATACCGCCGGTCTTGCCGATCTAAAGGCACGTCACGATGCCACTATTATCGGCCCGGCAAAATCAGCCGAGAAATTTGGTAATTTCGATGTCAAACTTGATGATGGTGATCATTTTGATTTTGCCGGACGTCAAATTGATGTGATTGCGACGCCGGGCCATACGCTCGACATGCTCAATTTCCACCTACGCTCGGAAAAGCTGGTCTTTACCGGTGACACGTTATTTGCCCTTGGCTGTGGGCGTTTATTTGAGGGCGATGCCGCGATGATGTGGGAATCACTCGAAAAGCTATTGGCGCTTAGTGATGAAACGGTGGTTTATTGCAGCCATGAATACACCGCCGCCAATGCCCGCTTTGCCGTCACTATTGATCCTGATAATGCCGCCCTGCGTACCCGCGCTAATGATGTCGAGGGCATGCGCCGACGGGGGTTGGAAACAGTGCCAACAACGATCGAATTGGAAAAGGCGACAAACCCGTTTCTGCGGGCGGATGATCCAGCTATTAGATCCCATCTTGGCATGAAAGACGCCACCGACGGCGCGGTCTTTGCCGAAATCAGGCGGCGCAAAGATAGCTTTTAGCCAGCCCCATAAACCCCATTCAGGCGCGCCCAATTCAAAGGCACCCAGTTCAAAGGCACCCAGTTCAATGGCACTAGTTCAGCCGAACCGGCATATTAATCGGACCCCTGAAACCAAAGCCCCTGAATTTGACCGGATCAGTCTCGTCCAGTTCCATATTGGGGAAACGATCAAACAGCATCGGCAGTAGAATATCAGCCACCGTGCGCCGCGCGATATGCGTGCCTAGGCAGAAATGTGGGCCGTTACCAAATGCCTGATGCGGCTTTTTGGGCCGGTGAATATCGAACAGATGGCCATTCTCATACACATCCTCATCATGGTTGGCCGACGCCTGAATGGTCATCACGATATCGCCCTTTGGAATATCGAGGCCATTGATTTCAACATCCTCATTCAACCGTCGTGACGACACCTGAATCGGCGCAACCCAGCGCACAGATTCTTCGAATACATTCGTCCAAAGAGCCGGATTTGCGACAACATCTGCCCGCTGATCAGGGTTGGTCAACATGCCATAAATAGCTGTTAACAAGGCGTCCCGTGGCTCGTTAATACCGCCGCCAATAACGATTTTTATGTTAGAGCGGATGACCTCTAATTCCATCGGATCATCCAGATTTAGCATCGCCGCAATGGCATGAGGTGCATCATTGGTGCCATGCGCATCAACAGTTTTCTGGATCGCTATATTGATCTCTTCATTCGCTGTATCACTCGCGGCAAATGGTTCATCACGCCAGCCAAAATTCCCAGCCCCATCGATCAGCGTCTGTGACCAGCGGCACAATTCAGCATCGCTGGCATGTTCCAATCCAATGAGATGGGATAGACAGCGCGCCGCAACCGGTGCGGCCAGAGCGGAGAATAATTCAACCGTCTCACCGCGCGGCAATCGGCCAATATATTCAGCCGCAATCGTCTCATATAGCGGCACCCACACATCACGAATATTGCGCTGGGAAAAGGCCGCAGTCATCGAATTACGCTCTCGCATGTGATCAGCACCATCTTTGCGCATCAAAGTATGGGCCTGAAACGCGCGTTTCATCGGCGTATTAGGATCATCCGAGCTAAAAATTTCCCAATTATCCTTGGCAAATTTAGTGTCCACCGCCTTGGTTAGCATCGTTCTGCCAACTGATTTAACAGTAACCACGGGATGATTAGCCCGCGCCAGTCGATAAAATCCATAAGGGTCAATAGTCAGATCATCAATAGAAACTTTGTCATTCACGGGCGCTAATGGCATCACAATATCCTTTGAAACAACACTACCAACATCTCACCAGAACATTGATGCCGGTGCTAGTCAAAAATATTATTTCAATTTCAGCCGATCAAATAGCCGCGGCAACATTTCAGCGTTAGATGCCCCACTTGCGCATCAACCGGTAGAGTGAGTTCGTGTCACGCAAACCGATGTGAAAGGCAATTTGAGATTTGGACATTTGCCCTTGGGATAGCAAGTCTATGACACCATCGCGCCGGACGCCATCCAACACGCTTGCAAAACAGGTGTTCTCATCCTTTAGGGTCCGCTGGAGACTGCGCGGGGATTGTCCTAACACACTCGCACATTCGTCCAAGACTGGCGCGGCATACCCAAATCTACCCTCAATAATACTAGCCACAATCGACGTTGTTTTGACGGCCTTATTAAGATCAACAAGCCGACGATCCAGTTCATTACACATCAATTGGTATAGTTCGGCATCAAAACTGAACAACGGCCGGTGCAAATCCGCATGCGAAAATGTCAACGAATTATATGGCCCAGCGGCCGGCTGGATCCCCAGAAAATTTGATAGAAACGGTTCTGTGTCGATATCAAAATTAAATGTTGCCGCAACAGGATTGAGCGGTCCATTCACCGAACGTCTCATGGCCAAAAGACAGGATAACATTCGTGAAACACTCATCTTCAAAGAATTTGGCGTGCCAGCGAAAGTGGCCAATTTGAAGGTTACTCCATCGTCGCTATTTATTATCTGCGGCCGATGCAACGTAATAAAACGAAAATAGCTCTCCATATGGGACAGCATGGATCCAACATTTTCACAAAGACTAGCGGACAA
>Ga0209654_1000811_pt1 | contig 28311 bp, 23 predicted proteins | sample SaaInl1SG_22_DNA_FD_184646 | JGI IMG/M metagenome (GOLD analysis project Ga0209654, IMG submission 184646) | Marine microbial communities from expanding oxygen minimum zones in the Saanich Inlet - ESP_161SG_22_DNA (SPAdes) (version 2) | ecosystem: Environmental > Aquatic > Marine > Intertidal... | reverse complement strand
CCATATGCGAACGGCCAGTTGCATATCGGTCATGCGCTCAACAAAATTCTGAAAGATGTGGTTAACCGCTCGCAATCAATGCTTGGCAAGGATGCCAATTATGTTCCGGGTTGGGATTGCCATGGCTTGCCTATCGAATGGAAAATCGAAGAACAATATCGCAAAAAGGGCAAGGATAAGGATCAGGTTCCGGTCGAGGAATTCCGCCAGGAATGCCGCGATTTTGCGGCCCATTGGCTCGATGTTCAATCCGAAGAATTCCAGCGTTTAGGCGTTTTGGGCGATTGGAAAGACCCTTATAAAACGATGACGTTCGAGGCCGAGGCAACAATCGCTGGAGAACTTGGCAAGATCTTGATGGGCGGCAGTCTCTATCGGGGGGCCAAGCCGGTGATGTGGTCGCCGGTTGAAAAAACAGCCCTAGCCGAAGCCGAGATCGAATATGAGGATCACACCTCAACAACGATTTATGCGCGCTTTCCTGTGATCAAGCCGAGCCATCCGGCCCTAGAGGGTGCCAGCATTGTAATCTGGACCACGACCCCTTGGACGATGCCGGGCAACCGTGCGCTGGCCTGTCATGAGAACATCGAGTACGCGGTGGTTCGTATCACCGCTCTGGCCGAAGGGTCACATGCCAAATTGGATGACGTCATCGTTGTCGCACGGGATCTGTTGGATGTTGTCATGCCGGCAATTGGCGTTGATGCCTATGATGTTGTTACCGAGGTAACCGGCGCCGATTGTGTTGGCTCTGTCGCCGCGCATCCGCTTGCCGGTCATGGGTATGAGCATGAAGTGCCACTATTCCACGCCGATTATGTGACGACTGAACAGGGTACAGGCTTTGTGCATATTGCCCCTGGGCACGGCGTCGAGGATTATGAATTAGCGCATTTGGTGCATGGTATCCCACTGCCTGATACGGTTGCAGAAGATGGCAAGATCATGGAGCATTTGCCACTATTTGCGGGCATGCACGTTCTGCGTGACAATAAAAAGATTGCTGAAATGATGGCTGAGCTCGGCGGTGTTATTGGCATCGGCACATTGGTTCATTCCTACCCGCATTCATGGCGTTCAAAGGCACCGTTGGTCTATCGCAACACGGCACAATGGTTTGTGTCGATGGAGTCGCACGGGTTGCGTGATACTGCGATTGACGAGCTTGGCCGCACCGCCTTTTACCCGCCAGCAGGCCAGAACCGTCTGACCTCGATGATTGCCCAGCGTCCTGATTGGTGCCTGTCGCGCCAGCGTGCGTGGGGTGTGCCGATCACAGTGTTCGTGCATAAGAAAACGGGCGAGCCATTGCGTGATCAAGCCGTTATTGACCGGATTGTAGAGGCAATGAAAGAAGAGGGGGCCGATTGCTGGTTTGCCTCTGACGCACGGCGTTTCCTTGGCAATGATTATGATCCAAGCGAATATGAGAAAGTCACCGATATTCTGGATGTCTGGTTTGATTCAGGATCAACCCATGCCTTTGTTCTAGAGGCGCGCGATGATCTGGATAGCCCGGCTGATCTGTATCTTGAAGGATCGGACCAGCATCGTGGTTGGTTCCATTCATCCTTGTTGCAATCTTGTGCGACACGTGGACGGGCGCCATATAAAGGCGTTCTGACGCATGGTTTTGTGCTTGACGAGCAGGGCCGCAAAATGTCGAAATCTCTCGGCAATGTGGTCACCCCACAAGCGATCATGGACCAGAATGGCGCTGATATTCTGCGCCTTTGGGTGGTGAGCTCGGACTATTATAGCGATTTGCGGATTGGCTCCGAAATCATCAAACGGATGACCGATAATTACCGGCGGTTCCGCAATACCTTGCGTTACCTGCTTGGCGCGCTGGATGGTTTTGATGCGCGTGAGGCGGTTGGCTATGACGACATGCCGGATCTTGAAAAATGGATGCTTAACCGGCTAGCCACGATCGATGTTAAAATCCGTGAGCTAACCGAAGCTTATGATTTCCATGGTATTTTCACCGAGCTTCATACGCTTTGTAACAGCGACTTGTCGGCCTTTTATTTCGATATCCGCAAGGACCGGTTATATTGTGATGACCTTAATTCTATCGAGCGGCGGGCAACCCGCACGGTGATGAATGAGGTGTTTGAACGCTTGACCGCTTGGCTGGCGCCGATCTTGTGCTTTACCGCCGAGGAAGCGTGGCAAGCCCGGGTTGCTGACATCGAAAATTCAGTGCATTTGCGCCAATATGATCCGATCCCGGCAGAATGGCATAATGCTGAAATCGTCGCGAATTGGGATGCCATCCGCAATGTTCGTAGTGTCGTGATGAGCGCATTAGAAGCGGCGCGTAATGACGGCACGATCGGCGGATCCCTGCAAGCGGCCCCGACCATTCACCTAAGCGCAGATCTGGCCCAATATTTTGCCGATCAGGATGCGGCGGCGCTATTCATCACCTCAGACGCAATGATCACCACCGATGCCGCGCCTAGCGATGCCTTTGTGATGGACGGCGTTAGTGATGTGGCGGTTAGCATTGCCGTGGCCGAGGGTGGCAAATGTGGGCGTTGCTGGAAAATTACCCCAGAAGTCACCACAGAGGACGGTATTTGCGGACGCTGCGATGATGTGATCAAGGCCGTGCAATGAGTGCAGAAATGACGCCCGACAATCCCGACGATGAGGATAAATCTAAAGTTGGGTTTATGGGGACGCCGTCATTTCGGTATATGTTCACCATCTTTGTACTGGTGGTGGTCGCCGACCAGATCACCAAGCAGATAATGCTGGATTGGATTTTTGCCGAGCCCCAGCTAGTCAGAGTGCTGCCATTCCTTAACTTTGTGCCTGTGTGGAACCCGGGGATGAGCTTTGGCATGCTAGCCGAGGGCGGGGCTATCGTGCGCTATGGTTTAACATTGCTTGCGGTGCTGGTAGCAGGTTGGCTTTTGTGGCAACATGCGGTATTGAGCAAGGCACAGATTATCGCTGGCGGGTTGATCGCTGGCGGCGCAATTGGAAATGCAATTGACCGGTTGCGTTTTGGCAAAGTTGTTGATTTTATAGACGTATATGTTCAAGGGTGGCATTGGCCGGCCTTTAATATAGCCGATGCAGGCATCACCGTTGGCGCGCTATTATGGGCGTACAGCATTTTCTTTGGACAGGAGACCAGCACATCATGACTTTTTCGATGACAGAAATATCGGGATTAGGGACAAAGACACTGCGTCTTGCTCTGTTGGGTTTGCTGGCTGGAACCGTCATTGGATGTTCTGACTTCCGCCGCGCCATTGGCGAAGAGAAATCATCACCTGACGAATTTGAAGTGGTCGTGCGCCCGCCATTGTCACTACCACCGGGATTTAGCGATCGCCCTGAAGATATCAGAGCGCAGGAAGAAAAAGCGGCAGTGGCCACCGATTCTAAATCGCAGGCACAATCTATTCTGGGCACCAGCCTCGATGCGAACATTGATGCGAGCGCCACCGGCTATGGACAGATTTTCAATTTCGCCAGCATTCCGGATAATATTCGTGAAACTGTTGATGAAGAAACCTATGGCATTCAGTTTGAGCGCCGCCTACCGCTAGAACGGTTGTTTGGTGATTTGCCGGATATTGGTCCGGTCTTGGATAAGATGGCCGAAGACCAGCGCATTCGCAAAAACCGGCAGGAAGGTTTGCTCCCTACCGAGGGTGATACCATTGCCATCGACGCACAGTCTAACGAGACTGTAATCATCAAAGAGTGACGCCCTAATGGCCGTGATCCGGCAATTACCGGACTTATTGGTTAATCAGATTGCCGCTGGTGAGGTTATTGAACGCCCGGCAAGCGCACTCAAAGAACTTGTTGAAAATGCCCTTGATGCTGGTGCAACTAGCGTTGGCGTGACCCTACGCCGCGGCGGTATCGACGAGATCACCGTGGTTGATGACGGCCACGGCATGTCCCCCGATGATATAGCCCTTGCGGTACGCCGTCATGCGACCTCTAAATTGCCGCAGGATAATCTCGACCAGATAAATTCACTGGGGTTTCGCGGTGAGGCTTTGCCGTCTATTGGTGCCGTCTCAAACCTATCTATCACCTCTATCACGCCGGATGAAGAACATGCCTGGATGGTTCAGGTGAATTGCGGCGCGGTGTCTAACCCCGCACCGGCGGCCTTGCAAAAGGGCACGGTGATGTCGGTCACCCAGCTATTCAAAGCGGTGCCTGCACGGTTGAAATTTCTGAAAACCGACCGGACCGAGCAAGGCCAATGCGTTGACGTGATGAAACGTTTGGCGATGGCGTGGCCGCATGTGGGATTTAGCCTTGTTAATGATGGCCGCACCTTGCTGGATCTGGAAAAGCCAGAGCTGGCGTCAGATCAGGCCGGTGATGCCGCCCAATTGGCGCGGCGTCTTGCCGCGATCATGGGGCGCGGTTTTGCCGATGAAGCTGCCCGCATTGAAGCCGCCCGTGAACAGATCACATTGTCGGGTCTACTTGGCCTGCCAACAATGAACAGGCCCACACCGGCACAGATTTACCTGTTTGTGAATGGCCGACCGATACATGACCGCTCGTTGCTGGGCGCTATTAGGGCCGGATATAGCGATACATTACCGCGTGGACGCCATCCGATGGCGGCTTTGTTCCTGACGCTTCCGGCTGATCAATTGGATGTGAATGTGCATCCAGCCAAGGCAGAGGTCCGCTTTCGTGATGCGGCGGCGGTGCGCTCACTGCTGGTCGGGGCTATTCGGGCGCAATTGCTAGATGACGGTATTCGCGCAACGGGTGAGGGCGGCGAGGCCACTATGCACCGGTTTGGCGCCTCGACCGGATCACAGTTTTCTGCGCCGCCATCAAGTCGTCCCCGCTATGCCCCCTCTAGCGCTAGTGGTTATGGGCATTGGCAAGCACCGGTGAATGAGACAAAGCCAAGCGGGTTTTTGGGTGATGCACCGCTACAGGCGCGCCCGACCGATGCGATGAACGAAATCCCGAATGTGGGCGATGATGCTGGCCGCGATCAGCTATTAGGCGCGGCCAAGGCCCAGTTGCACAAAACCTATATCGTTGCGGAAACCGAAGATGGGCTGACCATTATCGATCAGCACGCCGCGCATGAACGCCTTGTTATGGAACGGATGAAGGCGGCGATGGCTGATAAGACGGTCGCCGCGCAAAATTTGCTCCTGCCCGAAGTGGTGGAATTGCCCGATCATCACTGTCACGCCATTTTAGGTGAGGCCGCGTTAATGAATGACATGGGCATGGATATCGAAGGCTTTGGCGAAGGCGCGGTGATTGTTCGCTCGATTCCCGCCATGCTCGGCAATCCCAATGCCAAACAACTTATTCAGGATATTGCCGAGGAACTAGCGGAATTGGGCGGTAGCACGGCGCTAGAGGACAAAATCAATCATGTGTTGGCGACAGTGTCTTGTCACGGGTCCGTGCGGGCAGGGCGTGTTTTGAATGCGACCGAGATGAATGCTTTGTTGCGGGAAATGGAAGTCACCCCGCGCTCAGGCCAGTGCAATCACGGACGGCCAACATATGTGCAATTGTCGATTGGCGATATCGAGAGTCTGTTTGGCCGTAAGTAAATGCTGGCGTAATGGGGTCTGCCTATTTGGCGGCGATGAAATGCAGCATCGCTTTTCCGTATTTGCGCTGTTCCAAAATTGTTAAATGATGCTGATCCAGCAATGCGCTATCCAAAACTTCATTCTTCGCCGTCTCGATAACGATTAATGCCTTTGGTGCTAGTGCACCGATGCTGTGAAGATTGGCAACGGCCCGCAATCCATCACCAGTGCCATAGGGCGCATCAGCAAAAACCAGATTGGCCGCATCGCCGCGAATATTCCCCATAGTGATCGCATTACCGCCAATGATTGCGGCATCATCGGCGCGTTTTAACAGGGAAATATTCTCACGCAGAACGCCAAGGGCGCGGGCGTCACTCTCGACAAAGCTGGCATAGGCGGCGCCATGCGACAGGGCCTCTAGCCCAAGGGCACCAGTGCCGGCGAACAGGTCAATGACAATGCCACCATCCAACGGCGCACCAAACCGGCCCCCATTGAGGATGTTGAATAGCGATTCTCTGACGCGGTCTGCGGTTGGGCGGGTTTTATCGCCGACCAGATCTGCCAGTTTTGTTCCGCGATGGCGGCCGCCGATTATCCGCATCTCTACCTCTTTTATCTGCTGATGGGCGTTTGCCTGCCGATGCACCCTTAGGCGTCGATGGACCCTTATTAGAAGCTGGGCGTTCGGACGTGGCGGCTTTTTTGGCGGCTAGCTTGTGGGCCTGATATTTCTCTTCAAACTTGCCAGACTTTGGACCAAAGCGTTTGCCGGTTTTCGACTTGGCGTTTGGCGTAGTCGGACCATTCTTCTCTGTGCCGCTACCTGCTGGTGCAGGGCGTCCGGGTTTGCCGGCAAATGTTTTCATCTTTGTTTTGCGGCTAGTCTTGAGGCGCAATTTTGGCTTTGCGTGACCGGTATCATCCTCTGGCGTTCCCTCGATGCCAAGCTGGTCGGCCAGCACCCGTGCCTTGACGATTTCAACCTGACCTTCTTCCAGATCACCTAGCTGGAACGGGCCATAGGATACTCTAATCAAGCGGCCAACCTTGTGGCCCAGATATTCCATGATCCGGCGAACCTCGCGGTTTTTACCCTGGCGAATGCTCACTGTTAGCCATGCGTTACTGGACATCTGGCGGTCTAATCTGGCGATCACACTGCCATAGCGCACACCATCGATGGTGACGCCATCGGCCAGTGGCAATAATGTCGCCTCATCCACGCGGCCCTGAACACGAACCCGATATTTGCGCGACCAACCGGTGGCGGGCAATTCAAGATGCCGTGCCAAATCACCATCATTGGTTAGCAATAGCATGCCTTCAGAATCAATATCCAGGCGGCCCACGGTGATTAGCCGCGGTAGATGTGACGGCAATACGTCAAAAATAGTCTGGCGGTTTTTTTCGTCCCGATCGCTCACCACCAAGCCGCGCGGCTTGTAATAGCGATAGAGCAAAGTTGGCTCGCGGGCTGGCAATGGCTTGCCATCAACGCTAATCTTGTCAGTGGCGGTAACATTAAGGGCGGGACTATCAACGATCACCCCATTCACCTTAACGCGGCCATCAAGGATGCGTGCCTCAGCCTCGCGGCGAGAACAAATACCGGCCCGCGCTATGCGCTTGGCAATGCGTTCGCTATCGGCTTTTTTGTCTAGTTCGAATGTATTTGTCTTGGTCATGGGGCTGGTGTAATGGCAAAAACGGCGCTTTGCAAACCTCAACTGATTATGTAACGACTATAAGATGGCAAAAGAACAATATCAAAACACTGAGAATCAGGAAAGCGCGCCCAGCAATGAGGCCGCGGTGCGCCCCGATATCATGGCGCTATTGTTGGATCTGGCGGCTGATGCGGCTGATGCTGGCGAGGTGCCGGTGGCGGCGGCGATAACCGATAGTAATGGGACAATCATTGCCACCGCGCAAAACCGGATGATCCGCGATAATAATGCTATTGCCCATGCGGAAATGCTGGCAATGACGGCGGCGATGGACATCAGGGGAACGGCGCGGCTCGATGATTGTGATCTTTGGGTGACATTAGAGCCATGCACGATGTGCGCTGGTGCCATTGCGCATGGCAGAATCCGCCGCATCTATTTTGGTGCGCATGATGAAAAGGCTGGGGCAGTTGAATCTGGCGTCCGGTTTTTTGACCAGCCGAGCTGTCATCACCATCCCGAAATCTATGGCGGATTGTCAGGCCAAAAGGCGGCCCAGCAATTGACCGCATTTTTCGCCACCAAACGCGGCTAGGAATCGGTTTTCTGCGCCAATTATTTTGCCGCTATATCACTGCGATAAAACCCGCCAGGCCATGTGATATCACCAACCGCATCATACGCATTGCGCCGTGCTTGCTGGGGGGTGTCACCAAGGGCGGTCACCGCCAGAACGCGGCCGCCAATGGCCAACCACTCATCGTCTGTCTTCCCGTCTGACTTGGTCGTGCCGGCGTGGAACACCATGGTGTCGGGGCGTGCATCGGCGCGGTCAACACCGGTTATCACACTGCCCTTTTCATAGGCACCGGGATAGCCGTTTGACGCCATCACCACGGTCACGGCACTGCGTGGATCCCAGCGCAGGGCAAAATGATCAAGCCCACCATCAATCGTTGCCAGCATCGCCGAGACCAAATCACCCTTCATCCGGGGAATAATCACTTGTGCTTCGGGATCACCAAAGCGGCAATTGAACTCGATCACCTGTGGGCCGGTTTCGGTTAGCATGATGCCAACATACAAAATTCCGCGATAAGGATAGCCTTCGTCATCCATGCCTTTGGCTAGGGGACGCACTGTTTCGCGCATGATTTGTTCAACCAGATCATCATCGAGGCGCGGCGATGGCGAGATTGCACCCATGCCACCTGTGTTCGGCCCTTCATCATTGTCATAGGCGCGTTTATGATCTTGCGCGCTGGCGAGGAACTGGCAATTGGGTCCGTCGATTAGGGCGAATAGTGACGCCTCTGGCCCGCTGATGCGCTGTTCGATCAATAGCTGTTTACCGGCATCGCCAAAACGCCCATCGAGCATTTCCTTGGCGGCGGAGGTGGCCTGTTCCCCATTATCCGCAACCACAACACCTTTGCCCGCGGCAAGGCCATCGGCCTTGATCACGCAATATCCGTCCAGCGCGTTGATCGCGTCGGTGGCCTCGGCAATTGTGTTTACCGCGTGAAAGCCGGGTTGCGGGATATTGTGACGCGCACAAAAATCACGGGCGAATTCTTTCGATCCCTCTAATCTGGCGGCGGCGGCACTAGGGCCAAAGGCGGGGATGTTTTGCGCCGCTAATTTATCAGCAAGGCCCATTACCAAGGGAACCTCTGGGCCGATCACCACGAGATCAGCCGGCATTGATTTTGCTAGCGCAACCAACCCGTCAATATCATCGGCGGCAACATCCTTAATCGTGCCCAAATTGGCCATCGCCGCACTGCCCGGTGCGATCACCAATTGGCTGGTAAGAGGCGAATCAGCAATCGCCCATGCCAGCGCATGTTCACGGCCACCGTTACCAATAATCAATATTTTCATGCGTCGCGGTCCTTATATGTTGCAGCGCCGTCAATATGGCATACTATGGGCAAATCATGAAGGATTTTACCTCATATTATGCACCCAATAATGATGGTGATCAGGGGCGAGGGGCTGACGATAACGCGCCCTATATGACCATTGCCGAATTGTCGACGCGCCTAAAGGCGACGGTCGAGGGGGCGTTTGAATATGTCCGGGTGCGGGCCGAAATCTCGCGGCCAACACGGGCCCCATCTGGTCATCTTTATTTCACCCTAAAGGACGATCGTACGACCTTGTCCGGCGTGTGCTGGAAAGCGGTTGCGGCCAATCTAGCGGTTCAGCCCGAAGAAGGGCTAGAGGTTATCTGTACCGGAAAATTGACGATCTATCCCGGCCAGTCGAAATACCAGATTGTCGTTAGCCAGATGGAAATGGCCGGCGAAGGGGCGATGCTGAAACAGCTAGAAGAACGCCGCCGCAAGCTGGCTAGTGAAGGCCTGTTTGATCAGGATCGCAAGAAACCAATTCCGCAAATGCCGAGTGTGATCGGCGTTGTCACCAGCCCGACCGGCGCGGTGATCCGCGATATTTTGCATCGGCTGAATGATCGCTTTGGCGTGCGGGTACTGGTCTGGGGCACATTAGTGCAGGGACCAAATGCGGCCGGACAGGTGGCCACGGCTATTCGCGGGTTTGACGCAATGCCGATTGATGGGGAATTGCCGCGCCCGGATCTGGTTATTGTTGCTAGAGGCGGCGGTGCGCTCGAGGATCTATGGGCCTTTAATGAAGAAGAAGTGGTGCGGGCGGCGGCTGATTGCTCGATCCCGTTAATCTCTGCCATTGGTCATGAGACTGATACTACATTGATCGATTACGCGTCTGATTTACGGGCGCCAACACCGACTGCGGCGGCGGAGATGGCGGTACCGGTTCTGGGTGATTTGCGGGCACGGGTTGGCGAGGCAGAGGCGCGTATTCAGCGCGCGGTTGGCCAGCGTCTGGAAAATGCCAGCACGGCCCTGCGGTCATCGGCGCGGGCATTGCTCGATCCAGCAGAGGTGATTGACCGGCGCTCACAGGTTGTTGATCTGGCCATCGCCGGTTTGAACGGGGCGCTAGAGGGGATCATGTCAAAACAGGCGCTGGTGCTCTCGCGCCTTGCCGAGCGTATTCGCCCACCGGAGCGCCGCCTTGGTGAAGTTGGCGCACAAACAGCGCATTTATCAACGCGGCTTTCAGGGGCGATGCAACAGGTGATCAGCGCCCAAACCCAGCGGGTTGAGACAATTGGCAAATTGCTGGACGCAAATTCGTTTGAGCGTGTTCTAGAACGCGGATTTGCACTGGTAACAGATGGTGATGGTCGGCCGCTAAAACGATCAGAAGAGGCGGCGATCGGGGCGGATGTTATGGTTCGTTTCGCCGATGCTAGCCGTGCCGCACGGCTCGATCCCGATGGCCCCGTCACCGCCAAAGCAACGCCCAAGCAAAGCCCGAAAAAAGTGGGCGGGGCAAAGCAAGATAATAAGCGAGATAGCAATCAGGACAGCTTGTTCTAGCTATTAGATGTTTTTGCCCCAGCGGCGATGGGGCCAGAACCATTGTTCAGGCCGCTCTTTAATCCACCCTTCCAACTCGGCATTGATCTTGGTGGCGGCGGCTATGATGCTGGCGTCATCGTCATTTTTTGGCATATTTAGCGGCGGTGAAATCGTTACCCTAAAGTTACAACCATCCAAACGCTCGGTGCGCATATATAAAAGCGGAACCTGCTTTTTTATCGCGAGCTTGATATGGCTGATCGAGGTTTTGGCATCATGGCCAAAGAACGGCACCGCCATGCCCTCGCGCAATTGCTGGTCAACCAATAGGCACATGAACTGGCCTTTGCGGATGCTTGCGATCATGCCCAGTGCGGCCTCGCGGCCTTTGCGATAGATATCGCCGCCATAATGTTCTTGGCGTTGTTCGAGCAAGCCGCGCAATAGTGGGTTATTGAGAGGCCGATAGATCGCCGCCACTTTTTTCCCCGCTTGCAACGCCGCATAAGGTCCCAATTCCCAATTGCCAATATGCGCGCCGATCAAAAAGCCACCGCCTTTGATCGCCTCGATATGCTCTAGCCCGACAAATTCGATGCGGCCGGTTTTAGCCAGGGATTTCACATGCGGAAATTCGCCTATGACACGGCCAAAATTAAACCACATTTGGCGCAAAATATGGTTACGCTCTGCATCGCTTTGATCCGGTAGGGCCAGCTTCATATTCCGGCGCGCGCGGTCATGCCACGGTGTCAACGGACCAATAAAACCAATCAGCGCACCCATCACCGCCGAGGCGATAGCCACCGGAAGCAATCGTGCCAACCCATAAAAGCCAAAGCCAAGGGCGGCTTCGATTGGCCAGATAAACACCTGCCGTAACTTGCGGATGATGATTTTTGACAGCGGGTCAGCCATTGCCGCGCATATCTCCGGTACTAGATGCATCTGGCGCAATGGTGGCGATGATCCGCCCAACAATTTCATCCTTTTGCGCCAATTCCATAGTCACAGGCAGGAAGGTAACTTTGTCGCGCCATTCGGATGGCAAGCGCACCCAGTCTTTTTTCGTTGTAATCAATTGTGCCCCTTGATGGATCGCGTCGTGGTGCAATGTGGTGAGGTCGGTTTGCGAGAATGGATGATGATCGGCAAAGGCGAGCCACTGGACCAGATTGGCACCGGTGCGGCGCAGGGTTGCAAAAAAGCGCTGGGGCCGTGCAATGCCGGCAAAACCAAGCAGGGGGGCACCGTTAAAATCATCAATAACTGATTGATCGGGAATGATATTGCCGATGAAAACTGGAATGCCCGATGGGATCATATCAGCCAAACCGGTTTCATCATCACCATTAATGACCACCATATCGAGCTGGGCAATGCCAGATGACGCGGCCTCACGCAATGGACCTGCAGGGATAATCCGGCCATTACCAATGCCCACCTCGCCGTCAAACACCCCGATCTTTATGTCCTTGGCCAAAAACGGGTTTTGCATGCCGTCATCCATCAAGATCAGATCATGAATGCCCCGACTAGCGATGGCATAGGCGCCGCTGACGCGGTCTCTGGCAACCAGAACATCGCGGCCCTCGGCCAGCATCAACGGCTCGTCACCGCAAATGGTCGCGTCATGCACAGTGCCATCGACCCATAATGGCCCGGCGTCACTGCCGCCATAGCCGCGCGTCAAGATTGCCGGATTGTGTCCCGCCGCGAGCAGTTCATCATATAACAACCCAACCAACGGCGTCTTGCCGGTTCCCCCAGCGGTGATATTGCCGATGCAAACTACCGGCAGATCAGCCGTGCTGGTTTTGGTGATGGCATGACGCAATGCCGACAGCCCAATCCAGAGCGCCGATAGCGGCAATAGGCAAACGGATATAGCGGTGGATTTAGCCCCGCGGTCATTCCAGAATTGTGGTGTTTTAATCATCGCGCACCGGCCCCGCGATTCAGGATCGAGATAATCTTTGTTGCCGCGACGCTCTGTCGTTTGCTGGCATCCTTTGCATAGGTAATGGCGGCGTGTGACATTGCCTTGCGGCCCTCTTTATCATCCCATAATTGGGTGGCGGCCGCGGCGATGGCGGCGGCATTATCGGCATCCTTCACGATACCGGCCTTGCGCATGGCATCAAATTCGGCGCTGTTCTTGAACACATGCGGACCGCTAATAATAGGTTTACCAAAGCTGGCTGGCTCCAGCGGGTTGTGCCCGCCGATGGGCAATAGTGATCCCGCCAAAAAGACAATATCGGCCACGGTAAAAAGGCTCCCCATCTCGCCAAGCGAGTCCATTAATAACAGTTTCTGCGTACCGCCGGCCCCCATTTCCCCGAGACTAGTTTCCCCGAGGCTAATTTCGGAGCATAGTTGAGCAGAGGTGGTGGCATCGCTACGCATGGTAACAGCAAAACCATGATTTTTGCAAAGCTTGGCAATATCCGGTCCGCGCGATGGGTGCCGAGGTGCGATAATAACCAGCCAGTCATTGCCCAGCCTTTTAGCCACATCAAGGATGATTTCATCCTCGCCCTCATGCGTTGAGGCGGCTAGAAATACCCGGCGTTTGCCAATCGCTCTGCCAAGGCTTGTGACCAGATCATCATCAACCGGCAGGGCGTTCATCGCCATTTTTAATGATCCAAGAACGGTGATGACTGTGGGGTCAGTGCCAAGGGCGACGAGCGTGTCGGCCTGTTCCTGATTGACCGGCAGAACCAGATCCGCCGCGCCAAACATGATCGTGGCAATGCCCAATCGGGTCTGCCACCGCGCCGCCGCCCGCGCCGATAATTGGCTAGAGGCAAATATAACTGGAATGCCGCTAGCCTTTGCTTGGGTGATTAGATTTGGCCAGAAATCAGACTCCATAAAGACCGCGGCGATGGGCTGTGTCTTGGCAAGAAATCCAGCGACAAAGGCAGGGTGGTCAAGCGGCTGATAGAGGTGGTGGATTTTTGGGTTGGTTGCGCCGTCTGAATTGTTTGCATTACGGGCAATCAATTGCGCGGCGGTCACGGTGTTGGTGGTGATCAGAAAATGCTGGTTGGGCATTTTTTTCGCCAAGGCTTCGACTAACGCCAGCGCCGCTACGCTCTCGCCAACACTAACCGCATGAAGCCATAATGCCCCTGTTGGAATGGCGTCTCCCCCATATTGGGCGAACCTCTCATTGATGCGGGCGCCGTCTTCTTTGCCTTTGCCAGCACGATAGCGCATGACCAAACCAAGAATTGGACGGGCCAGCCGCCACACAAGATTGTAGCTGGTCATCGCGTTCTTGGTTGGGCCTTGTTTGTCTTTATTGGTTAGCGGGGTGCCGGTCATTATTGCCCAATTTCTGTAAAGACGTGCCAAAAGAGGCATCAGCGCGGTCGGTTATATCATTCATGGCCGATTGCAATGCCATTCGATGGCGTCGTAAGTCGTCTTTCGTGTCAGCCTTAGGCAAGTCTATCAAATTCCCACAGAGAAAAACACCACGGGAAAATGGTTTTGGAATAATCATCCCATCCCATCCCGGCGCACGCCAATAGCGATCAACCGACCATGCGACTGGCAGGATCGGTTTTTGCGTCAAATTGGCAAGGGCAACCGGGCCATTGGCGCTTTGGCGTGCAGGACCGCGCGGGCCGTCAGGGGTGATTGCCACCACTTTTCCTTGATCCAGTGTGCGCTTTAGAGAGCGGAACCCAGATAAGGCTTGCCGGTTTGAACTGCCCCAAATTGTGGTGACGCCAAGATGGTTAACGATGCGCGCCATGAGCCGCCCATCTGGATGGGGTGATTGTAATGCATTCATCCGATATCGCCTCGGCCATAGCCACGGCATTGCCAATATACGCTCATGCCAGAATACCAGAATGACACCATCGTGATCGCGCAATGAAGCGTTAATTTCGGCGCGCCCGCGACCATTCCAACGCACGCTAAGCATGATCACAGCGACAACCAACGCCAACACCCAGCCAAGAATAAACTGACCAAAGGGGCTTTTGACGAAACGTTTAACCATGGAACAAACTTAAAAAACGATAACAACAGAACTAATTTACAAAAATTCTGCCACAGCATGACAAAAAGACTAACCAGAACAGCGGTTGCCCTTTATGCTACGGCCAAGGGCATATTATACGCCTGATGCTTTAGATCGTCCAGATAACACCCATTTTTGATCTCAATATCCGGTGTCATCCAGCCATGTTAGACAAGGTTAATTATGTCCCTTCTGATACCTTTGAACCCTCGGATAAAAGAGCGCAAGCGCGAGAGATTATTGATCGTCCAGCCGCTGGTCGGGATCGGCGATATGGTGTGGCACAAACCGTGGATCGATCATCTGTCGGATCATTATGATGTGATTTTGGCAACAAAACCAACGGTTCAGGCACGACACCTGTTTGCAGGCAATGAGAATATTGTTGATATCCTGCTGATCGAACGCTCGCTCCGTGGCCGCAAGGGGCGACATGATGGAGCGCTTGGAATGCTCCGCTTGATCGCTGATTTCAAAGCCTCTGGGGCTGACAAGCTTTTGGTCCTTCATCATAGTGCTCGCTATGGGTTAATCGGACGCCTTGCAGGGTTAACAGAGCGTTGGGGGTACGGTATGGGCGCGGCGGCCAGATGGCTAAATGCCGGTGCGTTTTTGCCCAAATCCGCTCGCAAGATTCACCCAACAAAAAAGATGGTCGATTTTGCCATGATGAACGGCTTTCATCCCACAGAACCGCGCTGGCAGATGCAAACGACAAATCAAGCCCATCAAGGGGCCACCGCGTTTTTGACCGCGCACGGTGTCGCGGCATCGGATGACCTCAGCCCGTTGGTTATGCTCGGGGTCGGGGCGATGCATGTGGACCGTCAATGGCCGCCAGTTCATTTCGCCCGTCTTATTGACATGATGCGCGCCGCCTATCCGAGTATTCGCCTTGGGATTATGGGGGCACCGTCAGAAAAGCCATTGCTCGATGCGGTCTGTGATGCGCTGGATGACAGTGATGACATACTGATATGTGACAATCCACTGGATGTGGCGATTTCGCTATTGGCACGCTCGGTTGTTTATGTCGGGAATGATACCAGCCTGTTGAATATCGCGGCGGCATGTGGGCGGCCGTCTATTGGCGTTTTTGCACAATCGACGCCGCTGGATTATAACCCTCATATCAAAGCAGTCTGTGTTCCTGATGGACGATTTAACGTGCCCGGGCATATTGCCACAATTACGCCAGACCTTGTTTTTGACGCTGTCTGTAACGAATTACAGAAATGTGGGTATGAACCCCGCACTAAATAGGACATTGGCCCGCACTAAATAGGACATTGGCCCGCACTAAATAGGACATTGGCCCGCATTAAATAGGACATTGGATAGACCCGCATGAGCGTGAACACCGCAAATAAAGATCCACAGCAAGCCAGCCCCGCAACGGGCAAGCCGCGCGCTAGTGGTGATAGCCGGGTGATCCTGCGCCGTATCTGGGATGGGTGGGTTCGCATCTATCTTGGGCGTTTGATCGGTGCGTTTGTGTTGATGGCCGTGGTCGCGGGGTCGGCGGCGGCCTATCCGTTGCTCACCAAATATATCTTTAACGCGCTTGCGGATGGCCGCGCCACGGATGTTATCTGGATGGCCCCCCCCGTTATAATTGTGCTGTCATTGGTCAAGGGCGTTGCTTTATTTGCCCAGACTATACAGGTGAACGCGCTGGCGCTTCGGGTCACGACCGATCTTCAAAAAGACATGGCGAAAAGCCTGATCGAGGCTGATCTGGCGGTGGTTACGCGCGAACCGGCGGGTGCCTTTATGTCACGGATCATGAACGACCTTAACCTTGTCCGCGAGGCCTTTGTCCGCCTTGCCAACAATCTCGTCCGTGATGCGTTGACGGTCATTGTTCTGATCGGGGCGATGTTGTGGCTTGATTGGCTGATGACGATTATCGTGCTGGCAGTGTACCCGTTAGCGATGCAGCCGATTATCAAGATCGGCAATCGCCAGCGCAAAGCATCCGGTAATTTACAAACGCATATGGAAAGCGTGACATCGCTTTTGGCCGAGACCTTGCAAGGCACACGTATGGTAAAGGCCTACCAGCTGGAAAAAAGCGAGATTGGCCGCACCCGCACTGCGTTTGATGGGTTGTATGACCGGCTTGTCGGGCTGTTGACCGGCCGTGCCAAGATTGATCCGATACTTGAGGTTGTTGGCGGTGTTGCGGTTGGCGGTGTTGTTGCGCTGGCTGGATGGCGTGTGGCGAATGGCATGATGCAGGTCGGTGATGTGATTGCCTTTATCACCACTTTGATTTTGCTGGTCCAGCCAATCCGCGGCATTGGTACTTTGAATGCGGTAACCCAAGAGGCGCTTGCGGCGGCGGATCGTATTTTAACCTTGCTCGATATCCCGCGCCAGATTGCCGATAAGGACGGGGCCAAGCCGTTGGTTATTTCTAAGGGCGAGATTGTTTTTGATCGGGTTGGGTTTGTGTATGCCAAGCCAAATGATGATAAGCCAAATGACGGTAAGCCAAATGACGGTAAGGCTGATGAGGCTAGCAATGTGGCTGTTGATGATCTCAGTTTTACCGCCAAGGCCGGTCAGACGATTGCGCTGGTTGGGCCGAGCGGGGCGGGCAAAACATCGGTGATTAATCTACTGCCACGGTTCTTTGATGTGACGTCGGGCACAATCAGCATTGATGGCCAAGCAATTGACGGCGTGACGCTGGATTCGTTGCGGGCAGGGGTGGCACTGGTTAGTCAAGATGCGGTTTTGTTTGATGATACGATTGCCGCCAATATTGCCTTTGGTCGGTCCGATGCAACACGCGCGGACATCGAAGCCGCGGCGAAATCGGCGGCGGCGCATGATTTTATCATGGAATTGGCGAATGGGTATGACACGCCGGTTGGTGCGATGGGTAATCGGTTGTCGGGCGGCCAGCGCCAGCGTATTTCAATTGCCCGCGCGATGCTAAAAGATGCGCCGATTCTATTGCTGGACGAGGCCACAGCGGCGCTTGATGCGCGTTCGGAAAAGCAGGTTCAAGATGCATTATCGCGCTTGCAAAAGGGCCGGACAACGCTGGTCGTGGCGCACCGCCTAGCGACAATCCGTGACGCTGATCATATTCTGGTGATGGAAAATGGCCGGATTAGTGAGGCTGGAGACCATGATACGCTCATTGCCAATGACGGGCTCTATGCGCGCCTCTGCCAATTACAATTTTTGGGTGATGAACAGCCGTAATGTCAGCTGTTAAATGAGTGTGGGCGGTTAAAAACACCCATGCTCGAAGGCCAGCTATTCGCGTCTGAGAATGGTATCGGTGAGGCGGATGGCCCACCCTTTTGCTTGGAAATCGCGTTTGACCTCTTCGGGGTCATAGACATTATCCACCCAATCAAAAAACGCCATGCCCTGATCTTCATAAGGGAAATAGGCGGCAAAGAATGCGTCCAATAGGCCGGTTTTGGCCTGTTTGACATGACCATATTTCCACGCCAATTGCTGGGCGGCTTCGCGGGCTGGCTTTTTCTCGACAATCAGAACATATAAGGCCGACATGAGCCCGGCTCTATCGGCGCCTGATTTGCAATGCATCAAGGCCGGTAATTGGGCTTCTTCAAACAGAGCTTTGGTGGCATGAAGCATGGCTTTATCTGGTGCGGCGCGTGATCTAGCGGTGAAATCCAACAGGGTAATGCCTGCTGTCTCACAGGCTTCTGCCTCTAATTGCCAGCCACCATCACTGCGCGGACCCCGCAGATTGATGATCGTTTTGATGCCGTCACGACCAGCCTCAAGAACCCGTCCCGGGCTTGGCTGATTGCTTCGCCACATGCCCGGCGCAATCTCGTGCTTGTTATGCCAGTAATAGCGCAAAAAGCCGTGATCTTTGAAAATGAGCTCTAGCCAGTCCTTGGCCCCGCGCCGTTGACCTTTAGGGGCGCGGAAACTCATGCGCCAGCGACCATCATGCCATCAACCCGCAATGACGGCGCGGCAGTGCTTTTACGCATATCAATATCATCAGCAGGGGTGATCGCCATAAACATATCCTTAAGATTGCTGGCAATAGTGGCCTCGGCAACCGGATGGACGATCTCGCCATTGCTGATCCAGAAACCGGCGGCACCACGGCTGTAATCACCAGTGATCATATCAACCGAGCTTCCCATCATTTCGGTGACAAGAAAGCCCTCTTCGATATCGGCAATCATCTCGGCGATTGGGGTGGTGCCGTTTTCCAGATAGAAATTGCTGGTGCTTGGCGATGGCGCACTGCCCATGCCGCGGCTTGCATTGCCAGTTGAGCTTAGCCCAAGCTTGGTCGCCGAGGCGATGTCGAGGAACCAGCCTTGCAAGACCCCATCCTTGACCATTTCGCGGCGAGATACTGCAAGGCCTTCGCCATCAAACAAACGTGATCCCATACCGCGAGGGCGCAGTGGATCATCGACAAAGGTAAGACCGGCGGCGGCAATCTGCTCGCCCATCTTATCTTTAAGAAAACTGGTGCCACGGGCAATCGCCGCGCCATTAATCGCACCGGCAAGGGTGCCGACAAGAGAGGCGGAAACGCGCTTGTCATAAATAACCGGATAGGCACCTGTTGGCGGCTTTTTCGCACCAAGACGGGCTAGCGTGCGCTGTGCCGCGCTATTGCCGATGTCTTCTGGGTTATCCATGTCTTCGGCAAATACCGCAGAGCTATAATCATAGTCACGTTCCATGACACCATCTTGCTCGGCAATCACAACGGCAGAAACGCCATGTGACGAACGCTTGTAATCGGCGGCAAAGCCATTGCTGGTCGCGATCAAAATGTTCACCACCCCATGGCTGGCGGAGCCGCCCTCGGTATTGGTGATGCCGTCATGTGATAGGGCTGCGGCCTCGGCGGTGCGGGCATGCTCGGTCAATTCACTAACACTCGGCACGGTGTCATCATAGATTTCCAGATCGGGGATCGTGGTCGCAATTTCGTTGGCCTCGGCCAAACGTGCGTATGGATCCTCTGGGGCAATGCGCGCCATAGCAACGGCGCGTGCGGCCAATTCTTTGATATTGTCGCTATCAAGCTGGCTGGTGGAAATAGAGGCACTGCGCTGGCCAACAAAGACTCGCAATCCGGCGTCATAATCTTCTGATCGTTCGCTGGACTCTACTTTGCCGTGGCGCAGGCTAACAGATGTGCCCTCGCCGCGTGCTAGAATGGCATCAGCCCCATCAGCGCCAGCCGATTTGGCCGCATCGAGGAGTTCGGAAATAAGGGATTGTTCATTGCTTTTCATCATCTTCTTGAAATAGCCCGCACTGGTGAGAATTTCAACACCTGCCTATCTGTTAATATAACCAATTCTCATAATCTTGCGTTGCCGCCAACAAAGCGCGGACATATCCTTGAAAGGCAGGGGCCTTGCGGTTATAACCCACGCATGGCTTATAAGATTTTCATCGATGGTGGGGCTGGCACGACTGGCCTTCAGGTTTTAGACCGGCTAACGGCGCATCCTAATGTCGAGGCAGTGCGTCTTAGTGACGATTTGCGCAAGAATGATGCGGCGCGGCGTGACATGATGGCGGCGTCTGATCTGGCTATTTTGTGTTTGCCAGATGACGCGGCGATTGTTGCGGCAGAAATGGCCGACGCGGTTGGTACGCGGGTAATTGATGCGTCGTCGGCGCACCGGACCCATGTTGATTGGTGTTATGGTTTTGCCGAATTGGCGTCTGGCCAGCGTGATAAAATTGCGACGGCCCAGCGGATTACAAATCCTGGCTGTTATCCAACCGGGTTTTTGGCCCTCGTGCGGCCGCTGGTTGATGCTGGTATTATTGCCCCTGAGGCAAGCCTAACCACGCCGGCGATTTCTGGGTATAGCGGCGGCGGTAACGCGATGATCAACCGTCATGAAGCCGGTGAATTGCCTGCGCATGGTAGTTATGGCGTGTCTCTGACGCATAAACATTTGCCGGAAATGGCGCATTATTCTGGATTGACCACACCGCCGATTTTCATGCCAGCGGTTGGTAACTTCTATGCTGGTATGCTGGTTCATCTGCCGCTTCATCGCGCCCAGTTGGAAAAATCAGCAAGCGCGAATGATCTCTATGATATTCTGGCGGCGCATTATGCGGGGGCATCATTAGTCCAGATGGGCGCGGATGCGGCGAATGATGCGAGCGCTCTGGCGGCGACTGGATTGCTCGCCGCGGATGCGCTGGCTGGTCAAAACAATATGGAATTATTTGTTTTCGATAATTCCGCATCAGGCCAGTTCTGGTTAACCGCGCGTCTGGATAACCTTGGTAAAGGCGCGTCTGGTGCGGCGGTACAGAATATGAACCTTGCCCTTGGGCTTGGTGAAACTGACGGTCTTGGCTAGGCCGCTCGATGACACGCTTTGATCACGATCGCTATTTGCCCATCCAAAGTGAACTTGATCGTGCATTCGACTATCCCTACGAGGCCCCAAGCGGCGCATTTGTGTTTACCAATGGGGGGCTAGCACCGCTTGAAGACGCGTCTATTTTATCAGGACGCACAGCGGTTTTGTCGGTGGGGTCAAACCGTGCGCCGGTGCAATTGCGCCGCAAATTCGGTGATGCGGCGGTCATCCCCATGACACCGGCAATACTGCATGATTGCGATATTGTCCATGCCGCCATGCTTGGCTATTACGGCGCGGTTCCCGCGACTGCCTTTGCGTCAAAGGGATGTGATGTCTCGTTGAACGTGGCGTGGCTGGATGATCAACAGCTTGTCCATATGCACCGCACCGAGGCGCTAGGTGTGGCCTATGATTATGTGGAATTAAATGCGGGGAGTGTCAGCCATTTGCCGGTTTCGGAGGCTGGCGGTGATATCGTTCCGGCAACGCAAATAATATACGGCTATAATGCCCGCAGTGGGGTTTTGGATCTGGGCGCTGGCAAACCGGCTGGCCTAGCAACCATTCCGGCCACTAACCGCACTAACAAAAGCCTGTCACAGCATGAAGCGGCGACACTTGTGCGCCAATTAACCGGCCATGATGATGACCGGCCTATGGATGTGTTTATTGCCGACATGCAGGGCGATCGCGCGGCGCGGGATGCAATCATCGCGACCTTGGCCAATCATGCGTTGTTTGATGATAACCCACCATGGCGAATTGTGCCGGTATCGCTGGATGATGTTGAGGCGTTTTTATAGGTGCGGTTAACCTGCTTTGAGGATCTGGTCGATAATCAAGCCAAGGGTTAACAGCAAGCCAGCATTGCGGTTGGATTTGAACAATAGGGCGGCACCGGCTGGATCATCGGCGCGTAATTTTGTGATCTGCCACGTCAAATGCACCGCCATCCCGCCAAGGCCGAGGATCCAATACCCAACGCCGCTATGCAAATATATTCCCGCACCGATTAATGCCACCGCGATAATAAAGGCAATGGCCGTACCCATAATCAAATTCTGGCCGAGGCCCAGTGCCGAAGATTTCACCCCGACAATTGCGTCATCGGCTAGATCCTGAACCGCGTATATGGTGTCATAGCCAAACACCCACGCCACAGTGCCAGCGTAAATCATCCAGATTTCAACAGTCGGCCAATCACCATAGACTGCCGCCCATCCAAGTGGCACGCCCCAGCTAAAGGTGAGGCCCAGCACAAATTGTGGCCAATAGGTAACGCGTTTGGCAAGCGGGTAGATGATGATCAAGGGCAATGAGGCAATGCCGACTAGCCAAGCGCCATAGGGTAATTGCAACAGGACATACAAACCGATCACGCATAATAGTGCGAGGAATATCAATGCTTGGAATAGTGACACGGTTCCGGCGGCAAGCGGGCGGATGCTGGTCCGTGCGACCTTAAGATCAATACGGCGATCCCACATATCATTCACCACACAGCCACCGCCGCGCATAACCACGGCGCCTAGCATGAATAGCAACATCAGGCGACCCATCTCGGCTGGGTTCGGGGCGGCTAGCGGGATAATCCACCAAGCCGGCAATAATAATAGCCACCATCCAATCGGCCGATCGAATCTGGCGAGATACACATAGGAATGCAATGGCCGCGGTAGATGGTGCCACCAGCCATTAAGGCGGATGTCACTTTGGCCATGCATCGAGCTTGGCGCGTTAGGGTCATGTTGATCGCGGTTAACCATGCTCACTCATACCCCGAGTGATTGCCGCGCGACAAGGTGATTTGACGAGGGTTGTGTGGGGCGTAAAATTTCGGCTGATCTGGGGTTAAACGGTGATTGAAAATTAAATGGTGGCGGATTAGAACAGGGAGATGAGCAAAAGCCCCGAAAAAGCACGCCTCTATGTAGAGGACGATCTTGCCCACGGCCTATCAATATCGCCGAGCAAAGATCAGATGCATTATTTGATGACGGTCATGCGGGGCGAGGCCGGTGATCATGTGTTGCTATTTAACGGACGTGATGGTGAATGGCGGGCGGCGATCAATCCGACTGGCAAGAAAACATGCGTTCTTGCGGTTGAGGCGATAACCCGTCCACAAAGTGCTAGCCCTGATGCATGGCTGTTATTCGCGCCGGTGAAAAAGGCGCGGTTGGATTTTATCGCGCAAAAGGCATCGGAGATGGGGGCAAGCCGGATTTGGCCAGTGCAGACCGACTATTGCCAAGTCTCGCGGGTGAATGACAATCGGCTGGCGGCGAATGCGATCGAGGCGGCCGAGCAAACCGAGCGTCTCGATATTGCCCACATCATGGATTTCACCCCCTTGTCGATGGCCCTAGATGCGCTAGACGCCGAAGATGATGGCCGTTTGTTAATCTGGTGCGACGAGGATAGCGCCGGTATGCCAGCGCTAAATGCGATTGACGCGATGAAGGCGCATCCAAAGCCACAAAAGGTTGCAATTTTGATTGGTCCAGAAGGCGGTTTTTCAGAAACCGAACGATTGCGCCTTTCAGCACTTCAAAATTGTTTGAAAGTTTCTCTGGGACCGCGCATATTGCGTGCAGACACTGCGGTCATTGCAGCCCTTGCCTGTTATCAATCTGTTTGGGGCGACTGGCCGTCCTAATATTTTTCTAATGTCTCAACTGCTCTTTAATCCGGCTCATGGCCGCTCGACAGGTATGTGGAATGACACAAGACATGGCTTCTAGCCTCACTAAACAACAGATGATCGACTGGGTTGCCTCTGGTGAGAGCGCCGCCGCCGATTGGAAGATTGGTACTGAGCACGAGAAATTCCTGTTTCATCGCGCAGATAACACGCCCGTGGCCTATGATGGCCCAAACGGCATTGGTGTCTTGCTGACCAATCTTCTCGCCGAAATTGGGCCAGGCGCCAATCCGATCACCGAGCAAGGCAAGATCATTGGCCTAACCGATGGTGCCGGTGGATCGGTTACGCTGGAGCCGGGTGGACAGCTGGAATTATCTGGTGCACCGCTGGCTAATCTGCATGAAACCTGTGCCGAGACCGGTCGCCACCTTGCCCATATGCGCACCGTTGCAGGGGCGTTGGATATCGGCATGCTGGGTATTGGCTATCATCCGACAGCGCGGCGTGAAGATATCTCGTTCATGCCCAAAGGCCGCTATAAAATCATGAGCGCACATATGCCAAAGGTCGGAACACTCGGCCTTGATATGATGCTTCGTTCCTGTACGGTTCAGGTTAATCTGGATTATAGCAGTGAGGCGGATATGCGCCGCAAATTCCGCACCTCATTGGCATTACAGCCAGTGGCCACAGCGTTGTTCGCCAATTCACCATTTAAAGATGGTGCGCTCTCGGGGCTGGTATCTACACGGGCGCAGGCATGGACCGATACGGATAATGCGCGGTGCGGGGTTCCGGCCTGTGTGTTTGATCCTGCATTCGGCTATGAACAATGGATTGATTATATCTTGGATGTGCCGATGTATTTCCTGTATCGCGGCGGTGAATATCTGGATGTTGCGGGCCTGTCTTTTGCTGATTTCATGCGTGGAGAGTTACCCGGCTTTGAGGGTGAAACTCCAACAATGGCCGATTTTGAAGATCACATTACAACCGCTTTTCCGGAGGTGCGGCTCAAGAAATTCCTTGAAATGCGCGGTGCTGATAGCGGCTCTTGGGCGAATATTTGCGCCTTGCCAGCGTTCTGGGTCGGGCTTTTATATGATAACGAATCACTGGAGCAGGCGGCCGCATTAGCGTCTGATATTACCGCCGATGACGTTATGCAGGCCCGCCTAGATGTGTCAAAAGACGGATTGGGTGCAAAGCTTGGCAATCATGATATGTATCGGCTTGCGGCAAGTCTGGTTGATATTGCGGGCGCTGGATTGCGCCGCCGCGGCCTGTTGGGCGAGAGCGGCAATGATGAGAGCCAGTATTTATCGCCGGTGCGTGATGTAATCGAACAACGCCAAACACCAGCCGATATGTTGCGCGCCCGTCTTGAAGGCGAGTGGGGCGGCGATATTACCAAAGTGTTCGCGAGCAATTCCTATTAAGGTGATTTCGTGGTTAAGGTGACGCCCCGTGGTTAGGTAACCTCGGCGCGTGTTTGGGTCAGCATAACAAAGGGTTCTAATGCCAGTATTATTATTGATCGTTTGTATTAACTTTGTTGGCATTGGGGCTTTAATCCCGATCCTGCCCTATACCGTTATTGAAACCTTGGGTCTGCCCGCCAGTGTGATGACCTTGTTATTGGCGTCATTCGCCTTTGCGATGTTTATTGCGAATCCGATATTGGGACGACTGTCCGATCATTTTGGTCGGCGGCCGGTGCTAATGGTGTCATTGGCGGTCAGTTGTGTGGCGCATTTCTGGTTTGCGATGTCGGATGATATTATCACGATGTTTATCGCGCGGTCGCTGGCCGGTTTTGCCTCTGGCAATACTGGCGTCATTCAGGCAATGATCGCCGACCGCACTTCACCGGAAAAACGTGCCCAATATATGGGTCTGCTGGGGGCGGCGATTGGTGTTGGCTTTGTTGCCGGACCGGCACTCGGTGGCTTTCTTAGTAATATTGGTTCTGGCCCCTTGCATCAGGCACCGTTTTTGATGGCGTCGGCCTTTGCCCTTGGTGCGCTATTGATGGCGTCGCGTTTGCCGCGCATGGGCAAGACTGGACGTATCGCCCAAACGCCGCGTGAGGGAACAATATTTACCCGCATGGCTTTGTTGCTACGCTCACCGCTCGCGCTGTATGCGCTGGGCACGCTGGCGCTCAATCTATCCTTTGCTCAGGTTGAGGCATCCTTTGTTTTGGTATTGCGCGATAGCCTTGATTTTGGCGCTGTCGAAACGGGCTGGCTATTTACCTATATCGGGGTCTGTATTGTTCTGGTGCAGGCGGTGCTGATCAAGCATGTTGTGGGGCGATTTGGCGAGGTTGGCACCACCTTTATTGGCGCGTCATTCCTCGCAACTGGACAGATCATAACCGTTCTGGCGGTTTTGGGGTTAATGGTCGGCGGCGATTATCCGCTAGCGCAAATGATGGTGGCGACAACCGCTGTCTGTTTCGGCTTTGCCTTTTGCACACCGGCGCTATCCGCCGCGGTTAGCAAGCTTGCGGGGCAATCGGTCATGGGTGGTGCGCTCGGCATGATCCAAGGCTTTGGCTCGCTAGGGCAGGTCATTGGCCTCACCATCGCTGGCCCGCTCTATGATCTGGGCGGATCGCAATATCCGTTCGGATTTGGTGCTTGCATTACCTTGATGCTGGTGGCTTTGGTGCCGTATCTAGCGCGCCCACCAAAAGCATAGATTAAAGGTGGGCTGGCGCTTAGGCGGCCTCGGTACCACCGACAGTAATGCCGCCCATCTTAACGGTTGGCTGGCCCACGCCGACAGGAACGCTCTGGCCCGCTTTTCCGCATGTGCCAACACCATCATCAAGACACATATCATTGGCGATCATGCTGATCCGCGACATCGCGTCCGGACCATTGCCAATGAGGGTCGCGCCTTTTACCGGTGCGCCGATCTTGCCGTTTTCAACCATATAGGCCTCTGATGCCGAAAATACGAATTTGCCAGAGGTGATATCCACCTGTCCGCCACCAAAATTAACCGCGTAAATGCCCTTTTTCATCGAGGCAACGATTTCCTCTGGGTCATCCGTGCCATTTTCCATGAAGGTATTGGTCATGCGTGGCATTGGCGCGTGTTCATAGGATTGACGGCGGCCATTGCCGGTTGCCTCTACACCCATCAAGCGGGCGTTCTGGCGGTCCTGCATATAGCCTTTCAAGATACCGTCCTCAATCAGGACATTACGCTTTGACTGGGTACCCTCATCATCGATGGTGATTGAACCACGGCGGTCCATCATGGTGCCATCATCAACAACGGTTACGCCTTTGGCCGCAACCTGATCACCAACGCGGCCACTAAAGACCGAGGTTCCCTTGCGGTTGAAATCACCTTCAAGGCCATGACCCACAGCCTCGTGCAACATCACGCCCGGCCATCCCGCGCCAAGCACGATCTCCATCTCACCAGCAGGGGCGGCAACCGAGTCCAAATTCAATGTGGCCAGACGTAGGGCCTCTTTTACCTGTGCCTGCCATACTTCGGGCTTCATCCAATTATCAAACATCACGCGGCCACCGCCGCCAGATGATCCCGATTCCATGCGGCCGTCTTTTTCAATGACCACAGATACATTAAGCCGGACCAGAGGGCGAATATCGGCGGCACGGTGGCCGTCGGCCCGCATAATCTGGATTGCCTGCCACGAACCGGCGAGGCTGGCACTGACCTGAACAACGCGCGGATCCGCCGCACGGGCATAGGCATCAATTTCTTGTAGCAACAACACCTTGGCATCAAACGGTGTGTTATTAAGCGGGTTGCCGTCTGAATATAGCGGGCGGTTTGCGCCGGCAATCGGTGGCAGTGCCGCGGTACCACCATAACCCTTGGTAACAGCGGCAACACTTGCGGCGGCGCGTTTCAGCGCATCCTCGCTCAATTCGCCAGCATGGGCATAACCATGCGCCTCACCAGCGATAGCGCGCAGGCCAAAACCACTTGATTGATCATAGCTAGCAGCCTTTAGACGGCCATCGTCAAAGGCCAGCATCTCTGAATGCCGCATTTCCAAAAACAACTCGCCATCATCGGCGCCTTCCAGCGCGGCGCGCACAATTTTTAGCGATCCGTCTTGGTCAAGACCGGTACGGTTAAAGAAAATATCGTCAGTTTGGGTCAGGTGATCAATCATGATTTCAATTTTTTCAATATCTTAAGTTGATTTAGAGATGTTTGGCTACCATTGGAGAATGGGCATCATAGGATTAAAATTCAAGGACAAACTAATGCGAAAACTTTGACCTTCCATTGGCTGCGTAGCGGGTTGATTTCGGTGATTGGACGCAGGCGATAGGGCGTCATGCAAAGCGGTAACCAGAATGAAATAAAAAAAATCGCAAATTAATAGCGACAGGCCGCCGCATGGGGCTTTTCACCAGCGTAAAATCAGTCTAAACAGGGGCGTGGTTTGGGTGGAGAAGGTCCGTCTGAACGTTTGTTTGGCTTGCATGCAAGTCAGGTCGATATGGGAGAAGAATCCATGGTATCCATGGCCAAGCTGTTTCTTGGGATAACAGTCTATGCTCGCGGTAGAGTTGCCGCCTTAACTGAGGCATCAAAAA
>Ga0209654_1000809_pt1 | contig 28344 bp, 43 predicted proteins | sample SaaInl1SG_22_DNA_FD_184646 | JGI IMG/M metagenome (GOLD analysis project Ga0209654, IMG submission 184646) | Marine microbial communities from expanding oxygen minimum zones in the Saanich Inlet - ESP_161SG_22_DNA (SPAdes) (version 2) | ecosystem: Environmental > Aquatic > Marine > Intertidal... | reverse complement strand
TTTAAGGCCAGACACGCATCGAACATTGCAAAGGGCAAAATGTCGGCGGCATATTGGGCTGACCGCACGAAGTGGTAGCCCTTTATAGCAAAACATAAATCTGGTATTATCAGCAAAACAGGAGAGTTTTATGGCATACGGTAAAAAGAAATCAGGCGGCAAGACCAAAACAGGCAAATACTGTGGCGGCAAGTAAAGGCTTATATGCGAATATTCACGCCAAGAGAAAGCGCATAGCCGCTGGCTCAGGAGAAAAAATGCGTAAGGTTGGTAGCAAGGGTGCGCCAACCGCCAAGGCGTTTAAAGCGGCGGCTAAGACAGCGAAGAAGAAAACAAAGGCGAAGGCATAATGGCACAAATGCCCCAGATGAGGTCTATCGGCTTGCTGGACGACCTGTCCCCAGAACGGCAAGCTCAAAGACAGCAAGACGTTTACATGGGGCTATTGCAAGCCCCCGCCTACGGTGCATCAATGATGCCCCTATCTGGTCTGTACGAAACCACAGGCTTAATGCCAAACCCCGCAGACCCCTCTCAGCGCCTACCGTCAACTGCAGAACTTATTAAGCAGGGTGATATTGAAGGGCTAGGGTATCAAGGTCTTTCTGTTCTTGGCGATGTTATGTATGCGGCTAGCCCGATTGCTCCCTTTCTCGCTCCAATGGCGGCGGGTGTAAAAGGCGTTAGAGCAGGCAGGCTTGCTCAACAAGGTCAGTCGCTGGGGCTACTCGATGAAGCCGAAAGAATTGCTGTTACAAAAGAGCTTCCTTATGTAGGCACTGAGGATTTTCCTTTAGAGAATCTTTTGGGTGAAAAAATTGTATTTATACCAGCCGACAGAATGAGAACAGGGCAAGTTTATCAGGGCTTGTCTGAATCGCCTATTGAGCGCCCCGTGCCAATGAAGGGTGGGCAAAAATATGGGACAATGAGAGAAACTCAAGAGCAAGGTTTGGGTTTTGCTTCTTTGTCTCCTGAAATTGCAAAAAGAATATCTCAGTCAGGGGCAAAGTACGGAATCATTGGGGCGATGGATGCCTATTCTCAAATATCCAATAAAGACATGGCAGACATTATTGCCCAGCAAGTTCAGTCTTACGGAAGGTCAGACAGAATAAGCCCAGAGAATATGACGGCTCTTACTGAACGAATTAGAAATGTTGGTAGGAAAGCTCAACAAACGCTTGACGCAAATAAGGCGGCTGGCAAAAAGGCTGGCTCAGGTGTCTCCGATAAAGCGAGGCTTGCAAATTTACCTGACTTAAACAGCCAAGATATATTTGACTGGCTGGGTAGCCAAACATTTGAGACGAGAAAGCAGTTTGGTTTAATACTTAATCAAGCTGGTTCTAGGGAGCTGGGCGCTCCTTCAATCGACAGGATTTTGTCAGAAACCATAGACCCAGAGCAGGCAGGCGCACTGGCGATGCAGGGCAATGTACTTATTAGGCTTGAAGGCGAAGCCCCAATAGACGTTGCCGCTGAGGGGGGTATTCCTCATAGGTCATACCCCATAGGTATTTTAGGAGAGCCTGTTGCTCAAATAAAATACGGTGTGCGCGGGGAAGATTTATTTTCCGATACTGTTGCAACTTGGTTGGAGCAAGGAGGGCAACCCTCTAGGCTTCAAAGAATGATGAGCATGAAACTGCCAGTAACAGAGGTTACTGGGGAAAAACTTGGGTTGTTTCCAACGGGCGCTCCAGAAGGCATCAAGTCGGCTCGTCAAGCGAATCTTTTGGTGGACTTTATGAACGGTAATTGGCGTTCTACTGTTGAGCCAGTTAATGTTGGTGGTTTGGGCGCGGCAGAAATCCGAAGGGCATATCAAAATAACACTCTTTCAGAAACGCTTACACCGTACTCCGAAAAGGCGTTAAAGGATGGGGCAAAGGACGGCTCTTTAGTGTTTTATGGCTTGGGCAGGGGTGAAAAGGCTAACGGGAATAGTGGGCAAATTTACTTCGGATTAAAAAAGGGGATGGACTATAACACAGATTTCGGGTTAAATAACCCTGAGCTAAGTCCAGACGATATTGCTGTTGTTGGAGTAATGAACAATGAGCTGGGTCAGGCAGGTGCGGGTTTGGGCGTTCCTACTTCGATGCTAAAGGCTATTGAAGAGGGGGCGACAGTATTGGATGCGTATGCCGTTCCTAGCAAAGCAAACCCTAGCGGGTTTTTGCCTGAGTATTACAGGCAGTTTGGGTTTAGAGAAGTTGAGCGTGTACCATTTGATGAAAAGTATGTACGCAATCCTGAATTTGGAGGTAGCGAGAAAAAATACCAATCCCTCCTTAAACAGTGGAGACAATCCGGCTGGGACGAGGATATGGGTATGCCTCCTTTAGTGATTATGAAATGGAAGGGTAACGATGCAAGTAGACAAAACACAGTTCGAGATTATGTCGAACAAAGTGCGGGACGTTTTGGGAGAGAATCTGCTGGATTTGTCTCCAGCGCAAGAAGAGGTGTTGGAGGACGCTCTGGTGCAGATATTCAAGCGCAGAAAGGGACAGGCCAGCAAGGTGACGGAGGACGAAATATTGGGGGCTTACTCGGTGATGGAGTCGTTCTATCCCCAAGATTCGCTAGAGCTATCGGAGAGGTTTCAAGCCTTACAGACACTGAGCGCAGAGCGCTAGGGTTATTGGAATAAGGAAAGTAAAATGAATTTATGTGAACATTGCCCATACCCGCATCGGTGCGGAGCGCAAAAGCGCTGTATAGCCTATAAAAAGGACGGCGTATCTGTTACATTACCAGAGCCTGTATCCCATCCTGTAATTACAAGCAGTGGTATTGGCATGACAGGCAAAACCAAATCAAAGAAAAAGGCGGCTAAGAAATGAACTACGGTAAAGGCAAAAAGGTAAACATCGGAACACCTGCTCCACGCCCTAGCTTGGGTATGCGGAACGAGATGGCTATCAACAAGGGTATGTACCGCGAAGAGGGTGGTCAGATGGTTGCCAACATTCCGACACCTAAGCGCCGTCCAAAGAGAGTTTATAATGGCGTGACAGGGAACTACTCAAGCGATAAGTGATGCAAGTAGTTCGGGTAATGAGAAGGCCACGCCTGCCCCGTGTGAAGCAGGTGGAAGAAGTGGCAGAAACATACGAGAGATGCTCTGGATGTGTCTCTCGCAAGATGTGTGACGCGCAGACAAAGTGCCTGCATGGCGCAAAGGCAAAGCCAAAAGGAAAGAAAAATGCCAGAGCAAATGGACGAGTATCAGCTTAATAGCATCGTTTCGTCTGAGATACGCGACAGTCTGAACCACTTTGACCAAGAGTTCAGCCAAGAGCGTATTCGCGCTATGGATTTCTATCTTGGCGAACCTATGGGCAATGAAGTCGAGGGGCGCTCCCAAGTTGTCAGCACAGAAGTTTCTGACACCATTGAGGCTATCATGCCCAACCTTATGCGCGTCTTTACAGCCAATGATAAATATGTGCGCTTTAATGCCAGAACTGCCGAAGATACAGAACGCGCTGAACAGATTTCCGATTATGTGAACTACGTCATCAACCACGACAATCAGGGGTACAAAATCCTGTACAACTGGTTCAAGGACGCGCTGATGTTCCGGCTGGGCGTGGTGAAGTATTACTATGACGAGCAAGAGGATGTTCGTGAGGAAGAATACGAAAACCTGAATGAGACTGAGCTAGCCGCCCTTCTTAGCAACCCCGATATGGAAGTTATAGGCGTTATCGAGGAAGAGGCTGGCGCATACGCTCAGGACGAGATGACTGGCGAAATGATGCCAATGGATATGTCCTACAGCCTGAAAGTTCGGGTCAAGGAAAGTAAGGGCAAGATACGCATTGAGAACGTACCGCCCGAAGAGTTTTTGGTGAACCGCAGAGCCACCTCTCTTGAAGAGGCGCATTTCGTGGCACACCGCACCGTTATGACTGTTAGCGACTTAGTGGCTATGGGTTATGACAAGGATGTGGTGGAAAAATATGCAGGTTCTTATAGCCTTGATGTTGATGAGGAGCGCTCCAACCGCTTCCAAGACTTAGAGGCAAACACTGGCATTGATGCCGCTGACCCTGCACTGGCAGAGGTCATTTATTACGAGTGCGTGATGAAGGTGGATTATGACGGCGATGGCATTGCAGAGCTACGCCGGATTTGTGCTATTGGCGAGGGTGCGGATGAGATACTGCACAATGAGCCATTTGACCATGTGCCATTTGCGGTTGTCACTCCGATTATGATGCCGCACCGCCTTATCGGCAGGTCAATCTATGACATGACCGAGGACTTGCAGGTTATCAAGTCTACCCTGCTTCGGCAGTATCTAGACAGCGTATATACCAGCACCCTGCCGCGTATGGGCATTGTAGAGGGTCAGGTAAATATTGATGACGTACTGGACGGAACTGCTGGCGGTATTATCCGTATGCGTCAGCAGGGCATGGTTCAGCCTATCACTGGCACACCCGTAGGCGGTGAAGTCCGGCCTCTGATGGACTACATCGACAATTTGAAGGAACAGCGAACTGGGATGAGCAAGGCTTCGCAAGGTCTCGATGCCAACGCCCTCCAAAGCACTACAGCCTCAGCTATCAGCGCAACAGTTCGTGGCGCTCAGGTAAAGCTGGAGAGCTATGCGCGGACTATGGCAGAAACTGGTGTTAAGGACTTGTTCCGAGGCATCCTACATTTGGTGACTAAGTATGACCAGAAACCGCGTATTATTCGCCTTCGTAATAACTTTGTGCCTATCGACCCTAGAGAGTGGCATAGCGAGTTTGACGTTGTGGTGCAGGTTGGCTTGGGTACGGCTGATGACGAGCAGAAGATTGCGTTCCTTACGCAGATTGCTGGTAAGCAAGAGCAAATCCTGATGCAGTTGGGTGCTAACAATCCTGTGGTAACTATGTCGCAATATGTGAACACCCTGCGTAGCATTGCTGAGATTGGCGGCTTTAAGGATGCTGACCAATTCTTTAATAGCCCAGAGCAAATTGCTATGATGGAACAGCAGATGGCGCAACAGCCACAGCAGGGCGACCAAGCGGCGCAGGCAGAAATGCAGGCCGAGATAGCCCTGAAGCGTGAGCGCATGATGATGGAAATCGAGCTAGAGCGCGAAAAGATGCAGATGGAGCTAGAGCTTCGCAGGCAGGAATTAGCGGCAGAGGCAGAGCTAAGACAGCTAAAAGCCTACACTGACGCAGAGATATCAACCAACCTACCGAGAGGGTAAAGAGATGCCAGTAACAATTTCAGGCGGCACACTTTCAGGCGGCACAACAGCAACTGGTGGCGGCGACACTGGTGGATATGATGTTTTAGGAACGGGCGCTGTCAACGACCCTACCCGTGGCGGTCAAGTTACCCTTGCCGATATTAGCGGTGGTGATTCAGATGACCAAGCGTATGTTGATGCGATAAGGCAGAATGTTGCAGGTCAAGTAGCTCTTTCTCAAAATTACCGCGACATGGTAGACCAAGGCAGAAATATTGATTATCAAAGTTATTTTGACCTAGCTAGGCGCGGCGGAACTATACCAAGCCAGTTTGGTAGTGGCGGCAGTGCTTTTGGCTCTGCTTTTAACCCATTGAGTTTTGGGGTTCTTGGACAGCTTGGTAAGTTCATAGGGCAATATAGTTCTCGTAACTTAATGGAAGGTTTGGAAAAGGGATATATTCCTCAGTACAACGCGATAGGACAGATTGTCGGTACGTTTAACCCAGAGACAGGTCAGTACGGGGCGGGTACTGTTCGTTCTCGCATTGACCCTAACAACCCGCGCAACACAATATTAGATGCGCCTACTGAGCAGGGCGATGATAATCCGCCTATGATAATGGGTGGTGGTGATGGCTCTACAGCCCCTGAAGTTGCCCCAGAAGTGTCAATGATATCTCCTGAGTTGCGCTATCCGGCTGGCGGCACTTACCCAGAGGAAGGTCAATTTATTCGCACTGGCTTGCTGGATATAGCGCCAACCACTTACGGCGGTTTGCTGGCTGGGTATGACCAGCCACAGTTTGCTGAAATGAATGTAGGGTTTAGACAGCCGACAGACGTTGGTTTGTTCGATGACCCGTATGATGTAACAGGATACAGCTTAGTATGAACGAAGGTAAAGTCAGGGAAAGTATGGAGCGCGGCGAAAAAGCGGCGGCGTTATTACGAAATGAATTATTACAGGAGGCATTTAGCCAACTTGAAACAGACTTTATACAGGCGTGGAAGGCGAGTTCTGTGGAAGATTCACAAAACCGTGAACGGCTGTATATGTTATGTCAGAACTTGTCAGCCCTCAGAGGATATCTCGAAGGGGTGGTTACGGATGGCAAACTGGCTAAGGCGCAACTAGATGAGTTGCAAAACCGTATAAAATTTGAGAAAAGGTAATAGTTATGTCCAATAACTCGCAAGAGACTGGAAGTTTATCAATTAATGAAGCAATGAATAGCCTATTAGCAACGCCCCCTGAAGAGGACAAGGCAAGTGATGGGCGGCTAGGAGAAGAGGCAGAAGCCGAAGCTCCGACACTGGAAGCAGAGGCCGAGACAGAGGAAACCGAAGAGGTTGAGTATGTCGAGGATGATGAGGACGGTGAGTATGATACTGACGAGGTGGAAGAAGAGGAAGAGGTTGAGCAACCTGATATTTACACCGTCAAAGTAGACGGCGAAGAATATGAGGTCACGCAAGACGAGCTTCTGAACGGATACCAGCGCCAGCAGGCATACACTAAGCGTAGTCAAGAACTTGCAGAGCAACGAAAAGCGTTTGAAGCTGAAGCGCAACAAGTGGCTCAGATGAGGGATGTCTACGCACAGCAACTTGAACAGTTGTCTCAGTACAACCAACAGATACTCAGCGAAGCTGAACCTGATTGGGATGCTTTACAAAAAGAGTACTCGACTGAGGAGTTGTTCCTGTACAAGACAAAACTTGACCAGCAAAAAGAACAGGCTCGTCAGGTGGAGGCAGAGAGACAGGCAATCGCTCAACAGCAGGCTCAGGAGCAACAGGTACAGATGCAGAAGCATCTTGCCGCACAGAGGGAAGAAATGCTGAACCGCATCCCTCAGTGGCGTGATGAGGATATTCGCACAAGTGAGCGCGAACAAGTCATCAAATACGCTCAACAGAGTGTAGGATTTTCGCCACAGGAGATAGCCAACGCATCTGATGCACGGGCTATCGAATTGCTTTATAAGGCGTGGCAATGGGATAATCTTCAGTCGAAGAAACCCGCCGCGAAGAAGAAAGCAAGCAAAGCTCCAAGAATGGCTAAAGCTGGACAACCTAAGACAAAGGCTCAAGTCGCAAGTCGTCAAAGACAGCAATCCCTAAAGAGGCTCAATAACGAGCGTTCTGTGGATGCCGCTGTTAATTACTTAATGGGTAACTAGCTAATAGAAGGAACTTAAAAATGGCTACACATACCACTCAGACCGCCGTTGGCGAACGCGAAGATTTGGCAGATGTGATTTATCGCATCGACCCAGATGAAACACCAATCTTTTCTGCCCTGAAGAAAGAAACCTCTAACGGTATCTTCACTGAATGGCAGGTACAAGAGTTAGCCGCCGCATCCGGCACTAACTACGTCAATGAAGGTGCAAATGCTACATTTGCTACTCCAACTGCGACTGCACGTTTTGGTAACTACCACCAAATCTCAGTCAAAGACGTTGCAGTATCCGGCACACTGGAAGCTGTTGATAAAGCAGGCCGTGACCGTGAAATGGCATACCAGCGCGTTCTGAAGTCATTGGAACTGCGCCGTGACATCGAAAAGTCAATCGGTGACACAGACGTAGCCCGTGACGGTTCAGACCCTCGTAAGTCAGCTTCACTGACTTGCTGGATGACAAACGGCTCAGTTGGTGCAACTGGTTCATTCGCAACTGGCGATGGCACAGACACCATCAGTAGCGGTACGGCTCGCCCGTTGACACTTGCTCTTATCGAAGATGGGATGCAGGACGCATGGGAAGATGGCGGTTCACCGAAGATGCTGGTAGGTTCTGCAACCAACCGTGCAAACTTCTCAGACCTGTCAGCCACTGGCAATCTGGTAAGCAACGATGTCAACATGACAGCGGCAAAGGCAACAACATACGTTGGCTCAACCTCTGTTTACCTGACAGACTTCGGAACTTTGGACGTTGCTCCATCACGCTTCATGGGCAATGACCGGATGTTCCTGATTGACCCAGACTTCGCATCACTTTGCACCCTGCAAGGCCGTAACTTCGCTGAGAAGGACATTGCCGCAACAGGTGACGCGGAAAAGATGCAGTTGATTACTGAGTGGTCACTGAAGGTGCAAGCACCAAAGGCACACGCTGTAGTTTACGACCTGAACGGTTCGTAAATACTGAAATAAAAGAGAGGGGCAGGCGACTGCCCTTCTCACCTTTCAGGGGGCATTATGGACAGAATTATTAAATCAGACCCGATTACTGGCACTCAGGTCAAGATGAAGCAGGGACGCTACGGCGACACAGTTATTGAGCAGAGCCAGACTTTCGACAATCTGCTGAAGATTAACAAGCACATGGCTGACGATTGGCGCTATGGGCAAATGACAGGCACACAGAAGCACATGGCTCATGTGGCGGAAATACCAAATGTGCTGTATAATGAGCTGGTGCAGAAGTTCGGTAAGCCTGCTGAAAACCCGAAGGCTTGGAAGCAGTGGCTTAACAGTAACGAAAACAGAGTGTTTAGAACAGGCGGCGGTCACTTATGAGCATTGCTAATTACGCAGAATTGCAGTCGGCTGTTGCCAACTTTATGGCACGGTCTGACTTAACCACCCAGATACCTGACTTTATTCAGATGGCTGAATCACGCATGAGCCGTGAGCTAGAGACACGCGAACAGGAAAAGCGTTCTCAGGCCACGCTGGTTGCTGGCGATGAGTACATCTTATTGCCCAATGATTTTCGTGAAGTGCGCGAGGTAAAGATAAACGCCTCACCGACACGGGTGCTAACCTATTATAGCCCGTCTGCTCTGGACAGTATGTACTCCTCAAATGGGCAGGGTATGCCAGAGGGTTACAGCATTGTGGGTCTGGAAATGAAGATGCGCCCAATACCAGACGCGGCCTATACTCAGGAAATTATTTACATTGGTTCACTGCCAAATATCAGCCCCACCACTACGCCAATATTGTTCACTAGAAGCCCCGATTTGTATTTATACGGTGCGCTGGCAGAGGGTTACGCCTACCTTTTGGATGAGGCTAGAGCCGCGCAGTATGACCAGAAATTCACCCGCATCTTAGAGGAGATTAAGGTGGACGAACAGAGAAGTCATTACGGTACAGGTTCTCTGCAAATTAAATCAGCCTATTCACAAGCAAACGCACAAGCGGAGAGATAAATATGTCTGCAATGAGTGATTACCTAGAGAATGAAATTCTCGACCATATCCTCGGCACTGGTGCTTATACCATGCCGACAACTGTATATGTTGGCCTGTCTACAGGTTCATTTAACGATGACAACTCTGGCACGGAGCTTTCTGGCTCAGGGTACGCCCGTCAGAGCATTGCCTTTAATGCGGCAAGTAATGGCACAGCCGACAATAGCGGCTCAGTTGACTTCCCAGCCGCTACAGGCTCATGGGGTACTGTCAGCCACTTCGGCCTGTTTGACGCAAGCACAGGCGGCAATTTGCTCATTCACGGTGCGCTGACGGCTTCTAAGGCAGTGGCAACAGGTGACATTCTTCGTGTTGCCGCAGGTGACATGGACATCACAGCCGCTTAAAGGGCTAGATAATGGCGAAGGTAGACCAGTTAGATGCTTGGGGTACAGTCGATAGTCTAAACGCTTATGGCACGGTAGATGACTTAGACAACCTTGTAATGCACGAAGCCGCCTCGGCAGTGAGCGCGGCTTTAACTGCATCTGCATCCCTGACGGTTGACACTCTGCACTCAGCGCAGGCTTCTGTGTCGGTTGCGGCTACCGCTACATCCGCGTCTGGCAAGATTATGGAGATTGCGGCATCTGTTACGGCTGTTAATACGGCTGTCGCTTTGTTTGCCAAGGTAAAGCCGTTTGAGGCGCTGGTAAATATCGCCAATACAGCCACTGCCACGCCAACAATATACAGGCAGGTTGAGTCAGCCGTTTCTGCGGCGATTACAGCCTCGTCAGGCGCGGAGGCCGCCTATGCCGCTAGTGCTACACCGCAGGTAGCTGTAACGCAGTCCAGCGCCTTCTCAGGCACGTTTGTGACGGGCGGGAGTGTTAGAGTAACCATGACCCCGACAGTTGCCATGAAGGTGATTGGTGATGACTGGACAGTTGTGCCGCAGGGTGCGGAAATTTGGACGGATGTGCCGCTTGGAACAGAAGTCTGGACAGTGCCGACAGTTGGCACAGAAACATGGGTGAACGTATGATACCTTTCGGCGAGTGGATGCCTGACCAACCAGACCACATGAATCAGGGCTTGATTACAGCCACCAACGTGATACCTGCGGCTAGCGGTTATCGGCGTATGCGTAACACGGTTGCCATTAGCAATAGTGCTGATGACACTATACGCGGTATCTTCTCTGTGAAGGATGATGACGGGGACGTGACGCTTTTTGCTGGAGATGCTGGCAAGCTGTATAAGTACAACAGCGGCACAAACAATCTGGATGACGTTAGCAAGGCTGGCGGGTATTCGCTAACAGGTGCGGAACATTGGCGGTTTGTGCAGTTTGGCGATACGGCTATTGCCGCAGGCGGTGTCGGAGAGACATTGCAGTATTGGGATGTGAATACGTCCTCTGTTTGGGCTGATGTTCCCAACGCTCCAAAGGCTGACTTTATTGCCGTTGTGCGCGACTTTGTTTGGACTGCGAACATTGATGAGGGTTCAGGCCGCAAGCCTATGCGCGTAAAGTGGTCGGGCTTCAGTGATTCCGAAAGCTGGACGGCTGGCACTGACCAGTCAGATTTTCAGGACTTGCCAGATGCGGGTCAGATTACTGGCTTAGTTGGCGGCGAGTACGCGACTGTTCTTTGTGAAAAGGCTATTTTCCGCGCCACCTATACTGGTCTGCCTCTGGTGTTTCAGTTCGATAAGGTTGAGAGTGTTCGCGGTTGTCGCTTGGCTGGGTCTGTTTGTAATTATGGCCACCTGACATTTTACTTGGCTGATAATGGCTTTCACATGTTTGACGGTCAGAAGGCCACCCCTATCGGCAATGAGAAGATAGACAAGTTCTTTGAGAATGACTTTAACTCGTCTTACAGAAACGAGGTGTCGGCTAGTGTTGACCCGCTGAACCAGATTGCGGTTTGGTCGTACCCATCACAGGCCAGCCCGAATGGTCAGCCAGATAGCCTGCTGATTTACAACTACAGCCTGAACCGCTGGTCATTGGCTAGAGTGGCAACTGACTTGGTTGCGCCTTTGTTTACGTCTGGTTATACCGTGGACGATTTGGACAGCTTGGCGGCTACTGTTGATGCGCTGTCTATCCAGCTTGATAGCCCGTCTTTGCGCGGTGGTGAGTTCTTCTTTGGTGCGGCAGTGGGCGATAAGTTGCATTCCTTTACAGGCGCTTCTCTAGTGCCAGAGATTGTCACGGGCGAGATGAACTTGCACAAGGGTATGCACTCGGTTGTTACTCGCGTTTACCCGTACTATGTGGGGCAAGAGAACTTCTGCTATGTGGGTACGCGCAACGCCATGATAGGCAACCCTGCGCCAACATTTACGGCGGCAGTACCAGCAGGCGGCGATGGGTATGCTGAGTTTAGGGCAGACGGGCGCTATCACAGATTTAAGTTTGAGTTTGACCAAGACTTTGAATTTGCTCAGGGCTTTGATGTAGAGGCCGCACAGGTGGGGCGCAGATGACCACGGCAGAGAGAAAGACTAACTTCAGGATATTGAACCCCGTTACAGCTACCACGCGAGAGATAGCTGAGATACTAAACCGCACTATTGACGGCGGGTTAAACAGCGTGGGTTATGTTACTTTGGGCGCTAATGCCACAGAAACAACAGTTTCAGAGCCGCGCTACAATGTTGAAAGCCTAGTGTTTTTCTGCGGGGTTGACCACAACCCTTGGCATCACAACCCCTATGTAAAAGGCACTAGCACAAACGGAAATATGGTTATTGGACATGACAATTCAGGACACACAGCAAACTTTGCATATCTCATCATCGGCTGATGAGTTTGAGCGATGCGCTGACTACATACAGGCGGCGCTAGTATATGCAGGGCATAGCCACACGTTACAAGATGTATGGCAGGCTGTAACGAATAAGCAAGCGGCATTTTTTCCTTTGGAAAAATCTGCTATAGTATGTGAGATAGTTGACTACCCGCAAAGAGCTACCTGCCGGATATGGTTAGCTGGCGGTGACATGGACGAGCTGATAGAGGCTGAGAAGAAAATATGCGATTGGGCTAGAGAGCTTGGTTGCAGTTCAATGGAAATAATCGGGCGTAAGGGCTGGGAAAGACAGCTCAGGCAATACAAGCCCACAGCAACCGTACTGGTAAAGGATTTGTAAAATGAGTAAAGGCGGCGGCTCACAGAGAACTATCACGCAGACAACTGCGCCAAGTGCATTTGCACAGCCATTTCTGGAATACGGGATGCAAGAGGCAAAGGACTTGTACCAGTCTGCCCGTCCTCAGTATTACCCGAAAAGCACTGTGGTTGGTTTTAGCCCTGAGACACAGATGGCATTGTCCGGCTACCGTTCCGCCGCCGCCGCTGGCTCACCAATGATACCAGCCGTACAGCAGGCCGTTCAGCAGAACCTGACAGGCACTAACCCGCTTTTTCAGCAGGCTTTACAGCCAACGATTGCGGCGGCTCTAAACCCAGCTCAGATGTCCGGCAGATACGGCTCAGGATACGCACAGAGAGCCGTGGCAGAAGCTGTAGCACCTCTGGTATATCAGGCACAGCAGGCGGCTATCCAGCAAGCCCCAGCGGCAAGAGATTTCGGCTTTGCTGACTTGCAGACAATGGCTCAGGTTGGTGCGGCTCGTGAGGCTCAGGAACAGGCAGAACTGGCGGCAGATATCGAGCGCTTCCAGTTTCAAGAGGCACGGCCTGCACAGAAGCTGGCTGATTACCTTACTATGGTTCAGGGCGGTTCTGGTGCATTGGGCGGCAGAACGATTACCCCGCAGTTCCGTAATCCGGCTCTCGGCTTCCTCTCCGGCGGTCTAGCAGGCGCACAGGGCGCTAGCCTGATGGGGTTAAAAGGCGCAGATGCCTCCCCATACGCACTTGGCGGCGCGTTACTAGGAGGGTTGGCTTAATGGCAATACCTACACGGTTTAATTTAGGGCAAACTCCAGCGGGGCGGTTCTTAGAGCTTATACAGCCGCCAATGGGTGTAGGCGCAAGGCCAGCCGCCAGAATCACAGAAACAGGTGGCATGGGTCGTATGCGCGGTGATATTCCAATGAGGCTACCGCAACAGCGTCAGCAACCTCGGATGCCTCTTGAGGCGGCTATACTGTCCGGCACAGGGGCAAGACCCTCCGCTGGTTTTGTTAGTGCGCCACCACAAACGCAAACAACGCCCCCAAAAGCACCGCCAAGCCTGATGGATAGACTAACTCCGGCAGTTGGTACACCCGCATTTGCTGGGTTGTCAGAAGCCGCCGCAACTGGCCTGCAACTGTCAGGCTATCAGGACAAGCCGATTACAACAGGGCAGGGCTTGGGTGCTATGTTCGGTGCTGGCATGAAGGCTTACACAGCGGAGAAGAAGGCTCAGGCCGCCGCAGAACTAGCCAAGCAACAGCGCGAGACTGACCTTGCTATGAAGATGATGGAAATTCGTGCAACTCAGGCGGCAACTGACAGAGAGTCGTCAAAGATAGTTACTGACAGAGAGATGAAGCGTTCTGAGCAATTTAGGACGGCCTCAAAGCCTTTTGGTGAGGCAAGGCTAAACTATGAAAGAGTTGTGGCTAACGCGACAACAAAGAACCCCACAGGTGCTACAGACATTGCATTGATTTTTAACTTTATGAAGATGCTTGACCCGACATCCGTTGTTCGTGAATCTGAGTTTCAAGCCGCCGCTGGCGCAAGTCCATTGTTACTACGTTTGGGTGCTGAGTATAACAAGCTGTTCAGAAAAGAAGCCGAGAAACTTCCTGAAGCAACAAGAAGGCAATTCTTTCAAGCGGCTACAGAAACCTATGTTCCTTATGTTGAGGGGCAACAAAGACTTGAGCAAGATTTCATATCAGAGGCCGAAAGTTTTAACCTTAATCCTGAAAATGTCGTTAGAACAAAAGTCCCTAGAAAGGGCATAAAGGAATATCCTTATGTTGTTTACAGCCAGAATGAGGCTGAAAACTTACCTGATGGAACTTGGGTAATGCTAAATGGTGAATTATTACAGGTGTCAAAATGAGCAATGGCGTTACGTTAAAAAGAGCTGACGGCTCTGTATATGACCCAAGCAAGTCATCTGGAATGATGTCCTTACAAGCTCCAGAAATGTCAACGACAGACCTAGCTATCAACCTTGCCAGAGCAATCGGGCAGGGTCTTACCTTTGGCTTTGCTGATGAGGCAGAAGGGTTTGCCCGTAGTGTTCTTGGTGACGAAACCTACAAGCAAGCGAGGGATTCTGCACGGGCTGGTCTTGAGCAGTTCCGCGAGGAGATGCCCATTACAGCATACGGCTCAGAAATAGCCGCTTCTATACCATCCGCAGTTGTTGGCGGGGCTGGTTTAACCGCCGCCCGTCTTGCTGGTAAGATACCTCAAGCCGCCGCTATGGGTGCGGCATACGGAGCTGGAACTGCTAAGGAAGTTTCTGATATCCCCATTTCTGCTGGGCTTGGTGCGGCTACAGGTGCTGGCTTGCAGAAACTTGCGCCATCAATTACAGCGGGTGCAAAGGAGCTGATTAGGCGCGGTGTGCCAGTAACTATCGGGCAGGCCATTGGCGGTGGAGCAAAGCGGTTAGAAGAGGCCGCGACTTCTGTGCCATTCTTAGGTGATGCGATTAAGAGCGCCCAACGCAGAGCTATGGAGCGTTTTGGTGCGGCGGCGTTCAATGAGGCGCTTGAGCCTATTGGCAAGAAGATACCGAGCAACCTTACAGGCCGCGAGGCTTATGCGGCGACTGAGGCACAGATATCCAAAGCCTATGATGATGTGATTAAAGATATTGACCTGCCTGCCGGACAAGCCTTTGTGCAGAATGTTTCTGGAGTTGTTGCAAAGTTTGCTGATGACCTACCGAAGAAAGAGGCTGACCAGCTAACAAAAACAATCAATAGAGAAATAACCAGACGAATCAAGAACGGCAGGCTTTCCAAGCAAGACTTCAAGGATGCTCAGTCTGCTATCAGGGGTGAGGCTTACACATTCAGCACCAGCACGGACGCTTATCAGAAACAGCTTGGCGATGCCTTAAATGATGTTGCTGGCGAATTGTTTGATGTTCTGGCGAAGGAAGCCCCAGACTTGGCAACCCAGCTAAAGAAGGTGGACACCGCATATAGCCGCTTTGTGCCTCTGCAAAAGGCTACAGCAAAGGCTGATGAGGGCATCTTTACTCCGGCTAAGTTGCGTCAGGAAATAAGGTCAGGTGGGCGCAGAACTCCAGCGGCTATGGCTAAGGGCGAACTGCAAATGCAAGAACTTGCAGATATAGGTCAGGATGTATTGGGCGCTAAGTTGCCGGAAACTGGTTCTGCTGTCAGGGGTATGGTTGGCTTAGGAGCGCTTGGCGGCATGGGTGCTGGAGCTGGTATGCCGCTGGAGGCTATGGCTCTGGGTGGGGCGGCTGGGGGTCTGTACACCCGTCTGCCTCAATATCTTTTGAGGTCAGGTTATCCATACGCCGCAGGTTTAGCGAGAACCCCCGCCGCCGCAGGTTTATTATCGCAGGCACTGCCCTCACCGATATCACCAGCCGAGGCAGGCACAGTCCCCGTTCAGGAGATATACACTAACCCACAGGGGCTAAAATATGCTATAACAGAGCAGGGCGCGACCCTGCTAGGAGAATAAAATGGCAAAGACAAAGATATCCGAATACGATAGCACCGCTAGCAATAATACGGATTTGGACAACATAAACCTGCAAGAAAATGTAATGGTGCCAAGTGACCTGAACAACTTTTGTCGGGAAATCATGGCGCACCTAGCCGACATGAATGATGGCACATCTGCCATTCAGGATACCTTTACCCTGTCCGACCCGACAGACGATACCAAGCAGGTTCGCTTTGACGCTGAGGATATTACCACTGGCACAACTCGCGTACTTACAGCCCCTGACGCTGATGTGACCATTGCTGGGCTTGAGAAGGCTCAGGAGTACACAAAGACGCAGAACTTTAACGCCACTACCCTAGTGGACGGAGCAAGCATCTCATGGGACGCCAGCGCTAATCAGGTTACATCCGTTACCATTACAGACAACCGCACACTAGCCGCCCCGACAAACATGGTGGACGGCGGGGTTTACTTGCTAATGGTGATACAGGACGCGACTGGTAGCCGCACACTGTCGTTTAATGCGGTGTTCAAGTTTACAGGCGGTACTGCCCCGACACTTACCACCACAGCCTCTGCGAAGGATATTCTGGTATTCTACAGCGATGGCACGAATATGTATGAAATCGGACGCTCACTGAACGTAGCATAAGGCGAAGGCATGACCAGCTTACTGAACATTGCAGGCAATATACCCGTATCTGGTGTAGCGGCAGGCCAATCCCTGCGCTTTGAGGATGGTGACAGTCCATATATGGAAAAGTCTGTTGACTCAGACGGTGATATAAAAAAATGGACACTATCTTTTTGGGTGAAGCGTTGTGAGTTAGGCCAGCAGTATTTGTTTACGCAAACAAATGAAGATGGTTCGGGCGCTGATATTAAATACTTTGCTTGCCAGTTTACTAGCTCAGACGAACTAAGATTCGCTGATAGATGGGCATCTGCTGGTGACCAGTATATTACCACTACAGCTAAATTTCGTGACCCATCTGCTTGGTATCATGTTGTTCTTGTTAGGGATAGTGATAATGCAACTCAAGCTGACAGGGCAATAATTTATGTGAACGGAGTGCGTCAAACTGTTACAGGCTCATTTACTCAATCTAAAGAAACAGAGTGGAACAGAGAAACAGTAGTAAGTTATGGGTCAGAGCAAATTGGAAGATTTCGCTTTGCTGGAACTTGGTATTACAGTGCTGACTTTTACTTGGCTAATGTTTGTAACATTGACGGACAAGCCCTGACCCCCACCAGCTTTGGCGAGTACGAGGACACACTGTGGAAGCCTAAATCTGACGCGGCTATACAGGCACTGACATTCGGCACAAACGGGTTTTATCTGCCGTTTGACCAGACCACTGAGGCCGAAGGGTTCTCGACTGTTACCTATACTGGCAATGGCGGCACACAGTCCATCGAGGGGCTGGGGCTAGAGCCTGACCTAGTATGGATTAAAAAACGTAGTGGAAGTGCGTCTCATGTCATTTGGGACAGCGTTAGGGGTGCTGGCACATCAACTAGCGGAACAAGTGCAAGAGCATTGGCCTCTGACTTGACCAATGCTGAGGGTTCTTTTGGCGGCACTGTTGAATATCTTTCTTCTTTCAACAGCGATGGGTTTACTGTAACTGGTGCGCCTATCAGTCCTAATAACGCTAACGGTTCTGGCTCTAACTACGTAGCATGGTGCTGGGATGCTGGCACTGGTTCTGCTGTCAGCAATACTGATGGCAGTATTACTAGCTCAGTCAAGGCAAACACTGCAAACGGGTTTAGTGTGGTGTCCTATACTTCACCAAACAATTCATCTGACCAAACGGTTGGGCATGGCTTGTCACAAGCCCCTGATATGATTATCTGCAAAAATAGAGATAGTTCATATAATTGGGATATATATCACTCTGGCACTGGTAATGTTGAAGAAACGCTGACATTTACAACTGCGGCAACTAGAAATGTTGATGCGTTTACAACCACAGCCCCGACATCAACTGTGTTTGGCACAAAAAACACTTACACCCACAATGGAACAGATGACTACATAGCCTACTGTTTCCACTCAGTCTCAGGCTACTCGGACATTGGAAAATGGACAGGCACAGGCAGTTCTGTGTCGGTAACAACTGGATTTAAGCCAGCGTTTCTTTTGTTAAAAAATGCTAACGATGGCACGGCTTCTTGGATTATTTTTGATAGCACTAGAAGCGTAACAGACCCAAGGGATTTGCGCTTAGACCCAGATAGCTCAAACGCAGAAAGCACGTTTACAAACGCTGTAGATTTTGACTCTAACGGGTTTACTATTAACGCAACAGGGCTAAGCCAATCTGGTGATGACTATATTTACATGGCCTTTGCCGACACAAGGGATGCCACCTTCTTTGGCGATACCTCTGGCAATGGCAACAACTGGACACCTAACGCCCTGAACAATACGGATGTCGTGCCTGACAGCCCTGTGACTAACTTTGCTACGTTAAATCCTTTGACTGGCGGCACAACCCCAGTTTTTTCTGAAGGTAACCTAAAGGTAGTTCAGACAACAAGTACCAATTTTCAAACAAGCTATGGTAGCTTTGGTGTTGCAAGTGGCAAATGGTACGCTGAAGTCAGAGTTGATGATTTGGGTAATAATGGCACTCAAATAGGGGTGGGTTCTTATTTGTACTCTCCTTCATCATCCAACCAAAATGGCAATGTTTCTGGCATCACAATGATAAATTTAGACAATGCAACCTCATCTGCTAGGTGTGTGGTTATTGATGGCGTTGCTCAGACAGGCTCAAATAGCGGATTTTCATTTGCAGTTGGGGACATTATTGGTGTAGCAATGGACATTGATAGTGACCAAGTGTCTTTTTACAAGAACAACACTTTGCTAGGCACTGGAAACCACTCATTAACATCTGTTGGCGGTGGGGAATTTTTCTTAATTTTATTTACTAGAGACAATTCAAATGACACTGGGTTAAGTGCCAACTTCGGTCAGGATAGCTCCTTTGCTGGCAACGAAACACCGCAAGGTAATACCGATGACAATGGGCAGGGTGACTTCTACTATGCGCCACCTTCGGGCTTCTTGGCGCTGACCACTGGCAATCTGCCTACGCCTACCATCACTGCGCCAGATGATTATTTCAACACTGTTCTGTGGACAGGCGATGCTACCTACCCTCGCTCAATAACGGGTGTAAATTTTCAACCAAATCTGATTTGGGCAAAAGCACGGAATCAGGCTTATGCCCATTTACTACAGGACTCTGTTAGAGGAACGGGGTCTGCTGGTCTTTACTCAAATTCCAGTGAAGCTGAAGGTTATTATACCGATAATCACAATATAACCAGTTTTGATGCTGACGGGTTTACACTTAATTCAACAGTTGGCACAGATGTTTTGAATGGCTCTGGAATTACCAATGTAGCATGGAACTGGCTGGCTGGCGGTACTGCGGTCAGCAATACAGACGGGTCTATCACTAGCTCTGTCAGCGCAAATACAGATGCAGGGTTTAGCATAGTCAGCTATACTGGCAACGCCACCTCTGGGGCTACAGTTGGGCATGGCCTGTCACAAAAGCCTGAAATACTGTTTTTCAAAAACAGGGATGACGGAACTAGAAGCTGGGTAGTGTACTCTGACATTACTGGCACAAACGGCTTTTTGATACTGAACAGCACAGCGACCTTTGCGGATGCTTCTTCGGTTGTTCCTTCACCAACTAGCTCCGTGTTTTATCTGCACACTTTTGATACAAACAACGGAAACGGTGATAATCATATCTGTTATTCGTTCCATTCGGTTGAAGGCTACAGCAAGATAGGCAGTTACACGGGCAATGGCTCGACAGACGGCACGTTTGTACACTGTGGGTTCAGGCCAGCATTCTTGCTACTGAAGGACACAGACACAGCTTACAACTGGATTTTGACGGACAGCACTCGCAATACATCAAACATACCCGCAAGCTGGGATTGGTTATATCCAAACCTGAATAACGCAGAAAACTCGCCAAGCGTTTTTGTAGATTACTTGTCCAATGGATTTAAGCTAAGAAGTAGTGGCGCAGACGTAAATGGTAGCGGGAGCAAAATGATATTCATGGCCTTCGCAGAAGCCCCCTTCAAATCAGCCAACGCCAGATAGGAGATAGAACATGGCATGGAAATACGGACATAAAACTATCCGCCTTGGCAAGGCTTGGACGGATAATGACGGCATACAGCACCCAGCCAACTGGGGTAGCTGGTCAGACGAGCAGAAAGCCGCCGCAGGGCTGGTATGGGAAGCTGACCCAGCACCAAACCCAGACAACCGCTTCTGGTGGGATGCTAACACCCCTAAGAAGCTGGACGACACCAACGAGGTGGACAGCGAGGGTAACCCTATCCTAGACCAGAACGGCAACCAGCTAGTAACGCTGGGGCTTAAGAGCCAGTGGAAGAACATCACCAAAGAACGTGCTGGCAACCTACTAGCACCGACAGATTGGCAAGTGGTCAAGGCGCAAGAGGTGGCTGATTACACTGTGCCAGCAGATGTGACTACCTACCGTGCGGCTGTACGCACTGCATCCAACACCATCGAGGCGGCGATTGATGCCGTCAATTCTCATGCGGCTTTCCTAGCCCTGCATGATGCGCCAGTGGATGCTGATGGCGTTCCTACTGGTAATGCACCTATCAACGACTGGCCTGACGAGCTGTAAGATGGAGATGGGCAGTCTGATAGATAGCCTCATCGGGTTGATAGTGATTGCTGGCGGCTGGTTCTTGAAAGAGAGCCACGCCGAGCAGAAGCGCATCCAGATACTGCTGAACAAGACCCGCGAGGATTACGCGACCAAGATGGAACTGCGCGATGACATGAACCGCATGATGGAGCATCTGCATCGCATAGAGGATAAAATCGACAAGCTAATGTCCAAGTGAGGCCGCTATGATAGACCCCGCAACCATAGCCCTAGCCACCAGCGCCTTTGGGCTTATCAAGAAGGGGTTTGCGGCAGGCAGAGACATCGAGACAATGGCGAAGGACGTATCCAGATGGATGGGTGCTTGCCACGATATCGAGAAGGCTCACGGCAATGCCAAGCGCCGCAGGTTCGGTGGGTCTGTTGAGGAAGAGGCGCTGGAGACTTGGGCGGCTCTCAAGAAGATAAAGCAACAACGCGAAGAGCTACGGCTCTATATGCTGTCCATCAACCCGCAGGCTTGGAACGAGCTAGTCCGGCTGGAAGGGCAAATCCGCAAACAGCGGCAGATAGAAGAGGCTGAGAGGCTCAAGCGTCAGGAAGAAATCCTGACATGGGCGGCTATCACAGCAGGGGTGTCGGTGTTCCTGATTATAACAGTCATTATACTGTCCAGAATATTCCCATAAAAAAAAGGAGGCCGAAGCCTCCCCTTGAAGAGCAACGGCTTACGCCGCGCTCTGATGTTTGTTGATGAACCGAGTTAGCTGATTGTATTCGCGGGTGTGGATTTTTAAATCCTCGCACTCTAAGTCATCGTCCAGCCACTCCCGTGAGATGTACTGATGATGCTCGGCTTCCTTGAGGATATAGGCGTCTGTGAACTTCTCGTTCACCTCTTCCATTGTTCCCTCTGACAGATGACCATCCTCAACATCAATTCTGGTGAACTGATATACAAGCTGGTCACACTTGAAAGCGTCCTTAACGATTCGGCGAATTTTTGTCATTTGTCACTCCCTGACGTTTGACGTTGCCCCTCCGAAGAGGGTTTGTGGAACAGCCCACACCTTATTATATCACACTCTTAGCTAATAGTAAAGGAAATAATTTAGCTATTATTTTCATTTTATGGGTTTACATACCTATTATCTTAGCGTACAGTAATAAAATAGGGGGATTATCCCCACAGTCAGAGGAGTGAAAAATGACAGTTTCAGTAATCAGAGATGACCGCAACGTAACGCATTGGGGTACAGAAGGTTGTGATATCTGCGAATTTATCGGGGTAGAAAACAAATATCGCGTTGTTAAAAGCCCCGGCGCAATTTCGGGATGGAACATTGAGGTTCAGGTTGAGCGTAAGCGTAAGGATGGCTCATTGGTTTGGGCGCACGTTGATAGCCACCACCACTACCGCCGCTATAACGAAGCACGTTCATTTGTAGAAGAAAGGGTGTGGGCTTAACAGCCCCGCCCAGAAGGGAGATAGATATGGAAATCATTACTAAGGCTGAAGCCAGAGACAAAGGCTTGCCTCAGTATTTTACGGGCAAGCCGTGCAAGAACGGGCATATCTCGCCACGTTATGCTAACAGGTCGGGTATCTGCATAGAGTGCAACCGTCTTAAGTCCTCTCCAGAGAAGCTGAAGAAGCAAAGACAAAAATATGTCGCAAAGCTAGAAGCTGAAATAGGCCGCAAGATAATGACTAGGCAAGAAGCCGAGAAGGCTGGACAGCGGTTTTATTTTAATGGCAAGCCATGCCCAAACGGTCATCTAGCAGAGAGGTTTTTACCATACGGTCATTGCGTTATCTGTCACAAAGAATTTAGCAAGCGGTGGAAGCGTGAAAACCATGAGAAAGTTTTGCAATCTCATTACGAATACTACCACAAGCGAGGCGGTGCTGAACGTCTTAAGGCGCGGCGGGATAAATGTATAGAAGAAAATCCCAATTTTCACCGTGACCATTACCAGCGTTATCATTTAGACATTCCTCAAGAAAAAAGGGACGACAAGCGGAAACGTCACCGACAGCGCCAGCGCCAACGCTGGGCAGAGGACATTGAACATAGAGAACAGCGTAAACTTAAGACACAACTGCGCCGCAAATACTTGAGGCAATCAACGCTGAAAGGTATTGACCCACAAGTCTTCACCCCTTTTTATGAAGAAGCGGCGAAGAAGACGAGACGGACTGGCGACAAGTATCACGTTGACCATTTTTACCCGCGCAACGGTGAGACAGTATGCGGTCTTCATGTGCCGTGGAATCTGCGAGTAATTTGTGCGAAGGAAAATACATCGAAAAGCAACCAGATGCCAGAAGACTTTTACGGCGACCAGTTTCGTGAGAAGCTATCTCTGTGCGGAACTTTATCATAGGAGGCAGAAATGTGGCTAACAACCTACAGGCACAAAGTAAAGCAACGCCCAAAGCGCGGTGATTGGCTGGTGCAGATATTTGACGGGAAAAAACTGGTGCAGGTGATGTGCTTCGCAACTTGCAATGCGGCGCTATCTTTTGTACAAAGGAGAGAGGACTGTCAAAGTTTCACTCCTTTCTGATGTCAGTCCTTTCCTCCCTGACTGCCCCCTGAGCTTCGGCTTGGGGGGTTTTCTTATGGCTTAAACTTTCTGCCGACAAAGAACACAATCAGGTTCACGGTGGTATTCAGTGTTACCATAGCCACCAGCCAATATTGCAACCATTCTGGCATTACTTGCTGTCCGTCTTTTTCATCTTGTCATAGCTACGCATACCAGCTATGCCCAGCATCCCGAACAGTAGCGGCATCATCACAGACATATCTGCCTGCGGTATGACCAGCCCGAACCCAGCGGCAATCGGCGCGACCATATAATTGATGCCCAGAGACAACCCGCATATCCAGCCGATTAGAGGCCGCCAGCTTGCCTGAAACCAGTTTCCCTTAGCATCTGCCTTGAGAACCTCTAACTGCGCCAGAGCAAGCTCCTGAGCGTGTTCATCAGCCATTGTAGCTAGGTCATGCGCCAGCTTGTTCTTGGTATCCGCATCGGGGATGAACTTATCTAGTATGCCGCTAACGGCTGGTATCAGTGCCTGTATCATTTCTCTTTACCTATCCATACTGCGAAAGCGCCCGTCAGCGCACCAACCACCACAGAAACGAAGCCAGAGCGCTCCACAGTGGCCTCAGCGGCTGGCAGGGTCATATACCACTCGACAACCCTGAAGGCCATTATAATCATCGCTAGGAAGGCTAGGCGGGGTAGCACCCGCCACTCATCCATTAGGGTTGCCATTTGCCTGTCTCCATCTGCTTGGACAGTTCCACTGCCCTGCCCTTTACCTGCTTTGCCCAGCGGCTATCTAGCATCTGCTTTGCGGCTTCGGGATAGTCACCAACACTGAGCGCCTGCTTCATCTTCAGGAACTTGTTGAAGTTGGTCTGCCCCATATTGAACAGCATGGATACGATAACCGCCTTCCGCGCATCATTCAGCCCGTTGTACCAGTCATATGTCTTGGCGGCAGTCATATAGGTGTCGAGGTCATTCATCAGCAGATATTCTGCTTCTATCTCGCTGATGCCCACATCCTCAAGATTGCGGCCAATGCCTATGGTCAGCTTATTGCTGGTGCATTTGTACGGCTTTAGCTCTAAGCCCTCATGCTTCTTCAGTTGCTTTATCAGCTTGTCTACACTGTCATCCATTAGACTGCCTCATCAAACTCGCCCTGCATCAGCTTGGACGCAGTAACGCCCAGATTGTACATAGCCTGAGTTAGTTCGTTATCGCTAGCCTTGCCACGCTGAGACATGAATACCTCTATAGCCTCACCCGTTTGAGGACAAAAGCTAACGGTTACTGCCATGCCTGCGCCTACGTTTGTTGTGATGCACGGTCTGCGATTTGGAACTTGCTTCATTGATAATCTCCACTGCTTGCGCCCAGCTATCTGATTCGATATCGGGCGCTTCAAAAAATGTTGTGTGTTTGGTGAACTTCTTTGCGTTGATAGAAGTTACAGGCAAATACCATACCACTCTTTGCTCAGTGCTGACCATAGCCAGAATGTCATAGTCGGCTATTGTGGGCAGTCTTTTTTTGCCGCCCAGCCCTGTCTGAAAGTGGACGCGATGTTTATGCCCCGCACCCTGCCGAGATGCCTGACAAGCCTTGACCTGTATCCGCATCATCTCGCCTGTATCTGGATGCCACGCCACTAGGTCAACAGCGTCCTGTTGCGCTAAAGCAACGCGCCAGCCCCTTGCAAGGACTGACGCGGCGGCTATATATTCTCCGGCTAGGCCAGAGGTTGTTTGAGATAGATTTACATCTGCGACAAATTTATTATGCAGGGTCATCATGCTTGATTAGGTCATCCAGATAGAACCGAGCCTTCTTTAAATCTTCCAGCCCGTTTTTGTGGTTAAATCTCCAGATATATTTTAGCACATTTCCCTGCACATAATACTTGTAATTCTCACCGAGCGCCGCCTTTATGGCGTCTAGGCACTCGATGTTTCCGCTGGTGTAATGCTCAGGATGGTTCACTGGGTCTTTCATCTTCCACCTTCTTCATTAGCACTGCGTGTTGGCTGTGAGGGTAGGACAGGTAGGAGACAATCTCCCACCCATTCTCCTCGCGTTCTTTGATGTGACCATGCACAACATATCTAAGGGTCATGCGCTCAGACACCGTTCAATTTCCTTTATAATTCGGGTGGTTTTTGACCGCCCGCGGCCTCTTTTATCGAGCTTCTTGACGGCGTAGTAGACTGAGGTATGGTCACGCCCAAATGCCCTGCCCACTTCTGGATAGCTACAACCCAGCAGTTTGACTGACAGATACATAGCAATGTGTCGCTCATTTGCGTTGAGCCTTCTCTTAGACAGCAATTCCAAGACTGGCACTCCTGTGACTTCGCTGGTTGCTTGGACAACGTGTTCAATGCGCTGGTCATAGTGCATCGAACGGGATGGTCTCTCCGTTTTCCCTAAGAACTTTAAGATAATTTTCTCTAGCACAGACATCGTTACAAAACTCCTTTCCCGCTAGTGTTATTGTTCCCTGATAGCGATAGTTGAAGCGGTTTCCGCAATGGTAGCAGTCGGCGTAGTTATCGACTGTTGGATACCTCGATTGCTTTGTTTGCCGCTTCTTATCACGCTTAAACATTAAAATGGAATCTCATCATCCATAGCCTGAGTAGCGCCATTAGCGGCTGGCCTTTCTTGCCACTCAGAAACCTTGATGCTCAGATATTGCTTGCCAGCCTTTGATTCGTTCTTCCACGCTGACAGGCTGTACTTTGTCCCGTCCATTGTCATAGAACCAGTCATATCAGGACGCTTCTCGTTATCGCCCTTATCGTTAGGAAATAACGAAGCCGTCATATCCTTCTGTTCATATTCAGCCATTTAATAACTCCTGTTTTCTGTTTCTGAATATTTCCATTTCATCCGCAGACCACTTTGGTTTGCGGCTATACAGCGCCTTTAAAGCGTCCATATCTGGGCATAGTCTAGCCTCATCCTTTAAGGATAGGGGTGACTTTATCTTCTGTGGGGTGTTTGCGACATCCGAACGCTCAGTATTATTAAAGACATTACGGTTTTCTACGGTTTGCTCAGATGTCGCGCCCCTCTCTGCCTTCTGCTCGGAGTTGTCCGAGCCAGCAGAAACTGGTGATGGCTGGGGTGTGTCCTCTCCACTGTAGAGGTGCAGGCCAAGCCCCGTTGCCATGCTGATAGCCTTCGCCATACAGCGCTGGATAGAGGCGTTAACCTCGAAGCTGTTGGGCTTTTGAATAGGCCGATTGGCGTGGTTCAGGATTGGCATAATCTCTGTGGTGGCTGGTTCATCCTTACCCAGCGTAATAGTGACCTGCACATAGGCATAGCCCTGCGCGTCCACCATGTAGGGCAGATAGGTATCATCCGCCTGCTTAAAAATGTGCTTAGTCACCATCGCATCTGGGACGTGCTGTTTTAACAGCCGCAGAGCGTGCGCCCAGCTTAGGTATGTAAACCCGTTCTTTTTCTCGACAATCTTTCGGGTGTCGATTTGTGACATGGTTGCGAATATATTGCTCATCCTAATTTGTCTCCATATCCATCACGATTTTAGAGACATGGCTTATTGCTTCCGGCGCATCCATTTTCATGTGTGACGATAAAGCACTTTGCAGTCCGACCATTGCATTGATTGGCGCATTGTTTCGGTGGTTATACTCGAATGTCTGCCCATCCTTAAAATGCACAGTGATTTTGCTCTTTACAGTTTCCATAGCTCTTTGGCCTCCTCTTTGTGTTCTTCATCCCAATAGAACGGATGCTGAAAGTCTGGGTCTAACAGCCCAGCTAGCACCTTGGGGTCATCCGATACCTTCATTAAGTTTTGCCGCCGGATAGCCCTGCCGCGCATTTCTTCTAAGCAATAGGCTAGGTACTCCGGCTGTAGCTCCTCGCAGTTGTCAGGCGTAAACAGCGTTGCGCCTGTTGCAGATACATAAGCCAAGTTAGGCTCTAACCCTGTGGCCTTCTGGTAGATGGACACTTGGCACAGATGCTCGAACTGTGGCTTGGCTGGTAATGCCGCCTTAGTCCAGCCCCGTGTGCCGTCCTTCTTTACAGCGCCCATGCGAGGTGCTTTTGTCTTTACCTCACAGAAAGCATCAGAGGCGCACAGGTCTATGAATCCCATTACTGGTAGGTCTACACCTTCCAAGGACACCTCGACCCTGCGCTCCTCTTCTGCGCCCCCGAAACGCTCCGCCAATAAATCAACGCCCTGCTCAACTGCATCGGGTATAAGTTCGCGGTACTTGTCACGCTTTTCTTGCGGCTCAGTAGCTGGCGCATCGTGAAAATCAAATGACAAATATGCCTGCTCAACTGCCGTGTCAAAGTCCAAGCCCAGCGTCAGCATGGCCTGCATTGAGCCATGAACCGCCGTGCCGAAAGCGGCGTTATACCCAACCTTTATTTCCCTGCGCTGGTCTTTGGTCATGTACAGATATTGAAACATCCACACCGCCATAGGGCGCAGTAACTGGCTGGGACTGTAGTGGTCTAATTTATTCATCATAATCCCTGACTAAGTTTTCGGTTTACATCACCGTCTTTATACTTTACTAACGGTTATAGGTAATGCTGTCAACTAATAAAATAGGAGCTAAAATGAAACTGGCAGAATGGTTAGTAAACAAAGGGATGCGGCAGGCTGAGTTCGCTCGGCAGATGGAAGTAACGCAACCCACCGTGCATAATTGGATATATGGAAAGCGCCCACCAAGCGGCCTGCACATGATGGACATTTACAAGATGTCAAAGGGTCAGGTGGGGCTGAAGGACTGGTGCGAGGCATTTGACAGATGAGCCGTCAGAAGGAGGTAGACTGGATATGAGTACCAATAGCAAGGAATTTTGTAATGAGCCTGAGCATCTTGCCAAGCAGATGGAACTGCTGGACGAGCTTATCCCAGATGGTGCGTTTCAGGATGCTGAGATAATCGAAAACATCACGGGTAAAGCTCCGAAACCGCCAACAATAATGCCGCCGAAAGGGAGAAGTTCCATTGACTAACGGTAGAGTTAAGGGCGCAAATTTCGAAAGAGAGCTTTGCCGGATGATTATGGATGGGCTTGG
>Ga0209654_1000807_pt1 | contig 28385 bp, 25 predicted proteins | sample SaaInl1SG_22_DNA_FD_184646 | JGI IMG/M metagenome (GOLD analysis project Ga0209654, IMG submission 184646) | Marine microbial communities from expanding oxygen minimum zones in the Saanich Inlet - ESP_161SG_22_DNA (SPAdes) (version 2) | ecosystem: Environmental > Aquatic > Marine > Intertidal... | reverse complement strand
AAAATGTTTCTCATAGGACCGTGCCTACAAAGTAACGACATTATGCGAAGCTCTCGAAGGGGTATAGAAAATGGTAAACACACTAATTTTAATGTCGGGTATTTTCGAAAGTGCTTCAATACAATGAATCAATGTAGCCCCCGTGGTGATTACGTCGTCAATAAGAAGTAGATGCCTGGCTTCGAAATCCTTTGCTTTACTTAGCCGAATCGAGGAGTTTGAACTCGTTCGCTCTTTGGCATTCCGCTTTACTTGCGAATGATAAAGAGCTGCTTTTTTAAGCAGATTTGGCTGATGAGATAGATTAAAGTGTTTAGCAATTTGAGCACTCAGCTCCTCGGCTTGATTGTACCCGCGCTTCCATTTTTTAATTGGATGCATCGGTACGGGTACTACACCATCAATATCAGATTCGAATAGAAAGGCTTCTAGGGAGTCTTTACAGAGCAAAAACAGATCGGTGGCTATACTGGGCATTCCGCGATATTTAAGAGCAGATAGTAGGTTTGATGATGGCTTTGATCCTGCGATATGATAGTATGCCGCGCTGACTCCCTTAATATGCCCAGTCGCCGAAGCATCTAATGCGATTCGCATCGGATGCTTTTCTGTAAAAGAAAAGTGGGTGGGAATAAGGTTAGACAGGCACTTATAGCAAAGAAGATGACTCAGTACTCGAGATTTTTTACAGCTAAGGCAGGTCCTGGGAAGGAGGATTTCTATGCAGTTCATAAGGCAAGATATCCTTGCAAAACGCAACCTTTTTGCATCCAGGCTCGAAAGCCCAAACTCTTTGAATTGATTATTCTATTTTTGCTGTAAATCAAATCAATCATGAAGGCACCAGACGAACATTTTAAGCAGGTAATCTCTCACGCAAAAGAATACGGATTCATCTTTCAATCTAGCGAGATTTATGATGGACTTAGCGCAGTTTATGATTACGGCCAATTAGGTGTTCAATTAAAAAATAATATCAGACAGTATTGGTGGCAGGCCATGACGCGTCTGAATGAAAATATTGTGGGGATTGATGCGGCTATTTTGATGCATCCGACCACTTGGAAAGCATCGGGTCACGTAGACGCCTTCAACGACCCATTAATTGATAATAAGGATAGTAAGAAGCGATACCGAGCAGACGTTCTTATTGAAGATTATTGTGCGAAGCTTGAAGCTAAGATTGATAAGGAAGTTAAGAAAGCCGAAAAGCGTTTTGGAGATGCCTTTGATAAAGAGCAGTTCTTAGCTACCAACGCTCGTGTTCTAGAATGGACTCAGCGTTCAAAAGAGATTCTAAGCCGAATGGCTCAATCTCTTGAAAAGGAAGATTTGGCCGACGTGAAGGCGCTCATCGAGGAGTTAGAGATCGTATGTCCGGTTTCTGGATCTAAGAATTGGACCGAAGTGAAGCAATTCAACCTAATGTTCGGCACCAAACTAGGAGCCTCTGCGGAGAGTGCTACCGATCTATACCTAAGACCTGAAACAGCGCAGGGAATTTTTGTGAACTTTTTGAATGTTCAGAAGAGTGGAAGAATGAAGATTCCTTTTGGAATTGCCCAAACGGGTAAAGCCTTCAGAAATGAAATTGTAGCACGTCAGTTCATCTTTAGAATGCGTGAATTTGAGCAGATGGAAATGCAGTTTTTTATTGCCCCAGGCACTCAGAAAGAGTGGTATGAGCACTGGAAAGAAGCTCGTTTGAAATGGCACTTATCTCTCGGCATGGGAGAAGATAACTATCGTTTCCATGATCACGAGAAGTTAGCCCATTACGCAGATGCAGCAGCAGATATTGAATTCTCCTTCCCATTCGGTTTTAAAGAGCTGGAAGGTATTCACTCAAGAACTGATTTCGATTTATCCCGACACGAAGAATTCTCAGGTAAGAAGCTACAGTACTTCGATCCAGAATTGAAGGAGTCATATGTTCCTTATGTGGTAGAGACATCGATCGGGTTAGATCGTATGTTTTTAGCTATTCTTTCTAAATCTCTGGTAGAAGAGGAATTAGATGGGTCTAGTAGAACGGTAATGAGAATCCCTGCGGTTCTTGCTCCACTGAAGGCGGCTGTGCTACCTCTTGTGAAGAAGGATGGTTTGCCTGAGCTTGCCAAAGAAATTATCGACGCGCTCAAATTTGAGTTTGAAGTTGCTTACGATGAAAAGGATGCAGTGGGTAGACGTTATCGCAGACAAGATGCCATCGGAACACCATTCTGTATCACCGTTGATCACCAGTCGCTAGAAGATCGAACGGTTACCATTCGTCACAGAGACTCTATGGAGCAAGACCGGATTTCTATCGATGCATTAGCGGGCTTACTACGTGAAGAAACCGCAATGTCGAACTGGTTAAAGCGAATTGAAGCATAAATGAAGGTTATCTCCTATAACGTTAATGGAATAAGAGCGGCACAAACCAAGGGTCTTTTTGACTGGTTACAAGTGGTTGATGCCGATGTGGTTTGCCTTCAGGAGATTAAGGCGCTAGAGGAGCAAATTGATACCGAAGGGCTAAAGGCTATCGGATATGAGTACCAACATTATTTCTCGGCCGAGAAGAAAGGTTATTCGGGTGTAGCTATCCTTTCTAAGACGAAGCCTGACCACGTTGAGGTAGGCACGGGATTAGATTATATGGATAGGGAAGGTCGTAATCTTCGAGCAGACTTTGGATCGGTTTCGGTGATGAGCATGTATTTGCCTTCGGGAACGAATTCAGACCGATTAGACTATAAGTTCAAGTACATGGATGATTTCCTAGACTACGCCAATGAATTAAAGAAAGACCGTAAAGAGCTTTTGGTTGTAGGGGACTATAATATTTGTCATCAGGCCATCGATATTCATGACCCGGTTCGAAATAAGAATGTCTCAGGATTTCTACCTGAAGAAAGAGAGTGGATGACTCGCTTTCTAGCAACAGGCTTCAAGGATACTTTTCGGATGTTTTCTGACGAGCCGCATAAATATACTTGGTGGAGTTACCGAGCAAATTCTCGCGCTAATAATAAAGGTTGGAGGCTAGATTACGGCATGGCAACAGACGAGTTAGCGGCCAAGGTAAATCGATCGGTTATTTTGAGTGATGCGGTACATAGTGATCACTGTCCGATACTAATTGAAATAGCATAGTATGAAATACAATACACTGAACGGAACAGATTTAGAAGTAAGTGAGATTTGTTTAGGAACCATGACTTGGGGTCGACAAAACTCTAAAAGTGAAGGTTTCGAACAGATGGATTATGCATTCGATCAGGGTATTAATTTCTGGGATACGGCAGAGCTCTATCCGGTTCCTACACTTCCTGAGTTATATGGCGATACCGAAAAGATTATTGGTAATTGGCTTGCCAAAAATGGCAAACGTGATGAATTAGTCATCGCGACGAAAATCGCAGGCAAGGCTCCTTTCACCAAACATATAAGAACTACAGGCTTTACTCCTGAGGGAATTGCCGAGGCGATCGATTTAAGTTTACAACGACTTAAGACCGATTATATTGATTTATATCAGTTGCACTGGCCAACGCGTAACACCAACTTCTTTGGAAAGCGCGACTACCCTGATGAGGCTTTTAAAACAGATGAGTGGAAGGACAATATATATGAAGTCTTAACTGAACTAGGAGAGCAGATTGCCGCAGGCAAGATTCGACATATCGGGCTATCGAATGAAACTCCCTGGGGAGTAATGAGATTCATTGAAGAACATAAAAGGGACGCTTCCTTACCCAAAATCGCAACCGTTCAGAATCCTTATAGTTTACTGAATCGTTTATATGAAATCGGGCTTTCGGAGGTCAGTCACCGAGAAAATGTAGGTTTATTGCCTTATTCTCCCCTTGGCTTCGGAGTTCTTTCTGGTAAATACCTCGGAGGTAAATCGCCAGAAGGGGCGCGTGTAACCCTTTTCCCGAATTATAGCAGATATAGTGGTCCGATTGCGACCAAAGCAACAGAGGCCTACCATGAAATTGCTCAAAAACACGGCCTTAGTTTACCACAAATGTCGTTAGCGTATTTGCGTACTAAACCCTTTGTTACTTCGACGATTATCGGGGCAACCTCGATGGAGCAACTAAAAGAAAATGTTGAAAGTGCTTCGTTGGTACTTAGCGAAGAGGTAATCGCGGCGATAGAAGAGGTTCACAATACCTATCCTAACCCAGCGCCTTAATTCTTTGAGAAAATCTTAGCTACCACCTCTTCGATTTTTGCCACTCTGATAATACGTATTTGATGAGTCTTATCATCTATACTCGCATTTGAGGCGACAAAGATTGCCTTGAATCCTAATTTTTCGGCCTCGGCAATTCGCCTATCGATACTCTGTACCGATCTGATTTCTCCAGCAAGACCCACTTCAGCTGCGAAACAAATGGATGCAGGTAATGGTTTGTCTGCGTTGCTTGAAAGAACAGCCATGACAACACCAAGGTCTATTGCTGGATCATCGATATGTATTCCTCCAGTGATATTGAGAAAGACATCTTTGGTTCCTAACTTGAACCCCACCTTCTTTTCTAATACGGCTAATAGCATGTTGAGTCGCTTGCTATTGAATCCTGTTGCAGATCGCTGAGGAGTTCCATAAACAGCAGTACTTACCAGCGCTTGGATTTCGATCATTAGCGGGCGCTGCCCCTCAAGAGTTGCCGCCACAGCAACGCCACTTAAGGGCTCTTCGTAATTGGAGAGTAGTAATTCAGAGGGGTTGGTAACTTCTCTTAAACCACCAGATAGCATTTCATAGATTCCAAGTTCAGCGGTGCTTCCGAAACGGTTTTTTAAAGCTCTTAAGATGCGATACACATAGTTTCGATCTCCTTCAAATTGAAGAACGGTATCTACCATGTGCTCTAATAATTTCGGTCCTGCAAGCTGACCGTCTTTGGTGATGTGCCCTACTAAAATCAGCGGTGTTCCTGTGGCTTTTGCATAGTAGGTGAGCTCTGCAGTGCACTCTCTAATTTGAGATACGGTTCCACTAGCAGATTCGAGTTTTGGAGATTGTAGGGTTTGAACCGAGTCTACGATGATAAGATCGGGCTGAACCGCTTCGATTTGAAGGCCGATAAGGTCGGTTTTAGTTTCAGCCAGCACGTAACAATTCTCTTGATTAGATTGAATTCTATCTGCTCGAAGCTTAATCTGCTTCTCACTTTCTTCTCCCGAAACATAAAGAACTTTTTTACCTAACGAAAGTGCGATTTGTAGGAGCAGGGTACTTTTTCCTATTCCAGGTTCACCCCCAAGAAGGATTACCGAACCGGGTACTAATCCGCCCCCTAAAACTCTATTAAATTCTTGATCCCTAGTATCAATTCGGGTTTCAGTCTCGAAGTTTATTTCGTCTAATTTTTGAGCTTTCTTTTTGGTCTGTAAGGTAGTGGTGCCGATTACAGGAGCTTCTGATGCTGGACTAATCGTCTCTTCAACAAGGGTGTTCCATTCTTTACAGGCAGAACATTGACCTTTCCATTGCGCAGATTGGGCGCCACAGTTCTGACAGAAATAAGCCGTTTTAACTTTTGCCATACCTAACGATTACGATACACTAAAGGTAGGGTAAGAAAACAAAGTGCACCGAAAAGAACAATCATGAGGGTTTGGGAGATCCAAAGAATCCAACCAAAGGCCTCTCCTGAAGCAAAAGAGATGCCGAATAATGCGAGTGAAGCTCGAACAGCGATCGGATATAAACCTACCCCTCCGTTGGTAGTGGTCATTGCAAAAGATCCAGCTATGAACGCAATAAGAAGTTCAGATAGACCTAAATGAATCGTCTCTGGAACCGTGAATTTGATTACCCAAAACATGGCGACGTAGCAGGACCATATAAATAGGGTGTGGCCTAAAAAAGCTATTCTATTTTTCATACGAAACACCGAAAGAAGCCCACTTTTAATGCCCTCTAAAAAGTCGAGCAACTTGGTTAGGAGTGAAGATGAACTCGATTTGAGCATCCGAATGGTTAGAAGCAAGCCAACTACAGCTACAACCACCACTGCGATGGATAAAAGTAGGGCGTTTTGATTCTCCTGCAAGAGTAATAATAGTCGTTCAGTTTGTAGTATGAGTGCCAGTAGAATAACTAGAAGAAGCATGATTAAATCAATGATCCGCTCGGTTACGATAGTGCCAAAACCTTTATCGAAAGGAACTTTTTCGTAGGTTCTTAGTGAAGTGGCTCTCAAGACTTCTCCTGATCTTGGGATTCCCAGATTGGCAAAATAGGCCATCATTACGAAGTAAAAATTCGCTAACGTCGAAGGGTGGTAGCCCAGTGGACGAAGCAGATAATTTGCCCGGATGGCTCTCGACAAATGGCTTAATAACGCTAGTAAAATAGAAGCGCCCACAAACCAAGGGTTTGCGGATTGGATATAGATTAAAATCTCTTTGCGAACGGCCTCGGGGGTGTTGAGGTAAGAATAAAGGATCAAAAAGACCCCTAAAGCGATAGGCAAAAGGGTTTTAAAAAGCTTTCCGATCGACTTTGAAGCCATTAAGATTTTAGCAAGTTGGTGTTTTCGTCGGGAAAGATTACCGCTGGTTGAAACTGACGAGCCTCTTCCGTACTCATATAGCCATAGGCCATGATAATCACAATGTCCCCGGGGGCTACTCGTCGAGCGGCTGCTCCATTGAGGGTGATTTCTCCGCTTCCTCTAGGGCCAGGAATAGCGTAGGTTTCTAGACGTTCTCCGTTGTTGTTGTTGACTACTTGAACCTTTTCCCCGCGAATGAGGTTGACAGCGTCCATGAGGTCTTCATCAATAGTGATACTTCCGATATAGTTTAGGTCAGCTCCTGTGACTTTAACTCGGTGAATCTTCGATTTTACTACTTCAATCATCATCGGTGCAAAGGTAGCGACTAATTAATTCATAGCAAGGTTATCGATAAGGCGAACCCCATCGATTTTTGCCGCAATAAAAGCTCTGTATTTCTTGTTTTTCTTTCGCTCTGAATGAGCGGATAGCGTAGAGGCTTCGGCAATTTCAAAGTATTCAAGCTCAAACGAGGGATTCGACTTGAACGCCTCGGTTACTGCCTCTTTAATTTTTGGTAGAGCCATCGAGGTGAATCGACGCTTGGCCCAGAGAAGTTGCTGATAAATAAAAGTGGCTTCTAAAATGGCTGCCGAGTTTAGTCTTTGATTTCTAGAGCTCATCGCTAAACCAGAATCTTCGCGAATAATTCCGCATCCGACGATCTTAACACCTAAACGTTTTTGCTTGGAGACCCTCGATATAATCAATAATTGCTGATAGTCTTTCTCTCCGAAATAAGCGTGATGCGGGCGCACAATTCTAAGGAGACGTTCCACAATAGTGGCTACCCCATCGAAATGCCCTGGTCGATTGGGCCCTTCCATCACCTGGTCTAGTCCTTTAAAATCGTATTTCTTAGACGATACATCTCCGCCATAAATATCATCGGCCTCTGGTGCATAAACCCAGATTTCACCCTTTTCTGAGGAGAGTAAATTGAGATCTTTGTCAAGGGTTCTCGGGTAGGCGGCTAGATCGTTTTTATCGTTGAATTGGGTAGGGTTCACAAAAATGCTAACGATTGTGATATCGTTTTGGTAGAGCGAGCGTTTAACTAGACTCAGGTGTCCTGAATGTAGTGCTCCCATCGTTGGTACAAGGCCTACACTGCGTTTTTTCGATTTTTCAGAGCGGAGGGCTTTTTGTAAATCAGCAGTGCTAGTATAGAGTTGCATTTGAGCGAGTTGTGGGCCCAAAAATACCACAAATGGGCTTATCCACAATAATTTCTTATCTTTGTCCATTGTTTTTTTGAGCACAAAATCAAGGGTTTATGAATGGAAAAAGGATTTTATTTGTTTCGTCAGAGCTAGTACCCTATTTGCCAGAGAATGATGTCTCGTCAATGTCGTACGAGGCACCGAGAGTGGTAAATAACAACGGGGGTCAAATACGCATATTTATGCCTCGTTATGGGTCGATCAATGAGCGCAGACACCAGCTGCACGAAGTGATCCGTCTGTCTGGAATGAATTTAGTCGTGAATGATATGGATATGCCTTTGATTATTAAGGTGGCTTCAATTCCTAAAGAACGCATCCAGGTTTATTTCATTGATAACGAAGAATATTTTAAAAGAAAGGCAACGTTTACGGATAAGGAAGGGAAACTTTTCAAGGATAATGACGAGCGTGCTATTTTCTTTGCTAAAGGTGTCATAGAGACGGTCAAGAAATTAAACTGGGCCCCCGACATCATTCACGTTCACGGATGGATGGCTTCCTTACTACCTCTTTATCTTCGCACCTACTATAAAGATGAGCCTATTTTCGCAGAGTCTAAGATTGTAACTTCAATTTACAACCAAGGATTTGAAGGGGATCTTCCTGGAGATATTTGTAAAAAAGTTGCTTTTGATGGGGTAGACACCTCAGAAATAGCAAGCCTTGAGCAGCCAAATCATACGAATTTGTTAAAAGTAGCTGCAGATCATTCAGATGGGATTATTTTAGCCAGCGAAAACTTACCAGAAGAAATCAAATCGTATTGTGAAGCCTATGACAAGCCTGTTCTTCCTTATGTTTCTCCACAAGAGACCGAAGAGGCTTACCTTAAGTTCTACAACGACCAACTATCTGACTAACTCGTCTCTATGACCACATACCGTCTACGCCGCCAAATCGGTGCTGCAATAGCCCTAGTATTACTTGTTGTTTTTAGTGCTTGTGAAGAGGATACCTATACCTTAGGTCAATCGGTTATTGAGGGAGAGCCCTTTAGTACGAATCGTATTGATTATCCTATCGAGAGTATTAAGCAGTTAAAGATCGATCGGGTACAAACGAGTCAACTTCCCATTTTTCAGCTAGGTAATTTTAAGGACCCTATCTTCGGTATCACTAGCGCTCAAATCCTTACAGAGGTTCAACTTACAGAGGTTAAGCCTATTTTCGGAAGGCTTTCAGCAGATACAGAGACTCTTCAAGATGTTTCTGGTAACAACGACACTTTGAATGAAAATGAAACGGTGGTAAGAGCGAGACTGTATATCCCTTTTCAGAAAGTTTCTGCCTCGTCGCAAGATTCTGACAGTGATGGTGTTCAAGATGCCTTTGACGCTGATCCCAACGATATTAACAGCGATAGCGATGGAGATGGGCTCACCGATAATGAAGAGCGTTTACGTGGAACAGATCCGCTCAATGCCGATACCGATGGGGACGGCATCAATGACTTAGACGATGAAAGTACTGCATCGAACTCCTACGCAAAGCGTATCTCTCTAGATAGTATTTATTCGTTCTCAGGAAACGAAGTGTTCGATTTAACCGTTCGACACAGTGATTTCTTTTTGAGAGATCATGAGCCTACTAGTGGGTTTCTTGATCCTTCGGCCTACTTTTCAGACGATTCATCAAAGTTCGAAGATTTTCTAGGGGCTGTACTTTTTCAGGGTAAAGATACCATTAGCGAGTTTCAGTACATCGAATATCAAATGGATGACCCAGATACCGAAGAAGACGAATCGGCTTTTACGGATGCTTCTAAAACGAAAGATCCTGGCATTTATGTGGACCTAGACCCAAACTTCTTTCAAACGATGATTTTGGACGAAGAAGGAGGTTCAGAATTATTATCTCGTTCGAATTTCAAAGATCATTTTAGAGGCATACACCTTTCTTTATCGGCAGATAACGATTTGATGATGCTTTTAAATTTAACCTCAGGTTATATCGAAGTTGATTACACTTATGATTTTTGGAATACCCAAGACGATAGTGATGCGAGCAATGATGCCATCGATACTGAGGAACGTAGTTTTAGATTAAACTTAGTTTCTGGAGGGTCTTTCGGTATTACCAGTGGTAACGCGGTGAATACTTGGACTGCAGAGAATAATGTCTCAATCATTGATAACCAAGATTTTGCAGAGCGTGTTTACCTCAAAGGGGGTAGTGGTTATCTAGCACAGTTTCAAATTCCTGATGAAATTATTGAAGAGATCAAAGCCAATAATTGGCTCGTAAATGAAGCAAGTATTGTTTTTCACGTAGATCAAGATGTCATGCAACAATATCCAGAGCAGCCCTCACGCTTATACTTATTCAAAGAGGGGAGCAACTTACCCGTTTATGATGCGATGACAGAGACTTCTAATGACGAAACTCCGTTAGGGATTTTCTTGAATTACGATGGGATATTACAATACGATACTGAAGGCAATAGCTCTCATTATACCGTTCGATTAACCGATTATGTAAATCATGTGGTTCTTCGAGATTCGGTTAACGTACCGATCAACGTGGCAGTAAGTGCAAACATCGGTCTACCGGTTACCTACGCGGCTAAGGTTTCGGATTCAGATGAAGTGGTATCGTACCCTCAAATGAGTGCTGCAACTCCATTAAGTACGGTGCTCTATGGTTCGAATCTTACTGTACCTGAGGATAAGCGCCTAGAACTTCGAATTTATTATACTCAAATTCAGGATTAAACATCGGCAAATACCGATTTCTTCTATATTCCAATGTTTATTGGGGTCGTTTCCCTTTTGTTTTTTCCTAATTTTGAACCTTAAAACAACCCAATTATGTGCGGAATTGTAGGATATCTCGGTTCGCGAGAAGCTTTCCCAGTAGTTATTAAAGGACTTCAGCGTTTAGAATATCGGGGCTATGATAGTGCCGGAGTGATGTTGTATGACGGAAGTGAAGTTCGAGTCAGTAAAACCAAAGGAAAGGTTTTTGACTTAAAGACAAAGGCAGAAGGCGAACAGAATATTAAAGGTTCTTTAGGTATTGGTCATACACGCTGGGCTACGCACGGTGTGCCAAACGATGTCAATGCGCATCCGCATCAATCGAACTCAGGTCGTATCGTTGCCATACACAATGGGATTATCGAGAACTACGCTCCCATTAAACAAACGCTTGAAAAACGAGGATATGCGTTTCAATCAGATACCGATACAGAAGTACTCGTAAATCTTATCGAAGAAATACAAATTAAAGAAGAGACCTCTCTGGCTAAGGCGGTTAGACTGGCCTTGAACGAAGTGGTAGGAGCCTATGCACTGGTTGTTTTTGATGTATCCGATCCAACGACTCTCGTTACCGCAAGAATGGGAAGTCCTCTTGCTATCGGAGTAGGAGAGAACGAATTTTTTATCGCCTCTGACGCTAGCCCTTTTATTGAATTTACTTCCAATGCTATATACCTAGAAGATGGTGAAATAGCAACGATTCGCTTAAGCAAAGAAATATCTGTAAGAAAAATTGCCAATGACAAGAAGGTGGATCCTTTCATTCATGAGCTTCAATTGTCGCTAGACGAGATAGAAAAGGGTGGATATGACCACTTCATGCTCAAAGAAATTTATGAGCAACCCAAAGCAATTCGAGATACTTATCGCGGTAGGCTAAATGTCGAATCGGGTCTGATTAAAATGGCTGGAATAGACAATCACCTCGACAAGTTTCTCAATGCGAAACGGATTATCATTGCAGCTTGTGGTACTTCTTGGCATGCAGGATTAGTTGCCGAATATATCTTCGAAGATCTGGCTCGTATACCCGTAGAGGTAGAATACGCTTCTGAATTTCGATATCGCAACCCCGTAATCGGCCCTGGAGATGTCCTTATTGCTATCTCACAGTCTGGTGAAACTGCAGATACTCTGGCTGCTATTAAGATGGCAAAGAGTCGTGGAGCCTTTGTTTTTGGAGTATGTAATGTGGTAGGTTCGTCAATTGCCCGTGAAACGCATGCTGGGGCATATACTCATGCTGGTCCTGAAATTGGGGTCGCCTCGACTAAAGCTTTCACCACTCAGATTACCGTACTAACGTTAATTGCCTTAAAGTTGGCTAAGGAGAAAGCGACAATTGCTGATTCTGAGTATGCGCACTTAATCAAAGAGTTAGACTCGATTCCTTCACACATTGAAACCACACTACAATCAGAAGCAGCCATCAAAGAAATCGCTGAGGTTTATCACCAATCAACAAACAGTCTTTACCTGGGTCGAGGTTATAATTTCCCAGTAGCTCTCGAAGGAGCGCTCAAATTGAAGGAGATTAGTTATATCCACGCTGAAGGGTATCCAGCTGCAGAAATGAAACACGGACCGATTGCTCTTATCGATGAGTCGATGCCAGTATTTGTTGTGGCAATTAGAAAAGGGCATTATGAGAAGGTGGTCAGTAACATTCAAGAAATCAAGTCTCGAAAGGGTAAGATCATTGCGGTAGTAACCAAAGGAGATACTCAGGTGGCTGAACTAGCCGATCACTATATCGAAATTCCTGAAATCGAGGAGTCGCTTAGCCCGATGCTCACCACCATCCCATTACAACTATTATCTTATCATATTGCAATTTTACGCGGATGCAACGTAGATCAGCCGCGAAATCTCGCGAAGTCGGTTACTGTCGAGTAACATTATTCCTCTTTTATCGTTATAGATAAAAAGAGCTATGAAAAAGATTTTATTGGGGCTTCTTGTGATGATTTTCACTGGACTTTCAGCCCAGCAAGCGCAGATTGAACTCATCGGAGGTCAGTCGATTCAGTTAGATTTTGTTGATTATAAATTATATGGGCTGAGGCTCAAGAATCATTCATCAGCAGAAATAGAGGTCAGTATTGTTTCTAAAATCAGTGGAAAGCAAGTTCGTGGATTCGGTCTTGCACCAAAAGCAACTGTAGAGGAGGTAATTATTGAATCTGACTCCTATGCTCTTTTTACCAATCTTTCAGATCAGACTGTTTCATTTTCTGCCGAAGCAAAGCCAAAACAGGCTTCACCTAGCGCAAAATCGGATGGAGTGAATTTTACGTTGAGAAACAATACTTTCAAGTCTATTCCGCTTATTATTCCCACAGTAATGAATCCGAATCTATCTCCTAAATCAAATAGCGGGGTTTACCTGAAGTATGGTCAGAAAGTTTATCTCAGAAAAGGGATTTCACGAAAATTAATTCTCACAGTTGATGAGACGATTCGTGAAGGAACAGTAATTGATGTCGATAGCATTATAAAACAAGTAGATCATGAGTAAAGCGGTTCTTACATTATCCTTAGTTGTTTTTTCTGTAATAACTGTATTTTCCCAAACTCCTGTAAAAAGCAGAAAGCTTAAGGGGGAATGGGAACTTCAAATCCAAGTTGTAGAAGCGGTTGCTGAAGAAACTAAGGATCTGGGGGTGTTTGGTAAAATGCTCGCCGGTGCCGTTGCAGGATTTGTAGATATGACCCTTGAAAATGTTGATGTTGTCTTTGATTTTTATAATAAAAACAGCGTTGGATTGACGGTTAAGACTGATGATGAAACTCCGGAAATCGAAAGTTTGAACTATCGAATCGATCAGGGTAAACTTTATATTGAGGGCCTTGAGGAGGGAGATATTGACATTTCGATCGATGGCTACTGGATGTTTGAAGGAAAAAATCTTATTCACTTCAACGAAGATGGAAGCCGAGTTAAAAATGTATGCCTAATAAGAAGAAGGTAGAAACACATTTACTAGTTTTGCGCTGTGAATGCAACCTTAAGCGCGATCCTTCGTAAGTTCCTGATTTGGAAATATAAGCATATTTCTGAGCGCAATTTTGTTTTAATTCTTAGTGCAGTTGTTGGTTTAGTTGCAGGACTAATCGCAGTGCTTATTAAGAATATTACCTACGGTATTCAGTATGTAGGATCTCTGGGGCTTTCGTTTACTCAAAACGGCCTTTACTTTGCCCTTCCGCTGATTGGATTGTCTGCTGTATATCTAATTTGGCATAAGCTTTACCGCAAAGGAGTATTTCAGCCTATCGCAACCCTACTATTTGCACTGTCAAAAAAGGGAGCCAAGGTAGAATCGATTAAGTTTTACCTGCCACTGATTACTGCTCCTCTAACGGTAGGTTTTGGCGGGTCTGTGGGGCTTATGAGTCCGGCTATCCTGTCTGCTTCGGCAGCATCTTCTGTTTTTGGAGATCTTTTTCATCTGAACCGAAAGACAAGAATGTTGCTAATCGGTTGTGCCGCTTCAGGAGTGATCGCAACAAGCTTTCAATCGCCGATTGCTGCTGTGATCTTTGCTATTGAAATTTTCAGCTTAGACCTCACATTCGCCTCATTACTCCCTCTTCTTGTAGCCTCGTTAGTTTCTGTAATCACCTCTTTCTTGGTAGTAGGAGATCAGGTGTTGTTCACCTTTGATCACAATGAAGGGTTTGATGTTTCAGACACCGTCTTCTATATTATTCTAGGGGGGATGGCAGGTTTAGTTAGTGTTTATTTTCACAAAGCGCACTTCGCCATTACTGGGGCACTTGAACGCATTAAGTCTAAATCGTATCGATTTATCGTAGGGGGTGTAATTATGGGAGCGATGCTCTACTTTATCCCTCCACTTTATGGTGAAGGATACGGAGTTATCAATGCTCTACTCTCAGGCAATCATCTAATCGTTATCCAGGGTTCTATGTTTGACCTATGGTCAGAAAAAACCTACGTGGTGATCTTTCTTCTTTTGGGGATCACCCTTTTTAAGTCACTTGCGATGACCCTTACTATTGCTGCGGGGGGTACAGGGGGTATCATTATTCCCGCTCTAGTAATGGGGAGTTCGTTAGGTAATGCCGTTGGCAAGACCTTTAATGCTCTAGGTTTTGCGGTCAATGAGACCCATTTCACACTAATTGGAATGGCCGGTATTGTAGCTGGAGTTTTAAAAACACCGCTCACTGCCATCTTTTTGATTGCTGAAATTACCGGAGGCTATGAGCTTTTCATTCCGCTTATGTTATGCGTTTCAACCGCCTACTTAATTTCGAAAAACAATCTAAGTCACACGATCTATACAAAAGAGTTAGCTGAGAAGAATGCGCTACTGACCTTTGACAAGGATCAAAGCGTTTTGACCCTGATGAATCTCGATTCGGTAATTGAGCAGAATTTTGTTGAACTCAGTCCAGAAATGTCTTTAAGACAGTTACTAGAAGAAGGAGTGGCTAAATCGAGTCGAAATTTGTTCCCGGTCGTAAGTGAAGATGGTGTTTTAGAGGGGGTTATTTTACTTGACGATATCCGATCAGTACTCTTTGATCAATCTCTGTATGATACTACCAAAGCTAGGGATTATATGACTCGCCCGCCAGAGGTGATTATTTATTCAAAAGACAGTATGCAGCAGGTGATGCAGCGTTTTCAGGATAGTGGTGCGTGGAATCTTCCTGTGATTCGCGAGGATAAGTATTATGGATTTGTGTCTAAATCGAAGCTTTTAACCGCCTATCGACGAGAGCTAATTAACTATAGCGTTTAGTTGATAATCAACGGTTTAGATAAAAATATTCGATTGTATCTGTTTTCAGTTTTGACTTTGACATTTTAAGAGGTGATTCTTTATCAAATTCACAACAGCTTTGAAAAAAACCCTATCTTTCCCCCATTAAACTGGATGAATTAAATCTAATAACCAAATGATGAAAAAGTTAATTCTTGTACTAAGCATCCTTTCAAGTGCTTTTGCCCTAGCTCAAACTAGCGTAAATGGAAAGGTTGTAGATCAAAATGGTGCTCCGGTTGCCAATGCGAATGTTATCGTAGTTGGACAATCAGAAGGTGCCGTAGCTGATTTTGACGGAAACTTTGCTTTTACCACTAATCTTACTCCGCCATTCACCGTGCGTGTTTCAAGTTTAGGGTATACCACTGCAACAGCCACCTTTTCAGGATCAGCCCTAACGGTAACATTAAACGAATCTTCTACAGCGTTAGACGAAATTGTAATTTCTGCCTCTAGAACACCTGAGCGTATTTTCGAATCGCCAGTTTCTGTAGAGCGTTTCGGTTTAGCTCAGATTCAAAATGCTACTGCTGAGAGTTTTTACGGAAGTTTACAAAACCTTAAGGGGGTTGATATCAACACAAACTCACTTACGTTTCAGTCAATCAACACTCGTGGTTTCGCAACTTTTGCAAATACGAGATTCCTTCAATTAGTGGATGGAATGGATAACACTGCGCCAGGTCTGAACTTCGTACTTGGTAACCTAGTAGGTATGTCTGAACTTGACGTTGCAAGCGTTGAGATTCTACCAGGAGCTTCATCTGCACTTTACGGTGCTGGTGCTTTCAATGGTATCTTATTTATGACTTCAAAAGACCCATTCACTACCGAAGGTGTTAGTGTTTATGGTAAAACTGGTATCACTGTTCAGAATGCAGCTGGTGCAAATGAGTATATGGACGTGGGAGTTCGTTTCGCTAAGAAATTCTCTGATAAACTAGCTATTAAAGCCAATATTACTTACCTACAGGGCCAGGATTGGCATGCGAACAGCACTCAGGATATGAGTCAGACTGCACTTCCGTATGAAGGATGGTCATCGCGAAGAACTAACCCTGGTTATGACGGTCTAAACGTTTACGGGGATGAGGTTGCAACAACCTTAGACTTCGATTTCTTTGCTGGAGCCCCAGCAGGGACTTATGGTTCTGCTTTAGTTTCTCGTACAGGTTATGACGAGGCTGCTCTTGCTGATTATGATGCGAAGAGTATGAAAAGAGATATCGGTATTTATTATCGCCCTAACGGAGATGATTTAGAAATCATCTACAACTATCGTAAAGGTACTGGTACTACTATTTATCAAGGGGCTAACCGTTATGCGGTATCTGGCTTTGCGATGACTCAACAAAAACTAGAAATTAAAAACGACCATTTCTTTGTTCGTGCCTATGTAACCGAAGAAGATTCTGGAGACGCGTATGACACTCGTTTCGCTGCAATTAATATTAACCGCCAACAATCAGCAGACACAAAATGGTTTGGTGATTACGTAACGGGTTATTTACTATCTAAGCAATTAGGCCGTTCTGATGCTGACGCTCACAATAATGGTCGATTAGCTGCGGATTACCCAGTAGATTACTACGGTCAATTTGGTGCAGCTACTAACTATGGCGCATTCAATTTGCAAGGCCAAGCCAATACTAACCGTTTCTTGCCAGGTTCAGCAGAATTCAATCAAGCCTTCTCAAAGGTTAAACAAGATGGTGATTTTGCTACAGGCGCTAAGTTTATCGATAATACCAAGTTTAGACACATCAATGGTAACTACAACTTTGCTCATTTGATCAACGATTGGGCAGACTTGCAGGTTGGAGGTTCTTACCGTCAATATGAGTTAAACTCTAACGGTACGATTTTTACTGACAAGGACGGGCCTATTAAGTATAATGAATACGGTGCATATACTCAGATTCAGAAGAAATTCGCTGACGAGCGTCTAAAGGTAACGGCTTCTGCTCGTTACGACAAAAACGAATTCTTAGATGGTTTCGTTTCTCCTCGTATCTCTTTTGGATATACGCTAGGTTCGGCTAGAAAACACAATGTTCGTTTCTCAGCTCAGACTGGTTTCAGAAACCCAACCACTCAGGATTTCTTCATCGGACTTGATGTAGGTAATGCAATTCTTGTTGGGGGTGCGGCTTCTAACCTTGATCGTGATGTTAGAACTTTCGCTACGAGCGCTCAAGCGCAATCTCTAGGACTACCTGCTACTTCAACGATAACAGGTCGTTCAGCGTACACGAATTCATTCTCTCTTTCTTCGGTTCTTGCAGGAGCACCTGTTAAGAAAGACACTGAACTTGTAGGTGCTGAAGAAATTGAAGCTTACGAAGTAGGTTATCGTGGTCAAATAGGACCTATTACCCTTGATGTAAGTGCCTATTGGAACCAGTATACCAACTTTAACGCCCAAGAAACCAAAGTAGTGCCGTTATACGGTCAAGCTGGTGATAATTCATTATCACTACTTGCACTTCAAAACGGAGACTACAAAGTTTACCAGGCATATTCGAATACAGATGTTCCTGTGAAGTCTTATGGCTTAGTAGCTGGTTTAGACACTAGAATTGCTGGGTTTGACTTAGGAGTTAGCTACACATTGACTGAGCTTGACTTCAACGAAGCAGATTACCCAGATTTTGAGGTAGGCCTAAATACTCCGAGAGATCGTTTCAAGGCTTCTTTTGGTCACCAAGAGTTAGTTAAGAACCTAGGATTTAATGTTAACTATCGTTATTCAGGATCATATACTTGGGAAGCATCTTTTGCCGATGGAGAAGTTCCTGCTTTCGACGTACTTGACGCATCTATCAACCTTAAATTACCTGAGTACAACAGTGTGCTTAAGTTAGGAGGTTCTAACATTGCTGGTGGTGATTATATGACTGCTATCGGTACTGGAATGATTGGTTCTATATACTATGCTTCACTTAATGTGAACTTCTAATCAGAACCTTCTCATAATCAATTTTTAAAGCGCCCCATCACGGGGCGCTTTTATTTTTATAAGAGGTTTTTTACTTCCTCTAATCTCTGTATATTTGCGCTCAAATTAAGTAACAGGCTTTTAGCCATATAACGCTCTAGTAATGTCTCAAGTAACTGGAAAAATTTCACAAGTTGTAGGACCTGTAATCGATGTAGAATTCGAAGCAGGTGTTGCTCTTCCTAAGATTTACGATTCTCTATCTGTTTCAAAACCTGATGGTTCTGAACTCGTTTTAGAGGTTCAATCGCACGTAGGTGAAAACACTGTTCGTACAATTTCTATGGACTCTACAGACGGTCTTAGCCGTGGCACATCGGCTGTTGCTACTGGAGCGCCTATTCAAATGCCAATCGGCGATGACGTTTATGGTCGTTTATTTAATGTAATTGGAGCACCTATTGATGGTCTAACTGAATTAGAGCGCACTGGAGATAAAGGTCTTCCAATTCACCGTGAGGCTCCTGCATTTGAAAACCTTTCTACTTCTACAGAGGTACTATTTACAGGTATCAAGGTCATCGATCTGATCGAGCCTTATGCTAAAGGAGGTAAGATCGGTCTTTTCGGTGGAGCTGGTGTTGGTAAAACGGTACTTATTCAGGAGTTAATCAACAATATCGCGAAGGGTCACGGTGGTTTATCGGTATTCGCCGGTGTAGGAGAGCGTACTCGTGAAGGAAATGACCTTCTTCGTGAAATGCTTGAGTCAGGAATTATCAAGTATGGCGAAGCCTTCATGGAAGAAATGGAAAAAGGCGGATGGGACCTTTCTAAAGTTGATAAAAATGCGATGAAGGAGTCTAAGGCTACCTTCGTTTTCGGACAGATGAATGAGCCTCCTGGAGCACGTGCTCGTGTTGCTCTATCAGGACTAACGATTGCTGAATATTTTAGAGATGGAGCTGGAGATGGTCAAGGAAAAGACGTTCTTTTCTTCGTAGATAACATCTTTAGATTTACCCAGGCAGGTTCTGAGGTATCTGCACTACTTGGTCGTATGCCTTCGGCAGTAGGTTATCAACCTACACTTGCTACCGAGATGGGTGCGATGCAAGAGCGTATTACTTCAACTAAAAATGGTTCGATTACTTCGGTTCAGGCGGTCTATGTACCTGCGGATGACCTTACTGACCCTGCACCTGCTACGACCTTTGCTCACCTTGATGCAACGACTGTACTTTCTCGTAAGATTGCGGAGCTTGGTATTTATCCTGCAGTAGATCCGCTAGATTCTACTTCAAGAATTCTTACCGCTGACATTCTAGGAGACGAACACTACAATTGTGCACAACGCGTTAAGGAGCTTCTTCAGCGTTATAAAGAGCTTCAAGATATCATCGCGATTCTTGGTATGGAAGAACTTTCTGAAGAAGATAAACTTGCAGTATCAAGAGCACGTCGTGTTCAGCGTTTCTTATCTCAGCCTTTCCACGTAGCTGAGCAGTTTACAGGTATTCCTGGAGTACTTGTAGATATCAAAGAAACGATCAAAGGATTTAATATGATTATGGATGGTGAGCTAGATCACCTACCTGAAGCTGCCTTCAACCTTAAAGGATCGATTGAAGAAGCTATCGAGGCAGGAGAGAAAATGCTTGCTGAAGCTTAAGAGTCTATGAAATTAGAAATCATCTCACCTGAGGCTACTTTATACCAAGGCGATGCAACAGCTGTCGCATTACCTGGAGTTGATGGTTCCTTTCAATTACTTCAAAATCACGCCCCAATTGTATCTATATTACAAGAAGGAGAGGTTCGTCTTAAAGGGTTCGATGTAAAGAAAGTTCCTTCTTCTTTTGCACACCTCTTTACCACTAAAGGCTCTGATACCGTTCTTGCTATCAAAAGCGGTACTGTCGAGATGAAGCAAAACAATCTAGTTTTACTGGTAGACTAAGAATCTATTTTCTTTTATAAATAAACGCACTACCAACGGATTTTATCTGTTGGTAGTTTTGTTTTAGGGTACTAGTAAGTAGTGATTCTAGTACTGCATCCTTGAAATTTTTACGTGATTTTGCGATAATGATTTCAGGTTTCTGGTTGGTTAATAGTTCCTCTAATACAGTTGCTGGAGTTGAATTCTTCACCCGCATGAAGGGGAATAATTCAGGGCGTTCTATATTACTAGGGTGAGTTACCACCTTTGATAGAGGGCGGTTGTTGGTAAGCCAGTATCCAATGTGATAATCGGTGTAATAAGCAGTTTTCTTATCTAGGTTATGATCTTTCAGAAATCGGGCGATCTCATGACCTTCCCCATTGTACCAATACCCAGTGTTTTTATGATATTTCAAAAGGTCCCAAGTTTCCTTGTAGGTTTCAATCGGAATGATCACTAATAGAATCAATACAAGTTGCCGGGATAGCTTTGGCTTAAGCTTGTATATAAGGATTCCTATAAGTAAAATCATAAAAGGATATACCTGAAGAAGGTAGTGGCCGTTTACCTTTCCGAGTCGAATAAGACTGAATAAAACTCCTGCGGTAAAAAGGGTATAAAATCGATGCTTGTGGTACTTTTTAAATAGCCAGGTAAGAAGAATAAAAGCAGGAAGCAGTGATAAAAAGGTTTTTAATTGTTGACTAATTGTTGCTTTGGTATATGCTAAGGGTGCGTAGAACACGGATTCTAGAAAAAGACCAGTATTATTGATAAACCAAATCCCTGTGATTAGCGTGGCTATCACGCCCCCAAGAAAACACCCTGTAATCATCTCTTTCATTTCATCACGACGCTGTGCGAATAGAAAAGGAAATGCTAATAGCATTCCGTAGGCAATATTAAGTTTAAAGAATAAGCCGAAACTGAATAGAAGGGCACCCCAGAAATAATTACGATTTTCAACAAGCAGATAGCATCCAAGTAGTATCGGGAAAAGACCGAGATGCTCGCTCATCACCCCCTGAACGCTTCCGAAAAGGGATAGAAAATATATGGTAAGTACACCAAGGGTTAAGGCGTAAATCGAGGAGGTGTGGTTTCGTGCGATTCGGTACAAGAGGTATCCATTAAATCCTACGATTACCGCTCCAAAAAAACGAATAGCAAGTAGTGATCTGCCAAATAGGTATATGATTTTAGCGAAGTATAGAAAGACTAGTGGCGGTTTCAAGTCCCAAAGCAAGGTATAAGGCAGAAATCCGTCAACCCAAGCTTGTCCCATAAGTATAAAGGTGCTCTCATCCTTATCGATGTAGTCTCTAAAGAAAAAAGGAAAACGTAACAGCACACTCAGACTCACTAAGGAGGCCAATACCTGTCGCTCTGCGAATCTGACTAATCTCATGGTGAAAAGATACTACCTTAGAATGAATCGCACCTAAAGCTGCTCTAGTCGATTAAATATGAGTTCGTTTTCCCAACCTCGATACTGAAAATAACGGATGAGTTTGCTTTTAAGTTTATGACCTTCAAAAGCGCTGAACGAATCTAATTTTTTATCAAAGAGGGAGTGAAAGCATCCTTCATAATCCTCCTTTTCTAGAGCTTGGATGGCTTTTTTTATGGTGAAAGCACTGAGTTTTTTGAACTTCAACTCTCTTTCGATTCGTCTTTTTCCCCAATGCTTGATTCTGAATTTTCCCAGTGCGAATTGGATAGCGAAACGTTGCTCATTTAGGTAATTAGACTGAATGAGATCACCTACGATTTTTTCTATAGCCTCAGGAATCATCCCCATAGACTCAAGCTTTGAAACTACTTCACTATGGCAGCGCTCTCTATAGGCACAATAGTTTTCAATGCGCTGTTTCGCTTCGTCAATGGTGTAAGATGTAGTTTTAGGTTTGTAGTACACCATTCAAAAGTACTTCGGTTTACTGCAAAAAAAAAGCCCCCTCATAGAGGGGGCTTTATCTATAAACGTATCGTTTTGCCTTGTTTATTTTTGAAACGGTAGTGTAAGTAGGTATAGGCATCTCGAGGGATAATATGTATCCACTTCTTATGCTTTAAGAACCAGCGAAAACGAATAGAATTAAGCCCTTTGGTGAGGTAAGCAGCAATAAACGGGTGAACGTTTAAGTAGATACCTCCTTTGTTATTCTTTTTGCTTAAAATCTTTTCGATTTCATAATTCATTGTATCAATCAAAACGATTGGAGCTTCAACAGTTCCATTTTCATTCGGATCTTTTTCGCGGGTTTTTATATTTACCTCTGGTCTTACACGTTGTCTCGTGATTTGAATCAGACCGAACTTCGTCGGTGGTAAAATTTTGTGCTTTGCACGGTCATCACTCATCTCTTCACGCAGGTGATCATAGAGTTGTTTGCGATGTCCATTCTTAGCCATATCAATGAAGTCGACTACAATGATTCCTCCCATATCGCGCAGACGTAGTTGTCTAGCAACTTCTGTCGCAGCAATGAGATTAACTTCAAGTGCAGTGTCTTCTTGATTATTTGCTTTGTTTGATCGATTGCCACTATTGACATCGATGACATGCATGGCTTCGGTGTGCTCAATCACTAGGTACGCCCCTTTTGACATAGAAGCGGTCTTTCCTAATGATGTTTTAATTTGTCGATCAATCCCAAATTTCTCATAAATTGGAACGGCTCCTGTATGAAGCTTCACAATCGATTCGTGTTTGGGTGATATTTCGGTGAGGTAATCTTTGATGCTTTCGACCATAGCAGGGTCGTCGGCATGAATACCCGTAAAGCTTTCGTTAAAGACGTCTCTTATAAAACTTAAAGAGCGATTAACTTCGGTGAGTACCTTAGATGGATGATTTCCTGGCGAAACATTAGCGCATAGGGTATTCCATTTTCCGATCAGGCGTTGTATGTCAGCATCTAAGCTAGCTACTTTTTGACCTTCGGCTACTGTTCTCACAATGATACCAAAACCTTTAGGTTTAATACTCATCACCAATCTCTTGAGACGATCCTTCTCTTTTTTACTCTCGATCTTCTGTGAGACTGAGACTCTATCTGAGAAAGGCACCATAACTACATATCTGCCGGCCAACGACAGTTCTGAACTAATTCGAGGGCCTTTGGTTGATATCGGTTCTTTGACTATTTGAACCAGAATAGATTGGTTAGCTTTAATCGCATCGTTGATACTGCCGTCTTTATCTATTTCTTTTTCTAGCGGATAGTTTGTCAAACTGAAATCCGTAATTTTTTTGCTTAACACTCCCTTAGTAAAGCTCATAAGAGACCCAATTCTTGGTCCCAGATCATGATAGTGCAAAAAGGCATCTTTTTGATACCCCACATTTACAAAGGCAGCATTTAAACCGGTAACCGGCTTGCGTACTTTCGCGAGAAATATGTCTCCTACAGAGAAGCTATTATCTCCTTCTTCTCGGTGTAATTCAACTAATTTCCCGTCTTTTAATAAGGCAAAATCGACCGTATTGTTCTGTGTTCGAATGATTAATTCTTTATTCACGGTTACGATATTTATTGCACTAGTAGAAATACTAGTACACTAATTAATAATGGTGCTGCAGAACACGAAGTGTTTTGTCAGCGGTATTCGAAAATGTCAATGAACGTATGGGGTGAAAAATAGTAACTCGGGACAGGGCCCGAGCTTACTTATTTCTTCTTGTGGCGATTAGCTCTTCTACGCTTCTTGCGCTTGTGAGTCGCAACCTTGTGTCTTTTTCTTTTCTTTCCACTCGGCATAATGCGGTTGATTTATCGATTAATACTTATTTTACTTCTACACCGTTTTTTACGCCTTCTACGAAAACCTTAGCAGGTTTGAATGCGGGCACGTTGTGTGCAGGAATTTTAATAGTTGTGTTCTTTGAAATGTTACGACCTGTTTTCTCAGCTCTTGTTTTGATAATGAAGCTACCAAAACCTCTTAAGTAAACATTGTCTCCACTTTCTAAAGACGCTTTCACTTCTTCCATGAAAGACTCTACAGTAGCTTGTACGTCTCCTTTCTCGATTCCTAATTTGTCAGAGATTTTGCTTACGATGTCTGCTTTCGTCATATGCTGGTTATCTTTAATAATTTTTTAAGGCTTGCAAATATACGAATTAAATGCATTTTTAGCCTTAAGCGTCTAAATTTTAGGCTACTATATCAAATGAGCGAAGATAACCGATATTTTTCAGCTCCACTTATAAAGTGGTATTTAATAAGTAAACGATCTCTTCCGTGGAGAGATACGCGTGACCCATACCTTATTTGGCTATCCGAGGTGATTCTTCAACAGACTCGAGTAGCTCAAGGACTTCCTTATTATGAAAAGTTTCAGGCAGCTTATCCCACAGTTCAAGATCTTGCAGCGGCAAATGAGGAGGAAGTTCTAAAGCTTTGGCAAGGGTTAGGTTACTATTCACGTGCTCGAAACCTAAAAAAAACAGCGGAAATTGTCTGCGAGGATTTTGGCGGACGTTTCCCAGAAACCTACGATGAACTCTTGAAGTTAAAAGGTATTGGGCCCTATACAGCAGCAGCAATAGCCTCCTTTGCTTTCAAGGAAAAAAAGGCAGTTGTTGATGGGAATGTTTACAGGGTTTTGTCCCGTGTTTTCGGTGTCGATGAGCCCATTAACAAATCGAGTAGTCAAAAGTTATTTCAAGAATTGGCAGACTCTTTAATTGATCCTGAAGATCCAGATCTTTTTAATCAGGCAATCATGGAATTTGGAGCGACTGTGTGTACCCCAAAAAAGCCAAATTGTACGAGCTGTATTTTTAATGATCGATGCGTAGCATTAGCAACTAATAAGATCGATGGTTTGCCCGTCAAATTGTCGAAAGTAAAAGTAACCAAGAGTTATCTACATTATTTGATGTTGCTTGACCAGAATCGAAACACACGGTTTGTAAAACGACCTAACCATGGTATTTGGGCGGGATTGTATGAGTTTCCACTTATAGAATCTGATACTTCTGGCGAATTAACTGTGAACGAAATTGAGTCATTCGTAGAGCAAAGCGCAAAGGTGACTTTGCTTAGTGAAAACCCAATAGTGCATAAGCTTTCTCATCGACATCTCGAAGTAAGAGTTTATCGAGTTGAGGTAAAAAATTTAAACGAGCCAGTGGTTTCTATGGATGAAATTGATCAATATCCGACCTCAACTTTAATGGAGCGATTGCTTCAACAATTCAAAATTTAGTACTTTTAATTTTATGTCAGGAACACTCAACAAAGTTATGCTCATTGGCCATCTAGGAGATGAGGTTAAAATGCACTATTTCGAAGGTGGAAATTGTATCGGTAGATTTCCGGTAGCTACAAATGAAACCTATACTAATAAACAAACTGGTGAAAAGGTTTCAAACACCGAGTGGCATAACATTGTTGTGCGAAACAAGGCAGCAGAAATTTGTGAGAAGTACCTGAAGAAAGGTGACAAAATTTATGTTGAAGGGAGATTGAAAAACCGTCAATGGCAAGATGAAAGTGGACAAATGCGCTATAGCACTGAGGTGCATGTAACTGACTTCACGTTCCTTAGCCCTCCAAAAGAAGGTGGGACACCGATGGGACAACCATCAGCCAGTCAGCCGACGACGACTCCTGCGGCCAATATTTCTCCTGCAGAAGACGACGATCTTCCGTTCTAAACTATGAACTCAGACCCCCTATCCAGTAATTTAATTTCAACTGTTTTAGCTGTTAACGAGACCGCCGTTTTAGGTAACCTTGAGCTTCTTATTTTTATAATAGGACTCCTATTTTTACTCATCAGCTCTGCATTGATTTCAGGGTCAGAGGTTGCGTTATTTGGTTTATCGGCAACCGATATCAATCAACTGAAAGAAGATCCAGAACAGAAAGGCGCAAAAACCTTAGCCTTACTTTCCACACCAAAGCGTTTATTAGCTACGATTCTTATTGCAAACAACGCAGTCAACATTGCCATTGTTTTACTTTTCACAAATCTCTCTGATTTCTGGTTCTCGGGTTCAGAAACCTTGCTTTTTGGAGTCTTGTCATTGCAAACATTATTTGACATTGCTATTGCCACTGTTTTGATTTTGATCTTTGGTGAGATTTTGCCAAAGATATATGCAAATAGAAATCCGATCACTGTCTCTTTGAGAATGACGCCAGTGCTCTCGATTTTAGATAAGCTGTTTAGCCCGTTAAGTCGACCGCTTCAATCATTAAGCCACCTACTGGAGGATAAACTGGCGGATAAACGCGCGCAGATTAGTGTAGATCATCTCTCTCAAGCCTTAGAATTAGCTTCGCAAGAAGATACCACCTCAGAAGAAAAGAAATTACTTGAAGGAATTGTAACTTTTGGCAACACAGAAACTCGTCAAGTAATGCGTCCGCGCATTGATATTTTCGGTCTTAAAAGCGACCTGAGCTACGCTGAGGTGTTGCAGCGGGTCACTGAAAAGGGGTATTCAAGAGTGCCTGTTTTTGAAGATTCGATGGATAAGATCTTGGGTGTTCTCTTTATCAAAGACTTGTTACCGCACTTAGACGAAAATGATTTTGAGTGGCAGAACCTTTTACGTGCTCCTTTTTTTGTGCCAGAGAATAAGAAGTTAGATGATCTATTGGTAGATTTTCAAAATCAAAAAACACACTTAGCCATTGTTGTAGATGAGTACGGAGGAACTTCTGGCGTAATCACTCTAGAAGATGTAATTGAAGAGATCGTTGGAGATATTAGTGATGAGTACGACGATATTGATCTAGTTTATTCTCGTATCGATGATTACACCTATGTTTTTGAAGGAAAAACTTCCTTGAAAGATTTCTATCGTGTTGCTGAATTAAGCAGCGTCGAGGTGTTTGAAGAGTTTAAGGGAGAGTCTGAGACCCTAGCTGGTTTTGTACTAGAGATCACCAAAGGATTTCCAAAACGAGGAGAAATCATCCGTTTCAAGGGATATACCCTAACGGTTGAAAGCATCGATAATAGAAGAATAAAGCAAATAAAAATAGGGCTGCCAAAGACAGCCCTATAATAGAGTTAATAGACGCGCTCGTTATTCCTTCAACAAGGCCTCAGCATTGGCAATACTCTCGAGCATTAAGCGTTTTACCTCTGCGATTTTATCTGCTTCAATTCGAAGCGCTTCTTTCTTTTCATCACTTAAGGCAGTTCCTTTCATGATTTCTTCATGGGTAAAAGTGTCTCCAATTTCTTTCATCCAAGTCATCATGGCTTCGTGAGCAACCTTTAGATCTTCGATAGCCTTGGCTTCAGGGCCTTCAGGAGAAGCATCAGCTAGGGGTTTTAATGCGCTAGACAGTTTTGCCATTTGTCCCATTTTTGGCATTACTTCATCGTGTACTGCCATCACGCCTTCCATCGTGTAAGGATCTACTTCTTTGGTTTCGATGTTCGATTTAGAGGTTTCTCCTTTACATGATACCGATAGGCCTGCTATTAGTGCGAATAGGATAACAACTTTCTTCATCTCTAGTTAATGGTGATTTCAGTGATCTTAAAATCTAGTGTCTGTGGCCCTAAATTTCTAGAAATGCTATGAGGAATAAGTATCCCGTTAACTTCTTTGTAATCTCCGAAAGATGCTTTTTGGGTAATCGTTTGTCCGCCGGCTTCAACCGTTACGATTTCCTGAACTTTTAACCCTGTACTTACATCGAAATAAAGCGCGCGATCCTTAGTGAGCTGAATAACATATGCATCAGAACCATTTACCGACTCGATAGCGGTTAATTTGATTTCAGGATTGTCCATCCAAGCTAGCTCGGCAACAATGCCAGTTTCTAATTGCATTTTTTGACGATCCTCATCACTCATTGGGATTCGCTGACCTTGCATCTCTTGATAGGCTTCACTTTCGGTAAGTACAGAACGCTGCATGACATTGCCCATCATTTTCATCTCCTGAGTGTAGTTGGCTCCCTTTGCTGAAGTTGCCAACTCAAGTGTCATGCCTTGGATGGTAGCAGTAGCTTTTATAGTATAGGAACTAACGTTTTGAATAGCTTCAGTTCCGCCTACCTTATCTAGATAGTTTGCAATTACCTTTTGAGCAGTAAGCCCTGCAGGTAGTGGCTTGCTAAAGGTTGGTTTTTCGATTGAATTTGCAAATGGATCAAAGTAGTTTACCTTCAG
>Ga0209654_1000806_pt1 | contig 28403 bp, 24 predicted proteins | sample SaaInl1SG_22_DNA_FD_184646 | JGI IMG/M metagenome (GOLD analysis project Ga0209654, IMG submission 184646) | Marine microbial communities from expanding oxygen minimum zones in the Saanich Inlet - ESP_161SG_22_DNA (SPAdes) (version 2) | ecosystem: Environmental > Aquatic > Marine > Intertidal... | reverse complement strand
TCCTATGGGAAAAACAGCCCTTGGCGAAAGCACATGGAACAAGGCGGTCAAATCCTCTACATTGGTACTACATTGATTAACTCTGGTACCTCGCTTCACGCGGTTGAAGACGCCATTGGACATGAACAGTTCAAGTTTCCAATCTACTTGGAGAAGCGCAGAACTTTCGGCGTAGACTTAGGAGGAAGGAAATTGAGCATTACTTCCACTGTACACAATCCACAGTGGAGCAACAAGCGCGAATGTGACGGACTCATACCACTTTTGGAACGCAAGGGCGCGTTGCAGCGAGTGGTCATAGGTGAAGCGCCGGCCTTGCTCGTTGATGCGGCTAAAATGAAATCCATACTTTTGGAAGAATACGCCGAAAGAGGCGTTACCATGTATACTCCACAAGGCTCATGAGCAGAATACTTATAACCGGCGCTGGTGGCGGCATTGCCAAAGCCATAATTCCTGTTTTGCACCATTTGGGACACTCTTTGTTGTTGACAACACGTTCGAGAAGCGCCGAATTAAAGGCCTTTTTGGAGCAGCAGAATATTGATGCTCCGATAATTGCTGCTGATCTCACCAATGAGGCTGAGGTTAATGCCTTGTTTACTTGGGTAGAACAGCAAGGAGGTATTGATGTGCTGGTTAACAATGCCGGTGTTGCGCACGCTGCAGCTGCATGGAAATTGGGTGCTGAGGAGATGGAACAGCTTTTTCAAGTAAACTTTTTCTCTGCCGTGCGTTGCGCTTCAAAAGCACTACCTGCAATGCGCGCTAATGGATTTGGACGTATTATCAATATTAGCTCTGTGGTAGCACACAAGCCCAGCTTTGGGACCAGCGGGTATGCAGCTACAAAGAGTGCTTTGGAGGGATATGCACGCGGCATTGCCATTGATGTGGCGAATAAGGGCATTACTGCGAACACCATTGCCTACGGGTATATGGAAGCGGGCATGCTTTATGACGTACCCGAGGCCATGCTTGAGCAGATTAAAACGACTATTCCGAAAGGGCGTTTTGGCGATGCAGGTCAAATAGGTCACACCATACATTATTTGATCAATAGTCCGTTTACTACAGGACAGACTTTACACGTAAACGGCGGTCAATGGATGCCTTAATCGCCCTGTATTCGAAGGAAAGTTCGAGCCGATTCATTTGGGCAGCTCGCGTCTTTTTTAAGCACGCGATGAAGTGCGAATTGAAAATATATTCAAGCCTCGAGGAATTTCAGAATGCACCCGGCATTAAGGTCAATTATAGCCCAGAACCCATCGAGGGTACCTTTCACATTTCACCCCACGGATTGTTGTGGGAGAGTGAGCTCGTCGAGCAAGAATTCCAATGCACCATTTGGGAGGGGCTCAAAGTATTTTGCTCGAGAAGAATAGGCGATGTGCCTTTCGATCCGCTTTCAGCAAGCTTTTTTCTCGCCTCGCGGTATGAAGAGTACTTGCCATTCATCGCGGATAAGCACGGAAGATTTCCGGCAGAAGAAAGCTTTGCCTATAAGAATGATTTCTTAGATAAACCGCTGATCAATCTTTGGGCATTAAAGCTGGGTCAATTGCTCTTTGGATCTTCATACTCACTTGAGCCTCATTATAGGTTTGAGCCGACCATGGACATCGACAACATGTTCGCTTTCAAAGGCAAAGGTTCATTGCGTATCGTTGGTGCTTATTTTAGGGACATTAAGAACATGGATTGGGCCACTTGGCGGTTCAGAACCTCAGTGCTCTTTGGCCTCAAGCGCGACCCATATGATACTTTTAGGAAGCAACGCAACTGGTGCAAGAAGCACGGGATAAAAATGCGCTATTTCATGCTTCTTTCGAAATTTGGTCCAAACGACAGAAACGTAAGTCCATACAGTACAGATGCTGCGGTGAAGTTGCGTGAATTGGCCGATTGGGCAGAGGTAGGTATTCATCCTTCTTACGCGTCAGATAGTGAGGAGGAAGCGGTTCGCGAGGAGCGGGACCGATTAGAAACCATCCTTCGACGCCCCGTGGAACACAGCAGGCAACATTATTTAAAAATGAAGATGCCAGCCACCTTTAGAACCCTAGTAAATTTAGGTATCAAAAACGACCATAGCATGGGCTATGCTGAAGAGGCCGGATATAGAGCGAGCATTGCAGTTCCTTATCCATTTTACGATCTAGAATATGAAAGTATTCTCCCACTTACCATTCATCCTTTCGTGCACATGGATACGACCTATGCGATGTACAAGGAAATGAATGCGGCAGAAGCTAAGCCGCTCATGCTGGGTTGGCACGAGGAGCTGAAAAAAGTGGGTGGTCATTACCGCGTCATTTGGCACAACAGAACTTTTGGTGACCATGAACCAGGGAGCGAACATTGGGTTCAACTATTCAAAGACCTATTAGATGAAGCGCACCATTAAGTTTCTTGAGCATAGCCAGATCGATTTTGAGAAATGGGACGAATGCATAAGCTCGACTTCAGCGCCACAACCTTATGGTTTCAGCTGGTTTTTGAATTGGCTATCCGATAAGTGGCAAGCTTTAGTTATTGGTGATTACGAAGTGGTATTGCCGCTGTTTATTCAAAAAAAATATGGTCAGCAATACTCTACAAGACCCTATGGCACGCAGGCGCTTGGACCTTATTCTAAGGTGCCGTTGACGGAGGAAATAGTACAGTCATTGGTAGCAGCTGCAATGGAGCATGTAAAGTATGCAGAGTTGTTCTTGAGTCCGGCTACACCTATTCCAACGGGAATGAAGCCCGAGCAGTTTTCAAACTTTGTGCTCGACACTTCCAGGGACTACGAGGAATTGTACACAGCCTACAGCTCTCAAAATAAGCGGAATTTAAAGAAGGCAGCATCGGCGAAATTCGAATTGGCTCAGTGGTCTACTGTGCAAGATGCGGTCCAATTGTGGCAGCAAGAGGTTAGAGAAAAAACGGCAATTGAAGAAGCCGATTTTAACCGCTTGGGAAAACTTCTTGAATTTTGCAGTTACCAAAAACGCGGCGTACTCTACGCTGTACGTGATGAATACAATCAGCTTTGCGGCGCCCAATTCTGGGTGGTACATCAGGGCAGGAGCACCTTATTATTGAACGCCTCTACCACTTGGGGAAAGGAACACGGTATCAGTACATGGCTCATTGATCAACACATTAAAAGCACATCAGGTCGTGAACACCTGGTAGATTTCGAGGGCTCCTCCATTGCTGGGTTAAAACGATTTTACAGCGGATTTGGAGCCGAAGATCAGCCGTTCTACATGCATGTAGAGAATCAATTGCCATTCCCTATGAACCTCTTAAAGACGAAGACAACACGATGAGCTATAACCACCTGTTTTTTGATTGGGACCACACCCTCTGGGATTTCGAGAAGAATTCTGAGCATTCTCTGCGCAATCTTTTTAAGGATTTGGATTTAGCCGGATTGGGTATTCCTTCGTTCGAAGAGTTTTATCCGTTGTACCTGGTAATCAACGAGCAAAAATGGGAAATGTACCGCAAGGGTCAGATCGATAAAGCAACACTCCGCGCATCTCGATTCAGAGAGACCTTCGCTCATTTTAATGTCATAGAAGATGAAGTGGCTTGGACCCTCGAGCAGCGCTATATCGCTGAGACCCCTTACGGCAATCACCTCATTGAAGGGACAGAGGAGACCCTGAACGAGCTCGCGCGAAGAGGCTACATCATGCACATCATCACTAACGGTTTTACAGAGAGTCAGACGATTAAATTTGCCGAGAGCGGACTCAAGCATCACTTTGATGTGCTACTCTGTAGCGATGAGGTAGGAGTGAACAAACCTGATGCTAAAATTTTCCGTTCGGCATTGTCGCGGGCTGGTGCGCAGCGCAAGGAAAGTTTGATGATAGGCGATAATCTCGTTGCCGATTGTGTCGGCGCACGTAATCAAGGTATCGATCAGGTGTTCTTCAATCCGAAATCGGTTCGTCATACGGAGAAGTTTACTTTTGAAATTATGCGGATTCCTGAGCTGCTAGATATTCTGAAGTAATAGGTTCGGATTGATGGCGTAAACACTTTTCGAAGTATCTTGTTATTTGTTTAAACAAGTAATTATGCCAGTACTCCGCGCTTTACCTGCTCATGAGGTCATGATGGGTCCTCATCCGGTGAAACAACCCATTCCGACGCAAAGCGTCGATCAGATAGACCCTTTTCTGCTTATCCATCACCACAAGAGCACTGTTTCTGCAGGCACTGACCGTTGGGACGCTGGGGTAGGACCGCATCCGCACCGTGGCTTTTCACCCATCACATTTATGTGGGAGGGAGGCGTACACCACAGAGACAGCAGAGGCAATAACAGTGTTGTAGGCGGCGGTGGCGTTCAATGGATGGATGTGGGTATGGGCATCATTCACAGCGAAAGGCCACCTGCGCAACTCTGCGAAAAAGGTGGCGTTCAGGAAATCATTCAAATTTGGGTCAATCTACCGCACTCCAAAAAAATGATGGAGCCAAAATACTTGCCGTTTCAAAAGGAAGAACTCCCATCTGCAGAAGGGCATCCAGATTTGAAAATTGTCTCAGGAAGCATTGGCTCTGATCACGCTGCTGGTCCATTAAAAGCGGCCTATCCAGTTTCTAGTGCCCATGGAGTGGCTACCGACGCACCGTTTTCTTTTGCTGTGAAGGAGGGCGAAAATGGACTATTTTACCTACTTAGTGGTAGCGGCCGCCTCGAAGGCTACGGCTTGGTGGAAGAGGCCATGCTCTACCATTTGGCACCAGGCGAATACACCGCTCATCTCGAGGCAGGAACGAAGGTTTTCTTTATTAGCGCTGCACCTATTGGCGAAAAGGTTGAAAGTTATGGCCCATTCGTGATGACCAATCAAACTGAAATCATGGAGGCCATGCGCGACTATCAAATGGGAAAAATGGGGTATTTGGTCGAAAGAGACATGCCTTAAATCCCTTTTACCGGTTGTATCTTTGCCTTGATGGTAGATAATAAGCGAGACATACGAGGACTTTCTAAAGAAGCGTTGATTGCGTTCTTTGAGCAAAATGGAGAAAAGGCCTTCCGTGCAAAACAAGTCTACCAATGGCTTTGGCAGAAGAGTGCCCAAAGTTTCGATGAGATGACCAATCTCAGCAAATCAACGCGTGCCTTGCTCGATGAAAATTTCGCCTTTAATCTGTTGAAGGTGGATATGATGCAACGCAGCGTGGACGGTACCATCAAGAATGCGGTAAAGTTACATGACGGTGCCTTGGTAGAATCGGTACTTATTCCAACGGAAAAGCGCATTACCGCTTGTGTAAGTTCGCAGGTAGGTTGTTCATTGGATTGTACTTTCTGTGCGACGGCGGCACTCAAACGCATGCGCAACCTAAGTCCAGACGAGATATATGACCAAGTGGTTGTGATCGACAAACAAGGTAAAGAGTACTTTGACCGTCCGCTTACAAACATTGTGTTTATGGGGATGGGCGAGCCGCTTTTGAACTACCAAAACGTCCTTTCAGCCATTGAAAAAATTACCGACCCTAAAGGGTTAGGTCTCAGTCCACGCCGTATCACTTTAAGTACCATTGGAGTGCCAAAGTTGATCAAGAAAATGGCAGACGATGAGGTTCGATTCAATCTAGCCATATCATTGCATAGTGCGGTGGAGGAGAAGCGAGCGAAATTGATGCCGCTAGCTCACAAAACATCTACGCTGGCCGACCTGCGTGAAAGCTTGCAATACTGGTATGCGAAGACCGGTAAAACGGTCACCTTTGAATATGTTATTTGGAAGGGGATTAACGATCAGGAATCGGATGCAAAAGCGTTGGCAAGATTCTGCGGTGCTGTTCCGACGAAAGTCAATATTATCCAATACAATCCCATAGATAACGGTCCTTATACCCAAGCGCCACAAGAAGCCGTAGACATGTACAAGAGTGTCTTGGAGAATAAGGGGATTATCACCACAATCCGACATTCGCGTGGTCAAGATATCGATGCTGCGTGCGGTCAGTTAGCTAATAAGGGCGAAGAATAACCACTGCTGAAAACTTTTAGTTTCTCACATTTTTAGGAGGTTTTCGCACCAATTCAGAATTTGATTAGGAAATCAATCCTAGTCTATCATGTTAATCCGAATCCACACTGTCCAGCCTTCTGTATTACTACCTGTACCCGTTCTTTTGGAAGTAAATATCTCCCGGGGTATAAAATTCCATCTTTCAGGTAACGTACACACATCCATCAAAGAAAATAGGCAACGCATTTATGCGACTCTTAAAAACGAAGGATGGCACTGGCCAGGTCAACGCATCACCTTAAACTTCCGACCTCTAGAATTATTAAAAAAAGGCAGTCATTACGACCTACCCATGGCCATCGGAATTCTTGGCGCTAGTGGTCAAATTTCTACGGAGCTTTTAAATAAAACACTCTTCTTTGGCGCCATCCAACTAGACGGGACTATAGAGCCATCTAACGATGCACATAACATTCTAGAAACGGCATATAGAGAGGGCCTTGGTCGGGTCGTAGTGCACATACCTTCCAAGCAAATGCGACGGTTGAGCGCCGAATACCACATGCTCGAAATCGTAAATATTAGCACGCTCAAGGAGGCTATAGAATTTCTCCAGCGAGGAGTATTACCGCCAGCAGGCCTGCAGGAGCATAGCGTAGAAGAAGAACATGATTACGGCTGCTTCAGTGAAGTTAAGGGCTTAGATAGTTTTAAATATGCCCTTGAAATTGCAGCTACTGGTGGACATCACGTTCTACTAAAGGGTGCTCCAGGAATAGGGAAAACGATGCTATTGAATAGGTTTCCTTCTATACTTCCTCCTATTTCTGCTATCGATAAATCACTCCTTGCCATGCTCTGTAGTGGGACGGGCGGCTCCACCTGCGGCGGTCGCCGCCCATTCATAAAAACAATGACAGATGAGAGCATTAAATCCTTGTTTGGATCGAAGGAAATCCAGGCATTAAAAGATCAATTCGAGCTCACTGAAGGGGAAGTGTTTTGGCGAAAAAAAGTAGAGACTCTGGGTAAGGCCACCCTAGGTAAATTTCATTCAGCGCTCGGTGGAGTATTGTTCTTGGATGAATTGCCGACACTTTCTCGTGGGGTATTGGATGCATTGCTCTTGCATATGGACCGTTATCGCACGCAGATGGTCATGGCCATGAACCCCTGCCATTGCGGCTACTTTAACCACCCTGAAATTGACTGCTCTTGTACAGCTAGTAACCTACATCGGTACCAAGGAGTCCTGTCGGGTGCTTTGCTGGATCGTATAGATCTCCAACTTATTCAAGAATACTCTTCTCCAAAGGGTAAAAGCGAGACCTCCGAAACCATTCGGACTAGGGTTCTTAAAGGGTATAAGATTCAGATGGACCGCTGTGGAAGACAGAATGCAAGACTCACTTTGGACGATCTCAAGCCTCTTGTGCTGCACAACAATACTATGAAAAGAACCTTCTTAAACCATTTAAAGGTTCAGAAATGGAGCCTGAGAAAGCAGCGAAGTCTACTGAGTGTGGTTCTAACAATTGCAGATTTAGATAGCCGCATCCCCGAAAAAAAACACTTAGAAGAGGCTGTGAGACTCTCAAGATTTATTCCAGCAGAAGAAGGGACTAAGAAATCTTCATCTCAGTATCAGAGGCCAACGATTGTCTTGGGGCCGGGCATGAAGGTGCGTCAGAATTAGCGTCGCCAGCTTGGATCTTTAGGATCAGGCGCATTTTTGGTCCACTCAATAGGACCGTTACAACCGATCTCAACGACCATAGCATTAGGAGAGCCAAAGACGCCAAGCATGGTGCTTCGCCAATCCCTGAACTCATCGATATCTGTGGCATAGCAACTTAGGGTAAGGATGCTGATGCTCGAGCCGTCAATAATTACAATTGCGGGCTCGACGTGATCTACGGTGCGGTAATCGCGCCCCGGAGTGATGCGCTTATTGCCTATAAATTCCTTGAACCAGAATTTCAAAGCGTATTTCAATTCCTCCTCATCTTCATAGGCGAAGGTGCTGAGATCGTATTTCGGTCGTACGCTATTGCCCAATTCATTCACCTCTTTCTCAATCTGTTTGAGTTGATAATACTGATGAAACACATATTGCGTTTGTCCCAATACCCCGTAATTCGGTTCTGATCCATTGAGCTCTTTTACCTTGTATTTGGCACTTTGCTCTTGCAAGAACAAGGCGGTGCGCTGTTTTAATTCTTCCGTTTGAGCGAAAGTTAAAAGCGGCATTAAGGCGAAGAGCAATACTAGTTTTTTCATAATCGTAAATCAGCTATCACAAAGTTAGAACCTGCGACAATAATTAAATCGTCTTCTTCCGAGGCCAATTTAGCCCCTTCCAAAGCATCATTTACATGCTCAAATGCATGACCAAATAACCCAAATTTCGAGCCAATCTCAGCCAATGCAGATCCATCCAATGTTCTGTTGTTTGATGTAGCGGTCCAGTAATACAGTGCATCTTTTGGCAGCAGCTCCATCACTGCACGCATGTCTTTATCGGCGGCGGCGCCTAATACCCAATGCTGGCGACCACGGCACTCCGCCGCCGCTTGCTCCACGAGAAACGTAAAAGCAGCACTATTGTGCCCAGTATCCGCTACTACACGAGGGGAAGATGAAATTTCAGTCCAACGACCAAAAAAACCAGTATTCTCAGCAACGCGGGTAAATCCTAGACTCCACAAACTCTTGCTTTCAGGGAAAAGAAGATCCAACACTTGGGAAGCACCATTGATGTTAAATTTCTGGTAGGTGCCCTTTAAATCGGACGGTAAATCATAGGTATTGGCCCAAAACAGTGGTGCTCCTTCATGACTGGCTTTGTCTATAAAGGCCTCCTGCGTAGCAGCGTCTTTTTCAACGACAACCACAGGAATACCTGCTTTTATGATTCCAGCTTTTTCACCAGCAATAGTTCGCCTGTCTTTGCCAAGGAACTGCTGATGGTCCAAACCTATATTGGTAATCAAACAAATCTCGGGAGCGCAGATGTTGGTAGCATCTAAACGGCCACCCATTCCTGTTTCTAGGATGATCCAATCTACTTGCTCTAATTCAAACCAGCTCATAGCAAGCATCATGGTTAGTTCGAAAAAGCTGTTGCCACGCTCTTCAAAGGCTTCGACATGGTTAGAAACCCACTCAGCTACGAACTCTTTAGAGATTAATTCAGACCCAATTTTTGCACGCTCCCTAAAGTCGAAGAGGTGAGGGGAAGAAAAGACACCTACTCTAAGTCCCATTTCCTTCATTCCTGAAGCGAGCAGATGCGTAGAGGAACCTTTACCGTTAGTTCCGGCAATGTGTATAGTTGGGATAGAATGCCCAGGGCATTCGAGGTACTCCCACAATTCTTGGGGTCCTTCTAGGCCTATTTTATAGTTCTTACTGCCACCGTCCCTTTGGAAATTAGGCACTGCGCTGTAAAGCCACTCAACTGCTTCCCTATACGTCATTATTGCAATTCGAATCGGTAAACGATATAACCTACTTGCAGACCTGCCCCAGATTTAGGAGTCCAAGTCGTTTTACGTGCGGCTCGCTCAGCGCGGTCCACTAAACAAGTACTGGTACCAAAGTTGGACGAAGGTCCATTAGGAATATTGACTCCGCCAGTTACTTCGCGAACAATACCATTGGCATCCACGCGGATTTTAACCACGACCACACCTTCTTTGTTACAGTCGTTAATTGGTTTTGGTTGATTCCGAGCATCTCGACCGGCGAGGTAATAATCTCCATTATTACCAATCCCACCATTACCAGTTCTATTTGGACTCAGTGGATCCCCATTAGGATCACCTTGGTCGCCACCACCTTGAGTTTCGCCTTCACCACTGCCGCTACCTTTATTGTTGGTATTGAACATACGATTCAATCGATCAGCTTTGCGTTGACGCTCCAGCTCCTCTTCGGTAGGCTGTGGATCCGGTTCAGGCTGTGGATCCGGTTGTTGAGTCTCTTGTGGGGTTTCCTTGGGTTGCTCTTTTACAGGCTCCTTCGGGGTTTCTTTTTTCGGTTCTTCCTTAGGTTCTTCTATCACCGGTGCATCTTCAACGTCCTGAGTGACCACCTCTTCCTGTACCGGTTGGGTTTGCTCTACAGGTTCCTGCGATACTGGGGGCGGTGGCGTAACAGGTGCGGCCTGAGTGTTGTCTCCAAAACCATCGTCGCTAAAACCAAAGTTGATAGCGATGCCCTCCTCGGGTGGAGGATCCTGGTATTTTAACCCGGCAATGGCGAACCATAACAAGAGCAGGACGTGTATGGTTACCGTCCAGAATCGTGCTCTGTTTCTATTCTTATGTTCGTTAAACGCCATGTTTAATTCGGGTCAGTGGCAATAATCATCTTCATGTTATTGCGGTATCCGATATCTAATAAACGTACAGTTTCACCTGTTGGTACAGTTTGGTCGGCGCGCAGGACAACCACCGCTTGTTCATCAGCCGGTAATTTACCTACTTCACCAAGCAAAGTGCGCTCCACTTGATCATAGCTCACAATGGTGCCGTTCACGTCAAATTCTAAATCTTCATTCACTGTTAATGTGATGTTCTTCTTCTTCACAGTCTGAGCTCCGCTCTTGGGTAAAATGATGTCCAAGGCACTCGAAGTCACTAGGGTAGAGGCGAGAATGAAGAAAATGAGCAGTAAGAATACAAGGTCAGTCATAGACGACATGTTGACCTCGGCGCTTACTTTACTTCTTGATCTTAAATTCATAATCGATTCCGATTAAGCAGGTTCGTGCAACAAATCCAAGAAGTCCATAGCGCTATCCTCTAGCTTATACACCACTCGGTCCACGCGAGTTACTAGGAAGTTGTATCCGAAATAGGCAATAATCCCCACCAAAAGACCCGCAACTGTTGTAGTCATTGCAGTATAAATCCCTTCTGCCATCATATCTAGTTTGATCTGGCCACCGGCATTTGCCATTTCCTTGAAGGTCAAAATCATACCAATTACGGTACCCAAAAACCCAATCATCGGGGCACCACCAGAAATGGTAGCAAGCATAGGCAAGCCTTTTTCTAAACGAGTCACCTCTAGTTTTCCTTGATTCTCAATGGCCTGAGTAATATCGCCGAGCGGCTTACCAATACGGCTAATTCCTTTCTCTATCATGCGAGCCACAGGTGTACTTTCCGCTTTACACAACGCACCAGCTGCATCCAGCTTTCCATCCATGACCATGTCCTTGATGTTGTTCATGAAGTTTGGGTCCACCTTGTTCGCAGAACGGATGGCACCGAAGCGTTCAAAGAAGATATATACGGCGAATACACTAAGCACTCCAAGGAATGCCATGATGAGAATACCACCGATGCCACCTGAAGTCATTAGTTCCAAGATTGACATTGTTTTTTCTGTTGGTTCTTCAGTTAATACGGCCTCTGCGCCCGTTTGAATTTGAAGGAATAATGTGCTCATTTCTGCTATGTGATTTACTCAAATATCTATAAAAAGAAAGCCCCCGCTTCGCGGAGGCTTTCTAAATATCAACAACTTCAAAGGTCTTATCCTAGGATCATGTTTTGAAGGATATATACTCCGGCTCCCGCTAAATAACCAACGAGTGCAAGCAGTGAAATATTCTTTAAGTACCATCCAAAACTTATTTTTTCTAGTCCCATTACCGCTACACCTGCTGCAGAACCTATGATTAAGGCTGAACCACCGGTACCTGCACAGTAAGCAAGGAATTGCCAGAAAGTACCGTCCTGCATGAATAATCCAGCTTCGGTAGTTTCGTACATTCCCATTGCAGCTGCAACTAGCGGTACATTATCGACGATAGAAGAAAGTAGACCTATGATAATTCCCACAATGTAAACACCATTTTGTGTATCAGTACCAATGCCTTCATCTAATGCGGTAGCGAGATCACCCAACTGCCCCATGCTCTGCAACGAAGCAACGGCAAGGAGAATACCTAGGAAGAATAGCACCGATGGTGTATCAATCTTCTGCAATACGCCCAAAGGAGATAAGTGGTGCTTCACTTCTGCAGGCTTTCTACGGTGCATGATATCTGTAATTAACCACAAGACCCCTAGAGAAAGCATCATCCCCATAAATGGAGGCAGGTGCGTCACTGTTTTGAAAATTGGTACGAAAATCAACCCGGCAACACCTGCGAAGAACACGAAATTACGTTCGAACGGAGTCGTTGGATCCAAATAGTGATCCGCAGTCTCTGATTTCAATGGTCGCTTTACATCGCCCTTCAGACGGAACGAAAGAATAACCAATGGTGCCAAGAGCGTGAATAGTGATGGGACAATAAGGTCAGAAACAACAGCTCCTGCAGTAATCTGTCCTTTGATCCACAACATGGTTGTAGTAACATCACCAATAGGTGACCACGCACCCCCCGCATTAGCCGCAACAACTACCATCCCTGCGAAGAACCAACGGTCTTTTTGATCGGCGATAAGCTTGCGAAGTAAACTCACCATCACAATCGAGGTAGTAAGGTTATCTAAGGCTGCTGAGAAGAAGAAACTGAGGATACCAATGATCCACATTAACTTCACTTTATTGGTCGTCTTGATACGATCGGTAATAACTGCAAATCCTTCATGGGCATCCACAAGTTCCACAATAGTCATGGCTCCAATAAGGAAGAATAGAATGGAAGAAATCTCACTGAGGTGGTGCAGCAAATGCTCCTCCACTTCGTGATAATGATGACTTGCCACGATATACAGTGTCCAAGTCAATACCCCAGTAACCAAGGCTGCTGCTGCCTTGTCAATTTTTAGTTGATGTTCAAATGCAATGGCTGCATAACCCAGCACGAAAACAACAAGCATCAATGTATACGTCATCTAGTTTTTAGATTAAAAGCTTCAAAGCATTTGCATATGCTTTTGAAGTAATGTTAGTGTGTTCCGATTTTACCGCCTCAATATCTTGAAGCGCTCCTAATATAGTGTGACTTACGTCATGAAAAATAGCTAGATCGGTTAATTCCGCATCTTCTTGCATTAAATAACCGAAAACTCGTGCCATCCCACAATTTGATATAAAGTCAGGTATAACGGCGCATTTCTGATCGGCTAATTCTGCAATAGGACCATAGAAAATTTCTTCATCAGCAAAGGGCACATTGGCGCCAGAAGATATAATCTCCAATCCATTATCCAACATTTGGGCCAATTGCATACGGTTGACCAATCGAGATGCTGCAGCAGGTATAAAAACTTCTGCACCCATGGACCAAATCTCTTGGTTGGCCTTTTCGAATGGAATAATATCCGGAGCATTCAAGGCATTGCCGTTCTTGTTATTGAACATTTCGGTAATTTCTTCAAGCGTAAAACCTTCTGGCTTCATCAAGCCTCCAACAATATCAATGATGCCAACAATCTTTGCACCCATCTGGCTTAAATAATAGGCAGCGCCAGAGGCTACATTACCCCAGCCTTGAATAAGCACGCGCTTTCCAGCGACATCCTGACCCCATAAATCATATAGATGTTTTACACTCACAGCAGTACCGTAGCCAGTGATCATATCACCCACCTTCATAGAATCAGATCCTTTGGGCAACAACTCTTCGCTGGTGACACTCAAACTTACTCCATCCTGTAGCTGCTTAATTTTTCTTGCCTTTGCAAAGTCTCCAGGTTGGTAGTGTCCGTTCAACACACCCTCTTGAGGATGTAAGATTCCCAATTCACTAGTAATTGGAATTACTTCTTTTTTCTGGTCAACATTCAAATCCCCACCAGTGCCGTAATAGTTTTTAAGAAGTGGATATACGGCCTTGTACCAACGGCGTAAAACACCGTCTTTTCTTGGGTCATTTGGATCAAAATCAATTCCACTTTTCGCACCTCCAATAGCAGGGCCAGCAACGGTAAATTTGATTTCCATGGTTTTGGCCAAGGACAAGACTTCACCTTCAGTGAGTCCTTTTCGCATGCGTGTACCACCACCGGCAGCACCGCCTCTTAAGCTATTGATAACTACCCAGCCTTTAGCTTCGGTCAAAGGGTCGTGCCAATTAAAGACAATTTCAGCAGGGCGCTCTTCAAATGCGCGTAGTTGCTCTTTCATCGCGTCTGTATTTAGGAAGCTCTAAGGTACTATTTAAGGCCAAAATACCTTGCCGGAACTGTGATTTTTACCACTACCAGTTGTGTGACCTAGAACATTCTCCCTACCGGTAAAACGCAAATAGGCAAGAAGAGCAAAAATGATCGCCTCTTTAAAATTAACTACTTCTTTTTCTGGCCGGATCAATACCACACCATACTCTTCCATGCGTCCCAATAAGTAATCATTCCAAGCACCTCCACCAGTAACTAGCACCTTTTTTCCTTTTAACACCTCTGCAACCTGCATGGCAATGTGTTCACAATACGTTGCCAACCCTTCCGCTGGCTGTAAATAATCTATTTTCTCGCAGACATGTTGCTCCACCCATTCAGCACCAAGACTTTTTGGCGGAGCCAATTCAAAATAATCCAAACTATTGAGCTCATCCAACACCCATCCATTTATAGCGCCTCGTCTTGCTATGCTTCCGCCGTGGTCAAACTCTAAACCAAGCTCTCGGGCGAAGCCATTGAGCACATAATTAGTGGGGCAAATGTCAAAAGCTGCAGCCACGCCGTCCTTCAGAAGGGGCATTCCAATGCTAACATTCGCGAAACCTCCCAAATTCAATGCAGCTTCATACTCACCAAAGAGCAAATGATCCCCTATGGGAACAAGTGGCGCACCTTGTCCTCCGAGTAAAACATCTTGAAATCGAAAGTCCGTGATAGTAGGAAGCCCTACTTTTTCGGCAATGGAGGCAAGACAACCTGCTTGAAAGGTGTATTTACTGGACGGATCATGAAAGATAGTTTGGCCGTGCGAGCCGACGGCATGAATCTCGAAGGAGGTTTTGGCTTGTACCTCGCGAATACATTCTGCAGTCCACTGTGCAAATGCAATATCTACTTGTTCAAGAATTGACGTATCATTAAAACATCTGTTTACCAGCGACTTAAGTTTCTTTGGATAGCTAAAGTCATAGGTTTCAAGGAGTTCCCAATGGAGCGAGCCGTCATTTTTAAATTGGACCAGAGCAGCATCCATTCCGTCTAAGGAAGTGCCGCTCATTAGGCCTAAAATATTGAGAGTTGCGTTGTACATTTATACTCCCAATTATAAACAGAATTTTCGATGAACTTCAACCTATCAGAGGAGCATTTGATGATTCGCGATGCGGCACGTGATTTTGCCCAAACCGAATTACTACCAGGCGTCATTGAGCGCGACACTAACCAAACATTTCCACACGAACAAATCAAGAAACTCGGCGAGCTAGGCTTCATGGGTATGATGGTCGATCCTAACTATGGCGGATCAGGTCTAGATACCCTGTCATATGTTCTGGCTATGGAGGAGCTCTCCAAGATTGATGCCTCTGCATCAGTTGTAGTGAGTGTCAACAACAGTCTCGTCTGTTGGGGACTAGATACCTTTGGTAACGACGAGCAGAAAGCCAAATACTTGCCAAAGCTAGCGGCGGGTGAGAACATTGGGGCGTTTTGTTTGAGCGAACCTGAAGCGGGTTCCGATGCCACCTCTCAGAGCACTACAGCAGTGGATATGGGGGACCATTATTTGCTAAATGGAACCAAAAACTGGATCACCAATGGTAATACTTGTGAGATTGCTTTGGTAATCGCCCAGACTGATAGAGAAAAAGGTCACCGCGGAATTAACGTCCTCATAGTTGAGAAGGGGATGGAAGGCTTCGTAGTAGGTCAGAAAGAAGATAAATTAGGCATTCGAGGTTCTGATACACATACCTTGTTGTTCAACGATGTGAAAGTGCCTAAGGAAAACAGAATTGGCGAAGACGGCTTTGGTTTCAAATTCGCTATGAAAACTTTAAGCGGTGGCCGTATAGGTATAGCAGCACAAGCCCTTGGTATTGCACAAGGTGCATTAGATCTTGCCTTGGCTTATTCGAAAGAACGCAAAACATTTGGCAAGCCTATCCACGATCACCAGGCCATTGCTTTCAAGCTCGCAGATATGGAGATGAAGGTAGAGCAAGCGAGAATGTTGGTGTACAAGGCAGCTTGGTTGAAGGATCAAGGAATGCCTTACGATAAAGAAAGCGCAATGGCGAAGCTTGCTGCTTCAGAAGCTGCGATGTGGGTGGCCACGGAAGCGGTTCAGGTGCATGGCGGATATGGATACGTTAAAGAGTACCACGTTGAGCGATTAATGCGCGATGCGAAGATTACTCAGATCTATGAGGGGACCTCTGAGATCCAGCGAATAGTGATTTCAAGAGACCTGATCAAGAATTCTTAAAGCAAGGGTAGGAGGGCTTCTAATGCAATTCCCCTTGAACCTTTTAGTAAAACAGAGGCGTCCTTCGGGGCGCCTTTTTCTTTCCAATAATTGGCCAATTCTTCTGTAGTCTCAAACTGCAGACCTGTCCAATTGGTTCTGCCAAAATGCGCACCAACGAGAACACACTGCCCAGCTAATCCAAGGCCCATAATGGTATTTACCATCTCCTGATGTTCAGTTGCGCTTTCTTCACCTAATTCAAACATATCACCTAGCACTAGAAGACCATTTTCTTTGTGCCACTTAGCAAAGCTTTCCACGCTGAGCTTCATGCTCGTTGGGTTGGCATTATATGCATCGAGCAATACTCGATTCAACGCGGTTTCACGCCACTCCACACGGTTCATCTTAGGTGCATAAGCTTCGACAGCAGCTTTAATATCCAAAGCATCCACGCCAAAGTGATGTCCGAGGCATGCTGCAGCGACAATATTTAATTCGTTGAATGAGCCGCTTAATTGACTTTGGATGAAATAGCTATCGGCCTCAAGATGGATTCGAACACCCGCAAACTCACTTTTGCTTTCGCTACTCCATCGTACGAAGCCCTTTTCTTGACCAAAGCCGAATTGTTCTATGTCTTGGCTCTTTTCCACTTGAATTCCATCATCGAAGTTGATCATGGCCATGGCTTCAGAACTGCGTAGGTAATCATAGAGTTCACTTTTGCCTTTAATGATGCCTTCTACACCTCCAAAACCTTCAAGATGTGCTTTCCCATAGTTGGTGATATACCCAATGGAAGGTTCGCAAATGGAAGCTAATAGCGCTATCTCTCTTTGATGATTAGCACCCATTTCTATCACGGCCAATTCGCTATCTCTAGGAATACGCAATAAGGACAACGGAACACCGATATGATTATTAAAGTTGCCTTCCGTTGCATAGGTGTTGAACTTCTTGTTCAGGACGACATGGAAAAGCTCTTTATTGGTCGTCTTTCCATTACTACCTGTTAGACCGATAATGGGAATCCCTAAAAACCTTCTGTAAGTTCTGGCACAATCTTGCAATGCCGCTAGAACATCATCTACTTGGATCAATCGCTCATGATCACCAACCACTTCATCAACCACAGCATAGCTGGCGCCTAATTCCAAGGCCTGCAATGCAAATTCATTACCATTGAATCGTGCACCTTTAAGCGCGAAAAATATGGAGCCTTTAGGAATATTTCTGGTATCGGTGGTTACACCGGTGCTGTTCAAAAAGGCATCAAAGAGCGTCATAGTGTATGAGGTTATTTATAGGACAATTTACATCACAAAAAAGCCCCGCCGAAGCGGGGCTTTTGAGTTTTATTAAAGAGCGGTATTACATTTTGTAACGCTTAAAGTTGTGCTGCTTCACTTTAGCAGGACGCTTGCTCTTGTTGCTCGTTTCGTTCTGGAATCCTACACGGTCCATCGCGCAACGGAAACCAATATCATCTGTGCTCTGGTCTTCCTCAAGGAAGCGACGTGTACCTGGGCTCAACCAGTATGCACGATCTTTCCAGCTACCACCTTTGTAAACACGAGTAGTGTTGCCAATAAGTGTTTTGTTACCATAATCGTACATTGGAGCTTCGCCTTCTTGTACTGGGTTAGCATAGTTCTGTGAGCTTTCCTGATCACCATCTAGGTAATCGCGGTAATCGGCTTTCGAGTAGTTGCGACGATTGACATTCTCCTCAACAGTTACAGAGCGCGTTGGCAATTGACCTGGAAGACGAACAATTACAGTATCGCCGTTGCGAACTTCTTTCTGAGGATCTTGCAATACCTCTAGAGAACCAATGTCTTGGTAATTCTTGTCGTAGTGCTTGAATTCGTTACCACGGAATGCGCGGAAGTCATTCACATCTGTAGAGCTCACTGGGCGGTATACGTCCATTACCCACTCACTTACGTTACCGGCCATATCATATAGACCGAAATCATTAGGAGGGTAGAAGCGAACTTGCATAGTCACATCAGCCTCGTCATTCAACCAACCAGAGGTACCCATGTTATCACCACGACCTCTTTTGAAGTTAGCAAGAATCTCACCACGCTCCATTTTCTCCGGATTGCGTGTACCATTGCCGTTCCAAGTGTACTTGTTTTTATCTACTACACGGTTGTAGATACGTTTACCGCCGTCTGCATAAGCTGCATATTCCCACTCTGCTTCGGTCGGGAGACGGTACTTCGGTAAAACGATACCGTCCTCTATTCTCGCTGGACGGCCTTCTTTACCATAAATGCTATTTGGGTTTAGATCCTTAAGACCTTTTTTGTTCTGCTGAACGTACTCACCTTGCTTATAAAGGTAAACTTCAGTATTAAAGTGATCAGCATCCATTTGGTCTGGCATTTCTTTCAAGACGCCTTCCTTAATTAGAATAGCTTCATTAACACGGTCAGTTCTCCATGAACAAAAGCGTTGTGCTTGTAACCAGCTTACACCGACCACAGGGTAGTAGTTGTATGCTGGGTGTCGTAGATAGTTCTCTACGAAGTTGTCATTGTAAGCAAGCTTGTCTCTCCATACCAAGGTGTCAGGAAGTGCACTCTTGTAAATTTCTGGGTAGTAGTCGTAATCATAAACGCGACGCAACCAGTAGAGGTACTCGCGGTAATCAAGGTTAGTTACCTCGTTCTCGTCCATGTAGAACGAGCTTACTGTAACTCTGCGTGGAATGTTATTCCAGTCCTTGACGAAATCTTCTTCTACTTGACCCATCATGAAGGTACCACCCTCAACGAAAACTAGACCAGGACCTACTTCTTGGCCACCGTAGTTCAAGTTGGCTTGGAAACCACCATTCTTCTTGTCATTAATTGCCCATCCGGTAGTGTTGGATGTAGGACCTGCACAGCTTGCTAAAAGCGCTGTTGCAAATGTTGCAATTGAGAATTGAACGAACTTATTCATGTAATTGAAATTGTTGCTGTTTAGAATTTAGGACACTTAAGTGCCTTAAGTTTACTTGCTCTCACGCGGCAAGGGAATTTATAACCCAAGCTTACTTCGTGTGAGCCACCCAGAGTATTTGTCAAATCACTGATCGTGTAATCATAGCTGTACCCGAATGTCCACGGAAGATCCGGTGGAGTAATTCCCAAGATGAAAATAACGGCATCTGGGTTGAAGCTACCTTGTCTCAACGCTAGACCACCGGCAAGTGGACCTCTCGCAAAACTTACACCTGCGGTTAACTGTGAAGCAGAACCTTGTGTCTGATATACAACATTAGGAACGATGTAAGATTGTAAACTATTGTGCAGACGCTTTCTACCCAATGGAAGATTTGCTCCTGCATGTGCTGTTAATTTGATTGGCAATCTACTTTGGCTCAAGAAAGCTTCATTAGGTTCAGTGAGGTGGTGCCCCACGATACCTACGTACCACTTGTCCGTAAAACCAAGCATACCGAAACTCAAATCTAAATGATTGTTGAAGTTATTGCCTGGAGCGACTTCATTGGTTGGAAGTACAAAACCGTAGAATGGATCAATCATGTCTGGGAAAGTAAATTGCCCCCAATCAAGACTTCTTTGGCGGAAAGTTGCTTGGAAACCACTAAGCAAAGTGAATTTTCTGTTCACTTCGAGGTGGTAACTATAAACGGCACTAATTTCTGTTAAGTTCAATGCACCATTCCCAGCATCATCACGTAAAGTCATCAGGGCAACACCACCGTTTAATTTGTCCACATACTGATCATAAGACGCAGAATAAGTTTGATATACTCCTAATTCCGGGTATTGATTTCTGTAGTTCGTATGAACTGTAGGACATCTATCGAGACCTGCGAAGGCGGGATTTAGATAAATTGGGTTAGCATAGTACTGGCTAAAATGAGCGTCCTGAGCAAAGGCTACGGAGCTCACTATCAGTGCGGTACAGGCTAAAATTATGCGTTGTTTCAATGCGTTCATTGATGTAGCTGTGTTTTCAAGAGACAAGTATAAGCAAAAAAAGTACGATTTTCACCCTTGAATCGTTTGTTGTTAAACGCTTTTCGCATGGCTTTTGTTATGTCTTAGAGTAAGTTTGTAACTGTGAAGAAGAACATTTTTATCATTCTAGGATTGTTGCTGGGTCTTCAGCTTAAAGCCCAATTGAGTTTTGAGCTGGGAGAGTATGCACAGTTTCGCACGCCGAAACCGGGCATTCATGTCCTTGCGGGATCCGATTTAATAGATCTAGGCATCTTAGGCTCTGGAGATGATTTAAATCGTCTGGTAATTGGAGCTAGAATGGAATCTGTCCTCTCGCACCTTAACGATACATCGAGATTTTTTAATCAAGCCATTCATTATTTAATAGACGATAATGACGGTTTGTTGGATCCTCAATCCAAGGTCTATTTTTATTTGAATGGCCCCTATGGAGTCGAATGGGATGAATCCAACAATCGCTACCAGTACACTGCGCATCCCTACTCGAACTACGAGCATTTCATAGTAAGTGCAACCGCGGCTCCCGAGCAATACGAAATGGATGAACGCGCCTCCAACTTAATAGGTAGTTCAAACCGTACTATTACTACATCAAACCAATATTACCATAGAGACACAGCCCTTTATAATTTAGTGGGAACCGGCCGCCGTTGGTTTGGGGAATTATTTGATTTTACAACCACGCAAGTATTTGATTTACCACTGCTTCCCTTAAATGCATCCACCATGGATGTAGAGATTAGTGCAGTTGCGCGGTCTTCATCATCTTCAACAACTTTGTCCGTTCAGAATGGAGGAAGCGTAACGTTCCAAGCGGTCGCTACATCATCAGTATCAAATTATGTCATCGAAAGGGGGCTGAGTACTACAATTCCGTCATCAAACAAGGTCATCCTCACCTATGATAAATCAACGGATAATGGTGCTGCGCTTTGGTTGGATCAATTAAAGGTGAATTACCGAACCGATAATTCGGTAGTGGCCAATTCCTACTATCAGAAGCGCTTTCAAAACTACCCTCGTCATCAAGATTCCATATCCAATATTGAGTTGGTAGGTTCTGACTTACTCGTCTTAGACATCACGAATAACGGTCAACCAATTGCTATTAGTGCCACTTCAAATGGCAATGTCACAAGTTTCGAAGTGAGCGAAGATAGTTTTCAGGAGTTTATTGCGATTCCTAAAAACGCTGCCTTTGAACCCTCCTTTGTTCGCACAGGTAAGCTCACTTTCTTCGAAGAACTATCAGGAGTAAACGCTCTGATAATCACTGCAGATTCTTTGATGCAACAAGCAGAACGTTTGGCAAGTCTCCAGAATAGCATTGGGGTCAATTCAAAAGCTATAGCACTCGAAGAAATCTACGCCTTAGTAAACGGTGGAACACCAGATATCGCAGCTATACGTCAATTCTTGGTGGAGCTCAACTCTACAAACGATGATGGCCTTGAATACCTGACGCTTTTGGGCGATGCCTCATACGATTACAAGGGTACATTACCGGGACAAACCAACCTCGTTCCAACCTTCGAGAGCTTCGGGAGCTTCTCGTTGTACACTTCTTATATCACTGATGATTATTTCGGTTACTTGGATCAGGGAGAATCGTTGAATTGGTACGTTGACGATTTAGATCTGGGTATAGGACGTATTCCAGTGAATACATCGGATCAGGCTAATGAAGCTATTGATAAAATTGAAAGATATCTCACCAGTACTGACAGATTCGGTCCTTGGCGAGGAGAGGTAATATTGGTAGCGGATGACGTAGATCATGCTTGGGAACGGGAGTTTGCTGTAGTTCAGGACGCATTGGCGAAAAGACTGGATACTACTCGACCTGAAATGAACATCACGAAGATCTACTCTGATGCGTATTTGCAAGAATCTAAACCAGGTTCTCAACGATATCCAACGGCAAGAGAAGCCTTGTTTAGAGGTGTTGAAAACGGTGCATTAATTGTTAGCTACGTGGGCCACGGCGGAGAAGTTGGTTGGGCGACTGAGCGAATACTCCAATTAGAAGATATAAACGGTTGGACCAACGATACAAAATTGCCCGTATTTACTACTATTACGTGTGAGTTTACAAGATTTGATGACCCCAATCGCGTGAGCGCTGGTGAGCAACTCTACTTAAACCCGCACGGTGGAGCAATTGCCCTATTCTCTACCACACGAAGTGTATTTGCGACGAATAGCACCTACGACTTGAATCGATTGTTGAACCAATATATGGTAAGTCTTGGAACACCTCGTCTAGGAGATGTGTTAAGATTGACGAAGAACAACAACATCAGCGGTGATAAAATCAAATTCTCGTTGATCGGTGATCCAACACTGCCGCTGTCAAAACCAGTGGATGCCGTAGTTCTGGATACTATTAACAATACCCCTTGGTCGGCTTTCCAAGATACTTTAAATGCGTTGTCTTGGGTTGAAATTAAAGGACATGTAGGCGATGGAAATACCATAGATGCATCATTTAATGGAAAGGTTTGGTTGACCTTTTTTGATAAAGCACAATCGGTTCAAACTAGAAGAAACGATGCCAACGGCTCTGCGTTCAACTTCAAAACTCAGAATAACGCTATTTTTAGAGGAGAAGCCTCAGTGGTTGATGGTAAATTCTCGGTCCAATTTCGCGTCCCTCTCGACATCAATCTAAGCATAGGTACACCTAAAGTAATCGCTTATGCCGCAAATGAAGTACAAGACGCTTGGGGCGGTCAAAGTGACCTATTGATTGGTGGAGTTTATAATGGAGCGATTACAGATTCTAAGGGGCCTGAGGTGCGTTTATTTGTCAACGACACTTCCTTTACAACCGGCGGTATTAGTGGCCCAAATCCATTAGCTATTGGGCTCTTGGAGGACGAAAGCGGCATCAATGCAGTAGGTCTTGGAATTGGCCACAACATTGTACTCGAACTCGACGGAAATCCATTGAATGTGAATGATGCCTACACGTCGAATCTTGATGATTTCACGCGCGGTCAGGTAAACTTTCAGTATTACGATTTACTTCCTGGAGAACATCAGTTGTCTTTACTTGCTTGGGATGTATTGAATCAATGGGGCTACGATGAGATTACGTTTACCGTTATTGATGCTGCAGAACCAATTCTCAATCAGCTCGAGGTATTTCCTAATCCGTTCTCATCTGAATTAAACTTCAACCTTCAGCACAATCAAAAAGGCGAGTCGGGAACCTTGAAGCTAACATTGGTGGACAATCAAGGGAAAATTGTGTGGCAATGGAATGAAAAATTGGTACTTCAAGCGAACAACCAAGACCTGCCAACCTTCTATGTTTCAGATATTCCTAGTGGTAAATTGGTCCCTGGATTTTATCACGCTCGAGTGGAATGGGAGAGAGACCTAGATGGAAAATCTGCTCGAATACAAGAAAAGCTCATTTTTATACGTTAAACTTGCGCTGCTACACGCACATGACTATGAAAAAACACATCCTCTTTCTACTTCTTTTTGCTTTCGCAACTAAAGGATACGCGCAAGACGATCTAAAATACAACGTGGTAACCACAGCGGTGCCCATCCTATTAGTAAGCCCGGATTCACGTGCCGGCGCCATGGGTGATGTGGGAGTAGCATCTACTCCAGACGGGAACTCTAGTGCTTGGAATCCAGCCAAATTGGCTTTCCTTGAGGATAAAGAAGCGAACATGGCATTATCCTACACACCTTGGATGTCTCGTCTTGTTCCAGATATTGATCTAGCTTATGTGAACTACTCAAAAGCATTGAGCGACCGTCAAGGAATAGCAGCTTCATTGAGATACTTTTCTCTAGGTGAAATCAACTTTACCGATGATCGCGGAAACAGCCTAGGAACCTTTAATCCTTACGAGTTTTACTTTGATGTAGCTTATGGTCTCAAGTTAAGTGACCACTGGAGTGCAGGAACGGCTCTACGTTGGATTTATTCAGACATCGCCCAAGGTCAGGTTGTTCAAGGTCTCCAAACCAAGCCCGGTCAAAGTGGTGCGGCTGATCTAGGATTCTACTACCAAGGAGATTTTACAAACATAAGTGGCGGTCGCCGTCAAGCGTTTTCGGCTGGTTTGGCAATAAGCAACCTAGGCGCGAAAATCGCATATTCAGAAAGTGGTAATTCAGATTTCTTGCCGACAAATTTTAAAATCGGGGGTGGCTACCACTTAGAGATTGACGATTACAACATGTTGTCCGTTTACCTTGATATCAATAGACTTTTGGTGCCAACTCCTCCACAGTTAGGTACAGATGGTGAAATTATCGCAGGTGTAGATACTGATGATATGACTCCTCTTATAGGTGCTGCGCAGAGCTTTAACCCAGGTGCTAAACCTGGCGGCTTCACCGAACTATTGCAAGAGAACATTTACAACTTTGGTCTAGAGTATCGTTACAATGACTTCTTGTTCGCAAGGGGCGGTTATCTAAATGAGCACAAGCTCAAGGGGAACCGTCAATATGTGACACTCGGTTTTGGTTTAGTTTACAATGTATTTAGCATAGACATGGCCTACCTTATTCCTGCTAGCCCGACCACTCGTTCGCCACTTGAGAACACACTTCGTTTCTCAATGGCCTTCAACATTGACGGTTTCTTAGCGCAGTAAACCTTTTGCAGCTTTTTCGGTTAGTTAAAACTAAAATCGCATTCTCTTTTGCTAGGTGCGGTTTTGGATTATTTTTGTCGCACTAAACACATCTGACAATGGCAAAAAAGCGCATTACTAAAGCGACCTACCTCAAGTGGTATGAGGACATGCTTTTCTGGAGAAAGTTCGAAGACATGTCTGCAGCATTGTACATTCAACAAAAAATTCGTGGATTCTTGCACCTGTATAACGGACAAGAGGCTGTTTTAGCCGGTTCAGCATTTGCAATGGAAGAAGGTGATAAGATGATCACTGCCTACCGTAACCACGTTCAACCTATTGCTCTAGGTGAAGACCCAAGACGAATCATGGCTGAACTTATGGGTAAAGTAACCGGTACCTCACGTGGTAAAGGTGGCTCTATGCACATGTTCTCTCCGGAACTTGGTTTCTGGGGTGGTCACGGGATCGTTGGTGGTCAAATCCCGCTAGGAGCAGGTCTTGCTTTTGCAGATAAATACAAGGGTAAAAACAACGTAACGCTTACCTATATGGGTGATGGTGCAATCCGTCAAGGCGCATGGCACGAAACTGCCAACCTAGCGATGTTGTGGCAATTGCCTGTAGTTTTCATCGTTGAGAATAACGGTTATGCAATGGGTACCTCAGTGGAGCGTACAGCGAACCACACCGACATCCATAAATTGGGTGAGGGTTATGAAATGCCAAACCGTGCAGTGGACGGCATGGATCCTATTGCTGTTTATGATGCTATTCACGAAGCAATGGAGCGCGCACGCAAGGGCGATGGGCCAACATTATTGGAGATCCGTACTTACCGTTACAAAGGACACTCAATGTCTGATCCTCAGAAATACAGAACCAAGGATGAGGTTGCAGAATACCAAGCAAAAGATCCTATCACACTTTGTTTGAATAAAATCAAGGAAAAGAAATGGGCGACCGACGCAGAGATTGAAGAAATCAACCAACGCGTTAAGGATTTGGTGAAGGAATGCGTTGACTTCGCTGAAGCTAGTGACTTCCCAGATGCTTCTGAATTATACCAAGGCGTATACGCTCAGGAAGATTACCCATTCATTAAAGACTAATAGGAATTATGGCTATTGTAATTAACATGCCGCGTCTCTCGGATACAATGACCGAGGGTGTTGTCGCAAAATGGCACAAAACTGTAGGTGATAAAGTAAGCGAAGGTGATTTGCTAGCTGAAATCGAAACTGACAAAGCAACGATGGAATTCGAAGCATTCCCTGGTCAAGAGGGAACTCTTCTTTACATCGGAACGGGTGAGGGAGAAATGTCACCTGTGGATACAGTTTTGGCTATTCTAGGTGATGAAGGCGAAGATATCGAAGCATTGAAAGGCGGTTCAGCTCCAGCGGCTGATGCTCCAGCAGAGGAAGCTGCCCCGGCGCTAGCTACTGAGTCGGCTCCAGCTCCAACACCTGCTGCAGCTCCAGCCCCAGCAGCACCGGCACCATCACCTGTTGCTGCGGCACCAGCAGACGGATCAGTGAAAGCATCTCCACTTGCTAGAAAATTAGCAGCGGAGAAAGGCATTGATCTGAACATGCTTCAAGGTTCAGGTGATAATGGTCGTATCGTTAAGCGCGATGTAGATTCGTTTAATCCTGCTTACCACACATCTGTACAACCAGGTGTAGCTGTAGCTCCTTCTGTTCCAGCAGGCGTAGAGAACTTTACGGATACACCTGTAAGCCAGATGAGAAAAGTGATTGCGAAGCGTTTGAGTGAAAGCAAAAACACGGCGCCTCACTTCTACATTACTATGGACATTGACATGGATAATGCTATTGCTGCAAGAAAGACCATGAATGCTTCAGGTGATGTAAAGATCAGCTTCAACGACTTAGTAGTGAAATCTTGTGCTCTAGCACTTAAGAAGCACCCGGTAATTAACTCAGCTTGGATGGGAGACAGTATTCGTCAAAATGATCACGTACACATTGGTGTAGCAGTGGCTATTGAAGATGGATTGTTGGTTCCTGTTTTACGCCATGCTGATCAGATGCCACTTTCGAGCATTAGCGCTAACGTTAAGGATCTTGCCGGTAAAGCGAAAGACAAAAAGCTTCAACCGTCAGATTGGGAAGGTAATACTTTCACTATTTCTAACCTAGGTATGTTCGGCGTTGAAGAGTTTACGGCGATTGTGAACCCGCCTGATGCAGCCATCATGGCAGTAGGGGGTATCAAACAAGTACCAGTAGTAAAAGATGGTGCTGTTGTGCCGGGTAATGTAATGAAGGTTACACTAAGCTGTGATCATCGTGTAATCGACGGTGCCTCTGGTGCAGCGTTCTTGCAATCAGTTAAAGCATTCTTGGAGAATCCAGTAACCATGCTGGTGTAATTTCCAGAAAGAAAAATAGAAACAGCCCGAACGAGAGTTCGGGCTGTTTTGTTATATATGTATAAAGTATCGAAAATGAAGAATGTTTGGATTACGGGTGCATCTCGTGGAATCGGCTTTGAAACAGTACAAGCTTTCCTGAAAGAAGGTCACAATGTAGTTGTGATGACAAGAAATACTGAAGCATTGTCTGAATTGGTGGTTACTTTTAATGGTCGCCTACATCTGTATGAAGTAGATCTCCTAAATCTCAAGGAAACCGTTTTGCCAGATATTCCCGTAGATGTACTCATTAACAATGCTGGTGCGCTAGTTAATAAGCCTTTCGAATCTATCAGTCAAGAAGATTTGCAAAAGGTCTACGGTACTAATGTTTTTGGACCAATTCAAATCATCCAAACTCTCTTGCCTCAATTCAGTCCGAAGGCTCATGTGATAAACATTAGCTCAGTGGGTGGGGTGACAGGTTCAGTCAAATTTCCTGGTTTAAGTGCGTATAGCTCTTCTAAAGGAGCAATGACAATATTAACAGAATGTCTACAGGCAGAATTTGGCGACAAAACTGATTGGGCATTCAACTGTCTTGCCCTTGGTGCTGTTCAAACTGAAATGCTGGAAGAAGCTTTTCCGGGATATCAGGCACCAGTTAATCCTGAGGATATGGCCGCATATATTCTGCACTTTGCATTGAATAATAGTAGGGTAATGCGCGGTAGGGTAGTTGAAGTAGCCTTATCAACACCTTGATAGTTAATAGACTGCGAAAAAGTTTGAAAAAAGGAGTCTGAAAGGGTTGTTAGTGTAAAAACTACACTTACATTTGCAGCCGCTTCGGCAACGGGGCAAGTTCTTTTCTTTTAAAGCTCAATTCAGGATAGCAAAGTGCCTAAAACACTACAATTCAGCGTGCTTTAAAATTGATTGTAAAAAATCTCTTTTATAGTTGGTGAAATTGAAAGTTGGCGTATCTTTGCCCTCCCGGTTGAAACGAGGCCAGGCGTTTTTTGAGAAGCGAAAATTTTTCAAAAAAAAGCAAAATAAGTATTGTGTAGTTCGGATGAACTTA
>Ga0209654_1000804_pt1 | contig 28465 bp, 21 predicted proteins | sample SaaInl1SG_22_DNA_FD_184646 | JGI IMG/M metagenome (GOLD analysis project Ga0209654, IMG submission 184646) | Marine microbial communities from expanding oxygen minimum zones in the Saanich Inlet - ESP_161SG_22_DNA (SPAdes) (version 2) | ecosystem: Environmental > Aquatic > Marine > Intertidal... | reverse complement strand
GATTTTAGCACCATTACGCAAAATGCCCGTGCGGCCGCACAGCTTAACAAAGGCTGAAATAAAAGGGGTAGGGGGAATTTTAAGGTGATGACATCAGATCCAAACGCGGCACTTCATACATCACTACAGGCGGCAGCGACCCGTCTGGCAGATATCCGGCTTGGCGATTTAATGCGCGCCCCGGATCGCCAAAAATTCATCTTTGGCTTTGAAGATTTGCAGGCAGATTGTACGCGCCAGCCCATAGATGCACAAAGCCTGTCCTTGTTGCTGGAGCTGGCCAAAGAGCGGGGTTTAAAAAATAGGCTGGAAGAGATGTTTTCCGGCGTTGATGTCAATCTAAGCGAAGAAAGGCCAGTGGTGCATTGCGATCTGCGCCATCCTGACAGGCTGGCATCGGATGAATTTAAACAGCTTTCGGCCTTTGCCGAAAATCTGCGCCGCAACCCTGACATCACCGCCATTGTTAATTTGGGGATTGGCGGTTCGGATTTGGGGCCAGCAATGGTGGTAGGGGCGCTGGCAGGATATCATGATGGGCCTGCCTGTTATTTTGTGGGCAATATCTGTCCGACCGATTTGCATGATGTGCTGGCCAAATGCGAGGCAGACAAAACCCTTTTTATTGTCACCTCCAAAACCTTTACCACTGCAGAAACCCTGACCAATGCCGAGCTGGCAAAAGCATGGCTGGCTGAAAACGGGGTAGAGGCCAGTCAGGCAATGGTGGCGGTCACCGCTTACGGCGAGCGAGCCCTGAAATGGGGCATTTTGCCAGAACAGATATTTTCCTTTGCCGAAGGGGTGGGCGGGCGTTACTCGCTCTGGTCGGCGGTCGGGCTATCGGTGATGGTTGCCATAGGCTCGGCTGCCTTTGCCGATATGCTGGCAGGGGCGTATGCGATGGACAAACATGTGCAGGAAAGTGATTTTGATAAAAATATCGGCGTGATTATGGGACTGTTGCGGGTTTGGCATCGCAGCTATCTGAACGCGGCATCCTATGGGCTGATGCCCTATGATCAGCGTCTTGCCAGATTGCCGGCCTGGGCCCAGCAGCTGGAAATGGAAAGCAATGGCAAACAGGTTGACCGGCATGGCCAGCCCCTGTCCCGGCCAGCAGGCCCGCTTATCTGGGGAGAGCCAGGCACCAATAGCCAGCACAGTTTTTTCCAGTGGCTGCATCAGGGCGTAGAGGTTGTGCCTGTTGATATTCTGGTGGCAATGCAACCGGCAGAAGGGCTGGCGGATAAAAAATGGCAGGCCAGCCATCAGATGCTGGCTATCAATGCGGTGGCACAGGCAGAAGCGCTGGCTCTGGGGTCTGAAAATACCGAAGAGCCGCATCGCCATTTTCCCGGAAATCGGCCATCTATTTTGCTTAGCTGGGATAAAACCACCCCTTATGCATTGGGGCGCTTGCTGGCCTTATATGAACATATTACGGTGGTGTCCGGCTTTATCTGGGATGTAAACAGCTTTGATCAATGGGGGGTTGAGCTGGGCAAGCAGATGGCAAATAGCTTGCAATCAGATGCCGATCTCGGCCAGTTTAGCCCGGCGGCCAGAGCGTTTCTGGCACGGCTGAAATAACCGTAAAATTTTAATCAGACAGGAGTGAGGGATAGGCTATGCTATTGGGATGTATCGGGGATGATTTTACCGGCTCAAGCGATCTGGGCAATATGCTGACCAAGGCAGGGATGCATGTGGTGCAATATTCAGGTGTGCCAGATGGCCCGGCTGCCAGCGATGTTGAGGCCGGGATTGTTGCGCTGAAATCGCGCTCTATCCCGGTTCAGGATGCTATCAAACAATCACTTGCCGCGCTGGCATGGTTGCAAGAGCAGGGCTGCCAGCAATTCTTTTTCAAATATTGCTCTACCTTTGATTCTACCCCGCACGGCAATATTGGCCAGGTAGCACAAGCGCTGGCAGAAAAATTAGGCGCCGAGCAAATTATTTTCTGTCCAGCCTTTCCAACAACCGGCCGGTCTATCTTTCAGGGACATTTATTTGTGGGCGATCAATTGCTCTCGGACAGTCCGTTAAAAGACCATCCGTTAAATCCGATGACAGAATCCGATTTACGCAAATGGCTGGCCTTGCAAACCGGGACAGAAATCGGCCATGTTGCTTTTTCGGATGTGCAAAAAGGGTCTGATCAGGTGCGCCGGAAAATGGCAGATGAAGCCGCAGCAGGGCGCCATTATATGATTGTCGATGCGATTACAGATGCTGATTTGATGGTGGTTGGCAAGGCATTGAAATCCCAGCCCCTTGTTACGGGCGGCTCGGGTATCGCGATCGGCCTGCCACAGAATTTTTCAGAAATGGCCGACAAAAAAAACGCGTCTGATAGCTGGCAGGGTGAGGCAGGTAAATGTGTAGCGGTCTGCGGGTCATGTGCAGCCGCCAGCCGGGCACAAATCAGCGCGCATAAAGCGGCTGGCCAGCCGGTTCTTGCACTGGATAGCGATGCGGTCATTACCGGCGAATATGGCATATCGGATGCGCTGGACTGGGCGGAAAAAACGCTTGCAGAACATCCCGGTACTATTCCCCTTATCTATAGCTCGGCTGACCCGCAAGCGGTGCGTGCCATTCAGGAAAAATATGGCCGCGAGCTGGCAGCCGAAGCCTTTGAGAGCTTTTTCGGGGCATTGGCAAGCGCGCTTGTTAATGATCTGGTCAGCCGGTTAATAGTTGCAGGCGGCGAGACATCCGGGGCGGTGGTCGAAGCCCTTGCCTTGCCTTCGCTTGTTATCGGGCCTGAAATTGACCCGGGCGTGCCAGCCCTTCGTGGCGGCGAAAACCTTACCCTTGCGCTAAAAAGCGGTAATTTCGGGGCAGAGGATTTCTTTGTCAAGGCGGCGGCCTGTCTTGCCGGAAAACCCGTATAGACAGCTACGATAAAAAGCATAGAGAAAGATAGATACCATGACAGATGCCATGCCAAATACCATGACAAATGCCAAACAGCGCGAACAGATTTGCCTGCTGGCAAAATCCATGTTTGATCGCGGCCTGACCGCCGGGGCAAGCGGCAATATTTCTGTCCGATGTGCAGATGGCAGCTTGCTGGTCACCCCGACAGGGGCGTGTTTTGGCCGGCTGGATCCCGGCCAGCTTTCCCATATTAGCGCGGCTGGCCAGCATCTTTCAGGCGATGCGCCCACAAAGGAAATGCCGCTACATAGCGCTTTTTATGAAAGCCGCCAGAATACCGGTGCGGTCGTGCATTTACATTCCACTCATTCGGTTGCGCTCTCGATGATAACGCCTGCAGACGACGATAAACCCTTCCTGCCGCCGCTTACCGCCTATTCTGTGATGCGGCTGGGCAAGGTTGAATTATTGCCCTATTTTCGGCCAGGCGATCCGGCAATGGGGGATGCGGTACGCTCGCTGGCTGGCAAGCGCTCGGCTGTTATGCTGGCCAGTCATGGCCCGGTGGTTGCGGGACTGGAATTGGAAGCTGCGGTCTATGCGATTGAAGAGCTGGAAGAGACCGCTAAATTATGCTTATTGCTACGGGGGATGAAACCCACTATGTTGAGCGATGCACAAATCAGAGACCTTGCTACCCATTATAAAATTGAATGGGACTAGCACGCCTCTGGCGCTTGGGAAAAATAATTTATGGAAAAAATGATTTCGGTGCAGGGGCTGTCAAAAGTATATGCATCTGGAAATGTCGCCCTTTGTGAGGTTGATCTGGAGATCAAAAAGGGCGAGATACTTGCCTTGCTTGGGCCAAATGGTGCTGGAAAAACAACCCTGATTTCAATGATTTGCGGACTGGTAAATCCGACCGCTGGCCGGGTTATCATAGACGGGTTTGATATCCAGAGCGATTATCGCGCCGCCCGCAAGCTGGTCGGTCTTGTCCCGCAAGAGGTCGCCCTGGAGCCGTTTGAAAAAGTGATCAACACCGTGCAGTTTTCGCGCGGGCTTTTTGGCTTTCCCCCGAATAAAACGCTGATTGAAAATGTGCTGAAAAAATTATCCTTATGGGATAAGCGCAACACCCCTATCAAGGAATTATCCGGTGGCATGAAAAGGCGGGTATTAATCGCCAAAGCCCTTAGCCATGAGCCGCGTGTGCTGTTTCTGGACGAGCCGACCGCCGGGGTGGATGTCGAGCTGCGCAAGGATATGTGGCGGATTGTAGAAGAGCTGAAAGCCGATGGGGTGACCATCGTTCTGACCACCCATTATATTGAAGAGGCCGAAGCCCTGGCTGACCGGGTAGGCGTGATTTCTGCGGGGCGCATATTGCTGGTTGAAAACAAGGATCAGCTGATGCATCAGATGGGCACAAAAGAGATGACAATTTATCTGCAACAGCCTGTTGATACATTGCCCGATACGCTCAAAAAATATGATTTACGCCTGTCCGCAGATAACCATAGCGTTATTTATAGCTATGATACCAAAGCTGATCGCACCGGCATTACCGGCCTGTTATCCGATTTATCTGCCGCCGGGCTATCGCTGCGTGATTTGCAAACCTCGCAAAGCTCTCTGGAAGATATCTTTGTCGATTTGGTAAAGGATTAATGCGATGAATATGTATGCGATAAGAGCGATTTATTTATTTGAAATGTCGCGTACCTTTCGAACCCTGTTGCAATCTATCATCTCGCCGGTGATTTCCACCGCGCTGTATTTTATTGTGTTTGGCTCGGCCATTGGCAGCCGGATGGTGGCCATTGACGGGGTAAGCTATGGTGCGTTTATTGTGCCGGGTCTGATTATGCTGACAGTGTTGATGCAGAGCGTCACCAACGCTTCCTTCGGGATTTATTTTCCCAAATTTATTGGCACGATATATGAGCCATTATCCGCGCCCATTTCCTATTTCGAGATGTTAATCGGCTATGTTGGGGCAGCGGCAACAAAATCGATGGTAATTGGCCTGATTATTCTGCTGACCTCATTTTTATTTGTGCCGTTACAGATAGCCCATCCTTTCTGGATGCTGGGCTTTTTATTGCTGACCTGTGTATCGTTTAGCCTGCTCGGTTTTATCATTGGCATTTGTGCGCGCAATTTTGAGCAGCTTAATCTGGTGCCTGCCCTTATCATTACCCCGCTGGTGTTTCTGGGGGGCAGTTTTTATTCTATTAGTATGCTGCCGCCTTTCTGGCAGACCGCTACCCTGTTTAATCCGGTTGTCTATCTTATCTCCGGATTTCGCTGGGCGTTTTTTGATACATCAGACGTGGCGGTCAGCTACAGCCTTATCGCCATCATCCTGTTCAGCCTGTTATTTGTGGGCATCATCGGGCTTATCTTCAAGACAGGCTATCGGCTAAAGCCCTGAGCCTGGCTGGAAAATCTCTGGTTTCAGGATTGCCAGTTCGGGGGGCGTTTTTCAATGAATGCGCCAATGCCTTCTTCTGCATCTTTTTCCAGCATATTATGGGTCATTACCGCTGCGGCATATTCATAGGCCTCTGCCAGCCCCATCTCGGCCTGTTTATAAAAGGCCTGCTTGCCGATTTTCACGGTTGAAGCCGGTTTGCTGGCGATGATTTGGGCATATTGCATGGCGGCCTCTTCCAGCTCTTCTGCCGGAACAGCCTGATTTATCAGCCCCCATTCTGCGGCCTGGTCGGCACTAACCATCTCGCCTGTCAGCAGCATCTGCATCGCTTTTTTACGGGATATATTGCGCGATAGCGCGACCATTGGCGTTGAGCAAAATAAACCGATATGCACCCCCGGCGTGGCAAAATGGGCATGGCTGGCCGCAACGGCCAGATCGCAAGTAGCTACCAGCTGGCACCCTGCGGCGGTTGCAGTGCCCTGAACGGCGGCTATTACCGGTTTCGGACAGGCGATAATGGCCTGCATCACGGCCGAACATTTGGTCATTGTCTGGCTAAAAAAGGCCTGACCTTTATCGGCATCGCTGCGGGCAGCGGTTAATTCCTTTAAATCATGGCCGGCACAAAAAACCGGGCCATTTGCCTGCAGGATAATGACTTTAACATCCGGGGTTTCAGATAGCCTGGCAAAGGCCCCTGCCAGCCCGTCCAGCATCGCCATGGACAAGCTGTTTCGCGATTCTGGCCGGTTCAGGGTAAGGCTGGCAATGCCGCCCTCAAAATATTCAAGAAGTAGTGCGTCACCCAAAGCCGGGTTTTCGGAGCTGGAAGTGTTTTTCTTCGTCATTTTAAAAGCCTTGTTTCTTTTAAAAAGGTGTTATCTTTGATATTGGCGATTTCTTTTGTTCAGGCTAGAGTATTTTTCATGGATGGTGATACAAAAAAAATGAATTTGGTGCAGGAAGCTGCTCTGCGTCCTGTTAGCTTAAGCGATAAATATGATCTGGACACGCCGGATGTGTTTGTTACCGGCACGCAAGCTCTGGTGCGGCTATGTCTCTTGCAAGCAGAGATTGACAGGCGTGCAGGGCTAAATACCGCAGGCTATGTGACCGGCTATCGCGGCTCGCCTCTTGGCAGTATTGACCTGCAATTCTTGCAGGCAGAATCTGCGCTGAAAGGGGCAAATATTACCTTCACCCCCGCCTTGAACGAAGATTTGGCCGCGACGGCTATCTGGGGATCACAGCAGGCAGAATTATTTGGCGAGGGCAAATATGATGGCGTGTTTGGCATCTGGTATGGCAAGGGGCCGGGTGTTGATAGAACAGGCGATGTATTTCGTCACGCAAATCTGGCGGGGACTTCTGCGACAGGCGGTGTGCTGGCGCTGATGGGCGATGACCATGTCGGTGAAAGCTCTACGGTCTGTCACCAGTCTGAATATGCGATGATGGATGTAATGATCCCGGTGCTTAACCCTGCCAATCTGGAAGAGATGGTGGATTTTGGCCTGCATGGCTGGGCGCTATCGCGCTATGCCAGCGTCTGGTGCGGGATAAAATGTGTAAAGGATAATATTGAATCCTCGGCCTCTGTCAGCCTGACCCCGGAAAAATTTCATGCCCATCTGCCAAATGATTTTGATATGCCAGAAGGCGGATTAAATATCCGGCGTAATGATACAAGATTTGATCAGGAAGCCAGATTGCACGCCCATAAGATGCGCGCAGCACAAGCCTATGCCAGAGCCAATAAGCTGGACAGGGTTACATATGGTGGCGGGGATGCGCCGCGCTTCGGGATTATCAGCACTGGCAAATCCTATATGGATGTGGTCGAGGCGCTGGCCGATTTGGGTATCAGCCTGGCAAAGGCAGAAAAGCTGGGTCTGAGCGTCTATAAAATCGGTATGTCCTGGCCGGTAGAGCCAGAGGGGCTGAGAGCCTTTGCAAAGGGGCTGGAAAGCATTTTGGTGGTCGAGGAAAAACGCGGTCTGGTGGAAGGTCAGGTCAAGGAAATCCTGTATGGCACAAAAAATCCGCCGGCTGTTTTTGGAAAACGTGATTTGGACGGTAATCGTTTGCTAACCGAAGAGGGATCGCTCACCTCTACCGAGGTGGCGATGGCGATTATCGATAAATTGCTGCCAGTGCACGTGCGCGACGCTGACCTGGCGCAAAAGCATCAAACGCTCCAGGATATTCTGGCCAGGGAATTTACCGCACTATCGATTGCCCGCACCCCCTATTTTTGTGCCGGTTGCCCGCATAACAGCTCGACTGTCCTGCCCGAAGGGATGCGCGGCTATGCCGGTATCGGATGTCACTATATGGCCCAGTTTATGGATCGCGATGTCGAGGGCTTTACCCATATGGGCGGCGAGGGGGCAAACTGGATCGGTGAGGCCTGTTTCTCGCACCGCAAGCATATATTCCAGAATATTGGCGATGGCACGTTTAATCATTCCGGTTTGATGGCGATACGTGCCGCTGTCGCAGCCGGGGTCAATATGACCTATAAGGTGTTATATAATGATGCGGTGGCCATGACAGGCGGGCAAGCCCATGAAGGGGGTATAACCCCTGTTGAAATTGCCGGGCTGTTGCGTGCAAGCGGGGTTGCCCCGCTGATACTGGTAACCGATGACCTCTCTCGCCATGATAAATCTGCCTATCCGGAGGGGATGCGTTTTTATCACCGAAGCGCGCTGCAAATCGTGCAAAAAGAGCTGGCAGAGGTAAAAGGGGTTAGCGGCCTGATTTATGATCAGACCTGTGCTACTGAAAAAAGGCGTCGGCGCAAGCGCGGTAAAATGGTTGACCCGAACGAGCGTATCTTTATCAACCCGGAGGTGTGTGAAGGATGCGGTGATTGCGGGGTGCAATCCAATTGTGTGGCTATTCTGCCTCTGGAAACAGAATTGGGACGCAAACGCCAGATTGATCAATCTGCCTGTAATAAGGATTTTTCCTGTATCAAGGGGTTCTGCCCCAGCTTTGTCAGCGTCAAGGGCGGCCAGCTACGCAAGCCAGAGGCCCAAAAGCTGGAAACAGACTTGCCTGTTCCGCCAGCTGTCTTTTCGCTTGCCCGGCCGATGAGCATTGTTCTGACAGGGGTCGGCGGGACAGGGGTGGTAACCATTGGCGCACTGCTGGGTATGGCTGCCCATCTGGAAGGCAAGGGGTGCGGGATTATCGATATGGCTGGCCTGGCACAAAAAGGCGGGGCGGTAACCAGCCATATTCGCCTGGCCGCCAATCCAGAAGATATTTCTGCCATCCGTATCGGGGCAGGCAGTGCCGATCTGCTGCTGGGCTGTGATAGCCTGGTCAGTGCAGAAACGGGGCTATTGAAATTGATGCGCCGGGACGGGTATGTGGTCGCCAATAGCTATGAGATGCCAACAGGCGATTTTACCCGTAATAGTGATTTGAAATTCCCCGCCGGCGATATTGCCCGGCGTTTGAGCGCGATTGTGGATGAAGATCGCTCTGTAATGGTGAATGCAACCGAAATGGCACGTGCCCTGTTAGGCGATGCGATAGCGGCGAATTTATTCCTGCTTGGGGCGGCGTTCCAGCGTGGTCTTATCCCGCTATCGGCGGCGGCAATCGAACAGGCGATCACGCTAAATAATGTGGCGGTCGAACAGTCAAAACAGGCCTTTTTATGGGGCCGGCAATGGGTGGCAGACCCGGATATGGTAAATGCCGCCTATCAGGCAAAACAGGCAGGATATGCATCATCTGGCCAGAAAATCGACACGCTGGAAGGGGTGATAGCCGATCGCAAAAAACGGCTTACTGATTATCAGAATGCCAGCTATAGCGCGGCCTATGAAGACGGGCTGGCCCCTATCCTGGCAGCCGATTTTGATCCCGAGCAGCGATTATCCAGAGCCGCTGCCAGATATCTATATAAAATGATGGCGATAAAAGATGAATATGAAGTTGCCCGCCTGTACAGCAATGGCCAGTTTAGCCAGCAAATAGCGCAAATGTTTGAAGGAAAAACAGAGCTGTCCGTGCATTTATCCCCGCCCTTATTTGCCGCAACCGACCCGGCAACCGGACGGCCACGCAAATCTGCTTTTGGCAGCTGGGTGTGGCCAGCTTTCAAATTGCTGAGCCATCTTCGCGGCCTGCGCGGCACGGCACTGGATATTTTCGGCCTTACAGAAGAGCGCAAAAGAGAGCGAAAGGCGCTGGCGGATTATCGCGCCCTTTTGTCAGAAATAGCGGCAAAGCTGGACAGGGAAAATTATGCGGTAGCGCTGGAAATGGCCAGCTTGCCAGAAAAAATACGCGGCTTTGGCCCGGTTCGCCATGCCTCTATGATCGAAGCCGAAGCCGAGTTGGAAAAGCTGAAAGCCCGTTTTTTGAGCCGTTAAATTTTCGCAACGCCCTTATGGGGAATAGGCAAACAAAGCCATAGCGACAGGATGAAAGGTCTCGCATTATGAATTATACGCCGCCTATCGAGGATATGAAATTTGGCTTGCGCTATCTGGCCGGGCTGGATCAGTTATCCTCTCTTGCGCCTTTTGCCGAAATAAATACAGAGCTTGCAGATGCGGTTCTCGAAGAAGCAGGAAAGCTGGCAGCCGATGTGATTGCCCCGTTAAATCATGACGCGGATTATCAGGGATGTGTGCATGGCGATGATGGCCATGTGACTACCCCCAAAGGGTTTGCCGATGCCTATAGGGCGATGGCCGAAGGCGGCTGGACAGCGATGGAAGCAGAAGAAGCCTATGGCGGCCAGCATATGCCAATGGCGATCAGCGCGGCGGTAAATGAAATGTGGCAATCTGCCAGCCTCAGCTTTGCGCTGTGCCATCTATTGACTCAAGGCCAGATTTACGCGCTACAGAAATCTGCCAATGATGCCCAGAAAGCGCTGTTTTTGCCGCCTATGATAGAGGGGCGCTGGACAGGGACAATGAATTTGACCGAGCCGCAAGCCGGAACCGATCTGGCAGCGATTAAGAGCCGGGCGATACCCAATGGCGATCATTATCTGATTACCGGCCAGAAAATCTATATCACCTATGGCGAACATGATATGGCCGAAAATATTATCCATCTGGTTCTGGCACGCACGCCGGATGCACCCGAAGGGGTAAAGGGGATTTCTGTTTTTATTGTGCCAAAATTTCTGGTTTATCCGGATGGCAGCCTGGGCGCACGGAACGATGTAAAATGCCTGTCGATTGAAAAAAAGCTGGGCATTAAAGCCTCGCCAACAGCGGTGTTGCAATATGGCGAAAAAGGCGGGGCTATAGGCTATCTGGTCGGCGAGGAAAATAAAGGGCTGGAGATCATGTTCGGGATGATGAACCATGCCCGTTTTGCCGTAGGGCTTCAGGGGTTGGCAATTGCCGAACGCGCCTATCAGCAAGCTGTTGATTATGCCATGAGCCGGATACAGGGCACGCCTCTGGGGCGCAGCGACGGTAGGCCTATTATCGACCATCCCGATGTGTTGCGCCTGCTCTCGGTGATGCGGGCAGAAATTGAAGCGATGCGCGCCCTCATTCTTGTGGGCGGGGCAGCGATGGATAAATCCCATCACGCAAGAGAGGATAAAAAATCATCTGAAGATCAGCGTGCCTCTCTTTTGATCCCGATTATAAAGGGCTGGCTTACCGAACGCTCTGTTGCGCTTACCTCGGATGCGGTTCAGGTACATGGCGGTATGGGCTTTATCGAGGAGACAGGTGCTGCCCAGCATTTCCGCGATTCCCGTATCTTGCCGATTTATGAAGGGACGACCGCTATTCAGGCAAATGACCTGCTGTTCCGCAAGACCTTGCGCGATAATGGGGCGGGGGTGAAAAGATTACTGGACGAGATTGAAGCCGATATGGCCGTTCTGCCAGACAGCCTGTCTGCACCGATGCAATCCAGCCTGTCTTTGGCCAGAAAGACACTGGATGTTTTATGCGGCCGGGCAAACAGTCCGCGCGATGCGGCGGTAAGCGGGGTGGATTGGTTGATGCTGCTGGGCTATTTATGTGGCGGCTGGCAGATGGCCAAATCCGGCCATATCGCCAGTGATGCAGCAACACAGGCCTTTTCGCCGGATTTTCTGGCGGCTAAACAGACGACTTGCCAGATTTATATGACAAGCTGCTTGCCGCAAATCGAAGCCCTGGCGGCTAAAATAACCGGGTCAGGGTCAGATATATTGGCCATGCGCCCTGAATGGCTTGCCAGATAGGCTATTTCTTGCCAGATTGGCCGGGTTTTGGCGAATAATTAAAAAAGGGACAAATCGGATGAGCGATGATTATAAATTCGATACGCTGAGCCTTCATGCAGGGCACGTACCCGATGAGCGATATGGCTCGCGTGCTGTTCCTATCCACCAGACCACCTCTTATGTGTTTAAAGATACGCGCCATGCCGCCGCTTTATATAATATGGAAGTGGGGGGGCATTTATATTCGCGCATCTCTAACCCTACGGTTGCCGTGCTGGAACAGCGTGTGGCCGCTCTGGAAGGGGCGGCTGCCTGTACCGCAACGGCTTCTGGAATGGCGGCATTGTCATCGGCTGTCCTGACCTTATGTTCGGCAGGCGATCATATTGTGGCCTCTGCCCAGCTATATGGTGCGAATGTCAATTTGCTGAAATATACCCTGCCGCGTTTCGGGATTGAGACCAGCTTTGTGAATGCCACTGACCCGCAGGCCTTTAAAGAGGCGATACAGCCAAACACCAAACTGATTTTTGGCGAGGTTATCGGCAATCCGGGTCTGGATATTATGGATGTTGAAGCGGTAAGTGATATCGCCCATAAAGCCGGCATACCCCTGATGATAGATGCGACCTTTAATACCCCCTGGCTGTTAAAGCCTGTAACCACGGGCGTGGATATCATTATTCATTCCCTGACCAAATGGATGGGCGGACATGGCATAGCCATTGGCGGGGCGGTTGTGGATGGCGGCAATTTTGACTGGGGACAAAATGATAAATTCCCCACTATTTCCCAGCCGCATTACTCTATGGATGGTATTAATTTTTACCAGGAATATGGCCCGGTTGCCTTTACCGCAAAATTCCGTGCCGAAGCGATGTATAATTTTGGCCCCTGCCTGTCGCCGACAAATGCCTTTCATTTATTGCAAGGGCTGGAAACCCTGCCGTTGCGTATGCAGCGTCATATGGATAATACTTTTGCCTTGCTGGAATTTTTATCGGGTCATGAGGATGTGGCATGGGTGCGTCATCCCAATCTGCCTGACCATCCCGGCCATGAGATTGCCAGCCGTTTGATGCCGCGCGGGGCAGGCTCTATTATCAGTTTTGGCGTTAAGGGCGGGCGCGATGCTGGCCGTGCCTTTATTGAATCTGTTCAACTGGCCTCGCATCTGGCCAATGTGGGCGATGCAAAGACGCTGGTTATTCACCCGGCTAGCACCACCCATTCCCATATCGATGCCGAGGCAATGAAACAGGGCGGATTAAGCGATGATATGATCCGGCTCTCGGTCGGGCTGGAAGATATTGAAGATATCAAGGCCGATTTTGAATTGGGCTTTCGGGCTGCACGCAAAAAGACCAGAGGCTAGGGAGGTTTTTTTATGTTTGCACAATGCCAAAACCGGAAAAGCTATTTTTCCACAGGCGGGCGAGGCCATCGCCCCGATGCCCCGTTCCTTTTCTTTCTGCATGGCAGCGGGCAATCCCATCTAAGCTGGGTGTTGCAATCGCGCTATTTTGCCTATCAGGGCTTTAATATTCTTGCCCCCGATTTTCCTGGACACGGCCTCTCGGAAGGGGCGCCCCTTGCCAGTATCCAGGAAATGGCTGATTGGGTTATTGCGCTGATGGATGCACAAAACATTGAAAAAGCGGTGATAATAGGCCATTCACAAGGCGGGCTAGTGGCGTTGGAGCTGGCCGCTCGCTATCCTGAACGTACAGAAAAGCTGGTCATTATTGCCAGTGCCCTGGCGATACCGGTCAATGATTATCTGGTATCGGCGGCACAGGATAAACAGCCAGCCGCGATAAAGATGATGACCGGCTGGGGACATGGCGAGGCCGGCCATTTTTATGATAATACCCAGCCCGGTTTCTCGCATCTGGGCTTTGGCCGTGCCTTGATGGCAGGCAATGATACCACCAGCCTCTATACCGACCTGCAAGCCTGTAATCACTATGATAAAGGGGCAGAGGCCGCCTCTCGGCTTGATTTGCCAGTGCTGATTATTCTGGCAGCAGCAGATAAAATGACACCTGTGAAAAAAGGACGAGAGCTGGCAGCGGCCATAAAAAACAGCCAGCTGGTAGAAATAGCCGGGGCTGGCCATATGTTGCCATCTGAAAGCCCGGATGAGGTAAATGCCGCGCTATTACCCTTTTTTGGCGCGCCGGAATAGACCATCTCTAACAGGGCGATTATCCATTTTTACTTAGATTTATAGCGAGGGTGTCAGATGTCTGCTGCACAGAGTTTTTCAAAAATTGCCGTGATCGGTGCCGGTACGATGGGCAGCGGTATCGCCGCCCAGATTGCCAATGCCGGCTTGCCGGTATTGCTGCTGGATTTGCCTGCCAGAGCTGGCCAGGAACACAATCCGGCAGAACAGGCTATTCAAAGATTGCTGAAATCCGAGCCGCCGCAATTTATGCACCCCTCTATTGCAGACAAGATTACCACAGGGGATATGGAAGCAGATTTTGACCAATTGGCGGGGTGCGATCTGATCATCGAGGCAGTGATAGAACAGCTGCCGGTTAAACAGGCTTTATATAAACGCCTTTACCAGACCATATCGCGCGATTGCGTGGTGACCTCCAATACCTCCACCATTCCTATCTCGCTATTAACCGCAGATATGCCTTCTGATTTTTGCGCCCGTTTTGCCATTACCCATTATTTTAATCCGGTGCGTTATATGCGCTTGCTAGAGCTGGTTAGCGGGGCAGAGACGAGGGCAGATATTCTGGACAGGCTGGCGCTGTTTAATGATCAGGTGCTGGGAAAAGGGGTTGTGCGTTGCTCGGACACGCCGGGATTTCTGGGCAACCGGGTGGGGGTATTTGCCTTGCAGGTTGGCTTGCATGAAGCGCTGGAAGCCGGGATTGCACCAGAAGATGCCGATGCGCTTATCGGCCGGCCAATGGGCATACCGAAGACAGGTATTTTCGGTTTGTATGATCTGATAGGCATTGATTTGATGGCTGATGTGGTGGCTTCTCTGGCCAGTATTTTGCCAGCGGGCGATGCGTTTCATGGCGTTGGATTTGCCCCGGAAATGGTGCAGAAAATGATAGCAGATGGCTATACCGGCAATAAGGGCAAGGGCGGCTTTTATCGGCGCGGGGAAAAGGGGCGCGAGGTTCGCGCGGTTGCCAAAGGCGGGATGGATAAAGGCTGGATAGCGGCATCTGGCCAGCTGCACCCGGCCGCTATTCGTGCAGCCCAATATCAGGCCGCACAGGCCGAGCCATTAGAAGCCATCTTTGAAGATAATAGTCCGCAAGGGGCATTTGCGCGCCGCGTTTTGGTGCGTATTTTATCCTATGCGGCCAGCCTTGTTCCCGATATTACCGCCTCGCCGCAAGATATTGATGATGCGATGAAGCTGGGCTTTAACTGGCAGCGCGGCCCGTTTGAGATGATAGATGCGGTGGGCCTGGAACGCGTTCGCGGCCTGGCCGCACAGATGGCATTGCCCTTGCCGCCACAGCTGGAACAGCGCAGCCAGCCCTATTACCGCGTGAACGGCAAAAATCTGGAAATAGATATCGCGCAAAAAGGCTATCAGCCTGTTAGTTTGCCAAAAGGGGCGATGCGCTTTTCGATGATGCGGCGTTCAGCAGATCTGCTGGCCAGAAATGATGCAGCCAGCCTTTATCGGCTGGAGGGGGATTTGCGGCTGGTCGAATTTCATTCCAAGGCCAATGCGTTAAATGATTTATCGATGCAGATTGTTCATGCCGCTGCCACTGATCACGGGCGCGGCATTATCATCCATAATGATGCCCAGCATTTTTCAGCCGGGGTCGATCTGAACCATTTTCAGGGATTGATTAACACACGCGATTTTGCCGAAATGGATGCCTTTCTGGATAGGTTTCAACAGGCGGTGAAAGCCTTGAAATATAGCCCGGTTCCGGTCATTGGCGCGCCCTCTGGCCTGGCCGCAGGGGGCGGATTTGAGGTGCTGATGCATTGCGATAAGCTGGTGGTTCATAATAATTCTGTTCTGGGTCTGGTTGAGGCAGGGGTCGGGCTTGTGCCCAGCGGCGGCGGGGTAAAAGAGACCTATTTGCGCTGGTATGCGAAATGCGGGGATTGGCAAGAAGCGGCCTGGAAAAGCTGGATGCAAATTGGCTATGGCCGCACCGGCAGCTCGCCCCGGCTTTCGGCAAAGCTGGAATATTTTCGCCAAAGTCATGATATCTCTATCATGAGCCGTGACAGATTGCTAACCAGAGCTATTGAGGAAGCCGAGCAAATGGCTGGCAATTATCATGTTCTGCCGGTTCCCGAAGTTAGGCTGGCCAGCCATAGCCTTACGGCCGAAATGGATGCCTTTATGCAAGACGGTGTGGATAAAGGGATGTTCACTGCCCATAATAAAGTGGTGGCGATGGCTATTGCCAGCATCATGGTTGCCGATGAAGGAGAGCCAGGCGAAACCTTGGAGCAGGCCTTGTATGACCGCGAAAGAAGGGCATTTCTGCAGCTTGCCCAAACCGATGCTACAGCACAGATGATAGCAAAAATGCTGGCAGGTTAGCCGCGTATTTCAAGCTCTATCACTTTATCTGTGGCGGTTTCTATATCGCGCGGGTCATGGCTTACCAGCAATACAGGCAGTTTCAGCCTTTCAGCCTCGCTTTTTACCAGTTGGGCAATATCTGTGCGCCGCGCATCATCCAGGCTGGAAAATGGCTCATCCAGCAACAGGGCCTCTGGCTCTGCCAGCAAGGTTCGAAGCAGTGCGATGCGGGCTTGCTGACCCCCTGACAGGGTTTCTGGATCGCGCCCTCCCACCCCCTCCAGACCGGCTATGTGCAAGGCTTCTTCTATTCGGGATTTGCGCGCCTCCCCTCTCACCGATGCTGGCAAGCCAAAGCCCAGATTATCGCCAACGCTTAGATGGGGAAATAATAAAGGTTGCTGGAACATCAGCCCAACGCGCCGCTTTTCCGCTGGCAAGCTATCTATTTGCCGCCCCTTTAGCCAGATATGACCCTCTGCCTCCAGCCCCTCGGTAGGAATGCCGGCAATCCAGCGCAGCAGGGTGGATTTTCCGGCCCCGCTTGGCGCGCTCAACACGCAGATCTCGCCGCCGTCAATCTCAAGATTTAGTGGGGAAAATAGCGGGGCTTGCCCAAAATTAAGGGCGGCATTTTTCAGGATAAGCATATCTCAGACAGCCTCGCTTGCTTGTTCATCATGCCCTGATTAAATATGCAGGATGCATTCGGGCTTAACTTTGCCAATTCCAGGGATAATCTGCCAGCCTGACGCGCCAAAAGATACCACCCATAGAAAATAATTATGATTTATTAAGCCTTATTTAACGAAATTAGGGTAGACTGGCTTTGCGCCAAATTATAACAGGTAAGGCTTCTGGCATTGAGGATAAGCCGCGCATCGGTAAAAAATTAACATCAAAAGGCGTTTTCGCATGAGCCATTTTATTTCTTCACTTAAATCTTTGACGATAGGCCTGGCCGCGTTGCTGAGTGTGATATTTTCCTTATCCGGCACGGCTATCGGGGCAGAAAATTTTGACCGTCTGATAAAAAAAGCCAAAGGCCAGACAGTATATTTCAATGCCTGGGGCGGCTCGCCTCAGATCAACAGCTATATTGCCTGGGCAGGCAGTCAGCTAAAATCGCGCTATGGGGTGAGTGTGGTGCATGTCAAGCTGACCGAAACAGCTGATGCGGTCGCGCGTATTCTGGCAGAAAAATCTGCTGGCAAAAATACCGGCGGGTCGGTAGATCTGGTCTGGGTGAATGGCGAGAATTTTGCCTCTCTCAAACGCCAGTCATTATTGCGCTCGGATAGCTGGGCGTTTAACCTGCCAGCCTTTGCCTATACAGATAAAGATGCGCTGCCCGGCATCGTCAGTGATTTTGCCAATCCGACAGACGGGCTGGAATCGCCATGGGGGCGTGCCCAGCTGGTTTTTGGATATGATAGCCGGTATGTGCCAGAACCACCGCGCTCAGCCGAGGCTTTGGCCAGCTGGATTGAAAAAAACCCGGGTCGTTTTACCTTTCCCCAGCCCCCTGATTTTACCGGTACCAGCTTTTTAAAACAGATTTTGCTGGAAGTTGCCCCGGACAGATCTGTTTTTGCCCGCCCGGCTGATACAGCTGATACAAAAAAGGCGCTTGCCCCGCTTTTTGCCTGGCTGGACAGGGTGCGCCCGCATCTCTGGCGGCAGGGGGTAAATTACCCGGCCAATTATACCGCGATGGTGCAATTGCTGGGGGATGGCGAGCTGGCGATTGCGATGGCCTTTAATCCGGCAGAATTTTCAAACGGCATTTCACAGGGGATCTTGCCAGATAGTGTGCGCAGCTATATTCACCAATCCGGAACGCTGGCCAATGTGCATTTTGTGGCGATTCCCTTTAATGCCTCTGCCCCGGAAGGGGCCCAGCTATTAGCTGATTTCCTGTTATCGCCCGAAGCACAAATTCGCAAAGCCAATCCGGAAATCTGGGGCGATCCAACAGTTCTGTCTATCCCGAAATTGCCTGCCGACAAGGCGGCCGCCTTTGCCGCATTGCCGCGTGGCCTGGCGACCCTCAGCCCGGCAGATTTGAACCGCACCTTGCCAGAGCCGCATCCAAGCTGGGTTGGGGTCATTGAGCGGGCCTGGACAGAACGCTATTCGGCAAATTAGGTGCGTTACAGGTTTAAGGGGCGGTAAGCTGGCGGCTCGGAATAGGGTGAAATGGTAAGGCTTGCAATCCTGCTTTTATGTTTATTGCCAGTAACAGCAGGGCTTTTGGGGGCTGTTCTGCCTGCGCTTGGCTGGTTTCCGCCTTTGGGCGGGACGCATTTCTCCTTTCAGCCCTTTGCCGATTTTCTGGCAGAGCCCGGCTTGCGGCGATCGCTCTGGCTTAGCCTGTCTATTGCCTTTATCTCGACTTTTTTATCTTACTGGCTGGCGATGTTTTTGCTGGCACTAATCTATGGGCAGGGGCAGTCCGGCTTTTTATTCCGGCTGATATCGCCGCTTCTTTCTGTGCCGCATATCACAATCGCGGTCGGATTTTTATTTCTGCTACAGCCCAGCGGCTGGCTATCCCGGCTGGCCTCGCCCTGGCTGACCGGGTGGCAACGGCCGCCCAATCTCAATATTGTCCCGGATGAAAATGGCGGGGTGTTGGTTCTTGCCCTGATTGCCAAGGAATTGCCCTTTTTATTACTGATGGGGCTATCTGCCCTAAGCCAGATAAACGTGCGCCCCTTGCTGGATAGTGCGGCAACGCTGGGTTATGGGCCATTGGCAGGCTGGCTGCATTTGGTACAGCCGCAACTGGCCGGCCGATTGCGCCTGGCCGTGCTTATCGTCATGGTGTTTGCGATATCGGTAGTGGATATGGCGATTATTCTTGCCCCGTCCACCCCTGCCCCTCTGGCAGTGCGGATATTAACCTGGTTTCGCGATCCCGACCTTTCCTATCAGTTTGTTGCGGCGGCGGCGGCGGTCATGCAATTGGGCTGTGCTTTGCTGGCCTGTATGGCATGGATAGGTCTGGATGGTGCGCTATTAAGAGGGTTGGCACGCTTTAGTGCGGCGGGATGGCGGTTTAATTATCTGCTGCCTTTGCTGGTCAGCCTGTTAAAAAAATTCGGCTTATTCCTGTGTTTATGGCCATGTGTGATGGCGGTGTTGGGTATGTTAGCGGCGATTATCTGGGCGTTTGCCGATATTTGGCGTTATCCGTCTGCCCTGCCCGATAAATGGGGGGTGGCGGCATGGGAATATGCCTATATCAGCCTAGGTCAGGCCAGCCTGAACAGCCTGATTTTAGGGCTGGTATCAGCAGGGGTATGTGTTGTGCTGGCGCTTCTATGGCTGGAAACACAAGCCGCTTGCGGGGACACCCATTTCGAGAGGCTGATATATATCCCCTTGTTATTGCCGCAGATCGCCTTTTTGTTCGGGATGCAAATTCTGCTGATTTGGCTGGGCTTTGACGGGGTGTTTCTGGCGCTGATTTGGGCCCATTGTTTGTTTGTCTTTCCTTATGTGATGCTCTCTCTTGCCCCGTCCTGGCGGCGTTTTGATAACCGCTATCTGGCGATAGCGGCCACGCTGGGAGCAGGGCCGATACGCCGGTTTTTATCTATTAAATTATCGATGATGACCCTGCCGGTGTTAACCGCCTTTGCGGTGGGCTTTGCGGTCAGCTCTGCTTTATATCTGCCGACTATTTTTGCCAGTAATGGACGGGTGATGACCCTGACTACAGAAGCGGTAACGCTGGCCGCCGGGGCAGGGCGCCAAAATCTGGGCATTGCTACCCTGATGCAGATGGTTCTGCCATTGCTGGTCTTTCTTATCTGTGACCGGCTGGCACGGGCCCGCCTGGCGCGGTTCAGCTTTTTTAAACTCTGATTTTTTTATAAGAACAGAGCTTTTTTACCACCGGGCCGGCTTGCAGAATTTCCGCCCCTGCAGGCATACTCTATTACAACAGGGACAAGCCGGTTTTTTGATGAGGGATTTTATGACAGAGCAAACAGCCACAGATTTTGCGCAAAAGAAAGTGATTATCACCGGCGGCTCCAGCGGAGTGGGCGCAGATATGGCACGTGCCTTTGCCAGCCGCGGGGCAGAGGTATGGATCAGCGGCCGGCGCGAAGAGGCATTGCAAAAAATTGCCAACCAGCATCCCGGGATAAATTATGTCCTGGCCGATATGGCGGATGAGGCGGGGGTAAAAACCCTGTTTGATATAGCCGGGCAAAATGGCCGGCCAGCTGATATTGTGATCGCCAATGCCGGTATTGCCGATAGTGCGCCACTGGATAAAACCCCGACCCGAATGTGGGAGGATATTCTGGCGATTAATTTAACCGGTGTATTTTTCTGCCTGCGTGAAGGGCTGGCCAGAATGAAGGCTGCCTCTGTTACCTCCGGGCGGCTGATAGCGATTGCCTCTATGACAGGCAAGCGCAGCTATCCCTATATTTCTGCCTATGCGGCCAGCAAGCACGGGGTGCTGGGTCTGGTAAAATCCGCGGCACTGGAAACAGCCCGATCCGGCATCACGGTAAATGCGATTTGTCCAGGCTATCTGGATACCGAAATGACCCATCGTTCCATCGAAATGATCCAGCAGAAAACCGGGTTGAGTGCCGAAGAGGCAGAAGAAAAGTTGAAAATATTTTCCCCGCAACATCGCCTGTTTGCCGCAGAAGAGGTAAGTGCGGCCGCGCTGTATCTGGCCAGTGACGGGGCGCGCGGTGTAAATGGTCAGGCTCTGTCGGTTTGCGGCGGCGAGACCTGGTAGGAAAAAAAGCAGGGGCAAAAAAAGCAGGGGCAAAAAAAGCAGGGGCAAAAAAAGCAGGGGCAAAATTCCCTACCTCTTTTTTATCCCGTCTAGTTGTTATCGCCAGAATTTTCCCCGCCAGAATTTTCCCCGCCAGAATTTTTTTTTGCCAGAATTTTTTTTGCCAGAATTTTCCCCGCCAGAGCGATAGGGGCTTACCAGCTGCCGGTATTTTCCATAGACAGCCAGGGTTCAGCCGGGGCAAGTGCCTCGCCTTCTTGCAACAATTCCAGTGAAATCCCGTCCGGTGAGCGCACAAAAGCCATGCGGCCATCGCGCGGCGGCCGGTTAATCACAACCCCCTCATCCATCAGTTTTTGACAGGTTTCATAAATATTTTTAACCGTATAGGCGAGGTGGCCAAAATTGCGCCCGCCGCCATAGGCCGCATCATTATCCCAATTATAGGTCAATTCCAGTTCCGGGGCGCGCTCGGCCTTTGACTGATCCAAATCCTGATCAGCGACCAGAAAAATCAGCGTATAGCGGCCTTTTTCATCTTCTTTTCGCCGGGTTTCGATCATGCCCAGCTTGCCCACAAAAAAATCCAGTGCCGCCTCCACATCATTCACGCGGATCATGGTGTGTAGATATTTCATTTCTGTTGTTCCTCTTGCCAAAAAATTTTATGAAAAAATTTATTCTCCGAACCCCAGCATAAGCTGATTCACCTGTGATTGAAAACCGCCAATTTTGCGACGGCAGGGGAAATAATTTTGCAGAAATTATATCTTGCCCCGAACAGTAATTGACCAAGGCTGGCAAGGCGATTATCGTTGCCTCACACAAATTCATTATCAGAGCAGGGCTTGAGGGTAAATCCGGGCGTTAAATCGGCTTCTGATATTTTTTTCAAAGAGGATTTAAGAGATGACAGATACAGTTCTTCATTATATTGGCGGCACGGCAACCAGGGGCGCATCCAGCCGTGTCATGGATATCTATAATCCGGCACTTGGCCAGAAGAAAAGTGAAGTCGTTATGGGAACGGCAAAGGATGTGGAAGCAGCTGTCGAAGCGGCCAGAAAAATCTTTCCCAGCTGGGCCTCTACCCCGCCTGTACGCCGGGCGCGCGTGATGTTTAAATTCCTGGAGCTGGTGCGCCGCGATAAGGAAAAATTGGCCGAGGTGATTACCTCTGAGCATGGCAAGGTTTTTACCGATGCGTGCGGCGAGGTAGAGCGCGGTATCGAGGTGATTGAATTTGCCTGTGGTATTCCAGCCTTGCTAAAGGGGGAATATTCTGCACAAGCCTCTACCGGCATTGATAATTTTACCTTTCGCCAGCCGCTGGGCATTGTCGCAGGCATTACCCCTTTTAACTTTCCTGTTATGGTGCCGATGTGGATGTTCCCACTGGCGATTGCGACAGGCAATTGCTTTATCCTGAAACCCAGCCCAACCGACCCGACTGTATCGCTGATGATGGCAGATTTGCTGGCCGAAGCTGGCCTGCCGGAAGGGGTGTTTAGCGTTGTTCAGGGGGACAAGGAGGCGGTCGATGCGATTTTGGAAAATCAGGCGATTTCGGCTGTTTCTTTTGTCGGCTCTACCCCTATCGCCCATTACATCTATACCAAAGGTGCAGAAAACGGCAAACGGGTTCAGGCACTGGGCGGGGCAAAAAACCATATGATGGTGATGCCGGATGCTGATTTGGATAAAACAGTCGATGCGCTTATTGGCTCTGCCTATGGCTCGGCTGGCGAGCGGTGTATGGCTATCTCTGTCGCGCTGCTGGTTGGCGATGTGGGCGACAGGATTATGCCGCAACTGGCTGAACGTGCAAAAGCCCTGAAGGTTAAAAATGGCATGGAGCTTGACGCTGAAATGGGGCCGATTGTCAGTGCGGCCGCGCATGAGCGCATTACCACGATGATCGAAAAAGGCGTAAAAGAAGGCGCTGAACTGGTTGTTGATGGGCGCGGTGTATCTGTGCCTGGTCATAATCAGGGCTATTTTATGGGCGGCAGCCTGTTTGATCATGTCACCCCGGAAATGTCGATTTATAGGGAAGAAATTTTTGGCCCTGTCCTGTCTTGTGTGCGGGTGGCCAATTCAGCCGAAGGTATTGAGATGATCAATAATCACCGTTATGGTAACGGGGTTTCTGTCTTTACCTCTGACGGGAATACGGCACGCGAATTTTCAAGCCAGATTCAGGTCGGTATGGTTGGGGTGAATGTGCCGATACCTGTGCCGATGGCCTGGCATGGTTTTGGCGGGTGGAAGCAAAGCCTGTTTGGTGATCTGCACGCCTTTGGGAATGAAGGGATTCAGTTCTACACCAAGCAGAAATCTGTTATGCAGCGCTGGCCGGATTCAATTGCCAAAGGGGCGGAATTTGTTATCCCGCATACCAAATAGCCTTTGCGTGTTTCGGGGTAATTTCCATTGACGCTGGATATTGATCTGACCTGTCTTATGCCTGCCATGCGGCAAGCCGGGGCAGAAATTTTGCGGATAAAGGCAGGCGGCGTAGAGGCAGATTATAAAGCAGATGCCTCGCCTGTCACGCAAGCTGATCATGCCAGCGAGGCGATATTAAAGGCCGCGCTGGCACAGTTTTTCCCCGATATTCCGGTTATTTCAGAAGAAAATACAGCCAGCCATTTGCTGTCCCCCACAGCCAGCTATTTTCTGGTGGATCCGCTGGATGGGACGCGCGAATTTATCCGCCATGACAGCAATGGTCATTTCACTGTCAATATCGGATTTGTGCAACAGGGGGTGGCGTGCGCCGGGATAATTTATGTCCCTGCTATGGGCTGGATGTGCTGGACAGATAGCCATGGTCAGGCGCATCAGGAAAAAGATGGCCAGCACAGCCGGTTGCAGATCCGGCAAGTCCCGAAAAAAGGCCCGGCCGCGCTGGCCAGCCGCTCGCATCGCGATCCGAAAACAAATGCGTTTCTGGAAGCAGAAGCGATCAGCGATATTGTCTCGGCCGGATCCTCTTTGAAATTTTTACTGCTGGCCGCAGGCAAGGCCGATATTTATCCGCGTTTTGGCCCGACAATGGAATGGGACACCGCCGCAGGGGAAGCGATTTTGCGCGCGGCAGGCGGAGATATATATACCCCCGATGGCCAGCCCCACTCCTATGGAAAGCCTGGTTGGAAAAATGCGGCATTTATCGCATCTGCAGGATACCGCCCGACTTTTCCCCTTGCCCGGTACTAGCCAAGACGGTTTTTTATCTTCATGATTTATCTTGTCAGGAAGGATGGTTTTATGATGCAAATATACAGCATTATAAAATGCATCAGATAATCGGCGTGACCAAAAGGGAGGCAAGACGATGAAAACCAGAGCCGCGATTGCGTTTGAAGCTGGGCAGCCGCTGGAGATAGTTGAACTGGATCTCGAAGGCCCGAAACAGGGCGAGGTGCTGGTTGAAATTATGGCTACAGGCATTTGTCATACAGATGAATTTACCCTGTCCGGGGCAGACCCTGAAGGATTATTTCCGGCAATTTTAGGCCATGAAGGGGCAGGCATTGTGCGCGAAATTGGCGCTGGCGTTACCTCGCTGGCGGTGGGCGATCATGTCATACCGCTCTATACGCCGGAATGCCGCGAATGCGAATATTGCCTGCACCCCAAAACCAATCTCTGTCAGGCGATACGTACCACACAAGGCCAGGGGCTGATGCCAGATGGCACATCACGTTTTTCCTATAAGGGCAAGCCGGTGCATCATTATATGGGCACCTCAACTTTTTCCAATTTTACCGTACTGCCTGAAATTGCGCTGGCACAGGTGAATAAGGCCGCGCCTTTTGACAAGATTTGCTATATTGGCTGCGGGGTGACAACCGGCATTGGGGCGGTCATCAATACCGCCAGGGCAGAGCCCGGATGCCGGGCGGTGGTGTTCGGGCTGGGCGGGATTGGCCTGAATGTCATACAAGGCTTGCGGATGATAGGGGCAAGCCAGATTGTTGGCGTGGATTTAAACGACGATAAACAAAGCTGGGGAACCCGCTTTGGGATGACCGATTTTGTTAATCCAGCCAAAATATCAGGCGATTTGACGGCGCATTTGATTGAGCTGACCGGCGGCGGGGCAGATTACAGCTTTGAGTGTATCGGCAATACAGATGTGATGCGTGTGGCGCTGGAATGTGCCCATAAAGGCTGGGGCGAATCCATTATTATCGGTGTGGCAGGCGCAGGTAAAGAGATCAGCACCCGCCCCTTTCAACTGGTGACCGGTCGTTCCTGGCGCGGTACGGCCTTTGGCGGGGCAAGAGGGCGCACCGATGTGCCTAAAATTGTTGACTGGTATATGGATGGCAAAATTGAGATTGACCCGATGATCACCCATACCCTGTCTCTGGAAGAGATTAACAAGGGCTTTGATCTGATGCATGAGGGCAGCTCTATCCGGTCGGTTGTGGTGTTCTGATCTAAAAAGGAAGTGGGCAAGGGAAAATGGATCAAAAGATAGATGGGTCAAGGGATGTTTCTGCCTGCCTTGCCGCGATAGACAAAACCGAGCCGCAAATAAAAGCCTGGGTAGAGCTGGACAGAAATGCCCGCCCCCAAAATATCCGCCCCCAAAATGCTTATGGGCCATTGGCCGGTATCGCGGTTGGGATAAAAGATATCATTGATGTTGCCGGCATGGCTTGCCGCTATGGCTCTGCCATTTATGCCTACCGCATGGCGGATACAGATGCAGAGCTGGTTGCTGCCTTGCGCGCTGCCGGGGCGGTTTTGCTGGGCAAGACAGTAACAACCGAATTTGCCTATATGCAAAAAAGCATCACCCGTAATCCCCGTAATATTGCCTTTTCGCCTGGCGGCTCTTCCAGCGGGTCTGCAGCCGCCGTGGCGGCCGGGCATATTGATATGGCGGTTGGTACGCAAACAGGGGGGTCGGTTATTCGCCCGGCATCCTATTGCCAGGTACATGCCTTTAAACCCACCCGTGGCACTATCAGCCGCAAGGGGGTATTGCAGACCTCTCAAACGCTGGATCAGGTGGGTGTCTTTGCCCGCGACATAAGCAGGCTTGGTCAATTGGCAGCGGTGGTAACAGGGCAAGCTGAACTGGCAGCCGCATCGAAAAACATCAGCGTCCCGCCTGCGAAATTACTCTATCTGGAGGGAATATATGGCGAGCGGGTAGAAAATTATGTGCATAATGGCCTGGATAAAATAGCTCGCGCCCTGTCGGAATATATAGATATTCGCCCCGCTCCGAAGGCAGAAATTGCCAAATTTTTAGACACCCATAAAACCATCTATGATTTTGAGATTTGCCAGAATATTGGCCCGCTTATGGCCGAGCATCAACATCTGATGAGTACAGAAATTCTGGAAGCGATAAATAGAGGTAAAACAATTTCACCAGCAGACTATCACGCCGCCCTTTTGGTGCGCGATGAAGCGATAGATTTTTTTGATCAGATGCTGGCCGGATATGATGGATTGCTTAGCGCATCTGCCACTGGTGAAGCCCCGATTTTTGCAGAAGGGACTGGCGATTCCATTTGCAATTGTTTATGGAGTCTAACAGGCTATCCATCTGTCAGCCTGCCGATTTCCGGGACGTTTGAAATTACCGGCCCAAATGGGCTGGGCGTTGGGGTACAGCTTACCGCTACCACAGGACGGGATGGGGCGCTTTTGGGGCTTGCTGGCTGGCTGGAATCCAGACTAGCATAAAAAGGCTATAGACAGATATTGTCGGGGCGATATCCGGCAGACCGACAGGAAGAAGCATATATGTCAAAGACACCGCTCTATATTGATAATCTGCAATATGCAAACTGGTCGCCTGCCCTGTTTGAAGAGATGGCACAAGCGCATCTGGCGGCGGTACATGTCACCATTTGCTATCATGAAAATTTCCGCCAGACAGTAGAAAATATGATTAGCTGGAATCGCTATATCGAAGCCCATCCGGACAGGTTGATGTTTGGCCGGACAGGGGCGGATGTACGTACCGCCCATGCCAGCGGCAAGACAGCTATTTTTTACGGGTTTCAAAATTGTGCCCCGATGGAAGATGATATTGGCCTCATTGAAATCCTGCATCAGCTGGGCGGCCGCTTTATGCAGCTGACCTATAATAATCAGTCTCTGTTGGCTACGGGATGTTATGAGGCAGAAGATCCTGGCCTTACCCGCTTTGGCCGGCAAGCGATTAAGGAAATGAACCGGGTCGGGCTTGTCATTGATATGAGCCATTCTGCCGAACGTTCCAGCCTGGAAGCGATAGAGGCATCTGCGCGCCCGATCGCCATAACCCATGCCAATCCCGACTGGTGGCACCCCGCCCGCCGCAATAAATCAGACAAGCTGATAAGGGCGCTGACCGAAGCAGGCGGGATGATCGGCTTTTCTTTATATCCCCATCATTTAAAAGATGGCAGTCACTGCACCGTGCAGAGCTTTTGCCAGATGATAGCACAAGCAGCAGAACGTTACGGGGTTTCATCGCTTGGGATAGGCTCGGATCTTTGTCAGGATCAGCCGGATTCAGTGGTGGAATGGATGCGCAATGGCCGCTGGTCGCGCGAAACAGATTTTGGTGAAGGCAGTGCTGCTAATCCAGGCTTCCCGGATCAGCCGACATGGTTTCAGGGCATAAGAGATTTTCCGAATTTGGCAAAGGGCTTGCGCGATATCGGCTTTTCCAAGACAGAGACAGATGCCATTATGGGCGGAAACTGGTTACGCTTTTATGATGAAAATTTTACCGGGCAGAGCTAGATGACACCGCTTTTGGAACAGCAGATAGACAAGTATGCTTGCGGCGCTTCCCTGCCGCCCTTGCGCCCGGTTGACGGGGTTATGCGGCTATCGCGTATGGGGGCGTTTTTTCCCCACCGCCTGAGCTTTATGCGGGTATTGATCCGCCGCCTTGCCAGACAAAAAGCGGTGATGCAGATGCCTGTCTGCGCCCTGGATGAAAACGGCTTTGGCCATGTTGTCCTCTGCCTGCCTCTATCTGGCAGAATATATTCGCTCATTGCCTATAGCCGCCCTCTGGAAGATGGGGCGCGCACCGACCGGGTTATCGCGACAAGCTGGGATGCCAGCTTTTGCCTGTTTGACGGTGTACCGAAGCCAGCAGATATTGAAAGGCTGGCAGATGAGGTTACCCGCCAGGAAGCCGGGCGATATGATGAGCGTGTGCTTACCCTGTCCAGAGCGAATAAATCTGTGCGCCTGTTCCAGCATGTCACAGAAGCGCTGGCAGCCGGCCGCCAGCCAGATAAAGAACAGCTGGTCGCCACTGGCTATCTAATGCGCACCACCGCTGTTTATGGCAATGGCAAATTCGGGATTGCGGACAGGGATCAACTGGTCAAATATGACGGTCTGGAAGGCGCGTTTCAGGCAGAGATGCTGACGGTTTTTCTGATCCGCGAATTCACGTTATTTCTGGCAGAATATTGTGCGAGCCAAAAAGGTGGAGGCACAGCTGTTCCCCTTTCACGGGAAAATCGCCGCTATCTGGGGGTGGGAAATTCAACCGGGCTGGGTATGGCCCCTTTTCTGGTAACCCATCCATGCCTGCTTAATAGCTGGATAATGGCACGCGAGGTTGCCCTT
>Ga0209654_1000803_pt1 | contig 28471 bp, 27 predicted proteins | sample SaaInl1SG_22_DNA_FD_184646 | JGI IMG/M metagenome (GOLD analysis project Ga0209654, IMG submission 184646) | Marine microbial communities from expanding oxygen minimum zones in the Saanich Inlet - ESP_161SG_22_DNA (SPAdes) (version 2) | ecosystem: Environmental > Aquatic > Marine > Intertidal... | reverse complement strand
TCAACTTTGACTCCTCTGATAGATAAAAGTTCTTCTACATCTCTATAGCTAAGACTAAACCTTAATTTGAAGTAAACAGCTTGTAATATGATTGCTTTAGGAAAACAGTGACCTTTGAACATCTTTTGGAAGTAAATATAAAAAAATAAAATTTTTCATTACATTAGATGCGACAAAACCTAAGAATACGCTCTAAATCTTCAATAATAAAGAATTGTTTTGCTTCATCATTATCATTGGTTTCTTTGGGAATATTTTTTTGTACTATATTTTAGATAGTCAAAAATCTAAGGATAGAATATAATTTAAATCTTCAATAAAGTTAGAAGAGTCAACAGTGGAGGTCACTTTTTATTCCTGAGAATAATTTTTTATTCTTGGGAATATTTTTTTGTACTAGATTTTAGATAGTCAAAAATCGAAGTATAAAACATGATTTAAATCTTCAATAAAGTTAGAAGAGTCAACAGTGGAGGTCACTAAATTGGAGAATTGATTCACAGAAATCGATTCTCCTTTTTTTATGCCTTCTATTTTCATTGATAATGAAGTAGTTACAAAAAAAGCTCATTTATTCTTCACTACCCTATTAGAATTATATTAAAAAAAGTCCTATAATTTTTTAGAATATTTTCAAAAAAAACTTACCATTTTTTGTAAGTTTAGTCTAAATATTTTCTTAGTGCAATTCTATGTTCTGGAATGCTTTTATTATAGTCTACAACTACTGTTTCTAATATTTCAGGAGGTTTTAAGCCAATGTCTTTTTTTGACTGGTATTTAGAAACATATAAATTATACGTATTATTTTCTTTTTCGAAAATTAAAAAATGAGTTGCATTTAAAGTGGTATAAGAAATTGTATTTCCAGAAAAAGTGTTAGAATTATCTTTAAAAAAATCTGAAAATTCATAATATTTTAAAATATTTTCCATCTTTTAAACCAATTCTGCAGATAAACCCAACTGTAATAGTTTAGAACATCTTGGTTCTAAATCTTTATATTCGCCAGATTTTACAGTACATTTCCCTTTGTAATGCACTAAAACTGTACATTGTTCTGCTTGCTCTAAAGTATGATCGCAAACATTCATTAAAGAATCTATTACAAAATCGAATGTATTTACCTCATCGTTATGCAAAACAATTTCGTGCTGATGCGTTTCTTGCTCTAGTACATCTACTTCTTCTTGTATTTTTTCTTTTGTACACCTCATTTTATAAAAATAAAAAATAATTTTTAGTTATTGTATTTTAATGCCACCCAATTGTTTCTTTCTATGTAAGTATCTAAATTTAAATTGTATTTTGATACTTCTGCATCTATAATTGGAATATCTTCTTGGTAGAACCCACTTAAAAGTAAGATTCCGTTTTCTTTTAAACAGTTTGTATACACCTTCATATCCATTAATAAGATATTTCTATTGATGTTTGCAATAATTACATCGTATTTTTTGTTGATTAACAGAGAGGAGTCTCCTTCATAAACGGATATATTTTTACAATTATTGCGTGATACATTTTCTATAGAGTTTTCATAAGACCAATTATCGATATCTATGGCATCTATTGGCTTTGCGCCTTTCATTTCAGCAAAAATGGCTAAAATACCAGTACCACAACCCATATCTAGCACTTTTTTGTTTTCTAAATCTAATTGCAATAAATGCTGCACCATCATGTGTGTGGTTTCATGGTGTCCTGTACCAAAACTCATTTTTGGTTCTATTACAATCTCGTATTTTAAATTGGGATTTTCATGAAAAGGAGCACGTATACTAACTAAATCATCAACTTTAATAGGAGTAAAGTTTTTTTCCCATTCTGCATTCCAATTGGTTTGTGCCACTTCATTTTTAGTGTATTTTATAGAAAATTCTTCTGAATTTAAAATATAAATATCCTCTAAAATATTCTCTTTATAAGCTTCTTTTTGAATGTAAGCCGTTACGCCGATTTCGTTTTCTACAAAACTTTCAAACCCAACATTACCCAGTTCTGCAATTAATATCTCTGAAGTTGGTTCTTTGGGCGAAACTGTAAAATTGTACTCTATATAAATATTGTCCATAAAAAATGCATCAAAATTATAAATCTTGATGCAAATTTATTGGTTTTCTTTTAATTTTCTACTACTCTAGCTAACTTAAATCGCTGCAATAATTGCTGTAAAGTCGTCTACTTTTAAAGCTGCACCACCAATTAAGCCACCATCTACATCTGGTTTAGAAAAAATTTCCTCTGCATTTGCTGGTTTTACACTACCACCATATAAAATAGATACTTTTTCTGCTACTTCTTTATTGTATTTTTTTTCTATAATACTTCTAATAAAAGCATGCATTTCTTGCGCTTGTTCTGGGCTTGCAGTTTCCCCTGTACCAATTGCCCAAACTGGTTCATAGGCTAAAATGATGCTTTTCCAGTCTTTTGCTTCTAAGTGAAACAATGCATTTTTTAATTGGCTTTCTACCACCTCAAAATGGTTATCAGATTTTCTATCTTCTAACAACTCACCAAAACAGAAAATAGTTTCCATCCCTTTTTCTAAAATCGTATTTACTTTTTCTGCGAGAGCTTGGTCTGTTTCATTAAAATAAGTTCTTCTTTCTGAGTGTCCTAAAATAACTGTATTTACACCAACTGCTTTTAGCATATCTGCAGAAATTTCTCCAGTAAAGGCACCAGAAGTTGCTTGATGCATATTCTGTGCAACTACTTCTATATTCGATTTTTCTACTTTTTCAACAGCAGAAGATAAGTTTACAAATGTAGGTGCAATAATTACTCTAGTATTATTTAAAGGCAACTTATCAACCGATTTTTTTAAGCTTTCAATAAACTTATTGGTTGTTTTTTTATCGTAATTTAATTTCCAGTTTCCAGCTACAATCTTGGTTCTCATAATTATATATTTTAAGCTTTTTAAAGCTAATTTTTAAACATTTTTTAATGTCGTAAAATTAAGAAATGGAAAACTATTTTAATAGACTAATTAGAAATAGTTACTAAAACGATTTATAAGCTTTTATTTAAAACCTCTTCAATAGCAGAATCTGATGCTCTTGTAGCTTTAAAAAGTGTAATTTTTCCATTTTCATTAACTACAACATATCTAGGTATCCATCCTAAATTTAAAAAATCTACAAAATCACCAGATTTCATCCCTTTTGGTAAATTATAGTGTTCTCCTTGTATTTTAAATCGGCGAATGCCATTTTTCCAAGCAGCTTTATTTGTATCTACAGACAGGAATAAAAAAACTACCTCTGGATATTTTTTTTGTAAGTTTTTTACACTTGGTAAACCTTTTATACAATCTCCACACCAAGAAGCCCAAACATCTATTAAGACTTTTTTGCCTTTGTAGGTTTTTAATATGCTATCTATTGTAATTTCTGAATCTTGCAAAGTAAATCCAGTGTCTTGTAGTGCTAAGTCAGAAAATTCTGTAGGTTTTTCTATCGAACAACTTAAAAATAATACAGCAAAAAATAAAATGGCAAATCTCATATAATAAAGTATTTAAAAATTTTGTCTTCTTTGGTTTTCATAACATACAAAATAAAGTATTTTTGCTATACTTTATAAATGATTATGACTACACAAGAATTAGTTGCGCAAATTAAAAAGAAAAAATCTTTTTTATGTATTGGTTTAGATGTTGATTTAACTAAAATTCCACCACATTTATTAGATGAAGAAGATCCTATTTTTGCTTTTAATAAAGCGATTATAGACGCTACACATCAACTTTGTGTAGCCTACAAACCCAATATTGCTTTTTACGAGGCTTATGGTTTAAAAGGTTGGATATCTTTAGAGAAAACAATTAATTATTTAAACAAAAGTTATCCTGAAATTTTTACTATTGCAGACGCAAAACGTGGTGATATTGGTAATACCTCTACCATGTATGCAAAAGCGTTTTTTGAAGATTTAAAATTTGATTCTGTTACCATAGCACCTTATATGGGTAAAGATTCTGTAGAACCCTTTTTAGCCTTTAAAAACAAACATACCATAATGTTAGCTTTAACTTCTAACAAAGGCGCTTTCGATTTTCAAACAAAAAAAAATGATGATAAAGAATTATATAAACATGTTTTAGAAACTTCTAAAACCTGGGAAAATTCTGAAAACTTAATGTATGTTGTAGGCGCTACAAAGGCTGAGTATTTTAAAGAAATTCGAAAAATTGTACCCAACTCTTTTCTTTTAGTGCCAGGTGTAGGTGCACAAGGGGGGAGTTTACAAGATGTTTGTAAATATGGCTTATCTTCAACTATTGGTTTATTAGTAAACTCTTCTCGAGGTATAATATATGCCTCGAATGAAAAAGATTTTGCAGCAAAAGCAGCCTTACAAGCTGAAGTTTTGCAAAAAGAAATGGCAACTTTTTTATAAATTACAAATTAAAAAATGTTCATATAAATACAGTAAATATTTACATGACCTATAAGATATAAAGAATCTATTTTTACTAAAAGTAAATTTTAAACAAAACTATCTGTTTTCTTATCATACCCATAAGGGCAATGTTTACAACCACTTTTACAGCAATAACCTCTTTTTAAATGATATTTTTCTGTAAAAACTTTATAACCCTGTTCGTTTAGGTAATAATCTCCTTCCTCTAAAAATATTCTTTTATGATACATACTGCAAAAATATTATTTTTATGCACAAAAAAAGCGTTCTAAAGAACGCTTTTTTAAATATTTATTTTTCTTCTCCTGGTGGAAATCTAGAAACAATTTCTTTTACAAATTGTTTTATTCTAATTTCCTTTTTTTCTCTGTTTTGAATTCTTAAAGCACCTGTACCTACTCCTTGCCAAACCAGTTCTTTCTTTTCTTTATCAATAAAATCTACAAATAAAGTACCTTCTGTGTATTGAGAAACATTTACATTATTGTTCATTCCTGCCCACATCCAAGGATTCCAACCCCAACCAAAACCATAGCCAAAATTACTTTGATTTACATTTACTCGTTCTCTAGACTTGCTAAAAATACTTACTAACATATCTGGATTTTCAGATTTAGAAAATCCTTTAGCTACCAATTCTGCTTCTATAGCTCTTAAAATTCTTTTTTTATCTAAATCAGAAATTTCTGCTTGATCTATTCCTTTTTTATAGAAAGCAAAAGTTTTATACTTATTAAAATCTACTTTGGCATCATAATCTGTAGCAACTTTTACACTACTACAAGAAGACAGTATTACAATACTAACCAATAATAAGGTTTTTATATATTTCATGGTACTTATTTTTTAGTGATTACTTTAATTAAATAACAATAATTGTGCCAATAAAGAAATAAAAATCATCAAATAAATATTAATAAAAAGTTAAAGATTTCTATTAATTTTTAAGATTTCCTTAAATTGCATGCCTAAAATCTAACTTTTATTACGAATGGAGCAAATATCACCTTATCAACCCCAGCACAAAGTACGTATTGTAACTGCAGCATCTCTTTTTGATGGACATGATGCAGCTATAAATATTATGAGACGAATCATACAAGCTACAGGGGTAGAAGTAATTCACTTGGGTCATGACAGGTCTGTGGAAGAAGTGGTTAATTGTGCCATTCAAGAAGATGCAAATGCAATTGCAATAACTTCTTATCAAGGGGGACATAATGAGTATTTTAAATACATGTTCGATTTACTAAAAGAAAATGGTGCTACACACATCAAAATATTTGGTGGTGGAGGTGGTGTTATTCTTCCTGAAGAAATTACAGCATTGATGGAGTATGGAATTACAAGAATTTATTCTCCAGATGATGGTCGTGAGTTAGGTTTACAAGGGATGATTAATGATTTGGTGAAAGCCTCCCTTAATCCCTCCAAAGGAGGGAAACACTCAAATGGGAAAGTTTGTAATGAAGATGGAGATTAGTTGTTGGAATTGGGTGATGAGAAAGTTTTAGAAAAACTTAAAAATAAAGACGTAAATACAATTGCAAGATTAATTTCATTAGCAGAAAATAATCAGGAAGCTTTCGCTAAAATTTTCAATAAAGATTGGAGCTCCTCCCCTTTGGGGAGGTTGGGAGGGGCACCCGTTCTTGGAATTACTGGAACTGGTGGTGCAGGAAAATCATCTTTAGTAGATGAGTTAGTTCGTAGATTTTTGATTGATTTTCCAGAAAAAAATGTAGGATTAATTTCTGTAGATCCTTCTAAAAGAAAAACAGGTGGTGCACTTTTAGGCGATAGAATTCGTATGAATGCCATTAATAATTCTCGTGTTTATATGCGTTCTTTAGCAACACGTCAATCTAACCTAGCCCTTTCTAAACACGTTAATGAAGCTGTAGAGGTTTTAAAAGCTGCTGAGTACGACTTCATAATATTAGAAACTTCTGGAATTGGACAATCTGATACAGAAATTATAGAACATTCTGATATTTCTTTATATGTGATGACGCCAGAATTTGGCGCAGCTACTCAGTTAGAAAAAATAGATATGCTCGATTTTGCAGATATTGTGGCCATTAATAAATTTGATAAAAGAGGCGCTTTAGATGCTTTGCGCGATGTAAAAAAACAATACATGCGCAATAATAATTTATGGGATATTCCTCAAGAAGATTTACCAATTTTTGGAACTATAGCATCGCAATTTAATGATCCTGGAATGAATACTTTGTATAAAAGTATTATGGATAAATTGGTAGAAAAAACGAACGCAGATTTAGCTTCTTCTATGGAAATTACTAAAGAAATGTCTGAAAAAATCTTTGTGATTCCACCTGCAAGAGTGCGTTATTTATCAGAAATTGCAGAGAACAATAGGGCTTATGATAAGAAAGTAGATGAACAAGTAATTGTTGCTCAAAAATTATACGGAGTTTATCAAACCATAATCTCAATTGTAAATTCTGATATTAACTTAACTAAAACAGGTTTAGATAATGATGCAATTCTTGATCAAACTAACGAAGACAAAGAATTTGTAAAGTTACTTTTAGCACAATTCGAAAAAGTAAAAATGAACTTAAATCCATACAATTGGGAAATCATTCTGAATTGGGATACCAAAGTTCAAAAATATAAAAACCCTATTTACTCTTTTAAAGTAAGAGATAGAGAGATAAAAATTGAAACGCACAGCGAATCACTTTCACACACTCAAATACCAAAAGTAGCTTTACCTAAATACCAAGCTTGGGGAGATTTATTACGCTGGAATTTACAAGAAAATGTACCTGGAGAATTTCCTTACACAGCAGGATTATATCCGTTTAAAAGAAAAGGAGAAGACCCAACAAGAATGTTTGCTGGAGAAGGTGGCCCAGAAAGAACAAACAGACGTTTCCATTATGTAAGTTTGGGTATGGATGCCAAGAGACTTTCTACAGCTTTTGACTCTGTTACCTTATATGGCAATGATCCTGGAGAAAGACCTGATATTTATGGGAAAATTGGAAATGCAGGTGTTTCTATTTGCTGTTTAGACGATGCTAAAAAACTATATTCTGGTTTCGATTTAAGTCATCACATGACCTCTGTTTCTATGACTATTAATGGGCCAGCACCTATGTTACTTGGCTTTTTTATGAATGCTGCTATAGATCAGAATTGTGAGAAATACATCAAAGAAAATAATTTAGAAGATAATGTTGAAGCTAAATTCAAAGAAATATATGATTCTAAAGGTTTAGAAAGACCAAAATATCATGGAAAGTTACCTGAAGGAAACAATGGTTTAGGTCTAATGTTATTGGGTTTAACTGGAGACTTAGTTTTACCATCAGAAGTTTATCAACAAATAAAAAAAGACACTTTAGCACAAGTTAGAGGTACTGTACAGGCAGATATTTTAAAGGAAGATCAAGCACAAAATACCTGTATTTTTTCTACGGAATTCGCTTTGCGTTTAATGGGCGATGTACAAGAATATTTTATTGAAAAGCAGGTTCGTAATTTCTATTCGGTTTCTATTTCTGGATATCATATTGCAGAAGCGGGTGCCAATCCAATTACACAATTGGCTTTAACTTTAAGTAACGGATTTACGTATGTAGAGTATTATTTAAGTCGTGGAATGGACATTAATAAATTTGGCCCTAACTTATCTTTTTTCTTTTCTAACGGCATTGATCCAGAATATGCTGTAATTGGTAGAGTTGCAAGAAAAATATGGGCAAAAGCCATGAAAAATAAATATGGTGCCAACCCAAGAGCGCAAATGTTAAAGTATCATATACAAACTTCTGGACGTTCTTTGCACGCTCAAGAAATAGACTTTAACGATATAAGAACCACGTTACAAGCTTTATACGCAATTTACGACAACTGTAACTCTCTACATACAAATGCTTATGATGAGGCCATTACTACACCTACAGAAGAATCAGTTAGAAGAGCCATGGCTATTCAGTTAATTATCAACAAAGAATTAGGCTTGACTAAAAATGAAAACCCAATTCAAGGGGCGTTTATTATAGAAGAATTAACAGATTTAGTAGAAGCTGCTGTTTTAGAAGAATTTGACAGAATTACAGAAAGAGGTGGTGTTTTAGGTGCTATGGAAACCATGTATCAGCGTTCTAAAATACAAGAAGAAAGTTTGTATTATGAAACTTTAAAACACAATGGAGATTTCCCTATTATTGGGGTAAATACATTTTTAAGTTCTAAAGGATCGCCAACTGTACAACCTGCAGAAGTAATACGTGCCACAGAACAAGAGAAACAATTTCAAATTAAAACCAAAGAATTGTTAAATAAGGCAAACCCACATAAAGTACAAGAACAACTTGGAATATTACAAAAAGCTGCCATACAGAATGAAAATTTATTTGACAAATTAATGGAAGCTACCAAAGTATGTTCTTTAGGGCAAATTACAAAAGCATTATTTAAAGTTGGTGGCCAATATAGAAGAAATATGTAAGCAGAGTAACAAAAGTTAAAAGCTTTATTTTGCAAATCGCTTATGCCTTAACGGCTAAATACCTTTAATGTCAAAAATTTCTATGGATGTTCTTTATAAATCGCTTCGTCTACTTTTGTGAAAACTTATAAACATTCATTAAAGTATAGACTTAAAATCCAACTGTACAATCTAAAAGTTTATAGGGTAAAAAAAGCTAATTATCTCCTTCTTTTTTTAGAGGTAGCTCTTCTCACTTTCTTTTTTCTTCTGTTAAAAGGAACAGCATCGTCAAAAGTATTTTTTACCTCTTTTGCTTTTTTGTTCTTTTTCCAAGAATTATTTTCTGGCAATAATACCTTTAACAAATCAGGTCTTCCAACTTTATTTAAGGTATTTCTAATCCACGCTTTATTTTCTTTTTTGTACCAAAAGAAAAATTTGTGCTGGTCTTCTTTCTCCTTTTTTGTTTTTGGTGTTTTAGTAGGTTTTAAGGTATAAGGATGATATCCTGAATAATAAATAACGGTTGCAACTGTCATTGGCGTAGGTGTAAAACCTTGCACTTGCTCTAGCTGAAAGCCCATGTTTTTGGTTTCTGCAGCTAAATTTGCCATATCTTCTACCTCACTTGCTGGGTGACTAGAAATAAAATATGGTATCAATTGTAAGTTGAGCTTTTTCTTGATATTAATTCTATCAAAACGCTCTTTAAATTTATGAAAATAAGTAAAAGACGGTTTACGCATCAATTTTAAAACAGGATCAGAAGTATGTTCTGGAGCCACTTTTAAACGCCCTGATACGTGTTTGGTCATGACCTCTTCTGTATACGCATCCAGCTCTTTAGCATCTGCATTTTTATTGAATTCTGGCACCAACATATCGTGTCTAATTCCACTTCCAATAAACGATTTTTTTACTTTTGGATGTTTATCAACTGCTTGATACAGTTCTGTTAACGGTTTATGAGACGTATCTAAATTACTACATACTACTGGCGAAATACAACTAGGCGCTACACATTTGTCGCAAATAGATTGCACCTTACCTTTCATTTGATACATGTTTGCAGAAGGACCACCAATATCAGACAAATAACCTTTAAAATCTGGCATACTTGCCACTTTATCTACCTCTTTTAAAATAGATTCCTGACTCCTACTTGCTATAAATTTTCCTTGATGTGCAGAAATAGTACAAAAACTACAGCCACCAAAACACCCTCTGTGAATGTTTATCGAGAATTTAATCATTTCAAACGCAGGAATTGGCCCACGCTTGTCGTATTTTGGATGGGGTAAACGAGTATAAGGCAAATCAAAAGAGCCATCAATCTCTGCTTCTGTCATCGTAGGAAAAGGTGGGTTAATCATTAATAATTGCTCTCCTACTTTCTGAAAAATTCTTCTTGCTTTTAATTTATTAGACTCTTGTTCTATGGTTTTAAAGTTAGAAGCAAACGTTTTTTTATCTGCCAAACAAGCTTCATGAGAATTAATTGTTACATCTTCCCAATCGTTTACAACTGGTATTTTCTCCTGTTTTTCATCAATTAAAACAGCCGTTTGTTTTATATTTTTTAAGCTAGAAAAAGGAACTCCTTTTTGCAATAATTCTACAATTTCGCGCAAAGGTTGTTCTCCCATTCCATACACCAACATATCTGCCTTAGAAGTTTCTAAAATAGTTGGCATTAATTTATCAGACCAATAATCATAGTGTGTTACACGTCTTAATGAAGCTTCAATTCCACCAATTAAAACAGGTACATCAGGAAATTTTTCTTTTAAAATTTTACTGTACACAGAGGTTGCATAATCGGGTCTAAAACCCTTATCACCATTTGGTGTATAAGCATCTTTATCTCTTCTCTTTTTACTAGCCGTGTAGTTAGAGACCATAGGGTCCATACAACCCCCAGTAGCTGCAAAAAACAAACGTGGTTTCCCTAATTTTTCAAAATCTTGTAAATTATCATTTACATTGGGTTGTGGCACAATTGCCACATGTAAACCATAACTCTCTAAAATTCTACCAATTACTGCAGGCCCAAAAGAAGGATGATCTACATATGCGTCTCCGCTAAATAAAATTACATCCAACTCTTCCCATCCACGAATTTTAACTTCTCTGTTTGTGGTTGGTAACCAATCTGTTAATTGATGTTTTTTAGTTTCTTGCATAGTTTGCAAAAATAGGGAGAAAATTTTTGAAGTTTTGACAGTTTGGGTGATTTTTTAAAAGCTATTTCCAGCTTTTTTTAAACAAAAATCATTTTAACAAAAGAATTTTTAACAACTGTTTTTAGTTTCGTAGATTTAACGCTACAAATCAATCTTCATTATGAAAAAAATAATCCTTTTTGCACTTATTAGTTTTTTAGCTTTTGCTGCTTGTAAAAACAAAGAAAGTGAACCTAAAAAAAACACTTATGTTGCAGATAATTACACCAAAAAAGAGGTAGATATAATCATGAGAGATGGTGTAAAACTGCACACGACTATCTATTCTCCTAAAGATACTTCTAAAAAACATCCTATTTTAATGCAAAGAACTCCCTACAGTTCTGCACCTTATGGAGAAGGAAAAATGAAAACCAAAATTGGACCTAACATACATTTAATGAAAGAGGGAAACATTGTGGTTTATCAAGATGTTAGAGGACGTTGGATGAGCGAAGGTGTTTATGACAATATGCGTGCCTACATTCCCAATAAAAAAGAAAACGAATCGGATGAAGTTTCAGACACCTATGACACTATTGATTGGCTCGTAAAAAACGTAGCAAATAATAATGGTAATGTTGGTACTTGGGGAATTTCTTACCCTGGCCATTATGCCACAGTTTCTACTATAGAAGCGCACCCTGCTTTAAAAGCTGCTTCTCCACAAGCTTGTATTGGCGATTTTTTCTTTGATGATTTTCATCATAATGGCGCTTTTTTATTAAGCTATTTTAGAGCTATTTCTTTATTTGGAACTTACAAAGACACACCAACAGACTCTGCTTGGTATTCTTTTCCTAAAATGAAATCTCAAGATCAATATCAATTTTTCTTAGACAAAGGTCCTTTAAAAAATTTGAACGAATATTTTCAGTACGATAAATTAGATGTTACCAATTCTGCTAAAAAAGACAAAATAGACGATTTTTTCTGGAAAGAAATTGTAGAACATCCAAATTACGATTCTGTTTGGCAAAGCAAAGGAATTATACAACATTTAGATAAAGTACCCTCTTCTGTAGCAACTATGATTGTTGGTGGCTGGTTTGATGCAGAAGATTTATATGGTCCTTTAGAAACTTATAAAGCGATAGAAAAACAGGGTAAGAATAATTATAACACAATGGTTTTTGGTCCTTGGGATCATGGAAAATGGTCTAGAAATACCGTAAAAAATTATGTAGGTAACTATTATTTTGGAGATTCTATTTCCTTAAAATTTCAATCAGAAATTGAAACAAAATTCTTTAATCATTTCTTAAAAGGAGACGCTGATAAAAACTCTGGTTTGCCTGAAGCGTATGTTTTTGATTCGGGTAAAAAAGAATGGAAATCTTACAATACTTGGCCACCAGAAAATACAGAAACTCAAAATTGGTATTTATCTGAAGATCAAAATTTAACTACCAATCAAAAATCAACAAAAGGAATTAATTTTATAAGTGATGTAAAACGACCTGTACCTTATTCAGAAGACATAAAAACGGTTTTTACACCACGTAAATATATGACAGACGACCAACGTTTTGCTGCAAGAAGACCTGATGTTTTAGTTTTTGAAACAGGGATTTTAACAGAAAACTTTACATTGGCTGGAGATATTTTAGCAAAATTAAAAGTAGCAACTACAGGTACTGCTGCAGATTGGATTGTAAAAGTAATCGATGTGCATCCAGCTGAACTAAGTGATGACAAAGAAAATGATAAATTACAAGATCATTTAAAAATGAGTAACTACCATTTAATGGTTAGAAGCGAAGTTTTACGTGGACGATTTAGAAATAGTTTCGTGAATCCTGAGCCTTTTATTCCAAATAAAAAAACAGACGTAAATATAAAACTACAGGATGTTTTTCATACATTTAAAAAAGGACATAAATTGCAAATTCAGGTGCAAAGTACTTGGTTTCCTTTAATCGATTTAAATCCGCAAACCTATGTAGACAACATTTACAAAGCAGACAAAAAAGATTTTAAAACCCAAACGCATACGCTATTTACAGATTCTTTTATTGAATTTTCTGTTTTAAAGTAATACTACATAATGAAAAATACAGTAATCTTATTTTACTTTTTAGGTTGATTTCTTTAGGACAAAGCATTAAAAACCATCAATATAAACAAAGAGTGCTTCTTGTTTTTACAAATGATTTACAAAATGATGTTTATAATAATCAACTATTGCGTTTATAAGAACACCCAAAAGAACTTTTAGAAAGAAAATTGATGGTGTATTGCTTTACCAAAAGTAATTATTACGATAACTTTGAAGCTGATTAGAAACCATCAACAAAATTTAAAAATGAAAAAGCTAGTTTTAAAGTATTGCTAATAGGTCTAGATGGAGGTACAAAACTAGAGCTAACTCACTATTTATCAACAGAAAGATTATTTACAATTATAGAGGGTGTGCCTATGAAAAAAAGAACACTTAAAATACAAAAACAATGACTTCTACAGAAATTGCACTGCTTTTAAATAATGATGCAGAAAAAATTACTAGAATTGGAGAAATTATTGGAAAAAAAATTCCTAAAAAAGATAATTTTAAAAATTTAAATGAATTCGAAAAAAACTTTATTTATATAGATATTTTAGAGAATAATGTTACAGAAGGTGGTTTTGTACAGTTCTTTTTTAATTCTTCTGGGCAATTTACACACGAAGTTTTTCAGGCATATTTAGCTATAAAAGCGACAAAAACAGTAGACCTATTAACAAAAGCCATTTTTCTGTTTCCAGAATTTCCTGTACCTAAAAACACGCACCTTCGTAGAAATATTTTAATGGAAAAAGAATCTAATATTGATTTATGGGACGATTTAGATAGAGAATTTGATAAATATGAAGACAATATTATTGCACTTACTTTAGAGTATGTAAGAGATAATATTGCCTTTTTTGATTGATATTTATTCTTCTAAAATTTTAGAAATATTAGGTTTAAAGTAATTTGGTCCTTTTAAAACTTTACCATCTTCTCTGTAAATCGGTTTGCCATCTTCACCCAATTTACTCATATTACTTCTTTGAATCTCGTTAAAAACCTCTTCTATTTTATGTTGCATACCATGTTCTATAATTGTGCCACAAAGTATATATAACATGTCTCCCAAAGCATCTGCAACTTCTACCAAATCGTTATTTTGTGCAGCCTCTAAATACTCTTCATTTTCTTCTTTCATTAAATTAAAACGAAGCAAGTTTCTTTCTTCGCCAATATTTGCAGTGGGTGTGTATTTTATGCCTGCTCCAAAAGCTTCATGAAATTCGTGTACTGCTTTTATTTTATTTTTCATCTGTAAAGTAATTATTAAAGGTTATTTATTTGTAATTTTGTTGCGTTATTTTATTTATGTAATTTTAAAAGACAATATAGTATAAGAGTGTAAAATTAAAATAACTTTTACAAAGATTTAATAAAGAACTTATTAAGAATAAACCATATGTTTTTAAGTGCATTTTTTACAACAGGAAGAATTGTTTTTATGATTTTTTTCATTATCGCTTTTATAGCGTTAATGGTTTATAGTTATAGAAAAGACATAAAAAACCACGAAAGATATTATAAAAATGCAGGTAAAAAAGTATTAATTTATGGTGGATTAATTGTGATAATATTTATGGCTATCCGTTTTTTTACAGGACATTAATCTAACTTTTCTACCTTTCTTAGTTTTACGCAATTTAACATTGTAAACCCTTCGTCATCAAAATTGTAAAAAGCCTTGTGTATTACAATGCTAGAATTATTCTCTTTAATACTATTTTATACATTTTGTTTTGTCTTGTAATCAAAATCTAGGTCTTTTACTTTTTTTGGTATATTATTTTTTCTAATTTTTCTGATATTCTTTAAACGTGACCATGCTATTTTATGTCTATTAATGTAGATAAAAAAACAACCCATATCTAATAAAAAACAAAAAAGGCTAATACCACTTGGTGGGTTATTACTAGGCAAAAGTTCAAATACTTGAAACCCTATTTTTGGCCATTTCCAAGATCCAAAAGCAGTACCACCAATTTCTAAAGTAGCCACTAACAGGTACATAGAAAAAAAATACAATCTATCCTTGGGTCTTTACCATAAAAATAAAAACACTCCAATTGTCATTACAAAACCAAAAACATCATTAAATAATAACAAATAGCTTGTTGCAAAAAGAGCGATAATTAATCCAAATAATTCTTCTATTAAAAATAGAAAAACTAGCTTTTAAATCTTTTAAAGGTACTTTTGTTATTTTCATAAAACAGAATATTTAAAACAGTCTGTTGTATGATCATTTACCATACCAATTGCTTGCAAATACGCATATACAACTGTAGATCCTACAAATTTAAACCCTCTTTTTTTTAAGTCGTTAGATATTTTGTCTGACAATGCTGAAGTAGTAGGTACATCCTCTTTTGTATGAAATTTATTTACAATTGGCTTGCCATCTACATAGCTCCAAATAAATTTAGAGAAAGAACCAAACTCTTTCTGAATTTCGATAAATAATTGTGCATTAATAATGGCACTTTTAATTTTTAGTTTATTTCTAATTATACCAGTATCTTGCAATAAAGAGTTGTATTTAACTGCTGGATAGTTTGCAATTTTTTTATAATCGAAATTATCAAATGCTTTTCTAAAATTTTCTCTTTTGTTTAAAATGGTAATCCAACTTAAACCTGCTTGAAATGTCTCTAAAATTATAAATTCAAACAAAGTTGCATCATCAAATACAGGTTGCCCCCATTCGTTATCATGATAATCTTTGTATAATTGACTATCTGTAACCCAAAAACATCTATTTTTCATTTCGTCTGGTTTTATTGCTTTATTGATGGCATGCATTAGTCTATTTTCTAAAACTGAATTGTTATGGTTTTCTTCTTTGTTATTACAATAAACAAAGTATTATCATTAATAGAAATAAGAGATTTTTGTACATAATTATTCATTTTAAAGACTTAAAAATAATGTTAAATATTAATAAGCTATCTATTTATAAAATAAATTTCGTAAATTAATTGAAGTTAACTCATAAAAAATAATGTTTCCTCCTTTTAGTTTTAAAACTACTATTTGCAAAATACTTTTGATGTAAAAACAAGTTATGGAACAGTTTAAAATCATGAAAAAAATTATACAAACAGTAATACTAATTACTATTAGTTTATTAATTTGGGCTTGTGGTTCAGCTCCAATAAATACTTCTAATACAGAAAATGAAGAACCCGTTGTGATTGCAAACGATCGTTTAGCATACGAAATTATAATTATAGACCCAGGTTTTAGTGCTTTTTTAAATGGCATTGCTCAGCCAGAAGGTTTTTACAGCCAAAGTTACTTAGAAGCCAGAAATAGAGTTTGGGTAATAACTTGGAACCAAAGAGCTCAAAATCCATCTAGATATAAGAATAGTATTTATGAAAATATTATAGATTACCAACCCAACATAGATTATGGGTACGAAGTAAATTACAAGCTTTTTAATTATTTTTTATTTGCTCAAAGAAAATATAGCATGAGTTTAGGTGGTGGATTTCGGACAAATAGAATTAATTAGATTTTTTGGTACGATAGAAAACTGTATTCATATTCGTTTTTTTCGTCTGCTTTAAAATCCTCTCTAGCAACTATTTTCCATTTTTGTAAATCAATTTCTGGAAAATAAACATCTGCATCAAACTCTTTATGTACTAAAGTAATATCTAATTGATCTGCCAAATCTTTTGCAATAGTTTCTTTATATATTTGAGCACCACCAATAATAAATATTTGCTCTTCGTCTTTTGCTAATTCTATAGCTTTTTCTAAACTATTGGCTATTAAACAACCTTCTTTAAAATAATTTTTATTTCTGGTGATGATAATTGTTGTTCTGTTTGGTAATGGTTTTCCAATAGATTCAAACGTATTTCTTCCCATTAATATGTAATGCCCAGAAGTAACTTTTTTAAAACGTTTTAAATCTGCTGGCAAATGCCAAATTAAATCGTTATTTTTTCCTAAAGCATTGTTTTTAGCGATTGCTGCAATAACTGTAATCATAAAACTAAATCTATTTTTAGCAAAAATAAGAGAAATGATTACAGATTTGACGTTTTTAATAAAAATTCATTAAAAAACCTAAAAAACAAAATAGATTTCGAAGTAAAAGGCCTGAAAACCAACAAAAAAGAAAAACCTTTTTTTAATATAATACAATTAAACTATTGTGAAATTTAGAAATAGTAATATTAAATAAGATGTAATTATTAAAGTGGTAATTCTTTACGAATACACTTAAATTATGTTTGTTATGTTTTTTATCTTAATTATTTTTACATTAAAATTCAAATAAAATATTATGGCTATTAAAAAACAATTTTTAAAAAGTAAACCAGTTTGTAAAGTAACTTTTACAGTACCTGCTAAAAAAGCAAATAATGTTGCAGTTGTTGGAACTTTTAATAAGTGGAATGCAGAAAGTACTCTATTAAAAAAGTTGAAAAATGGTTCTTTTAAAGGTACTGTAGATTTAGAACCTAACAACTCTTACGAATTTAAATATATCATTGATGGCAATTATGTTAATGAAGAAGCTGCAGATGCTTTCGCTTGGAATGATTATGCAAATTCTGATAACAGTGTAATTAACTTATAAAAAAAGAGCTTTCTAAAATTAGAAAGCTCTTTTTTTTTACTAGATAGCAACCTTACCTTTTATATGAGGATGAGGGTTATAATCCAACAATTCAAAATCATCAAAAGTAAAATCTTCTATATTTTTAATAGATGCATTTAGCTTCATTTTTGGTAAAGGTCTAATATCTCTAGATAATTGTAGTTCTAACTGTTCTATATGATTGCTATAAATATGTGCATCTCCAAAAGTATGGATAAATTCTCCTGCTTCATAGCCACATACTTGGGCCATCATCATTGTAAATAATGCATAACTTGCAATATTAAAAGGTACGCCTAAAAAGATATCTGCACTTCTTTGATATAGTTGGCAAGATAATTTACCATCTGCAACGTAAAATTGAAAAAATGCATGACAAGGAGGTAGGGCTGCTTTACCCTTGGCAACATTTTCTGAAAAACTTACAGACGTGTCTGGCAAAACAGATGGATTCCAAGCAGAAACCATCATTCTTCTAGAGTTTGGATTCTTTTTTAATGTCGTAATTACATCTTGTAATTGATCTATATCATCACTATTCCAATTACGCCATTGATGTCCGTAAACAGGTCCTAAATCTCCATTTTCATCTGCCCACTCGTTCCAAATTCTAACCCCATTTTCTTGCAAATATTTTATATTTGTATCTCCTTTAATAAACCAAAGTAGTTCATAAATAATAGATTTTAAATGCAACTTTTTAGTAGTTACCATTGGAAAACCTTCACTTAAATCGAAACGCATTTGATACCCAAAAACACTTTTAGTTCCTGTGCCTGTTCTATCTCCTTTTTCATTACCGTTTTCTAAAACGTGTTTTACTAAATCGTGATATTGTTTCATATAATATGTAAGCGTTAAATTGTTAATTGATTTACAAAAAACGATTGTAAAAATAAAAAAAGCTTTAGTATTATTTACCAAAGCTCTTTATTTAATATGTTAAAGTTATCAACTTTTTGAAGATAACGTTTTAATAATTTTTAAATTAAAAATGTATTTATCCAATAATCATTCCTGCAATGGTTGCAGACATTAAAGAAGCAATAGTACCACCAATTAAGGCTTTTATACCAAATTCTGATAATGTTTTTCTTTGTCCAGGTGCTAAAGAACCTATACCTCCTATTTGGATACCAATAGAAGCAAAATTTGCAAAGCCACACAACATATAAGTAGCCATAATTACAGATTTGTTATATGCTAAATGTGTAACGTTTGCTACATTTTTTAACTCAGCTAACTGTATATACCCCACAAACTCACTTGCTGCCAATTTAATACCTAATAACTGTCCCATTAAAGTCATATCTGCAGTTGGCACACCAATTAACCACATTAAAGGCGCAAAAATATATCCTAAAACAAATTCTAAAGACAGGCTTTCATACGCTGTGTTTGCCGCAATAATATCATTTACACTTGTAAGATCACCTAATAGTTCCAATCCACCATTTATCATAGCAATAATTGCTACAAAAACTAGTAACATAGCACCCACATTTACAGCTAAACGCAAACCTTCTGTTGTTCCGTTTGCAATAGCATCTAAAATATTAGAACCAATTTTTTCTTGCGAAACACTAACATCTGTATTTACTTTTTCTGTTTGAGGGTATAAAATTTTTGAAATTACAATAGCACCTGGAGCTGCCATAACAGAGGCTGCTAATAAATGTTTTGCAAAAACCAATTCTAATTGTTTATCTCCACCTCCTAAAAATCCGATGTAGGCTGCTAATACTGCACCTGCAACTGTAGCCATACCTCCAACCATTACTAAAAGCATTTCAGATTTATTCATTTTTTCTAAATATGCTTTTATCAACAAGGGTGCTTCTGTTTGTCCTAGAAAAATATTACCTGCTACAGACAAGCTTTCCATACCCGAGATTCCTAAAAATTTAGATAAAGCAATGGCTAATATTTTAACAACCCATTGTATAATACCTAAATAAAACAATAAAGATGTTAAAGCAGAAAAGAAAATAATAGTTGGTAAAACTTGAAATGCAAAAATATACCCAAAAGTATCCATATCTGCTATTAAACCATCAAACAAAAATTTACTACCTGCTTTTGTGTATTCTAATATTTGTATGAATAATTTACCTACTAATTCAAAAGTTTTTTGAACAAAAGATACTTTTAAAACACCTATTGCTATAATTAATTGCAATGCTAAACCTACGCCAACTTTTTTCCAATCTATGGCTTTTCTGTTTGCACTAAATAAAAATGCAATTACTAACAAAGAAAACATTCCTAAAACTCCTCGCCAAAAACTTGTAAACGTAAAATCTTGACTAGGTATAATATCTTGTTTTTTATCTGCTATAACTGTATCTTTTTTTATTTCTTCTGCGATCGTATCTTCTTTAGTTTCTGTTAATGGTTTTGCAATTCCAGTATATTCTGCTGATGATAATTTGTAAGTTACATCGCCCTCTGAAAGTTGTAAACTAGCATTGTTAAAAGAAATAATATTAAAATATCTAACCGTATCTTTTGGTGTTTTATAGTTAAATATTAATAAATTATTTTGACGAATGTATTGCCCTGAAGCCGAGATGTTTTTTGAGGTAATTGAATATGAAAAACGACCCTCTTTGAAAGAAAATACATCTCCTTTTGAAGCTTCTAAAAACTTAGATGCTGTTGCTGTTTGTGCTGATGATAATTGCCAATCTTGTTCTAAATCTTGCCCAAAAAAAGTGGCAGACATAGCACAAAATAAAATTAAAAATAAGTTTTTCATGAGCTGAGTAATTTTAAGAGCGCTTGCTAATTTCGTCTCTAATTTTGGCTGCAAGTTCGTAATTTTCATCAGAAACTGCTTGATCTAATTGTTTGTTTAATTCTGTTAATGAAAGTTTTGAAAAAGATGAACCTTTATCTGTGTCTAATAAATCGTCTGTATCTAAAGAGACCTCATATGTTTCTGCTGGATCATTTAAGCCTAGTTCTTCTTCTACTTTTAGAAAAACACCTGCTTTGTCTAAAATATTTTCATAGGTATAAATAGGTGCTTGAAAACGAACTGCTATTGCAATAGCATCAGAAGTTCTTGTATCTATGGTTTCTTCTTTACCATCTTTTTCGCAAATTAGGCTAGAAAAAAACACACCATCAACTAATTTGTGTATAATTACCTCTTTAACTTGTATTGAAAAACGATCTGAAAAGGTTTTAAATAAATCGTGTGTTAGTGGTCTTGGTGGTCTAATTTCTTTTTCTAATGCAATAGCGATAGATTGTGCTTCAAAGGCGCCTATAATTATTGGCAGGGTTCTATTGCCTTCCATTTCGCTTAAAACCAAGGCATACGCACCACTTTGGGTTTGACTGTAAGAAATTCCTTTTATGGTTAATTTTATTAAACTCATATATTTTATTGCCTTTAAAATACAGCTTTTTATGTATTTTTTTTAGCTTATTTTAAGGGCACAATTTACAAAAAATATATAGTACTAGTAGTTATTTTTACTGAATTTGGTTTTTTAAACAAACTTACGCCTGCGTGAAGGATTGAGCCTTTGTTTGAGCTCTTACGCTTTTGGGCGTAAAGCGAGTGATGAAAGCCTGACGAAATTATTTTTGGTAAATAACCTATGGTATTAAAAAAAACCTACCAAAAAAATTTGATAGGTTTTGATTTAAAATTAAAAAAGTAAAATAATTTGGGCACGCCCTAAAAATTATGCTGCTTTAAATGCTTTTAATTTTTCTATTAATTGTGGTATTACTTCAAAAGCATCTCCTACAACTCCATAATCTGCTGCCTTAAAAAAGGGTGCTTCTGGGTCTGTATTAATTACTACTTTTACTTTAGAGGCGTTAATACCTGCTAAATGTTGTATGGCTCCAGAAATACCAATGGCAATGTATAAGTTAGAGGCAACTGGTTTACCTGTTTGCCCTACGTGTTCTGAATGTGGACGCCAACCTAAGTCTGATACTGGTTTAGAACAGGCTGTTGCTGCATTTAAAACCTCTGCTAATTCTTCTATCATTGGCCAGTTTTCTGGACCTTTTAGACCTCTACCTGCAGAAACTACAGTGTCTGCATCTGCAATGGTTACTTTGCCTGTTACTCTTTCTATACTTTCTGATTTTATACCTGATGTTGCTATTTCTGCATCGAAATTTTCTGTTGTGCCTTCTGCTGGATTCTCATGAATACCAAAAGAATTTTTTGCCAAACCTATTATTTTCTTATCTGTTGTAATTACTGTATTAGAAAATGCTTTGTTAGAAAATGCTTTTCTTTTTACGGTAAACGGACTTGTACTTGTTGGTAAAGCTACAGTGTTAGAGGCATAACCTGCTTCTAAATTTACAGCAACTATGGGTGCTAAATATAGACTATCTATACTAGAATCTACAACAACTACAGTTGCATTTTCTTTGTTTGCCACTTGTGTTAAAACTGCTGCGTATTGTTTTGCATTAAACGGCGATAAACTATCATTAGCAACTGTTAAAATTTTTGTTGCACCATATTTATGTAATTCTGATGCGTCTGTGGCGTTTATAGTTAAAACAACTAAGTTGCTTTCTAATTGTTCTGCTACTTTTTTTCCGTAAGAAACTACTTCGAAAGCAGTTTTTTTAAATTTCCCTTCTGTGGAGTCTGCGAAAACTAAAACTGACATATTTTATTTTTTAAACCTGAATGTATCAGGATATTATTATTTTGATTTTTCTGAGTAAGGTTCCGAATTACTTTCGGAATGATTTGATTTTCTTTCAATACTTAAATTACCTTAGCTTCGTTGTGCAACAAGTTGATTAACTCGTCTAAATTATCTGCATCTACTAATTTAAAAGCGCCTTTTGGTACTGGTTTCTCAAAAGAGCTAATAGATGTACTTGCAGCTGCACCTGTTGGCTCCAAAACTTGTAGTGGTTTTTTACGAGCCATCATAATTCCTCTCATATTTGGTATGCGTAAATCTTTTTCTTCTACAATTCCTTTTTGACCTCCAACAACTAATGGCAAATTGGTTGTAACAGTTTGGTTACCGCCATCTATTTCTCTTTTTGCAGTTACGCTTGTACCTTCTACTTCCATTGCTACACAACCGTTTATAAAATTAAAATCTGTTAAAGATGCTAACATACCTGGTACCATTTGTCCATTATAATCTGCAGATTCTTTACCTGCTAAAACTAAATCGTAACCACCATTTTTTACAACTGCTGCTAACTCTTTGGCTACTAAAAAACCATCTGCTGGATTTGTATTTACTCTAATAGCATCGTCTGCACCAATTGCTAAAGCTTTTCTAAGTGTGGGTTCTGTTTCTGTACCACCTACATTTACAACTGTAACTGTAGCGCCTTGTTTTTCTTTAAACCACATGGCTCTTGTTAAACAAAACTCGTCATAAGGATTAATTACAAACTGTACTCCGTTTTTATCAAATTCAGCATCGTTATTTGTAAAATTAATTTTTGAAGTGGTATCAGGAACATGACTAATACAAACCAATATTTTCATAAATTTTATTTTTTTACTGTTTTATTACTTACGAATTTACAGCTTTTTTTTAAATTTACTATGCATGCATAGTAAATTTTTATTTTATTTAACAGTTTTAGTAGGAGGCAATGCTTCTTTTTTATAGGTTTTTATAAAATAAACCAGGCAAATTAGAAGGCGTATTTCCTAAATGGTCTAAAACTGAATATGGGTATTTTGATTTAAAATACTTTCAATCAAAATTTCCATTGCAGATCACCTGTCTACGTTTAATATATTTCCATCAATTTTTAAATTGATAAAAATAAGAATTAAACTAAAAAACAAACTCAACAAAAGAAAGTTTAAGTTGAACTTTTTAAATGTGTCAGAGTAGTTCTTTAAAAAATTAAGAAAATAAATAAACAAAATTACAAAACATATATATTATAAGTGCTATATAATTTGGTACAATTGTTAATTTTTAAGAATATTTTTAGACAAACAAGCTATTTATAATTAAATAAAAAGTAAAAAGCAGCTTTTTGGTATTTGTAGTAAATTAGAAATAGGTCAAAATAAAAACTTTGTTTATTTTGAGATAAAAGTACATTTTTTTTATTTTTAAATTCCTTACTTTTGCTACTCAAAACAAACAACAATTAAATTTAGATGAAAACAGTTCAATTCAGAGAAGCCATTTGCGAAGCAATGAGCGAAGAAATGCGCAGAGATGAAAGCATTTACTTAATGGGTGAAGAAGTTGCCGAATATAATGGAGCTTACAAAGCAAGTAAAGGCATGTTAGATGAGTTTGGTGCAAAAAGAGTGATTGATACCCCAATTGCTGAACTTGGTTTTGCAGGTATTGCTATAGGTTCTGCTATGAATGGTAATAGACCTATTGTAGAATACATGACGTTTAACTTCTCTTTAGTTGGAATTGATCAAATTATAAACAACGCAGCAAAAATTAGACAAATGTCTGGTGGCCAGTTTAATTGCCCAATTGTTTTTAGGGGTCCAACAGCTTCTGCAGGTCAGTTAGGTGCAACACACTCGCAAGCGTTTGAAAACTGGTTTGCAAATACACCTGGTTTAAAAGTAATAGTGCCTTCTAATCCTTATGATGCAAAAGGCCTACTAAAAGCTGCTATTAGAGATGATGACCCAGTTATTTTTATGGAATCTGAACAAATGTATGGCGATAAAATGGAAATTCCAGAAGGAGAATACATTATACCTATTGGTGTTGCAGAAACCAAAAGAGAAGGTACAGATGTAACAATAGTCTCTTTCGGAAAAATTATAAAAGAAGCTTACAAAGCTGCAGAAGAGTTAGAAAAAGAAGGTATTTCTGTAGAAATTATAGATTTAAGAACGGTAAGACCCATGGATCATGATGCAATTTTAGCATCTGTTAAAAAGACAAATAGATTGGTAGTTTTAGAAGAAGCATGGCCATTTGCTAGTGTTGCTTCAGAAATTACTTACAGAATCCAAGATGAAGCATTCGATTATTTAGATGCACCTATAAAAAGAATAACAACTGCAGATACACCTGCACCTTATTCTCCAGTATTATTAGAAAAATGGATACCAAATTCTAATGATGTAGTTAAAGCTGTAAAGGAAGTGATGTACATTAAATAAATACATTTCTTAAAAAATAAAAAAATCCCTTTTTCATTATTGAAAAAGGGATTTATATTTCGAAAAAAATATAATTTGTTCGAAAAGCATTGCGTAAATACAAATTAAAAGCAACAAACAAAACAATAGATTTACTACTTTTGTAAATTGATTATAAACCATAGAAAGAAAAGAAAATTATGAGTAAAGAACCAAAAAGCAAATTAACTTTTGACGTTTTAATTGAAATACCAAAAGGAAGCAGAAATAAATATGAATACGATTTTGCGTTACACAAAATTCGTTTTGATAGAATGCTGTTTTCATCTATGATGTATCCTGGAGATTATGGTTTTATTCCAGAAACATTAGCATTAGATTCAGATCCTTTAGATGTTTTAGTATTAGGTCACCAACCAACCTATCCTATGGTTGTTATGGAAGTTAGACCTATTGGTGTATTTTACATGACAGATGAAAAAGGACCCGATGAAAAAATTATTTGTGTACCTGTTTCTGACCCTATTTGGAGTAAAAAATCAGATATCTCTGATTTAAACCCACATAGACTTAAAGAAATAGAACACTTTTTTCAAGTATATAAAGACCTAGAAAAGAAAAAAGTTGACACTGGTGGATGGGGTAATGCAGAAGATGCTATAAAAATTTATCACGAATGTGTAAAACGTTATGATAACAGTGAGCACAAGAAAAAAAGAACTTTTACAATATAATTGTCAAATCATCAATAAAAAGTTAAAAAAAAGAACCACCTTTAATTAAGGGTGGTTTTTTTTATCACTTTCATTTTATTACATTTACTGCCGTTTTAAACTAATCAAAATAATAAATAGTATATGGAATCATTAATGATTTGGATGCCAATTGTAATGGCTATTTTAGGTTTAATCTACATGTGGGTTAAACAATCTTGGGTAATGAAACAAGATGCAGGAGATGGTAAAATGAAAGAAATTTCAGATTATATCTACGAAGGCGCACTGGCTTTCTTAAGTGCTGAATATAAGCTTCTAGCTATATTTGTATTTGTAGTAAGTTTGGCCTTAGTAACAGTTTCATTTATTGTACCAACAACACATATTTTAATCGTAGTTGCTTTTATTTTTGGAGCTATTTTTTCTGCGTTTGCAGGAAACATCGGAATGAAAATTGCAACAAAAACTAACGTTAGAACTACACAAGCAGCAAGAACTAGCTTACCAAATGCTTTAAAAATATCTTTTGGGGGTGGTACAGTTATGGGCTTAGGTGTTGCAGGTTTAGCCGTATTAGGGTTAACCGCTTTCTTTATATTCTTTTTCTATTTCTTTATGGATAGCACATGGACAAATACCATGGATATGACTGTAGTTTTAGAAACTTTAGCAGGATTTTCTCTAGGTGCAGAATCTATTGCTTTATTTGCAAGAGTTGGTGGAGGAATCTATACCAAAGCTGCAGATGTTGGAGCTGACCTAGTGGGTAAAGTAGAGGCTGGTATTCCAGAAGATGATCCAAGAAATCCGGCAACTATTGCAGATAATGTTGGTGACAATGTTGGTGATGTAGCAGGTATGGGTGCAGATTTATTTGGTTCTTATGTTGCAACAGTATTAGCAGCCATGGTTTTAGGGAACTATGTTATAAAAGACATGGGAGGTTCTATTACTGATAATTTTGGCGGTATAGGCCCAATTTTATTACCAATGGCAATTGCAGGTGCAGGTATTATTATTTCTATAATTGGAACATTATTGGTTAAGATTAGCTCTAATGACGCTAAAGAAGACCAAGTAATGGGTGCTTTAAACAAAGGTAACTGGACTTCTATTGTTTTAGTAGGTTTGTCTTGTTTTGGACTAGTTACTTGGATGTTACCAGATACTATGCAAATGGAATTTTTTGGTGAAGGTTTACAAGAAATTTCATCAATGAGAGTATTTTATGCAACTTTGGTTGGCTTAGTTGTAGGTGCTGTAATTTCATCTGTAACAGAATATTATACAGGTTTAGGAAAATCTCCAATTTTAAAAATAGTTCAGCAGTCATCTACAGGAGCTGGTACTAATATTATTGCTGGTTTAGCAACTGGAATGATTTCTACCTTTCCTTCTGTCTTATTATTTGCCGGTGCAATTTGGGCTTCTTATGCCTTTGCTGGTTTTTATGGAGTAGCATTGGCTGCCTCTGCAATGATGGCTACAACGGCTATGCAATTAGCAATTGATGCATTTGGTCCTATATCTGACAACGCTGGTGGTATTGCAGAAATGAGTGAACAAGAACCAATAGTAAGAGAAAGAACAGATATTTTAGACTCTGTAGGAAATACAACTGCTGCAACCGGTAAAGGATTTGCAATTGCTTCTGCAGCATTAACCTCATTAGCACTTTTTGCTGCTTATGTAACTTTTACTGGAATAGATGGAATTAATATTTTTAAAGCGCCAGTTTTAGCCATGTTATTTGTGGGTGGTATGGTACCTGTTGTATTTTCTGCATTAGCAATGAATGCTGTTGGTAAAGCTGCTATGGAAATGGTTCAAGAAGTTAGAAGACAATTTAAAGCTATTCCTGGAATTATGGAAGGAACAGGAAAACCTGAATATGATAAATGTGTGGCAATTTCTACACAGGCATCTTTAAAAGAAATGATGCTACCTGGGTTACTAACTATTGGGTTTCCACTTATCATTGCTTTTGCTCCCTTAGCTTTTGGAATGGATAAACTTGCCATTGCAGAAATGCTAGGAGGTTATATGGCTGGTGTTACTGTGTCTGGTGTGCTTTGGGCTATTTTTCAAAATAATGCAGGTGGTGCATGGGATAATGCAAAAAAATCTTTTGAAGCAGGTGTAGAAATTAATGGAGAAATGACATACAAAGGTTCTGATGCTCATAAAGCTGCAGTTACCGGAGATACAGTTGGAGATCCTTTTAAAGACACCTCTGGGCCATCTATGAATATTTTAATCAAATTAACTTGTTTAATAGGATTAGTTATTGCTCCTATATTAGGGGGGCACACTAACGATACTCATACATCAAACGAAATCAAAGAAGAAATAAAAGTAAAGTTAACTGTTAATGAAGCTGATGAGGCTGAAGCTACAGTAACAACTACGTATATAGAAAATGGTGTAGAAAAAACAAAAGATGAAGTAATCACTGGTACTTTAGAAGAAGTAGAAGCTAAAGTAAATGCTTTAAAAGGTAAGGGTATTCATGGAGAACATCACTTTAAATTGGATGCATCTAAAGGTGAGAAAAGTAAAATGGTAAAAGTTGAAATTCAACAAGAGAAGTAACATTCTATTTCTTTGTGACGTCCTGAAATAGCGTTACAGAATTAATAATCTAAAGGTAGTGATTTTATATCACTGCCTTTTTTGGTACTAAACACCTGAGTTCGATTAATATTTAGATAGATTTTTAGTAAATTAAGGCTCTGAATATCAATTTATTAATCTAAAAATCTATCTATGATAATCTACTCTAAAATTACTGAAATATTCTGTATTGTTGATGAATTTTGCAAAGAATTTGACCAATTAGTCGATAAACACCTTTTAGGGAATCCATCAAA
>Ga0209654_1000802_pt1 | contig 28491 bp, 23 predicted proteins | sample SaaInl1SG_22_DNA_FD_184646 | JGI IMG/M metagenome (GOLD analysis project Ga0209654, IMG submission 184646) | Marine microbial communities from expanding oxygen minimum zones in the Saanich Inlet - ESP_161SG_22_DNA (SPAdes) (version 2) | ecosystem: Environmental > Aquatic > Marine > Intertidal... | reverse complement strand
CACCTTGTACCTCGGTTTGAGCAACGGCCTCTTCAACTACATCAATGAGCACACCTTCTGTTGATGGTTCCGGCAGGTTTAAGTTTAAGGGATCAAGATCATAGGAGTTGATCATCGTAAGAAATATATCGCTTGTAGACACATCACAGCCGCCAATTCGAAAGTCATGTTCTACATTGGTTTCATCTCTAAACAAGACCCTAAAATCATGTTGTTCATCGTATACGACTTCATCTTTATGAGTGATCGTTACCTGAACTTCTTGCTCGACAGGAACAGTAAGGTAATACACACCATACTCGGTCGCTGTCGTATCGACTAGTTCACCAGTCTTTAAGTTCTTAACACTTATTTGAGCATTCGAAAGGGCCGTCATTCCACAATCGATCAACTTACCTTGAATCTGCGCTTTATTGAACATCAAAACTTTGTAAATGTCATTCTCTCCATATCCATCAGCTCTGTTGGAGGAAAAATACGCGAATTGACCGTATAAGGTGAAAAATGTATCATCCCCAGGTAAGTTGATCGGAACACCAAGGTTTTGTGGCGGCAAAAATTTACCTGTCGAACTGTCTAAACGAGTTTTAAAAATATCATAGCCTCCCATCGCATCATGTCCTCGTGATGAAAAATATAAGGTACCATCTTCAGCAACGAAGGGTGCATCTTCATTGTACTCCGTATTCAAGCCTTCAAGGGCTACAGGTCTCGACCAGACGCCATTTGACTGCTTGTGCGAAATGAAAAGATCAGATTTTCCTTCTTCACTGTTTCGGTCGGAAGAAAAGACAATTGAATTCTCATCATTGTACAGGAAAGCATGAGCTTCCCATCAGTCAGTATTAATGTGTAGGTCCTCTGCTCCCTCGTAGTTTCCTTCCGCATTCATCCTACCAATGAAAATATCATCATTCTTGAAGTACAAAATGGTACTATCGTTGTCTAAAAGTTGCAATGGCGCAATAAAATCCTCGCCTGTATTGTACCCTTTTATTTCTTCATCTTTACCCCATTTATCCAGTTCATTCATTCTGGATTTCATCAAATGCTCATAGTACTCACCATCATCGGCTCTTTCGCCTAAACCTTCTCTTCTCGCAGTAAAGTAGATCCCCCTTTGGTCAGTGGTGACTACCTGGCTGTATTCATTTCCTTCTGTATTGATAGTAGGACCCAAATTAAACACCACAACATCTTCAGGACTAGCCATGTATCGCTTAGCCGATCGAATCTGATTCATCACCTTGACATAATCCTTTTTAAAAAAGTCGTCAATTTCTGAAAGGCTAGCTCTTTTCAATACACTTTCGGCTTGCTCGGGATTACCACTGTATAAATAGGCTTGAGCGTAAGGCACAAAAAAGAATGGATCAGTTTCAGCATAGGGTTCAGCCTCTTTGAATAATTCGAAAGATTGCTCAAAGCGGTAGCGCTCCATATGACAAATGTCAGCCAACCAACGGGCCTCATAATTCTTTTTCTTTTTCGCAATGATGGGTTCTAACTGAGCTAAGGCAACTTCCCAATCTCCTTCCCCCATGCTTTGATAAACATCGTTTAGATTTTGAGCCTGTATGGCCGTGCTCAGGAACAAAGAGATACAGGTGAATAGAATGATCTTCCTCATGGTCCTAAATATTCTAACGTAATATGTACGTTGATGATTACAGTAGACACTTGTCTACCTAATGCTAATATATGAAATAACTTTCATGTATGTAGTTAGCGCATGATGAAATCTCTTTCATCATAACCTAATGCTAGGTAATCACCTTTTTTCAATGATTGAGAGGAAAAAAACCAAATATGCTCGCCTTTTTCATCTAACGCCGTATTCAAATAGTCTCTACCCATTAATACCGAAGCAACTAATTCAACTTGTATGTGGAAATTTGCCTCTTGATTCAGATGCAGATCCTCCGCGCGTAGATAAGCAGGATTTCCTTCATGCAATAGGGTATTGATACGACCAAAAAATGCTCCTATCTCTAATGTCGCGGGATGGCGGTAAATTTCTTCAGAACTTGCCAGCTGCAAGAGCCTACCTCCTTGTATGTAACCCACTCTGTGAGCCACCTTCAAGGCATCAGAGGTATCATGAGTGACTAAAACAATTCCGATGTGTTCCGCTGCTGCAATATGGAGAAGATCTAAAAGTAAGTCTTCTTTGGTCATAGGATCTAAGCTACTGAAGGGCTCATCTAATAGCAGCAGCTTTGGCTCCTCAGACAAGGCACGAGCAATTGCCAGTCGTTGTTGCTGTCCACCTGAGAGCTGATTAGGCCGTTTTTCTTTCAACTCTGAGAGTTTACATAATTCAATAAGCCATTGTATTCGTTCCGTTTGATAAGCAAGATCAAACTGAAGCAGTTGGTATTTGATGTTCTCCCAAACCGTCATGTTCGGTTTTAATCGGTAGTCTTGATGTACCAGTTTGATGGCTGAGTGACCAGCAATCAATTGCTCTTCTGGATTTTGAAGTTGCTCCTCTTCGAAAATGATCTCACCCGAATCTGGTTTGATCAAGCCGGCTAACATTCTGAGCAGTGTGGTCTTTCCAGAACCACTATATCCCACAAACGAAAGCACCTCTCCCTGCTTCATGTCGAAGCTGATATTGTTGACCGCACCTAGCGTTTCACCAGGATATTTTTTGGAAAGATTGTTTACTTCAAGCATAAAAAAAGCTACCCAAAAGTAAGGGTAGCTTGGTCAAATGTAAAATCGCTTAGCCTTTATAGGTAATGCGGTAAATGCAATGTGCCACATCATCAGATACGAGGATCGATCCATCAGGCATTTCCATAATGTCAACGGGTTTTCCCCAGCCCTTATTCTCTTCTTTGTTCAGCCAGCCGTCTGCAAAGATCTCACTATTGACTACCTCGCCATTTTCTATTTGAACAAACCTGAGCTGATAGCCAATATGCCCCACTTCTGGACGCCTGTTCCAACTACCATGTTGTGCCACCAATAACTGCCCTCTGTATTTCTTAGGGAACATATTCCCCTCGTAAAATCGCAAGCCTAAAGGTGCAGAATGCGGCTCGAATTTGTACATCGGTTCTTTGAACTCGTCTCGTTCGCGTTGATTACCAAAGTCTGGATCAGGAATATCCCCCTGATGCCAAAAAGGAAACCCAAAATGAATTCCCGCCTCTGGTGCATGATTCAATTCACAGGCTGGGATATCGTCGCCCATAAGGTCCCTGCCGTTGTCAGTGAACCACATCTCTTTTGTTTCAGGATGCCAAGTAAAGCCCACTGAATTTCTAACCCCTCTGGCATAGATCTCCATGTTGCTGCCATCCGGATCCATTCTTGTGATGGTCGCATAAACTGCATTTTCGTCCTCCTTATCACAGACATTACAAGGTGCTCCCACCGGCACATACAGCTTACCATCAGGTCCAAAGGCTATGAACTTCCAGCCATGATGTCGATCAGTTGGATAGTCATTAAAAATGATTTCTGATTTGGGCGCCGAGAGGTTATCCATGATGTTCTCAAAACGGTGGATTTGGTTTACCTCAGCTACGTATAGATCTCCATCGTGATAAGCCACCCCATTAGGCATGGTCAGCCCGGTGGCGATTGTATCTACTCGGTCTGCCCGCATATCTCCGTCGGTATCTGTCAAGGCATAGACATTTTTTCTTCTCCGATTCCCTACAAAAACGGTCTTTCCATCGGCTGTTCTCGCCATTGAACGAGCATCCATGATGTTCTCGGCATACACATCTATTTCAAAACCTTCGGGTAGATTGATCTTTGCCAAAAGCGAATCATAAGATGACGGCTCTCTAGTGGCAACCGTTTGATCATTACAGGCTGAAAGTGCTAAAATGGCCAGGAGTCCGATTAAGCTCAAGGTTCTTTTCATATCTTATTTTTTTATCGAATGTATTAAAATTAATAACAGCATTTAATCTCCATTTTATATGTGGTTGTTCTATGTTTTGAATGCATGAAAGCTATTTTTGCCACATGATCGCGATCAACAACCTTTCTTACCTCATCGGTGGCAGAGTACTTTTTGAAAATGCATCACTTCATATCAAGCCTAAAGACAAAATAGGCCTGATTGGTTTGAACGGAAAGGGGAAATCCACGCTATTGCGAATGATCAATGAAGAATTCGCCCCAAGTTCAGGTGAAATCACCAAAAGTAAGGATTGCAGTGTTGGGTTTCTAAATCAAGACCTGCTCTCCTATCAAACGGAAGAATCTATTCTAGCGGTGGCCATGCAAGCCTTCGAGCAGGCCAATGCCTTGCAGACGCAAATCGACAAGCTGCTGCATGAAATGGAAGTTGATTATAAAGATGAGTTAGTAACGAAACTCACCAAGGCGCAAGAGCAATTTGAAGCACTAGGCGGCTACAGCATGCAGTCTGAAGCAGAGGCGATCTTAGAAGGGATTGGGTTTAAAACAAGTGACCTACAGCGTCCGTTAAAAGAATTCTCTGGTGGATGGCGTATGCGTGTGATGCTGGCCAAGCTGCTCCTCGAGAAACCTTCTCTGTTAATGCTTGATGAGCCAACCAACCACTTGGACCTTCCATCGATTCAATGGATAGAAAACTACCTACGCACCTATGAGGGGGCCATCATTGTCGTCTCTCACGATAGACGATTCTTGGATGCAGTGACCACCTCAACGGTTGAAGTAGCGAGACAAACCTTGACACAGTATAGTGGTAACTACAGCTTTTATTTAGAAGAAAAAGAGCTTCGAGAAGAGATACAAAAAAACGCATTCGAGAACCAACAACAGCAGATCAAACAAACGGAGCGTTTCATCGAACGCTTCAGAGCCAAATCAACCAAAGCCCGTCAGGTGCAATCAAGAGTAAAAGCCTTGGAACGCATGGATCTGATCGAAGATGTAGTGGATGATGCGATGGTCATGAATTTTAAATTTGGCTTTAAGCAAAAATCAGGAAGATTCATTACCGAATTAAAGGATATCTCCAAGTCGTACGGACAACTCAACATACTAAAAGACACCACCGCCAATATTGAACGTGGCGATAAGATCGCACTGATCGGCGCTAACGGAAAAGGTAAATCTACCTTACTACGAATCATAGCAGGTGATGAGCCTGTTGAAGGAGAGCGAAAAGATGGTTTTAATGTAATCACGGCGTTCTACGCTCAGCATCAGCTCGAAGCCTTGACCGTAGAAAATGAAATTCTTGAAGAACTCAAGCAAGCCGGGAGTAATAAGTCCGAATCAGAATTAAGAAGCATATTAGGTTGCTTCCTCTTCCAAGGAGAGGACGTATTCAAAAAGATCAAGGTACTCTCAGGTGGTGAGAAATCAAGGGTCGCTTTAGCCAAAACGCTACTGTCAGAGGCCAACTTCTTGATGATGGATGAGCCTACCAACCACCTTGACTTTCTCTCTGTCAACATTCTTGTACAAGCCTTGCAGCAATATGAAGGTAGCTTTTTGATCGTTTCACACGACAGACATTTTATCAGTCAGATTGCCAATAAAATTTGGTATATCGAAGACCATCAGATCAAGGAATACCCAGGCAGTTACCAAGAATACGTATATTGGCAAGAACAGCGTGAAGCCGAAGAAAAACCCAAATTAGAAGAGAAGCCGAAACCGGAGAAAAAGGCCAATGCAAAGCCTAAAACTGATGATGCGGAGCTAAAGAAGTTAAAAAAAGAGCTCGCTCAGATCGAAAATAGCATCGCCAAACAAGAAGCGCTGATCAAAGACTTAGAAAATGAAATGGCCAAGCCTTCAGTTTATCAAAACCATGAATTACTCTTAGAAAAGACTGAGGCACATGACGGGGCAAAACTAGTGCTTGATGAACTCAACGATCAATGGGCGGCACTCGCTGAAACCATTGAGCTATAAATTGGCTAACTTTTTGCAACTTGAACAGGATGAAAAGTAGTCTTCTGATATTACTTCTTTGGCTGAGCTTCTGTGCTTACGGACAGCAGAAGTCCCTGATCTTTTCCAATCGTATCTATGACGACCAGATCAAAACGGTTCAGCTATACCCTAATGACCCTAGTGTGCAAGCTGTCCTTGAGCCTGCCGTAGTCAAATTGGACGACAGGAAAACACTCAAACTCGAATTTGATGACCTTAGAGACGATGCCGATTATTATTATGTGTATTTCGTGCATTGCAACTATGATTGGACACCTTCCGATCTGAGGCCCAACATGTACCTTAACGGCTATAACGAATTCGAGATCACCGATTTTGAATTCAGTTCTGAGTCAAGAATCAACTATGTTCACTACACCTATCTTTTTCCTCGTTTCAAAACCTCCGGCAATTACCTCGCAGTAGTTTATCGAAATCAAGACAAATCTGATATCATCATATCGCAACGGTTTCATGTTTACGACAACAAAGTAGGACTGGGAGCAAGAGTCGATCGGTCTGCCACTGTAAAGAACCGCAGGACGCATCAACGCATCGAAGCAACGGTCAACTTTTCAGAACTTGATGTCATAGACCCCAAAAGACAGTTCAAATTAGTGGTAAGACAGAACGAGCGACCCGACCGTTTAAAACTATTATCCCCTACTTATATAGATGATAATGCAAAATCGTTGCGCTATCAGAACCTTGGCGATGACAATGAATTTTATGGAGGGAATGAATTTCGTTTTTTCGACTTAAATACGGTGAATTTTGGCGGGAGAAATGTCGCCAATACGACCTTCGTTGATAATAAACCTTATACGAAGCTCACCTTAGATCAACCACGAGATGTCGCCTATTTGATCAATCTCGACCTCAATGGAAAGTACTACATTCGCGATTTAGAAGGACGCGATAATCGCTTGACTGCAGAATATGTGGACATTCAATTCTCGCTAGACACACAAGAAGACAGCGAAGAGATCTACCTGATTGGAAGTTTCAATCAATGGCAAAAAAACGCCGATGCTAAAATGATTTACAATCCGATCACCGATCGTTTTGAGAAACACCTACTACTTAAACAGGGCTGGTACGATTATGCTTATGAAGCCGAGAGCAACCCAACGCTCTTCGAGCGCTCGTTTTACGAAACAGAAAACCTGTACGAGGTATTCGTCTATTTCCAAGCCATGGGAGCAAGAGGAGACAAACTCGTGGGATATTACCGATTAAACTTTAACAGGCGACGCTAAGCAGTTTCTAGGTCTTTGGCAAAGACATATTTTTCCGTGCGCTCGATCGGATTAGCATGGGCAATATCCATCATACCGAAGCCCTTGTGTGCATACGCTCCTAATCCACAATTGAATAAAAAAGCCTGAACTTCTTTGGCAGCATAAAGGGTAAATGGCAGCGTATAGCCTCTCACCTCGTACTTGACATCTTGATCAAAAAGTGAGTATATACGTGCAAATTTCTTTTCTCTAGCTCTTAGTTTATTGAGGTATTCAATGTCAGGTACAAATTGAAACTTATTGAAAGACGCCAACTGCTCATTACTAAATTGACCCGAAGCTTCTAATCGCTGCATCGTAGATTCATACAAATAATCCGAGAACTCATCTGCTTCTGGCATAATGAATTGCTTACTTGTTGGATCATTGAAGCTAGCCTTCATGGGAACGATTGGAGAAATACAGATGTATTTCATCTCATGCTCAAAATCGGGCTGCTGTTCGATCTCCGTGTAAAGCGGCGCGACAATTAGGTTACCCAATTGTACTTCCTCATAAGTAAATATTCGCTCAAGTAGATGATCTAAGAAGTCTTTGTTGTCAGAAGACAGCACCAAAGTGACCAAATTAGAGAAAAAGTGCAATCCATTTCGTGACACCTTTGTTTGGCCTTTCAAGCCTGAGAAATTTAACCTATCGTAATGAACAAAGTCGGCATTACCGCCTTCGATCAATACCCCTTTTAGGAACTGTGCTAAAATATACTGATGATGAAAAGGGAGGTATGTACCCTTATTCTTTAGCTTAAAAATAACTCTTACTCTCAAGACAAAAATGGTTTAAATGGCTTATCAGTCAACGAGTTGAACAGATTTACTCGAAGATGAAGCCTAAACCTTACGTCTTTAACAATTGTTCAGCCGATTAGAAAAAATAGTCGAATGATCAAATGATCTTACACATTAAAACGGAAATGCATAACATCGCCATCTTCAACCACATAGTCTTTTCCTTGTATCATTAGCTTTCCAGCCTCTTTGATCGCTACCTCTGTCTTGTAGGCTTGGTAATCAGAAATTTTGATCACTTCTGCTTTGATGAAACCCTTTTCAAAGTCGGTATGGATAACCCCTCCTGCTTTCGGTGCCTTCCAGCCTCTCTTGACCGTCCAGGCGCGTACCTCTTGAGGACCTGCTGTAAAGTAAGTGATCAACTCGAGCAAAGCGTAGGATGCCCTGATCAGCTTGCTTAATCCGGATTCTTTCAATCCATATTCCTCCAAGAACATTTCCTTTTCGTCTTGCTCTTCTAGCTCCGCTATTTGAGATTCAATAGAGGCTGAAATCATGATGACCTCTGCCTCTTCCGCTTTAATCGCTTCTTTCAAGGCGTCTACGTGTTCATTGCCGGTATGTATCGCATCCTCTTCAACGTTTGCCACATAGATCACCGGCTTTATGGTTAGGAGTGATAGGTCTCTTACATGCTCAAGGTCATCGGCATCTGCTTCTACTGCACGTGCATTTTGGCCAGATTCTAACGCCACCTTAAACTTTTCAAGCACTTCAATGGCCTTTTTCGCCTTGGCATCACCCGATTTCGCAATCTTGACATTACGATCAATTTTCTTTTGGATAGATTCCAAGTCTTTGAGCTGCAACTCATTGTCGATCACATCTTTGTCAAAAGCCGGATCTACACTACCCGCCACATGAACCACATTATCGTCTTTGAAGCATCGGATCACATGAATAATAGCATCTACCTCGCGAATATTGGCGAGGAACTTATTGCCAAGACCTTCTCCTTTACTTGCTCCTTTGACCAAGCCTGCGATGTCGACAAATTCAATCACCGTTGGTAATACCTTTTGCGGGTTCACGAGTGCTGAGAGGACATCAAGTCGTTCGTCGGGCACAGTTACCACACCAACATTTGGCTCAATTGTACAAAATGGAAAATTTGCTGCTTCAGCCTTCGCACTAGATAGCGCGTTGAAAAGTGTTGATTTACCGACATTCGGCAATCCTACAATACCACATTGAAGTCCCATAGAATTAAACAGATAGCATTAAACGGCCGCAAAGATAAGAATAATTGCAAGCCAACCTATGTCTAACAGGTGGTCAAATGTTAAGAAATAATAGAGATCAATCCCAGCTGAGGTCTGTATCTAAGTCGGCTCCTTCTTCAGAAACCACCTCCTCTTCTTTTGAATCGAATTGGTCGAAGTCAACTTCGGGCATTAACTCCTCTTTCACGTGACCAACTGTCTCGTTCAGCGCATCCATGAATTTGCCAAAATCTTCTTTATACAAGAATATTTTATGCTTCTCGTAGGTGAAGCCGTCTTCTTTGTATTTTCTTTTACTCTCTGTAATCGTTAAGTAGTAATCGTTAGAACGGGTTGCTTTGATGTCAAAAAAGTACGTCCTCTTTCCAGCTCTTACCCTCTTAGAAAAAATTTCATTCCTATCCTTATCTTCCACTATCCAATAATTTCGAAGGTTTTTAATGTATGTAAGCCCTAATATAAATGAATATTCAGAAGTAAAGCAAAAAGCAAAAAAATAATAGATGAAACACACCATTCAAGAAACAGTAGCCCTTTTCATACGCTTTATAGCGTAGAAAAGCCTATAATTGGAAAAAGTCTTATGCGATTCACTTTAGACGACATCAATAAGTTTGGTAATGTAGAGGTGCTAGCCCGACAGATGGTTGAAGGATTTATTACCGGACTCCATAAATCGCCTTACCATGGCTTCTCGGTTGAATTCGCAGAGCATCGGCTATATAACAATGGCGAAAGCACACGACATATCGATTGGAAATTATATGCCAAAACAGATCGACTGTATACAAAGCGCTACGAAGAAGAAACCAATCTACGTTGTCAGATCGTTATCGATCAATCCTCTTCCATGTATTATCCGGAAAGAACATTCGGCAAAATGAAATTCAGTGTAATGGCCGCCGCTGCCGTTACCTACCTGCTGCATAAGCAGCGAGACGCCGTGGGTTTGCATACCTTTTCCGATCAATTAGAAATCGAAACAGCTGTAAAATCATCTGCAACGCACATTCATAAACTCTTTCTTCATTACAATGAGCTGCTGAATTCACCCAAAAAAGCACAACGCACCAATGTAGCCAACATCCTGCATCAATTGGCCAAAAAAGTGCATAGAAGATCACTTGTGGTGCTTTTTTCGGACATGTTCGATAACGACTCGAATGATGCAGAAATCATGGAGGCATTACAACATTTAAAGCACAATAAGCACGAAGTACTACTCTTTCATGTGACCGACCGAGAAACAGAATTAGATTTCAATTTTGAAGATCGACCTTATGAGTTCATTGATTCAGAAACTAATGAGCGAGTCAAACTCAACCCAGCCACTATCAAGAAGGAGTTTAAAAAACAGATGGATGGGTATTACCATGACCTCTACCTGAAATGTGCCCAACTTAAGATCGACCTGATCGAAGCAGACATCAACCAGGGCTTTGAGCAGATCATGAATGCCTATTTGATCAAACGACAGAAGATGAGATAATCAATCACAACTGCCTTATTCACTATTAAACATTAAGCACAATGAAACACATCAATTGTCAATATTCCTCCATCTTAATCTTCATTCTTCTTTTATGCAATTCCTGTGATTCGAACCAAAAAGAGTTAGTCTAGACAGTTGATGAACCCGCCCTAAACGTTGAGGTTTGGCATTATAACCGTAGCATATTGGAGACTCAGAAGGCAGGCACAAGTGATATCAACATTACTGCAAAGGGTAGCTTAGAATTTGTACTCACGAGCGCACACAATCCAGAAGATGCCGATCTAGATCTTTCAAACCTTGAGAATCGAAACAATGGTTATGAGTTGTCATTGGAAACCCCTTTAAATCCATTAGCAAAAGAGAAAATCAATGAAGTTTTAGCGAATTTCGCTGAGGCAACTGATCATCAAGTTTTTTATGGCACGGAACCCGCTGAAGTGCTGATTTTAAGCGTTTCAAATCTTGAATTGCTGAAAAAGCATGTTTACGAATCAAGTAATGGCGTAGAAAGCAATGTGTCACGCATTAATGAATCTATAAAATCAAATGGAAAATTGAGCAAACTCATCCAAGTACTTAACAAAAAAGTACTTCCAATTCCATTAGAAGCGGAAATAGCCGATGATTTAGATGAAATGATGTTCACCATTGAAATGAACTGGAGTGATGGTTTTGAGCAAGCCTATGAAGAACTTGAAAAGACCTATGGTTTGAGAATCAACAAAGAGTCTCGCATGAGAAAAGTATTGCGAATCGAATAAAAAAAAGCCCCCTTTCGGAGGCTTCATTTATCATTCAACATTAAGCATAAAATTCTGCTTAAACGTGTAGCCATTCTTTCTTGGCGTACAATTCCTCTTCGGTTTCCCTGTAGTCAGGGTCATCAACACAGCAGTCAACCGGACAAACCGCAGCACACTGTGGTTCTTCGTGGAAGCCCATGCACTCAGTGCATTTTCCAGAAACGATATAGTAAAACTCATCTGATACCGGTTCTTGGGGAGACTTGCCGTCTACTTTAGAACCATCTTCCATTTCTATTTCAGAGAGGTCAGTTCCTCCAGACCAAGTCCACTCTTCCCCACCTTCGTAAATCGCTGTATTCGGGCATTCCGGCTCGCAAGCCCCACAGTTGATGCATTCGTCAGTGATCATTATAGCCATAATACGATTCCTTTTAGATCAGTACTATAACACCTTTTCCCAAGAAGGGTTTCAGATGCCATTAAAAATTTCAGTCGCAAAAGTAATCATCAAAACTTCTTTGGAGTAAACAATAGCTGTATTTTTGCCGCAATCGATAGAAAATGACGCTTCAAGAAAGAAAAAATGCATTGATCGCACTTGGTGAACGCCTTCAGCAAATCAGCAATGAAGAGCTTGCACAACTCACCCTACGCACAATCAATGAAAACAATTGGTTCAATGAAGCAAACGTAAGCCGAGCACTCACCGCCTGGGCACAAGCGCTGAGTACAGAAGAGATCACCACTTGGACAAAGGAGTTTGAAAAAACAACACCTTCAGTCGCAAGAGTCGGATTGATCATGGCTGGTAACATTCCTTTAGTTGGCTTACACGATTTGATCACAGTTTTGGTATCCGGTCATCGGGCTGTGGTAAAACTCTCCTCTCAGGATACGGTATTGATGCAATTCATCATCCGCGAACTTCTGCACATTGCTCCCGCTTTTGAAAAACAGATCGAAGTGGTTGAGCAGTTGAAAGACATCGATGCTGTAATTGCTACTGGTTCAGACAATACCGCACGATATTTCAAACAATATTTTGGCAATAAACCACATATCATTAGACAAAACCGTACCTCCATTGCCATATTGAATGGTCAGGAAAGTACAGAGACCCTGCATGAACTCGGTAAGGACATCTTCACTTATTACGGCCTTGGCTGTCGTAACGTAGCCAAAGTCTTTCTTCCTAAGGATGCAGATATAACCAACCTAATCGATGGATTAATGGGCTATGAGGAGGTATTGACGCATCATAAATACCTCAATAACTACGACTACAACAAGTCAATTTATTTGGTCAATGGCGAGCCACACTTAGACAGCGGTTTCTTTTTGATGCGTGAAACCGAAGAATTGGTCTCCCCTATATCCGTGCTCTATTACGAACGCTATGATAACGAGGCTCAATTGGCCCTTAGATTAGCCACATTTGCAGACAAAACGCAATGCATGGTTTCCGATCAGGCCTGGTACCCCAATAGCATCAATTTTGGAGCAGCGCAGTCACCAGAATTATGGGACTATGCAGATGGTGTGAATACACTGGATTTCCTTGCCAAGCTTAGTTGATTTCATAATACGTACGGAATTCCTTTGCAAATTTTTTAAACCCTCCAGGATAAGCATCAAAGACTTGCATTTGTGACTCTCCTTCATCTAGTTTCTGAATCAGTTGTATGAAAAATGGTCTTTTCTCATCGTGCAAGAAGCTAATGAGTGCCCACGCAAGGCCATAAGAAGCTATGGTAGAGCGCTTTGCCCACTCCGCCTCACTAGCCTCGATGAAACCAGCGAGCTGTCTTTTGGAAAGGTTAAGGTTTAGCTGATCCGCAGGATAAATATTGCGTCTATTTAATTCACCATTCGGCAGCCAATAGAAAGCGCCAAGGTAGTCGGCCAACCCTTCTCTTAGCCAGGGGATCTGATCAATGCGTGATGCTTTTGTTAAGGCATGCACCAATTCATGGGCATAGGTAAACTCAAACTCTTCATTTTTAAAGACGTTGATTTGGTCTAGCTCTGTTGCATAAAAGCCTGTCGCTGTGGGGTTTTGCCGACAACAACCCTTTAATACTTGACTATAGTTTAGAAAATCGTCGTACACCGCTAGTCTGATGATGCGTTGTTGATCTTGTGAAACACCAATCTTTTCCAGAAACCTTTTTTGAAAGCCCAGATGCATTTTCACCTTAACGAGGTCCTCTTTTTCAAGACTAGTGGCACCTAGTAATTGGATCTTCTGTCCGCTCAGTGACAAACTACTCATCAATAAGTAAGCAATAAAAAGGCCTTTTAGCTGCTTGATTTTTGATATTGTCTTCAGATTGAACATTTTGACCTTAACTAATCGATTGACATGAAGAGGATCACTTTTGGCATACCAAGTCCATTCTCCATCGCCTTGTTATTGACCATTATAACTATTTTGTTGGCAATTGTTCTTACGCAGCGACCAGAGAATAGCGGCAGTGCACATGTATTGACCATTTTAGACTACTGGCAGATGGGCTTTTGGGAACTGCTGAGTTTCACAATGCAAATGGCACTTATCTTGGTCTTAGGACATGCCCTGGCCCTAAGTCCGCTCTTCGAACAATTGACCACAATGCTGACTAGGTATTGTAACACGACATCCAAAGCGGCAATGCTGGTCAGTCTGTTTGCTATTCTGATGAGCTTCCTCAATTGGGGTTTATCCCTTGTTTTTGGTGCAATATTCGCAAGAAAGGTCGCCGAGGCAGCACAACGTGAAGGCCGTCAGCTAAATTATCCCTTAATTGGTGCAGCTGGGTATGTTGGCATGATGTGCTGGCATGGTGGTTTTTCCGGATCAGCACCGCTGACAGTATCAGGAACAGACCACTTCCTTCACGCTCAGATCGGACAAATACCCATCAGTGAGACCATACTCTCTCCTTTGAACCTAGTCACCTCCCTGACCTTATTGGTGATCATTCCGAGTGCATTCTATTTTATTGGCCGACGGGTGAATGAGCAGCCCATTAGCTTGCCAATCGCAACGAAGCATGAAGCCAACCTTTTCAGACAATTGAGTGGTATTGAACGACTCGATTCATCCAAACTCTTTGGAGCAGGCTTTGGCTTGCTCATCTGCTTTTTAGCCATCCGCAAGATCCTCATTACCCCAGCAGATGCAGGTCTAGGATTTATCGACCTGAACTACATCAACTTTTTTCTTTTCGGTTTGGCACTTCTTTTTCATGGGTCAGTTATAGAATTCATGAATGCACTAGGTAAAGCCATACAAGGAGCATTAGGCATCATCATTCAATTCCCATTATATGCAGGCATCATGGGCATCATGAACTACTCAGGACTTGGCGCCGTCATTTCACAAGGCTTTATTGATATTTCAACTGCGACAACGCTCCCCATATTTACCATGTTAAGTGGAGGACTAGTGAACATATTTGTACCGAGTGGTGGTGGCCAATGGGCAGTTCAAGGACCTATTGTGACAGAAGCCGCTCAATACCTGAGTGTTTCCACACCCAAGATTGTGATGGCGCTGGCTTATGGAGATCAACTGACCAATATGCTACAACCCTTCTGGGCTTTGCCGTTGCTCGGCATTACTAAATTGAAAGCCAAGGATATACTTCCTTACAGTGCCATTATGCTTCTAGTAGGATTGCTTATCTTTAGTCTCACCCTGATGATTTTTTGATATGTCAAACAAATACAGTTTTGGAGATACAGGCAGTAAAAGAAGTATTCCTTTTGTAGGTTCTTTTGTTCAACTCATCGTGATCGCCATTGGGCTCTACCTTGCTTTGAGTATCCAAAACTGGAACAAAAGCAAAAAAGAATCGGTCCTTGAGCAAAAGTACTTAACCGCCCTATTAGAAGAAGTAAAATTCAACCAGACATTAATTGAGGAAGATCAGGACTTTAGATTGGGCCAGGAGAAAATGTTCTTGAAGTTGATGGAAAGCAGAAATAGAGGTGTCGATCGAGACACATTAGATCGGGCCTTGCAACTTTTGACCAAACAACGCGCCTTCTTACCAAACTTAGCTATCCGAAATGACCTCCTTTCTTCTGGTCATCTCAGCATTATACAATCTGATAGCATTCGATACAGGATCTTATCCGATGAGCAAAAAAGAAACCGGGTCGCATCAGCCGAAATGAGCGAACGGAGCTATATAGAGAATCAATTGGTTGACTATCTAATCACTAAAAAGGCTTACAGTTTACTATCATTTGAAGAAGACTTCAATGAAATCATCATTTCAGAAAGAGATGCCAGACTCATCACCAACACCCTGCTTCGCGACCCTTCCTTTTTTGACCATCTTTATGCACGATTAACGAGACTTCAGGCCGTGATCTCCTCTGCAGAGCCTGTGTTACTCAACTTGAGTTCGCTGGAAGGGAAACTAGAGGAAGAACTCCGTAAAGTGGATTAGATGGTCCATCCATGGAAATTAGACGAGTTCTCATATCGATTTTTCCTTAAAATTAATAACTTGCGCACCCCTGACAAGAAGGGCACGATTAACTTGAAATTTCACAAAAAACCTAGTTTAAATGGCTTTTGACATAGATATGATCAAGGCTGTGTATAACAGAATACCCGCTCGGGTAAACGCAGCCAAAACTCTCGTAGGTAAACCTTTGACCTTATCGGAAAAAATATTGTACTCACACCTTTGGAATGGTGAGGCTTCTGAAATTTTTGAAAGAGGAGCATCTTACGTTGATTTCGCTCCTGATCGAGTGGCAATGCAGGATGCAACTGCTCAGATGGCGCTCTTACAGTTTATGCAGGCCGGAAAAGATAAGGTTGCCGTGCCTTCTACAGCGCATTGTGATCACTTGATCTTAGCTAAAGAAGGTGCAGTAGACGATTTAAGAAATTCACTTACAGCCTCTGGAGAAGTTTTTAACTTCCTAGAATCCGTTTCCAACAAATATGGCATCGGTTTCTGGAAGCCTGGAGCAGGTATTATCCACCAGGTGGTGTTAGAAAATTATGCCTTCCCAGGCGGAATGATGATTGGAACAGATTCACATACCGTGAATGCGGGTGGACTCGGCATGGTAGCCATTGGAGTTGGTGGTGCTGATGCTGTAGATGTGATGGCAGGTATGCCGTGGGAGTTGAAATTCCCTAAGCTTATCGGCGTGAAGTTGACCGGCAAGATGAACGGTTGGACAGCACCAAAAGACGTGATTTTGAAAGTTGCGGGTATCTTAACCGTCAAAGGTGGCACTGGATGCATCGTTGAATATTTTGGTGACGGTGCACAATCTATGTCAGCAACAGGTAAAGGAACCATTTGTAACATGGGTGCCGAGATTGGTGCGACCACATCAACTTTCGGTTACGACGATTCCATGGAACGTTACCTCAAAGCCACTGGACGCGCTGACGTAGCAGAAATGGCAAACGGCATCAGAGAACATTTGACGGGTGACCCTGAGGTGTATGCCAATCCAGAGCAATACTTTGATCAAGTGATCGAGATCGATCTCGATACCTTAGAGCCTCATGTGAACGGTCCGTTTACACCAGATAGAGCCACTCCTGTTTCTGAAATGAGAGCGGAAGCGGAGAAAAATGGATGGCCAACAAAAGTAGAATGGGGATTGATCGGGTCTTGTACAAACTCATCGTACGAAGACTTGTCAAGAGCCTCTTCCATTGCTCAACAAGCGGTGGCCAAAGGACTGAAAACTAAGGCTGATTTTGGTATCAATCCAGGCTCAGAGCAAGTACGCTTTACGGCCGAAAGAGATGGCCTATTGAAGATCTTTGAAGACCTCGACGCCACAATTTTTACAAATGCCTGTGGACCTTGTATTGGTCAATGGGAAAGAACGGGTGATAATAACAGAACGAATACCATCGTCCACTCATTTAACAGAAACTTCTCGAAAAGAGCAGATGGTAACCCGAATACACACGCCTTTGTGACCTCACCAGAAATGGTTGCTGCAATTGCCATCTCAGGAGATTTAGGTTTTAACCCAATCACTGACACCTTGACCAATGAAAAAGGCGAGGAAGTTAAATTGGATCCTCCTGTTGGTGATGAATTACCGAGCAAAGGCTTTGCCGTAGAAGATAATGGCTATCAAGCCCCTGCTGAGGATGGAAGTAACGTAGAAGTGAAAGTGAACCCAGATTCTAAAAGGCTACAGCTATTGGATCCTTTCAATCCTTGGGATGGAAAGAATATAACGGGTGCTAAATTGTTGATCAAAGCACATGGAAAATGTACCACCGACCATATTTCAATGGCTGGACCATGGTTACGTTTCAGAGGGCATCTTGACAACATCTCAGATAACTGTTTGATTGGTGCCGTGAATGCATTTAATCAAGAAACCAATAAGGTGAAAAACCAACTAACGGGAGAATACGGTTCGGTACCGGCTACGCAACGACACTACAAGGCAGAAGGTATTCCTACAATTGTAGTGGGTGATCACAACTATGGCGAAGGTTCTTCACGTGAGCATGCTGCCATGGAACCTAGACATCTTGGTGTTCGCGCCGTATTGGTAAAATCATTCGCACGGATTCATGAAACCAACTTGAAGAAGCAAGGTATGCTTGGTTTAACCTTTGCCAATGAAAATGATTATGAGAAAATACAGGAAGATGATACCATCAACTTCCTAGATCTTGATCAATTTGCTCCAGATAAATCATTGAACATCGAATTTGTACATGCCGATGGCAGCAAAGATGTGATCGAAGCAAATCACACCTATAATGCACAGCAAATTGGCTGGTTCAAAGCAGGTTCTGCACTGAACCTGATCAAGCTGCAGAAATAATCGCTTTATGCGAAAAACTCGCTTATGGAAGCCTCATCTCTTTATCGGGATGAGGCTTTTTTATGCCATTAGACTGAAAGGAAGGCTAACCCTCACCTACTTAGATTCCCATTCATCGTTCAAATTAGTTCAGTAATCTCCACCGCACTTCCAACAATCGATATTGGCATGCAAAGGGCTACAACCTTACTAACTTGCATCAAAAGATTCTCAGATGAAGAAGTATTTACGTTCCATTCAGACCTACTTTCCCTTTCTGCACGACCTCAGGTTCAAGATTTGTCTTACTGCGGATGATGAGGAAACCTCACGAGGGAGATTTTGAAGCCTTGAAGTACTTTTCTCCGTAAGAAGGCGCCACATATGTAGATATCGGTACCAATCGAGGAGAATCACTTCTATCTATTGACATCATTAATGGTAACAAAAACAAGATCATTGGCTTTGAGCCCAATACTCACGTATATGAAAGAGCCCAACAAGCTTTAGGCAAAAGAAAGCACATTGAAATCCACAATGTAGGGCTTTCTAACACGAATGGGCAATTGGAGTTAAATGTACCTTTCTACCGCAACTGGATGTTCGATGGACTCTCTTCTTTTGATTATTCAAGTGCGCACGATTGGCTAGAGAACAGGTTATGGGGTTATAAAGAGAAACACCTCACCGTGAAAAAGATCAATTGTGACCTGAAGAAACTGGACGATTACCAACTCTCTCCCTATTTCATCAAAATTGATGTGCAAGGTTTGGAATTACAGGTGCTGGAAGGTGCCGCAAAAACATTAGAAGAACATAGACCCATACTTTTGATCGAATCAATCAGTGAGGAAATTATGGACTTCTTACAGCAATATGGGTACCAGTGCTATGCATATGATTCTGGAAGCTTCAAGCGGGGTATTGGTCAATTGAATACCTTTTGCATGACTGAACAAAGACTCAATAAAATCAACCATAAAGCAGCTTAAAGAGACTATTTACTTTGACAAAACGATGTTTACCGAGTCTTGACCTCCATTCACCGATTAGTTCCATGTTTTGAATGCCCCTTTTCACACCTTTGTATCAAGGTCAAAAACTCAAAACAATGAAAAAGGTGATTATTCTTCTAGCATTACTCAGTGTAGGCTTTTTTGTGGAAGCAAAACTAGCCGTAAAAAAGCAGGCCACAGAAAAGGCGGCTACTCAAGTCGAAATTCCTTGTAAATAACCCTTATCTGTATCGTCTAAACCAAGCCAGAATATTGTCTACTTTAGCGATCAACTGACTAGGCCTATTCGCTATTCCATGCGAGGCCCCAGGCAGTTCTACCAATGCGGTTGGAATCCTTCTGATCTTCAAGGCACCATAAAGTTGCTTGGCTTCTGATGGTGGTGTTCGTTTGTCCTCCATACCCACCATTACAAGTGTTGGCGTCTGCACATTGCCCACTAATGATATTGGGGAAAACTTCATGTAAGTATCGATATTCTCCCAAGGCTGCCCTGGAAAACGTGAGTTGGCATATCCATAATAATTATCGGCCATCAACGTCTTACTGATCCAGTTCATCACGGGTTTGATCACCGCTGCAGATCGGAACCGGTTATTCTTCCCGATCATCCAGGCAGTCATGATACCACCAGCACTACCACCAGTCACATGCAATTGATCCTCAGCAATAAATCCCTTCTCGATCATGGCGTCTACTCCCGACATCACATCGTCATAATCGTTACCGGGATAATTGTGATATAATAAATTCCCAAACTCTTCTCCATAGCTTGTGCTTCCTCTTGGGTTGGGATAAAAAACAACATAGCCATCAGCCGCGTAGAGCTGAACTTCTAAAGAAAATCGATCACCATAATTGGAAATTGGCCCGCCATGGTTCTCGACAAGCAAAGGATAATCCTTTGACGGATCAAAATTTGGTGGCGTAACATACCAACCCTGTACATCTCTGCCATCAAAACTAGAGGTATACCAAATCTCTTTCACCTCTCCTAGCTCGATCTGATCCAAAACATCTGAATTCAAGCTGGTTAACTGCTTTACAGACTCTCCTATGGCTACCGTCGCGACATCGGCAGGTTGATAAGGTGTGCATGCCGTGTATGCCAGCACACCATTTTGGGATAAAGAATAAGACCCTCCACCATAAGGTCTTCCTAAAGAAACGCCACCTACATACTTCGCTACTTCAGTCGTTTTATTTCCTTTGAATTGGTGGTAACCAATACGTGTATTACCATATTCATCGTACATAAAATAAAAGCCTTTACCATCTGCCGCCCACGTTAAACTTCCAGGGTTCCTGTCCAATCCAAGCTTGACCTCTTCTTTACCCGAACCATCAAGATTCATCATATACACTTTCGATAATTGGTAGGTTTGAACCCGATCATCATACCCTAAATACAGAATCTTGTTTCCATCGGGCGAAATTACGGGGCTTCTATCAGGCCCATTACGGTCGGTTAATGCCTTGATCTCGCCGCTAGTGATGTCCATGTGATAGACTTCCGAGTTTCTCCAATCGTAGGCCCAGTCGTCAGATAGGTTGGCATTAAAGATGAGGCCTTTATTATCGAGCGTCCACTGTGGTGTGCCAGAGAAATTGAAATCTCCCGAAGTAAGTTGTCTTTCAGTACCCCCTTCTGCCGGAACGACAAAGTAATGACTGAATCCATCCGGCAAGTAACCACTTCCATCGGCTTCATATTTCAAGCGAGTCGTGACCCGTACAGGGTCTGCCCATTTCGCTCCATTAGGCTTCTTAGGCGCCTTGGCTAACACTGGTGGTGCTGCCGGCATGAACATAGAAAAAGCAATCCAATGGCCGTCTGGTGACCATGAAATCCCTCCGGGTGAACGTTCTAGGTCTGAAATACGAGTTGAAAGACCTGTCTCCATATCATAGACATAGATCTCCGTGCCTTTTTCGCCTCCGCTCCGATAGGCCAACTTTTTACCATCAGGAGACCAAACAGGGCTCGATTCACCCTTCTCGCCTTCAAACAATTTGTGATGACCAGTTCCATCTATATTCATGATCCATAAATGCGAAACAGAGCGGTCTGTCATGATATCATAGCCTTTTCTTTGATAAACGATCCTTGATCCATCTGGGGATATCTGAGGATTAGACGCCCATTCCATATCAAAAACATCAAGATTCTTCAGTGGCCGCTTTGTCTGGCCCCAACTGGCGTTCGTCGCTGTAAAAAAGATCAAAAACAAGAGGGAAAAGAGTGGTTTCATAAGATTCAGTTTGTTGGATAAGATAGCGATAAATCGTAAAAATGCGCAAGCTGTAGCAATTCAGGCTTGCCCTTTTGAACCAAAGGTGACCGTGTAAGTAATTGTTGTCTTTTTCGTTTTGGGCTGCTCCACCTTTTGTTGCCCATTCACTAAATGGTAATGGATCTGCTGCTTGCTTGCTTGGGGCTCTTTTGGAAGCTTAAAGTCAACTTTCAGTTTACGATACAGGGTGACATTACGGCCTTTATTATAGGCCCGCTCATATTTCAGCAGGTTGATCAGTCGAATCACTTCTTCATCACAACCATAACCCAGTGATTCCAGAATCCGAATGTTTTTAACAATGCCTCGGTCATCCACATCATAAGCGGCTTCGACCACGCCTTCTACACCCTCTTTTTTGGCTTCTTCAGGGTAACTTAGGTTTGATTTAATAAAAGCCTTTAGCGCTTCTTGTCCCCCTTTATAGTGGGGCTGATTTAAGGGTTGATCTTTTCTAGGCTTTCCCAAGGGTTGGTTTTCAGTTATTGGTTGATTAGTGAATCAGTCTGCGGCTAATCAAAGATTGAATTAATCTAGACAATAAGCAATCGTGCATTGAAATGGCACTAGGTTGGAACGACTCAATCCAACTTGATTCGCCGGATCTCAATCGGCCCCCAATCGTCTACCTTGAACTCACCGCTTGCATAGGCCTCCCAGGGAGAATTGGCCAAATAATAGAAATAACCATCCTTGATCTGTCCAAGTGTAGGTTCTCCTAAACTCTCCCCTCCTCTATTGATCACCTGCTCAAGGTCGATGAAATTACCTTCCTCATTAAGAAAATATTGCACCACCTTATAGGGTTTTGTTCCATTATGAATTGCGATCAACGTATTCTTATAGCTGTATAATCCATCAATCCCCTTCAATAAGATGGTATTATCAGCAAGGACAGGTTCAATTTCACCAAGCGCAATATTAATACGGTAAAGCCCTTTGATGTAATCTGAGAAATAAAGAAACTCCTCGTTTTCAGAAAGAGACAATCCTTGAAGATTAAAATGACTCAAGCTCAAGTCAAAGGTCAATCGAGTGAAAGCCCCCAGCATATTGGTCGTATCAATATCATCTCTGCTTAACAACGGCTCAAAACTATTCGATAACCACAAGTGCTGTTCACTATCGGGCTCAATGTCCACAATGGTAGAGCCCTCATCATACTCAAGACCTTGTAAGATGAACCCCGTCGCTAGGTCTACTTGCAAGACAATGGACTTCCCTCTGTCGAGTGGCGAATAGCCGATCATCTCAGGCAGGGCTGCCGTAGCCACCCACAAGGTATTGGTCAGCACATCGATCTTCATACCCAACACCCCATAAGGGGTTTCTAACCAATTGACATAGCTACCATCGGGCATCAACTTGACGATGCGCTTTTCTCTAATACTCCCTAGCAGCACGGTACCATCGGCTAAAATTGCAAAACTCTCAGGGTGCAATTCGCTGGCATCAATGGCCAGGAACAATTCATCATGAACTTCCTGTCTACTCAGCTCTCGTTGTAATGTGAGCAAGCGATCATAGCCTCGCCTATTGCGCAAATCATCAAAACTTGCTTCTTGATCAAAGGCAATGGTCGCATCCATCAGCAACAATTGATTCAGGGTTTGAATGGCGCGTGTTCTCCGCTTATTCAATGCATAAGCCTTGGCCAGTTCATAAACGATCGTCGGATCATTCGGTCTTAGCTCGTCAGCGGCAAGCATTTTGGTCAGATAGGTTGCATAGTCTTTTTCCGCATTCGCCTTTTGTGCCTCAATGATCAATGTTTTAAGGTCTTGCGCTTCTAGCACAAAGCCACTCGTGAGCAAAAACACCCAAATGAACCAACGCCTAACCATATTATGAAGTTAAAAAAGATTTTGAGCAAGCACGCCCTTCAGCTAAGCAATTGCGAGCTCAGTTCATTTTCTTGAAGACTGAACATTGAATCAACTAGCCGAAACACTAAATATTTCATAAAATTCACTACCATTCATATAAACTTGAAGCCTGCTTTTTGGCAAGGCCGCTGAATACGTTAATTTGAATCGTTTTAACACTTAGCTAAGAAATGAAAACTAATCAAATGTTAAGAGGGCTTCTGAGCGCTCTATTACTTTTAAGTACCGGCTGGCTCTCTGCTCAGCAGATCCCGGCGAATGTGGTCGATAAGATCGAATTCAGAGAAATAGGTCCAACTCGGCAAGGTGGCCGCTATGTAGAATTTGCGGTGGTCGATGAATCACCTAAAGTCATTTATGCTGCTACTGCATCTGGAGGGCTTTGGAAGACGGTGAATAATGGGCAAAGCTGGAAACCGATTTTCGATAATGAGAACATCATCTCTATCGGATCCGTCGCTGTTGACCAACAGGACACCAGCGTTGTATGGGTAGGTACCGGTGAAGCCAACAACTCGAGAAGCTCTTACTGGGGCAATGGCATCTACAAATCTACCGACGGAGGACAATCCTGGACCAATATGGGTTTACCAGAATCTGGTCACATTGGCCGTATCCGCATTGACCCATCAAATTCTGATATCGTGTATGTTGCGGCCTTAGGTCACTTATACTCAGATAATGAGGAAAGAGGTCTATACAAGACCACCAATGGTGGCCAAACCTGGGAAAAGGTATTGGAAGTAAAGAAAGGAAAAAAATTCATTGGCGTTGTTGATGTCAGCATGAGTCCTGACGACTCCAATACACTCATCGCAGCGGCTTATGACAAGATCAGAACGCCTTGGACCTTCAATGAAGGTGGTGAAGGTTCTGCCATTTACAAATCAACTGATGCTGGAAAAAGCTGGAAAAAATTAGGTGGCGGCCTACCTGATGGCTTTCTCGGAAGAATAGGCGTAGCCCATGCACCAGGCAATAGCAATGTACTTTATGCGAACATCGAAAATGTGAACGTCGAAGGTGTTTCGAAAAAAGAACGAAGAGAACAACTTGAAGTGGGTATTCCGCTCAAAAGAGGCCAGCAAGTGGTTGGAGTCGAAATGTATCGATCTGATGATGGCGGTGAAAACTGGAGAAAAATTAGTCCTGATGGTGAAGATATAGGAGGAGCACCTTCCTACTACTACCAGCAAGTTCGTGTGGATCCGAACGATGAAGACCATGTCTATGTGGTCGGCATTCGCGTTTGGGAATCAAAAGATGGTGGCGATAGCTGGGATGTACCCTTCCGCTTTGGTGGCGACAACCATGCCATGTGGATCGATCCCAATGATTCAGAGCACTTGCTACTAGGCTATGACCATGGTATGGGGATTAGCTATGATGCAGGAAAAACATGGTATCATCCTGATGAAATTCCATTAGCGCAATTCTATGCAGTGGATGTGGACATGGCCTATCCATACAACGTGTATGGTGGTCTTCAAGATAATGGTTCAGTCAAAGGACCAAGCACGACGCGCGATGGTCGTCCAATTACCTTGGAAATGTGGTCTCGAGTTGGCGGTGGCGATGGTATGTACAACGTACCCGACAGAAGCAACAACCGTTACCTCTATAACGAATCTCAGTTCGGGCCAATCCAGCGTTTAGACATGGAAACTGGTGAAAGTAAAAGCATTCGTTACAGCAAAGCGAGAAGCATGCGTTGGAATTGGAATTCACCGATTGTTGTCTCACAGCAAAATTCAGATGTGATCTATCATGCAGGAAACATGGTCTTAAAATCAACGTTTAGAGGTGAAAATTGGGAAGAGATCTCTCCTGACCTCACCAAAAACGACCCGGTAAAAGCCGCAGGTACTGGTAATATTCAGTATGGTACCATTACTTCTTTAGAAGAGTCGCCTTTGAATGCTGATGAGCTTTGGGTAGGTACTGACGACGGAAACGTTCAATTGACCGTAGATGGTGGTAAAAACTGGACTCTGCTGAATGACAACATTACTGGGAACCCTGGCTATTGGGTGAGCAGAATTGAAGCATCGGCTCACTATGCAGGTACGGCTTACCTAAGTTATACAGGTTATAGAAGAGATGATTTCAGACCCTTCTTGTATAAAACGACCGATCATGGGGCAACTTGGACAGACATTTCAAATGGCTTACCAAATGAACCTGTCAATGTGATCCGTGAAGATCACAAGAACCCGAATTTACTATTTGTTGGAACAGAACTCGGTGTCTATGCAAGTATTGATGGCGGTGCGAACTGGACCAAATTCATGAACGGCATGCCAACGAACCCAGCCTATGACATGGTAATTCATCCACGTGAAAACGAATTGGTGGTCGCAACACACGGTAGAGGGATTTTTATTGCTGACATTACGCCTTTGCAAGGCATGACCAGCGAGACAATGAACGCCTCATTGAGCCTATTTGATGTGCAACCTGCGGTGGATTATGTGAGTGGACTTTCTAACAATTCTGCTTACACCAATTTCAACGGCGAAGCAAGAGCACTAGGATCACACCTTTGGATGCACAGCAAAAGCGCTGGTAAAGCAATGGTGACCATTAAGCAGGGCATGAATAAAGTGTATTGGGCTGAAATTGACATGGATGCAGGGCTTAACCACATGGTTTGGAACTTTAGAAAGATTGTAGAAGAAAGAAGTCCAGAAGACCTTGAAGGCTTTGCAGATCGATTCAGACGATTTGGCATGTCTGCAGAAGACATTGAAGCACGGATGGAGGGCATGAAGTATGTTACTGAGCCTGCTCAGGCCGGAAACTACAAAGTAGTAGTAGAAATGAATGGCCAAACAGTCACGAAAGACATTCAGGTCATGCAAGATTATTGGAACAAATAATTATCACCTGTTCAAAAGGAAGCCTGTTTGCAATAGCAAATGGGCTTTTTTTTTAAAACACTTTTATCGCACAATAAGTCATCGAAGTGAACTTTTATTGTTAGGAAGTTTGTGACTCTTAGTGGTCAAGAGCCGAGTCTGACGACTCGGCTTTATTCTCTAATTCAAAATCTTTAACAAGTCCTCCTCCCAATTGGCATAATTATTTCTTTATTTCGTGCGCAGAACATAAGCATATGAAAAAAGGATTGCTGGTATTGAGTTTTATGGCTTTACTTCTAGGGTGCAAGAAAGACAGCACACCGAAAAGTGCAGAAGGCTACTTTTTTGATTATAAGGTGAGAATTGATAATGACATCAATGAACCTACCATCATCAATGGTTATTACGGATTGGTCAGGGAGTACAAAGGAAATTTTATGCCAGATCCGACTTCGGAAAAACAACGAGAACCGAAGTTAGCGACGAATCGATTGGTTTTTTATGAGGCAGCGTTCAAGGATGAGATCGCTAGTGCAGCGATTGAAAGAAACGGAACCACATTCTACGACATGTCTAAGATCAGAAATGAAGAGATCGAACCGAAATTCTACATCTACCCCAACCGAAACGGGTTTTATCAATTCGACACCAACGGAAGAAAATATATTGGTTTCATTCAAATTAGTAAGCGACTTCTTTATTTGAATGGAGGCATCACCGAATTTGATGGGCTAAACAATCAGCTGATCAATTTTGATATGCGGATCGACTACGATGCCACATTCTAGTTAAGCTTTCTCAAACAAAATGGCTTTCTTAGTTCGTTATTAACAACTCAATGAAAGCCCTTGCCCCTGCAGTCGATTGGTTTGAATCTAAAGGATGGAATGCCTATGCCTTTCAACAGGAAGCTTGGCAAGCCATTTTAGACGAAAAGAGCGGCCTACTAAATGCACCAACAGGCAGTGGAAAGACTTATGCCATTTGGCTAGGCTGTGTGATGCAGGCTTTATCTCAATCCAAAAAACAAACCGGGCTTCAGGTCATCTGGGTAACCCCCTTGAGGGCCTTGGCAAAAGACATTTGCCAGAACATGCAATTGGCTTGTGACGAAATGGGCCTCGACTGGCAAGTTGCTTTGCGCACTGGCGATACAAGTCAAAAAGAAAGAGCGGCCCAAAAACGCAAAATGCCACAAGCCTTGGTCACCACACCGGAAAGTATCCATGTCTTGCTGGCTCAAAAAGATGCACCAAAAACCTTCAAAAACCTCAAGATGGTGGTGGTTGATGAATGGCATGAACTCATTGGAGGAAAAAGAGGTGTTCAACTAGAATTAGCGCTTGCCTATTTCAGACATTTGAATCCCCAACCGATTCAAACCTGGGCAATTTCGGCAACCATCGGCAACCTGAACGAAGCAACAAAGGTTCTCTTAGGTGATCTGTATCAAGACGCTGCGATCATAAAAGCCTATCTCGATAAGAAGATTGAAATAGCTTCCATCCTACCGAAATCTGTAAAAGAACTGCCTTGGTCTGGGCATCTGGGCACCAATATGCTAAAACGCATTTTACCCATCTTAGAAGAAAACACTTCCACCCTCCTTTTCACCAATGTGCGCTCACAGACCGAGATTTGGTACCAAAAGCTGATGGAAGATGCGCCAGAGTTAGCAGGTTTAGTGGCTATGCACCATGGCAGCCTTGATACGGAGGTTCGTTTTTGGGTAGAAAATGCACTCCATGCTGGAAAACTCAAATGCGTAGTTTGTACATCTAGTTTAGATCTTGGTGTTGATTTTAGACCTGTGGAAATGGTCATTCAAGTGGGTGGACCAAAAGGCATTGCACGGTTCTTTCAGCGAGCAGGCAGAAGTGGCCATCAACCGGGTGCTACCAGCAAGATCTACTTTTTACCCACACATTCACTCGAACTGATTGAAGCCGCAGTACTCAAAGAAACCATTGCCAATAAAGAGTTTGAATCGCGCCACCCATTGACCCAATGCTTTGATGTCCTTGTGCAGTATCTGGTAACACTGGCTGTGGGGCCGGGCTTTTATCCTGAAGAAACACTTCGCTACATTCGAACTAGTCATGCGTATCAAACCATCACCGACAAGGAGTGGGACTGGTGTCTGACCTTTATCACCACTGGGGGCGCTTCTCTTAGT
>Ga0209654_1000801_pt1 | contig 28532 bp, 16 predicted proteins | sample SaaInl1SG_22_DNA_FD_184646 | JGI IMG/M metagenome (GOLD analysis project Ga0209654, IMG submission 184646) | Marine microbial communities from expanding oxygen minimum zones in the Saanich Inlet - ESP_161SG_22_DNA (SPAdes) (version 2) | ecosystem: Environmental > Aquatic > Marine > Intertidal... | reverse complement strand
GAATTTAACATTTTAAACCCAAATCTAAAATGAAATTACCTATCAATCTTTTCTGTGGGAATAGATTCACTTATCTATTATTGAGTCTATTATTTTTTTGTTTACAAGCTAATGCTCAAAAAACCATTTCTGGAATTGTCTCAGATGAATCTGGTCCCTTACCTGGAGTAAGTATTATTGAAAAAGGCACCTCAAATGGAACTGTTTCTGACTTTGACGGCGCTTATACCATTTCAGTTGCAAATGAAAATGCCACTATAGTCTTTTCTTATCTTGGTTTTTTGACACAGGAACAATCGAACCTTCAAAACGACTCTCTAGATATTCAAATGCTAGAAGATGTACAAGGTCTTGAAGAGATTGTGGTAACTGGATATGGAACGCAGAAAAAGGCAACATTAACAGGCTCAATTGCAACTATTGGAGGTGAAGCCCTAGAGAAATCGGCCTCCCCCAATCTAGGAACGGCTTTAGCAGGAAAAGTTGCTGGAGTTTATATAGATACTGGAAATGGAGCCCCAGGTGCTGACAATCCAGCCATTCGAGTTCGTGGAACAAATACCTTTAACAATTCATCTGCACTTATTGTTATTGATGGTATTCCAAATCGTGCTGGCGGTCTGGCACGAATCAACCCAGCCGACATTGAAAGCATCTCAGTACTTAAAGATGCTTCAGCTGCAATTTATGGGGCAAGAGCTGCGAATGGAGTCATTTTAATCACAACAAAAAGAGGAAAAAAAGGCGATGCTAAAGTCAAGATTACCTCCAACTATGGATGGCAAAACTTCACTACCGTTCCTGAAATGCTCAAAGGAGCGGAATATATGGATTTAGTAAATCTTTTGAATGTTTATAAACTACCCGTCAATGAATGGACAGCTGCAAACGCGGTAAGAGGTCAACCTTTTACACGTCCTAATGGAGAGGTCTTAAATCCAACCTATTCATCCGATCGTATCCAAAATACTGCGGCAGGGACAGATTTATGGAACTATCCTGATACCGATTGGATGGAAGAAGTCCAGCGTAAAAACGCTCCTACAACCAGACAGAATGTTCAAGTAAGTGGAGGAAATGAAGATGTTACTTACTTGGCCTCTTTTGGTTATTTAAGACAAGATGTAAACTTTAAAAACGCACCCAAAGGATTTACACAATACGATTTGCGCTTAAATTTAGATGCTAAAATCAATGATTTTTTAAGCTTGGATGTCGGTTTGTATTCACGCCAAGAAGAAAATCTAACTTCCACCAATGCACCTTCAAATATCTTTAATGATTTAGTCCGACAATACCCGTGGTTTCCAGCCTTTTGGCCTTCAGGTGAGTATGGACCTGACATTGAAAACGGAAATAATCCTGCCATACGTGTGACGGATGAACCTGGATACAACAACAGAAGCACCAACTTTGTTCAAAGTAATATTGGAGTCAACTTAAAGGTGCCAGGTGTTGAAGGATTATTAATCAGAGGAAACGTTTCTTATGATAAAATGAATTTTGATCAAAAGCTCTGGCAACGACCCTGGGAACTCTACACTTGGGATGGAATCAACAAAAATTCTTCCGGTTTAACAGCTGCCCAACGAGGTCCAGGGGATCCTAGCTTAAGACAAGACCACACCACTCTTACTGACATTACAGCTACAGTAAACGTTTCCTATGATAAGGAAATAGGTGATCATTATTTCAAATTATTAGGAGGAGTAACACGTGAAGAATCTGAGCAAAGTTTTACAAGAGCTTTCAAACGCTTCTTTTTATCAAATGATTTAGATCAACTAAGTTTCGGTGGACAAGATGGTCAGTTTAGTGAAGGTACTGGATATGAAATTGCACGACTAAATTATTATGGACGTGTTAATTATACTTTTAAGGAGAAATATCTGGTCGAACTACTCTTCCGTTATGATGGATCCTATCTATTCCCTGAAGACACACGTTATGGTTTCTTTCCGGGGGCATCAGCGGGTTGGATTCTTTCCGAAGAAGAATTTTTTAAAGATTCTATTTCATTCTTAGATTACTTTAAACTAAAAGGATCGTGGGGGCAATTAGGTAATGATAACGTAGAACCTTTCCAATTCCTCGCCTCTTATGGTTTTTCAGCCACAAGTCTTGGAGATGTTTTTACAACCGCATATGAGACAAAAGTTCCCAATCCAAATATCACATGGGAAACACAAACATCCTCCAATTTTGGATTTGATTTGAGAGCGATCAACAATCGATTGTCCTTTAGTTTTGAATATTTTAAAAACCTTAGAGAGGATATTCTTACATTACCCAATAAGACCCTTCCCTCCTATAGTGGAATTACTCCACCAGCACAAAATATCGGAGAGTTTGAGAATACTGGAATTGAGATCACTGCTGGATTTAATGGAGAAACCAATGCCGGTTTAACTTATAACTTCACTTTTAATGTAAGTGATTCAAACAATACCTTACTCTTTGTTGACGAACCTGATTTTGCCGATCGTCCATGGCAAAGAGAAACTGGTGGAGAATTAGGTCGACCCTTACTGTATTCTTTTGATGGAGTATTTCGCTCTCAGGCTGAAATAGATGCCGAAACCTTAGATTACAGCGGAGTAACCCCTTTACTAAAACCTGGAGATGCTCGAGTTAAAGACATCAGCGGAGACGGGAAAATTACTCCAGCAGACAGACAAAGAACTGGAGGTAGCGCCTTTGCCGATACTCAATTTGGTTTCAATACCGCATTAACCTATAAGGATTTTGATTTCAATATGTACTGGAACGGTGCAGCAGGAGGATACAACAGTTACGAATGGAGTTTTATGTCAGGTACCTTAGCAAATGTGCAGCGCGATGTTTTTGAACGTGCTTGGTCCTTAGACAATCCCGATGCACCTGCCCCAAGATTAGCAGATCGTGGAGATCAATGGTATTCTGGACAAACCGATTATGCGTTAATAACACGAGACTTTATTCGATTAAAGTCCTTAGAGCTAGGCTATAATTTCCCTGATCGCTTAAGTAGTAAAATTGGCGCAGAAAATATTAGACTCTCTATTTCAGGAACAAACTTAATTACGTTTACAGACTTCCCCTTTGATCCCGAAGTTTTACAAAATGGAGCTGATATTAATAACACACGAAATGCAGGTGGTGGTGCTGTCAACAATGGAGGTGCCTACCCCCTACTTAAAACAATAACAACAGGAGTACAATTAACTTTTTAAACATGAGAATAATGAAAAAGATTTTTTTTAAAGTTGCAAGTAGTGTTCTATTTGGACTTGCCCTAATTGGCTGTCAAGACGACTTCCTGAATACAACACCACTAAGTGAAATTGCAGAATCCAATGTATGGTCATCTACTAAATTAGCTGAGGCTGCAGTATTAGACCTATACCAAGGAACTTGGGCAGGAACCTTAACTCGAGAAGAAACCACCGATGCCTTTACAGATCAAGCGGTCTTTACCCACCCCGGACGTGGAGTAGATGGATATACTGAGGGGAAAATGAATCCAGCAGGTAATTATATTGATTTTCAATGGTTTAGCTGGTCTCAAATCTATCCTTTTATCCGAAGTTCAAATATTGCCATCAAACAATTAACTGCAAACGAAGGAGGATTAGATCCTGCGTTAACAGAGAGACTGCTGGGAGAAGCCTATTTTATGAGAGCGTACTTTTATACTCAGCTTATGCGTCAGTTTGGAGGTTTAGTACTATTGACGGAACCCCTAACCTTAGAAAGTGAAGCGGAAAATCCAAGATCTAGTTTTGAGGCTACCATAAATCAAATTATTTCCGATGTAGATCAGGCTATCACTCTGTTAGATGATGCACCTGTCGACAAATCAAGAGCGCATAAAATTACCGCCTTGGCACTGAAATCTAGAGTCTTAACCCATGCAGCGAGTGATTTATACGAGCCATCCAAAAATTCTAGTATATCCACTATTGCTTCCTACGGCAGTAAGGAGCTTATCGGCTATACGTCTGGGTCTCAACAACAACGATGGGAAGCTGCTAGGGCAGCTTCCAAAGCCCTTTTAGATGCAACCGCTGGATATAAATTGGATTATGCAGCACCTGCTTCTTTTGAGGAGGCCAAACAGAATTATGAAGATATTTGGTTACAAGGAGACGAAAACCAAGATTTTATCTGGGGGAGATTAATTGAGTCTTTTGGTTATGGCTCAAGAACGTATCCAGGAGGAAACGAATGGTCACAAGGTCCTGGAATGGTAGCCCTCTATCATGGTCCTAACGGATATCACGAATGGGCAGGAACAACTCCTACAGAGGCTTTGGCGTCCAAATACACCCTTGCTGATGGCACTCCTTTTGACTGGAACAATCCAGAACACGCAAAAGATCCTTATGGGAATCGTGAAGCACGTTTTTACTCGACACTACTATTTGACGGCGCACCCTGGAAAGTAAGAACTTCTGATGTTACTAAATTTGACAACTACGATGAAATTCAAACGGGCTATTATACATTTTCCAATGGAGAATTAAAAAATGGAGTCGACACGCGTCAGGGGCCTATTGAAGACTGGAATGGCTCTAGAACTGGGTACTATTTCAGAAAATTTGCTGATCCACGAATTCCCGCATCTTGGCCCAATAATTTACAACGAATAGATGCCCCGTATATTCGCTATACCGAAATCCTTCTTAACTATGTGGAAGCAAATCTTAACTTAGGAAATGAAGGTGAAGCCATTGCATGGCTCAATAAATTGCGCTTTAGAAACGGATTGCCAGCCATCACATCAACTGGGTCTGACCTAATGGAACTCTACAAAAGAGAACGAGACAAAGAATTAGTTAATGAAGATGCTCGCCTTTTTGACATGAAACGTTGGCTAGAAGGATCGTTCTCCTTAGATAAACAAGTTCAACAAATCCTGATTCAAGCAACCCAAAAATCCGGAAGTGCTATGACTCCTGAAAATTTTAGAAAGAGTTTTGATGACTTCGATTATATCTATAGACCTACGGATATTGTTTTTGAAAACAGAGTATGGAAAGATCATGTATATTTCACGCCCATTCCTCAAGCAGAAATTGATCGAGATCCATCGTTAATTCAGAATCCAGGATACTAAAACAAAGCGTTAACACAAAAAAAGAATAGCCCTAGTTAAATTAAGGGTTATTCTTTTTTATAAATACCTCAAGTCCATAAATGAAAAGATTTTTACTGCTTTACGCATTAATCTTATTTAGTAGGTGTGAAAAAGAGCCTAAAACGCTCTTTTCGAAATTATCAAGTACTCAGACCAATATTAAATTTTCCAACCTTTTAAAGGAAACACATACATTTAATTATTTTACCAATCCTTATATCTATTTAGGAGGTGGCGTTGGGGTTGGCGACATTAATAATGACGGGCTGGAAGACCTATATTTTACAGGAAATATGGTTGAAAACAAGCTCTATCTTAATAAAGGAAATCTAGAGTTTGAAGACATCACAGAAAATGCAGGAGTTCAAGGAGATGATCGATGGTATTCTGGAATTGTTATGGCAGACGTGAATCAAGATGGATTTTTAGATATCTATTGCTCAGTAGGGGCTATAGACGGTACTAATGAAAACGTATTATATATTAATAATCAAGACAATACGTTTACTGAAAAGGCAAAAGAATTTGGTATTGCAGACACTGGCATCAGTAAACAATCTGTATTTCTAGACTTTGATAAAGATGGAGATTTAGATTTATTTGTTGCCAATTACCCACCTACTAGTTTTACCGCTCCTGTTGACTATTATGCATATATGCAAGAGCATCACGCTTCTGAAGATTCAGATAAACTTTACCGAAACGATAAGGGGAAGTTCACCGATATTACACAAGAAAGTGGAATAGACAATTTCGGTTTAAGCCTGGGTGTGATTAGTTCAGATTTTAATAATGACTCCTATCCTGATTTGTACATATCCAATGATTTCAATGCTCCCGATTATATGTATATCAATAATCAAGACGGAACCTTTAGCAATACGTTAAATGCCACTTTTCAGCAAACTTCATTCTTTGGAATGGGTGTTGATGCTGCAGACTATAATAACGATGGTTGGGTAGATCTTTTTCAATTAGACATGTCTGCTGCAGACAACTTCAGATCAAAGGCAAATATGTCTTCAATGGATCCCGAAGCCTTTTACCAGTCAGTGGCATTGGGGTTAAATCATCAATACATGCAAAACTCTTTGCAGCTCAACAACGGAATTTCAAATAAAAAGCTCCCTGTTTTTAGTAATATTTCAAGATTGGCAGGAGTATCATCAACAGACTGGAGCTGGGGAGGACTATTTGCAGATTTTGACAATGACGGCTGGAAAGACCTGTTTGTAACTAACGGTATAAGAAGAGATGTTAATAATAAAGATTTTTATAATAAACATAGGGACTTCTTTAATAAAATGGAGAATGATCCCTCATACAAAAACAAAGAAGAAGAAGTCAAACTTCTAGACTACCTCAAAAAAATGCCTTCAGAAAAGATTGCAAACTATATGTACAAAAATAACCAAGACCTAAGTTTTCAAGACGTTGGCGATGATTGGGGTTTTGGCGAGAAAACTTTTTCTAATGGTGTTGCCTATTCAGATCTAGACAATGATGGTGATCTGGATTTAATCCTTAACAATCTAGAAAATAAAGCGACTATTTATAGGAATAATTCTAAAGACGCTAACTTTCTAATCATACGACTTGAAGATGAAAAAAATAAGCCTTTAATCGGAAGTAAAGTCACTATTCAAACCTCAGACATCACTCAAATGCAAGAACTAAATGTCGCTCGAGGATATATGTCTTCAGTGAGTCCTAGGTTACATTTTGGGTTGGGAAAACAAAAAAATGTAAAAAAAATAACAGTAGAATGGCCTAATGGAAAAGTAAGCCTTTTGGATTCAATAAAAGGAAATCAAGAAATAGTAATAACCTCCAAATCAGCACAAATAAAACAAAAAGTAGTCCCTAAAAAAGAAAGAAAAATATTTGAAACAGTACTTGATCAAACACCTTACAAACATCAAGAAAATCCTTTTGATGATTTTGAGGAGGAGCTTTTATTACCCCATAAAAATTCTGCCTATGGTCCATCAATTGCGACGGGAGATTTAAATGGGGATTCAAAAACAGACTATATTATTGGCGGAGCTGTAGGTCAGCCAGCAACGCTATTTATCCAAAAAAACGACGGTAGTTTTGAAGAAATAATCACAGCTGTCTTTGAAAAAGATAAATACCACGAAGACTTAGGTATAGCCGTATTTGATGCTGATCAAGACGGTGACCAAGATCTCTACATAGTCAGTGGCGGTAATGAATTTGAATTTAATTCAATTGGATATACCGATCGTTTTTATGAAAACAAAGGAAACCTTAGGTTTGAAAGAAATAAAAATGCTCTGCCAGCTTCAAAAATAAGCGGAATGGAAGTTTCTTATTGTGACTTTGATCAGGATGGAGACCTGGATCTTTTTGTTGGTGGAAGACTCCATCCAAAAAAATACCCTTACCCTGCAAGCTCAAGAATACTAGAAAACAAAAGCAAAAAAGGTAAAGTACTTTTTGAAGACATCACAGCTCAGAAACTCTCTGCGCTAAAAAATATTGGATTAGTGACAGATTCAGAGTGGATTGATTTTGATAAAGATGGCTGGGAAGATCTTGTAATCGTTGGGGAGTGGATGGAGATTCGTTTCTTCAAAAATACAAAAGGAAATTTCAAAGAAGTAACCCATGAAATTTTAGATTATCATTCTACTGGATGGTGGAATTCAATTCAAAAAGGAGATTTTGACAACGATGGTGATCTTGATTTAATTGTCGGAAATCTGGGAGAAAACTATAAATACACTGCATCTAAAGAAAAACCCTTCAAAATTTATTTAAATGACTTTGATCAAAACCAAAAACAGGATATCGTATTGAGTTATTCCACAAAAGATATGGAATTTCCTGTTAGAGGCAGACAATGTTCATCAGAGCAAATGCCTGCGATAAAAAACAAATTCAAGGATTATAATTCTTTTGCGAGCGCAAGTATTGAACAAATTTATACCGATAAAATGCTAAAGGAATCTTTAACCTATGAGATCACATCATTTCAAAGTATCTATCTAGAAAATACAGGAAAAGGATTTAAAGTAAAACCCTTACCAAAACAAGCTCAGTTTTCTAACATTAATAAAATTCTTGTCCAAGACTTTAATAACGATCAAAACCTAGATGCATTGATTGCTGGAAATCTGTACAATGCGGAGGTAGAAACACCCCGAAATGACTCAAGTTTTGGACTTTTACTTCTTGGGGATGGAAAAGGTAATTTTACAGCTCAAAGTATGGCAGATACAGGCTTGATGATTCAAGGTGAAGTTCGTGATTTGAAACCCATATCGGTCAATGATGAAACTTACCTATTGGTAGGAAAAAATAATGCGTTTTTACAAAAAATAAGAGTAAACTAAATGCAAGTTACTTCGACAAAAGTATTTGTTCTATGCTTGATTTTACTGTGCTCCTGTGATGGAATTAATTCAAAAAATGAAGTCAAAAAATATCTTATTGGTACATGGCGAATTGAGAATCCGAATCTTCAATCATTCATCCAATTTAAAAAAAATGGAGACGCAATTTATTATTTTAATCAGTACAGTTTTAAACTAGACAGCCTAAAAGAAAGAGGTGTTTGGGAAGTCGCTTTTTTAGAAAAAAAATCCCTCAAAGACACCTTCTTGATTACTATTCTTTCCAAAAACAAAATTACATTGAAATCTCAAATTTTGGACAGCACTCATTTTTCAATCTTTGAAGAAGGGAGAAAAACCCGCTTTACTCGTATCCATTAAAGCATTATAGATGATTTGATTTATCATAAACATTACCCAGTGCATCAAAAGAAAAATAATGAATTTGATCTTGCTTCTCTTCATCTGAATTTAAAATGGTAAACTCTAGTTTCAAAACATTAACTTTTTGGTCTGGAAGAAGATCTATTTTAGAAGGTGAATACGATTCAAATGCTCCGGACTTTATTACTGATTTTAATAAAGCTAGCAAACAAAGTCTTTCTACCGTTTTAAGTTGAATTTGATCTGTTAAATGATTTTCAATTAAAACATCAAAGGTATCTCCATTTGCCTTTTGCCATTCATATGTATATATTTTAGGCATTAGCTTTTCAACACTTTGTGCATTCACCACATGGATGAAGCAACAAAAAAAGAAGAGATAGACACTATTTCTGCACTTTACAACTAAAGTCATGATTTGGGGCTTTTCTTAGATTATAATAACAAAACAACATCCTAAAGATAAGAATCAATTATATTTATGGGAGTATTTACGATTCAGTAATAGAAGAAATACCCTCCATAGAATCCTAAAGACATTAACATCATTTATTAAATTCAATAAAACAATGCCAACATGTATCCCATTTCAATATTCAATCTACCTACCAAACACTCACTTTGTTTTTTACTAATGTTAAGGATCTTTTTTTCCTGCACTCAAGAAAATTCTATAAAGACAAATAAACTTGCTCAAGAATCAAGTCCTTATTTATTACAGCATGCACAAAATCCAGTGTTTTGGCAACGTTGGGATAATGAAGTGTATAAAAATCAAAATTCTGAAGAAAAATTACTTATTGTAAGTATTGGCTATTCAAGTTGTCATTGGTGTCATGTCATGGAAAAGGAAACCTTTGAAGATCAGGAAGTAGCGGATTATATGAATGAAAACTTTATCAGCATAAAGGTGGATCGTGAGGAAAATCCTGAAATTGATACAATTTATATGACCGCAACTCAAATGATGACAGGTAGCGGAGGCTGGCCCCTCAATGTCATTTGTCTTCCAGATGGGAGGCCAGTTTATGGCGGAACTTACCATACCAAACAGCAATGGCTTGAGGTTTTAGAAAAAGTTCAAACACTTTACACTAATGACAAAAGTCAACTCATGGTTTTTGCAGATCGTATAGAAAAAGGAATTCAAGAGGTAAATACTTTTGAAGTATCCTCTGAAACAAAGCTTATTTCTCCCTCGATCGTAGTTGATGAGATGCACTATTGGATGCGCAACTGGGACAGAGAATATGGAGGAGAAAAACGAAGTCAAAAATTCATCACTCCTGTCAAATTTCAATATATCCAACAATTTCAAGAATTGACTGAGAATAAAGAAATTGGCGCTTACTTTGAAAACAGTCTGCTAACCATTGCACACAGTGGTGTATTTGACCCCTTGGAAGGGGGGTTTTATCGCTATACTGTTGATCCCTTTTGGAACATTCCTCATTTTGAGAAAATGCTTTACGACAATGCCCAGATAATAAGCCTGTATGCAAATGCGTACAAGCAAACAAAAAATGAGGTTTTTAAAGAGCGGGTCTATCAAACTTTTTCGTTTTTAAATGAACGAATGGCAGCATCTAACGGAGGGTATTATTCGGCTATTGATGCTGACAATAACGAAGGAGAAGGACGCTATTATGTCTTCACTAAAGAGAGTCTACAAACCGTTGCTGAAAAGGATTTTGATTTGTTGGTCGCTTACTTCAATATTGATCTAAACACCCCTTTTGAAGAACATTTTTACAATTTAAAATTAAAGCCAATTGATTCCCTCTTTTTAGCAAAACATAAAATAGATGAGGAGACATTGGAGGCAAAGGCAAAAATTTGGATATCGAAGCTTCAAAAAGAAATGCTACAACGCGAATTTCCACTAATAGATACTAAAATAATTACTTCGTGGAATGCTTTGTTAATAGTTGGACTCGCTCATGCCTATGAAGCTTTTGGTGATTCTCAATTTTTGGAAGAAGCCAAACGCACTTATTCCTTTCTAAAAGAAAACTGCTACAAAAGGCAACAATTCTTCCACACTTTTCAGGAAGGAAAACCCAAAATAGAAGGTTTTCTAGAGGATTATGCTTTTATGACACAGGCGGCAATTGCACTTTATAAAACTTCGGGTAAGGATACTTTTTTGAACGATGCTCTATCGTTTACTGAAAGTGTATTAAGAGAATTTAAAGATGAGGCCTCCCCTTTTTTCACCTTTACCAAAGACCCTACCCTTTTTGCAACAATTGTGGGAGTAGATGACAATGTCATCCCTTCTGCTAATGCGGTCATGGCTGAAAACTTATGGACTCTTGGACAATGGACTGGAAAAGAAAACTATTCAAAACAAGCCGAGAAGATGCTTCAAGGGGTTCTCCCCTATTTTTCCCAAGGAAGAAGTAGCGATTATGCTCAATGGGGGCAACTACTCCTTAAGGAAGCCTATCCTCATTATGAAGTGGTAATTGTAGGACCTGAAGCTGAAAGTAAAACGATTGCATTCCAAAAAGAATATTACCCTAATGTACTCTTTCAAACTTCTACTATTGAAAGTGATTTACCTTTGTTAAAAGAGCGGTTTTTTGAAGGGGAAACCTATATCTATGTCTGTCAAAATAGAGTCTGTTTACGACCCGTTGAAAGTGTAAAAGAGGCAATAGAACAAATGGAAAGCTGGGAAAACTAGAATTAAGAGATAACTCCAGAACCAAGAAGTTCTTCTCCCTGATACCAAGCTACAAACTGTCCAGAAGTGATAGCAGATTGGGGTGTTTCAAAGGAAACATATAAGTCTTCTTCCGTTTGAAAGAGGGTAGCTTCCTGCAAAGCTTGTCTGTATCGAATTCGAGCATTGACCTTCATTGTTTCCCCTTGGTTTAAAGCTAAATCTCCTCGAACCCAGTGGATATCTTCCTTGACCACTTGTAAGGCATAGCGAAATAATCCAGGATGAGCTTTTCCTTGTCCCACATAGATGGTGTTGTCGTCCACATCAGTATCAATCACAAACAAAGGCTCTACATTACCTCCTACGCCAAGTCCTTTTCGCTGCCCGATCGTATAAAAATGAGCTCCATTGTGTTCCCCTACTATCAGTCCATCTGAGGGCTGGTAACGTACTTTTTTGGAACGATATTCCAAATCATTTTCAGAAGATGCTGAAGTTGAATAGATCGGTAAATCACTTGGAATTTCGATAATGGTACCCGTCTTAGGTTTCAATTGTTGTTGAAGAAAATCGGGTAATCTTACTTTTCCTATAAAACAAAGGCCTTGAGAATCTTTCTTTTCTGCAGTAACCAAATCCTGTTTCAAAGCAATTTTTCTAACCTCATCTTTTTGTAAATGTCCAATAGGAAACAAAACACGAGAAAGCTGTTGTTGGGTTAGCTGACATAAAAAATACGACTGATCTTTATTTTTGTCAGCACCTGCTTTGAGTTGATAGGTTTCTATTTCTGAGGAAGTCTCAAAGCTACTTTTTTGACAATAATGACCCGTAGCCACATAATCGGCTCCTAAAGACAAAGCAATCTCTAAAAACACATCAAATTTAATTTCTCGATTACACAATACGTCTGGATTGGGGGTACGTCCCTTAGAATATTCATCAAACATATAGTCAACTATACGCTCTTTGTATTCTTTACTTAAATCGACAGTCTGAAACGGAATCGCTAATTTTTCTGCAACCAGCATTGCATCATTATTATCTTCTAGCCAGGGACATTCATTAGACAAGGTAACTGACTCATCATGCCAGTTCTTCATGAACAAGCCAATAACTTCGTAGCCTTCCTCTTTCAAAAGATAAGCGGCTACACTGGAATCAACACCTCCAGAAAGTCCAACAATAACACGTCCCTTGTTCATGGGGTAAAGATAAGCAGTCTTAGAGAATTATTTACGCCCAGCTTTTTTCTGTTTTTCTGCTTCCTCCATCGCCTTCTGAAGACGAGCAGAAAAACCACCTGATTTCTTAGGCTTCTTCTTATTCTCCTCAATTTTAGCATGGATTTTATTATCGTCAATGATCACATTCTTGATCACTAACATCAACAAAATGGTCAATAAGTTGGAAACAAAATAATACAAACTCAATCCACTTGCGTAGTTATTAAAGAAGAACAACATCATCAAAGGCATCAAATACATGATAATTTTCATGTTTGGCATTCCAGGTTGCTGAGGCATCGCTTGCTGCCCAGTAGTCATTTGAGTATAAAAGAAGATGGCGATAGAAGCCAAAATCGGAAACAAACTCACATGATCTCCATAGAAAGGAATATTGAAGCCTAATTCTAAAATAGAATCATAAGAAGATAAATCATCAGCCCACAAGAAGCTTTTGTCACGTAACACAAAGGCAACAGGGAAAAAGGAAAATAAAGCATAAAAAACAGGAAGTTGAATCAATGCAGGAATACATCCCGACATAGGATTGGCTCCTGCTCTGGAATACAAACTCATGGTTTCTTGCTGACGCTTTACTGCATCATCCTTATACTTATTATTGATTACCTCTATATCTGGACGCAACACTTTCATCTTAATTTGAGAAACATAAGACTTATAAGTCACAGGAGACATTGCCAAACGAACAATTAATGTCATTACTATGATGGCTATTCCATAAGAAAGAAAAGACGATAAAAACTCGAAAAGAGGCAAGAAGATAAATTTATTTATCCATCCAAAAATTCCCCATCCCATAGGAATGGATGTTTCCAAATCCCCTTCAAGGTTTTGCAAGGTTTTATAATCTGTAGGACCGTAATAAAATGTAAGCTTAGTATTTAAATTTCCTGATGTAAAAGTCAATGGATAAACAGTTTCAAAACTTTTAGTGAATTTTTCTTCCAAAGCTTCATCACTAGCAAGATTGACAGAAGTCAATGTAGCAGAGGAAATGGGTGCTTCGGGAATTAAAATTGCGCTAAAAAAATGCTGTCGGTATGAAATCCATCGAATTCCCTCACGAGTTTCTTGATCCTCACCGCTTAAAGACAAATAATCGACGCGATCTTCTTCATAACCAAATGTAAACTCAGTGTATCGATTTTCATAATCGATACTAATAGAGTTTCTAAATGCTGTGGTTTTCCAATCCAATTGAGGAGGAGTCCCTGAATTCAAAAGACGCTGCATGCCTTCTGTTTTGATTGCTACTGTATGTAGATATCCTTTTTTTGGAAAATGATATTCAAAAGCGATATACTCCCCAGAAGAAAGACTTGCCTTCATGACCAAATGATAAGCATCACCAGTATCGGTTAAATAAGGCGAGAAATACATTTCTCTGGTATTCATAATACGACCATCTAGAGTGGTCATTGTGATATTAAAGTCGGCATTTGATTCATCAATTAATCGGATAGGTGCATCTTCATAATTCTCGAATTCATCCAGTTGAAAAAGAGCAATTTGCCCCCCTTTGGACTGAACCTCAACATTAAAGTTATCGGTAGCAATTCTCACATTCTCTATTTGTTTAGGAACAAATAATGAACCTAGATCTCCAAAGGCAGCCACCTTTTGCTGCTGCAAGATAGAATCTGAAACTTGGACAACTTCAGGGCTTGATGTTGTTGTAGATCCCTGCTCAGTGGTTACTTGTGCTGGTGCTGCCTCATCGGCGGGACCGTTTCTATAGAGCATCCAAGTCAAAATGACTGCAATTAAAATAAATCCTATAAACTGATACGGGTCAAACTTTTTTTCTTCCATAATTTCTTTACAAGGTTAAGCCTCGCCTTTTTTTATTAAACTGGCTTTTACAAAGGCCAAAAACAAAGGGTGGGGTTGGGATACAGTACTTTTATATTCAGGGTGAAACTGAACACCTACAAACCAAGGGTGATCTTTATATTCAACAATTTCTACGAGTCCTGTTTCTGGATTGGTTCCTGTCACCACAAAATGTTCATCAAAAATCTGGTCAGCAAAGTCGTTATTGAATTCATAACGATGTCTATGACGTTCAGAAATATTCTTAGTTCCATACGCTTCTTCAGCAAATGAACCCTCAGACAAAGAACAATCCCAAGCGCCTAAGCGCATGGTCCCTCCTTTGTTTACAATACTTTTTTGGGACTCCATCAGATCAATTACAGGAGTCTTACATTCTGGATCCATCTCTATAGAATTCGCCTCTTTCATACCAGCATTATTTCTAGCATATTCAATTACTGCCATCTGCATACCCAGACAAATACCAAAGAAAGGTAATTTGTTTGCGCGAGCATAGGAAACAGCTACTATCTTTCCTTCAATCCCTCGCTCTCCAAATCCTGGAGCTACGATTAAGCCATGAAGAGGAGCTAACTTTTCTGCAACATCTTGTTCATTCAATTCTTCAGAATGAATGCTTACTACCTCAATTTCAGTCTCATTTAATGCTCCCGCATGAATTAAAGACTCCAAGATAGATTTATATGAATCTTGTAATTCTACATATTTTCCAACCAATCCAATTTTAACCGTATGCTTAGGGTTTTTAAATTTGGTTAAAAAATCATTCCAAGGCTTGAGGTTTAATGGTTGTTTTGGTTCCAATTGAAGTTTGTCCAAAACTACGCGATCCAGACCTTCTTCAAGCATCTTTAGTGGAACATCATAGATAGTTTCCACATCTATCGATTGGATAATTGCTTCTCGTTTTACATTGCAAAACAAAGCGAGTTTTAGACGTAAATCTTCAGAAAGTTCGTGTTCTGTTCTACACACTATGATATCTGCTGAAATACCACTCTCCATTAAAGTTTTTACCGAATGTTGGGTGGGTTTTGTTTTTAATTCTCCCGCAGCAGCCAGAAAGGGAATGAGAGTCAAATGAATAACTATTGCATTATCTCTCCCTAAATCCCATATCATTTGACGAACCGATTCGATATAAGGCAAGGACTCAATATCCCCTACAGTACCTCCAATTTCAGTTATTACAATGTCGTATTGATCGGTTTCACCCAAGAGACGCATTCGCTCTTTAATTTCATTGGTGATGTGAGGAATCACTTGTACAGTTTTACCTAAAAACTCTCCTCGACGTTCTTTTTCTATAACGCTCTGGTAAACCCTTCCCGTAGTGACATTATTGGCTTGAGAAGTATTTACATTAAGGAAACGTTCGTAATGCCCTAAATCCAGATCCGTTTCGGCACCATCATCGGTGACAAAACACTCTCCGTGTTCATAAGGATTTAAAGTTCCTGGATCCACATTGATGTAAGGATCAAATTTTTGAATAGTCACTCTGAAATTCTGGGCTTGAAGTAACTTCGCTAATGAAGCTGCTATAATTCCTTTTCCTAGTGAAGATGTAACCCCTCCGGTTACGAATATATATTTGGTGTTGGACATCCGGTTGTTTTTGACAGTTAACCTACCGGGCTCAAATTTACAAAAATCAAAGGGAACTTCTTACCGCTTCGCTTCATTCTTTTATTTCATATATTTCATAGCCCTCGTGTTGCAAAATAAAAAAGGCCTTATTCACAAACGCGCCATTTTTCTCTTCACGGTAAAGAAATCGATTCGAAGAATACTCCGTTTCGCCCAAGTCTATGGATTTGGGAAGGGCTTTGGCAACTGCCATACGCAAGATTATATCTAACATTACATCATATCCTCTGAGCGCTTCCTTGGTAGGAGGTTTTCCGTATTCATCGGTAAAAGCTGAAATAAAAGCTTGATCTAATTCAAAATCCAACGGCTTAAAACCAACCGGATAGGTAAAGCGAACACCCCCTAAAACGAATCGTGATAAATTTTCATTGTCATAGGCATTACTTCTGAAACTCGTAAAAACCTGAACATCTCGATCTGAAGTGTTTTGCGCATTAAATTGTGAAATCGCACTCGCAATCAATGGAAAAGATTGGGTCTCTAGAAGTACTTTATTTGGTAAAGAATCTACCAACAAAGAATCTACTAATTCTGGTAATATGTAATCTTGTTTTTCGGGACGTAAAGTAATCGCCCAAGGAAATCGTCGTTTCAGCTCTCGCTCCAAACTTCTATTTAACGAATCTGCCACGATAACTACATTTTGAGTAGTGTCAATTCTAGACTCCAAATGAGCATACATTTTTTCTCTAAAATCCACTTGTTGAGTCACCGATTGAAACACGTTCTTTCTAAAGACCACTGGCTTTGATGAAAGTGGTGCAATTTTAGGAATATTGCTCAAACTGTTTTCATTGGAAACCAGATTAAAATTATTTGGTATAAGTGGCCCCACCAATACATCTTGTTCCTTTAAAGTCCCTGACTGAATAATCTCCTGAACACTTGCTGGATTGGCTTCTGTATCATAAGTAGTTAAGTCGACATCTATCCCCTTGGATGCCGCTTGTTGGATTGCAAAAAGTACCCCAGAATAAAAATCCAATGAAATGGTATGTAAATTTCTACCTGCAAGCGTTTTCTCTGTATCTTCTATGGAATCAAAAACGATTTCCTTTGCCATAAAAGGCAGTAATATTCCTAATTTAATTTTACGTAATTGCAATGTGGAATCCAGCAAATTGGTTCGTTCCACCAACAAGTCATTTTCAATTTTTAATTTTCCTGTTTGCTTTCCTGGAATTTTCAAAATCATTCCTGGTTGGAGACCCGTTACTGCCAAGTCAGGATTGAGTGAATCTAGCACTTGTTGGTTTACCCCTAGCTTCTTTTCAATTCGATAAAATCCCTCTTTGGGTAAAACAGTATAGTAATTATAAAGCGAATCTGTCTCTGGAATTGCTTTGGCTTCTACAAAGCTGGGGATTCTAATTTCTTGTCCAATTTTAAGCCCCTCCTTTATTTCTGGATTTAAAGAATCCAGAGTTGCAATTGTTGTTCCATATTGATAGGCCAATCTCCATTTGGTTTCTTTGGGTGTTACCAAATGAATAAATTCTTGGGCTGAACTTGATGACACTTTAGAGATTGCTGCATCTTGTTGGACCCCAACTGCATAAATTGGAATTCTAAGTGTCATTCTCCTTTTGATGCCCACACGCTCCACTAACGGATTATATTCCAGTAATTGAGATTCTGAAATACCATACTGTTCAATAATGGCATTCAAGGTCTCGTTTTTGCCTACTCGATGATTTTTAAATCGTTCGGGAGTTTGTGCTTGAGCGTAAAGACCAAACAGTAAGAAGAAAGTAAATATGAATTTAAGTTGTTTCATGCTTTGGTATATACAAAAACTATTCCCATTCTATTGTGGCAGGTGGTTTTGAACTAATGTCATACACTACTCTATTGACTCCTTTGACATTATTGATAATTTCATTTGAAATTTTTTGTAAAAATTTATAAGGTAAATCTACCCAGTCTGCGGTCATTCCATCCGTAGATTGTACAGCTCTCAAAGCAACACAACTCTCATAAGTACGTTCATCTCCCATTACTCCAACGCTATTCACGGGTAGAAAAATTACTCCAGCTTGCCATACTTTATCGTATAAATCCCAAGATTTCAATCCTTGTATAAAGATTGCATCTACTTCTTGAAGCATTCTAATTTTATCACGTGTAATTCCACCTAAAATTCGAATCGACAAACCGGGACCAGGAAAAGGATGTCTCCCCAAAAGTTCCTTGTCCATTCCCATACTTTTCCCCACTCTACGAACCTCATCTTTAAATAACATCCGAAGCGGCTCCACCAATTCTAATTTCATATAGTCAGGAAGTCCACCCACATTGTGGTGTGACTTGATGGTTGCTGAGGGACCTTTAACAGAAATAGACTCAATGACATCGGGATATATAGTTCCTTGACCTAACCATTTGGCCCCTTCTACTTTTTGAGCTTCAGCATCAAAAACATCAATAAAGGTTTTTCCAATAATTTTACGCTTGGTCTCAGGATCAGAGACGTCTTCCAAGGCATCTAAAAACAAGTCTGTAGCATCTACCCCTTTTACATTCAATCCCATTCCAGCATATTGCTCCAATACCTCATCAAACTCATTCTTTCTGAGCAGACCATTATTAACAAAAATACAGTTCAAATGAGTCCCAATAGCTTTGTGCAATAGCATAGCCGCAACAGAGGAATCTACCCCTCCAGATAAACCTAAGATGACTTTATCCTCTCCAAGCTTTTCTTTCAATTCTTTAATAGTACTTTCTACAAAAGAATCGGGTGTCCAATCTTGTTTCACACCAGCAATGTGCACTAAAAAGTTTTCTAAAACCTGCTTTCCTTCTGTGGAATGATACACTTCTGGATGAAATTGTATCGCATACGTTTCCTCATCTTTAATTTTAAAAGCGGCATTTTTCACATCTTCGGTACTTGCTAAAAGCGCTGCACCCTCGGGAAGGTTTAAGATGGTATCGGCATGACTCATCCACACTTGACTTTTTTCAGTTACTGACTTAAAAAAAGGAGCTGATCGATCAACTATTGAAAGATGTGCTCTCCCGTATTCACGGGTGTCTGAAGGACTCACTTTCCCACCAAAAAAATGGGCTAAATATTGTGCGCCATAGCAAACTCCCAAAAGTGGAATTTTTCCTTTGATTTCCGACAAATCAGGATGGGGTGCATCTTCGCTGCGAACGGAGAAAGGAGAACCGGATAAAATCACTGCTTTAAAAGTGGAAATTTCTTCTGGAGGATTGTTGTAAGGATGGATTTCACAGTAAATGAAAAGCTCCCGAACACGGCGAGCGATCAGTTGAGTGTACTGCGAACCAAAGTCGAGTATGAGTACTTTTTCTTGCATGAGCAAAAATACAATTTAAGCCGAATTATACAAGGCGCAATAAAGGAAGTCGGAGCTAAAATATCAACGTTTTATCAAACACTTAATATTCAATCAAAATAAAGTTAGGATTCATAGGATCTAAGACCTCAAAAAGAGTGGGAAGAAAGGCTGAACCCATGGCTAAATACATAGTGACAAAATTAAAACTTCGCTCTTGCAAGGAATCACTTGGAAACAATTGTTCATGAAGAAGCACCATACGATTTACTTGATCTGAGAGCAGTTTTTTATGGGCTTTCAACAAACGTTTTTCAAGATGTGACACACCATTCATCTGTTTCACTTTCTGAGCTTCTACTGCCCCTTTAAAGGACTTGTCTGTTTGGGCAACTAGCTGATCTAAATGTTCAAATTGTTTTTCTAAGGTTGCTTTTAAAAAACCTAGATCCAAATCAATATTACTAATCTGCCTTATCTTCTTATTAATTAAGGCATTGCGCTTTAAAAACAATTCGGAAGGTTTTAATTCCAGGTTTTTAATTTTCTTCCCTTGCTTTTCAGAAATCATTAAGGCAGAATTTCGGAGCAATAAAATTGGAAATGGAACATTATACTGTTCAAAATTTGTCTTCAATTGAAACCAATAGGCAAGCTCTCCCCCTCCACCGATATAACATAAATTGGGTAATATCACTTCTTGATAAACAGGTCGTAAAATTACATTAGGTGAAAAACGTTCGGGATGATCTTCCAAAAGCTTTAAAAAAGCGTCAGAAGAAAAGCGTTGTTCTGTTCCATGCAACAAAAACACCTCCCCTTCTTTTTCAATACGATAACGACCCTTTTCAGTTAAATAAAAAAGATTAATCTCCCTAGGGTTTACTTGTGAAACATACTCTGGATTGTAACTCTTTTGTATCTCTTTAATCTGAGCTGTAACCTTCTCAAATGATGTTTGACTTGTTAATTCTTCTTTTAAGATGGGTGTAAAAAGTCGTTTCAATTTAGCCTTATTTGGCTCAATTACCACCAATCCCTTGTCACCAAAAAGTTGATTGACCAAACGAAAAGTAGCCTCAGACAAATCCTTTGAGGTTCTGTAGCTTGCCTGAATCCATTCTTTAACCGTGTTAGCTTCCGACTGGGACCCTAAGTGCTGTTCAAAAACATTCAAAACTTCTTGAAGGTCATCCAAGGGTAACTCCCCCACTGCACCTGCAGCTTCTCGATGCCATTTGATACTCTTGTCTTGAAATCTAAAAGCACTGATCTCCTCAAAATCATGATCTTCACTTGCCATCCAGTAAATGGGCACAAAGTTGAACTTGGGATATTGGACCTTCAATTGTTCACACAAATTAATAGTACTTACGATTTTATAAATAAAATACAAGGGCCCTGTCATCAAACACAATTGATGGCCTGTGGTAATGGTAAAAGTGTTTTCTTGTGCAAGGAGGTCTATGTTTTCAGACACTCTTTTGGAAGGCTGAAGCACTGCATATTGTTCTCGCAAGGCTCCTACCAAAGTCTTTCTTTGATGGGTTGAAAAAGTTTTTTTCTTCTGCTCCATTTGAGAAGCAAAATTGTCCAATTCAGGAAAAGCACCATAAAAGGGAGCCAATTCTTTCTTTGCTGATAAATAATCGCAAATCAAAGTTGAAAAACGGCCTGTTTCTTGAAAAGAGAGTTGCTGAACTTGCATGAACAATTTTACGTAAAGATATTCGTTTTTTTGGGAAAAGAAATTCAGAGTTTCTAGAGAAAGTGTACATTTATTTTTTTAAAATAAAATTTATGGTACGCTTACGCTCAATTGCCCTCTTTCTCCTTTTCACATGTATTACAACTGCACAACTTCAAACTCCAGATGCCTTCTTAGGCTATACCTTAGGAACAAACTTTACCCGACACCATCAAGTGGTAGAGTATTACAAACACCTTGAAGAAAATTCAGCAAGTTTAAAACTTCAACCCTATGGTAAAACAAATGAAGGACGTTTGCTCCAACTGGCGTTTATTTCTAGCCCCGAAAATCTTGAAAACCTTGAATCCATTCGGAAAAAACATCTACAAAATAGCGGAGTAGTAACTGGAGCTAAAAATGATGAAAAAGCAATTGTTTGGCTAAGCTATAATGTACACGGAAATGAATCCTCCAGTACAGAAGCCTCCATGAAAACTGCCCATGCCCTGCTTACACTATATAAAGATTGGTTAGAAGATACTATTGTTATTTTGGATCCTTGTATCAATCCCGATGGAAGAGATCGTTATGTAAATTTTTATAATCAAACCAAAAGTGCTCCCTACGATCCAAATGGGTTCACGCGGGAACACAGAGAAAATTGGCATAACGGGAGAAGCAATCACTATATGTTTGATCTCAACAGAGACTGGGCATGGATTACGCAAGTTGAATCCCAACAAAGACTAAAACAATACAATCAATGGCTGCCTCATATTCATGTTGATTTTCACGAACAAGGCATCAATAGCCCTTATTATTTTGCCCCGGCAGCAGAACCCCTACATGAAATCGTTACTGACTTTCAAAAAGATTTTCAGGATGCTTTGGGTAAAAATCATGCAACCTATTTTGACAAAGAAGGATGGTTTTATTTCACCAAACAACGTTTCGATATTCTTTATCCAAGCTATGGAGACAGCTATCCCATGTATTTAGGCTCCATTGGAATGACATATGAGCAGGCTGGTGGTGGTGGTGCAGGTTTGGGAGTTCACAATAGCGAAAACATAGAACTCACCCTTACAGACCGCATAGAACACCATTATACCACTGGAATTTCTACCGTAGAAATGGCAACCAAAAACAGAAGCTTGCTCAATAAAAACTATCAAGAATATTACAGTGACTCCAATTTGAAATACAAGAACTTTGTTTTGGATGGACACCCAAGCAAACTCAAAGCCCTTTCTGAATTTTTAGAGCAGCATGAAATTCAAAGTTATTCTTTGGAGAAAAAGAGTTCGGTAAAAGGCTACGATTACCAAAGACAGAAAACAACAACTACCTCTTTCTCTGAAAACGCCCTAGTAGTTCCTACACAACAAGTTAAAGGGAAAATGGCTCAAGTGCTTTTGGAACCTCAAACCAAACTAAGCGATTCTTTGACTTATGATATTACCGCATGGTCACTTCCCTATGCCTATGGTCTTAAGGCAGTGGCTTCCAAAGAAAACATCCCTACAGCACCCATAGAATCAGAATCCAAAGAGAAAAGTAGTTTTGAGGCGAACGCCTACGGTTATGCTTTCCCTTACAAAAGCTTTAGTGATGCAAAATTTTTAGCTGCCTTACTCAAAGAAAATTTAGGGATTCGATACAACAGTGTCCCGATTGTAAATAGTGGAAAATCATGGGAACGCGGAAGTATTTTTATCTTAAAAGGAGATAATTTAAAAAATGAGAGCTATCTCCAAAAACTTGAACAACTAGCCACTCAGTATGATAAAGTAGCCCACCGCATCACAACAGGATATTCTAGTGCGGGACCTGACTTAGGAGCAGATGAAATCCACTTAATCAAACCCCCTAAAATTGCTGTTTTAAGAACAGACAATGCCTCGACCTATAGCTATGGAGAAATCTGGCATTATTTTGAACAACAATTAGAATATCCTCTCATGCAAATAGACGAGAGTAGATTAGAAAGTGCATTAGGTAAGATTGATCAATTGATTGTCCCCAATGGCTATTATGGCAAATGGTCCAATAGTGATCAAAGTGATGAAATTATGGAATGGGTTCGCAAAGGCGGAAGAATCATTGCTCTTGCAGGAGCACTCAATCATTTTGCAGATACAGAAGCCTTCAAACTCAAAAAGAAAGAGGATCCAGATACAGACACCACTTTGGTTCCTTATGGAGAGTTAGAACGTACTGAAATTAGTGAAATTACTACAGGAAGTATCTTCCCTGTTACTTTAGACAAAACCAATTCATTGAGCTTTGGGATTGACCGATACTATACGCTAAAGTTAAATGAAGATGCCTTTTCCTTACTAGAAAACGGAGACAATGCCGCTTACCTTCCCTCCAATGCTTCGCCTGCTTCAGGCTTTATAGGCTATAAAGCATTAGACAATCAAAAGAACTCTCTGCTCTTTGGTTCAGAATCCAAAGGACGTGGACAAATTGTTTACCTCGTAGACAACGTCCTCTTTAGAGGATTTTGGTATTCTGGAAAGATCGTATTTGCAAATGCGTTGTTTTTTTAAGGGTCTTGACACTGCTATAGTTGTGAAATGATATGAAAAAATATTCCGTCACAAAAAAAATGTGAAAGCTTGTGATTTTGGTGAAGAAATGTCACCAACGATTAGTATAAGGCAAGTAGGGCATTAAAAAGCCATAAACTTTCGGTTTTACACTGAGCCAAAACGCTGTGTTTTGTTTTTAATTTTTTTTTCATAAAAGCCAAATTAACTATTTGGCGGTATTTTAAAATATTGCTAGACTTTCATAAACCACCTAACGCCCTATTTGCTATACATCTTGTTACAAATAGTGCTTTTTATTTTTCTGTTGTAATTTTATGTTTTCTTGTCAAAAGAGCAATACAAGAAAAAAACAATAGAAAGATTATTTTTCCAGATAAATATCCGTAACCATAGTCGGTCAATCTATTTAAATCAGTCAATAGGATTTTAAAAATATTTATTAATATAATAATTAAAATTCCGGATGAAACATAAAAGATTATTTTCTTCATAATGATAAATAAAGAGAGGGAGTGCAAATTGCCCCCCTCTCTCTTTCACGTTATTATTTTGTGACTGTTGTTGTAGTTGGTGTATATATACCCCAAGTTAGAGCTGAGACTAATCCGTTTACAAAAGATTGTCTAGTGTGAACTGTATAATTCTCAGCCCCATCAGCCATTTGTTTAGAGTCAGAAACTCCAACTGGTGCTAAACCATAAACTACATAGTGATTCCATTTAGTCGTTTGACTGTTTCCTTGAGCTCCTTTTCCCACTACGCTTGTGTAAGAGTAACAAGATGTTAATAGTAATGATGAAGCAAATACAACTGTCACCATTTTCATTGTTTTTTTAATCATTTTTATCTATTTTAAATTAAACATTTATTAAAGTACTCATTTTGAGTTTTTTTGGTCGTATTGAACATAACTTGCATATATCCGCACTATTGCGTTTATATATTTTTAAATTTTATCGATCCAACTATCTTATTATCAAGTCTTTGCCCATAAATAAGCCATTCAAAAAAGCTTTTGATTTTTGCAAGAGCAATACGAAAAGAAAACCTTGTATTGGGTGATTTTTGAAATAAAAAATAAAAGAGTTGTGGATAGAAAGAGGGTGGGGCTCTCATGGGGTAAAGATTCGATTTGGGTTAATGTTATTTTAAAATTACAAAAAATATATTAAAAGCAATGAGCAAGGAGATTTAGCTATGTGGCATACTATTTGAAGGTTGTGGTTTGCACCCAAAATCAAAAAAAATGCCTCGTCTTTTATTCTCATTTATTTTACTGCTTCTTGTTTCATGTACAAAAAATAGTTTTGTCGATCCTGAAACGGAAGAAAGTACAGGCCGAAAAGCGACTCAAGTAGCCTATTATATTCCACAATATGCTGCGCCCAATCAGGGGGTTTTAAAAGCCGAACAGCTTGACCCAAAACCACTAGAGGAAACAGGAAAAATTGTGTATTATGAAAACTATATTTTTATCAATAAACCGCAAGAAGGCATTCACATTGTGGACAACTCTGATCCATCCAACCCCATCAACGAAGCTTATCTTAGTCTCAAAGGAAATATAGATATCAGTATTATAGACGGTTTTCTTTATGCTGATCAATTTTCTGCCTTGGTTGTTTTAGACGTTAGAGATATAGAAAATATTCAATTTATCGAGTCCTATAGCGTTCCTCAAATTTTCAACTATGACCGCTATTGGGCTTTTGATCACAATGAAAGAGCAGAAGATTATGAGTATGTTCGTTTTGAAAATATTGATGACACCCAAGGAATTGTAGTAGGTTGGGAACTTGAAATAAGATGGGAAAACATTCCCAAAAATCACTATTTCTTTTTAGACGGTTTTACTCAAAACTTTGATAGTACTGCTTTGGCATTAGAGGAAGTACAAAGTGACGCTTCTGTGATAAGTCAAGCTGGATCTCTTGCTCGTTTTTTACCCATAGACGGATACTTATATGTACTTAATCAATGGGAACTTATTTTATTTGAAATTGATGACAACTACCAACCCCTTCGTTTTGGAAAAACACCCCTAAACAATAATGCAGAAACGCTGTTTCAATTAAATGATTTTCTATTTATCGGAACTACCACAGGCATGTTGCTTTATGATGTAACTAGCCCAACAAATCCAGAATTTATAAGCAGTGTAGATCACTTTAGAAGTTGTGATCCTGTGGTTGCAGATGAAGATTATGCCTATGTCACCCTAAGGGGAGGAACCAATTGCTTTACTACTCGAAATGAATTACAAATAATTACTCTGGAAGACCCAAAAAATCTAGAGGTGATCTCAAGCCAACTGTTATTCAATCCCCACGGACTCGCTATACACGAAAATCATCTTATTGTTTGTGATGGAACTGCAGGCATCAAAGTGGTAGATGTTTCCAATAGGGAAAAACCCGAAGTGGTAAACACCTACTCCATTCCTTTTGCCTATGATGTACTCATAGACTATCCTAGTGCAATTGTTGTAGGTGACGGAAAGCTATATCAATACGACATCAGCAAACTTCCTGAATTGGAATTGATCAGTAATTAGTGGAGTAAAAAAGTGCTGGAACAGTTTTTTATACTAACTCACTCCTTTCTCAACACAACCCCAGATTTAATAGGAAAAAAGGTGGTAGCATCCACTGCCAATTTCCCATTGATCAGTACATATTGAATTCCCTTAGAATATTGATGGGGTTTTTCAAAAGTCGCAAGATCAATGACTGTTTGAGGATTAAAAATAGTAATATCGGCTTTCATCCCTTCAGCTATTTTTCCTCGATCTTTTAGTCCCATCATTTGTGCAGGAAAAACAGTCATTTTAAACAGGGCCTCTTCCAAAGTCAATACGCCTTCTTCTCTAACATATTTACCTAACACTCTTGGAAAAGTTCCGTACCACCTAGGGTGGGGATGACCATCGCCTAGTTTAACTAGACGTCCATCAGAAGCGATCATGGTTTGGGGATGCTTCATGATGTTCACTACATCTTTTTCATCCATTGCATGAAAAACACAGCTTGCCCCACCATTTGATTGTGCTTCAATTACGAGTTCGGCGCCATTATTGAGAGTGGGTTTAAGTCCTTTGAGCTCACACCAATATTTTAAGGTTTTCCCCTCCAATTCGGGCATCCAATTTACCTTAGCAAATTGAACTCTGTCCAAATCGTCTCCACCCCTATCATTGAGAATGTTATAAATAATTCCTTTTTTAATACTGTCGCGAAGTTTTTTATTACGAAGTCTTTCAATAAAGGCTTTATTACCTCCAGCTCTTGCCCAACTTGGAATCAAAACAGAAATTCCGGTATAACTCGCATTGTAAGGATACTGATCCATCACTATATTTAACCCTCTATTACGAGCCTCGTCAACCATAGCTAAGGTTTGATTGCTTTTGCCCCACATGGGTTTTCCGATGACTTTGTGATGGGTAAGCACCACAGGAATGGCTGCCTTTTCTGCAATTTCTATCGCCTCGGCAACTGAGGCAAAGAGTGTCAATCCTTCGTCTCGAAGATGAGAAGTATAAATTCCACCGCGTTTTGAAGCTTCTTTAGACAAAGTGATTACTTCATCCACTTTAGAAAAATTTCCAGGTAAATATTTCAATCCGGTTGAAAGTCCAAAAGCACCGTCTTCCATTGCTTTTGCCACATGCTCTTTCATTGTATCCAGTTCTTCAGCAGTCGGCGCTCGATTGTCCAAATTCATTACTTCAGAACGAATGCTATTATGTCCGGCCAAAAAACCAACATTCATCCCCACCCCTAATTGGGATAAACTATCAAGATAATGTCCAAAAGGAAAAGGTCCTCTGCCATCTGGTCCTCCTAGGCTAGTTGTTACGCCTTGACGAATATGACTCTCGCAATCCGAAAGTGTGAAAATAGGCTCTAAATGGGCGTGTAAATCAATAAATCCAGGAGATACAACCAATCCTTTAGCATCAATAATGCGCTTCGCTTTTGGATTTCTGATTTTCCCCAGAGTTACAATCTTATCCCCAATGATTCCGATGTCTTTTGAAAGAATAGGGACCTTTTGACTACCCTCAAAAACATCTCCGTTGAGAATTACTAAATCGTAAGTAATATTGGGCTCACAACTCAATAAAAAAAAGAATAGACTAAGGAATAATCCCCACTTTTTAATACAATTCATCTTTATGATCTTTTTTTAAAGATAAAGAGAATACTTTAAAACATTAAAAACGGTTTTACATTAGGATACGGGAGTTCCCACTAAATCGTAATCGGTTGCTTCAGTAATCAATAGATCAACAAAGTCTCCTTGCTTTAAATAATGAGTAGTGGCATCCACAAGCACTTCATTATCTACATCGGGAGAGTCCATAAAAGTTCGTCCCACATAATGCACACCCTCTTTTCTGTCGATAAGACAACGGTAGGTTTTTCCAACACAAGATTGATTGTGCTCCCAAGAAATTTGAGATTGGATTTCCATAATCGCGTTGGAACGTTCTTGTTTTACTTCTTCGGGTATATTGTCTTCCAATTGATGGGCATGAGTATTCTCTTCATGGCTATAGGTAAAACAACCTAAACGTTCAAAACGCATTTCCTTCACCCAGTCTTTAAGTACTTCAAAATCCTCTTGGGTTTCTCCTGGATAGCCAACAATTAATGACGTTCGTAAAATAATTCCAGGCACTTCTTCTCTAAACTTTTTTAAGAGCGT
>Ga0209654_1000797_pt1 | contig 28599 bp, 30 predicted proteins | sample SaaInl1SG_22_DNA_FD_184646 | JGI IMG/M metagenome (GOLD analysis project Ga0209654, IMG submission 184646) | Marine microbial communities from expanding oxygen minimum zones in the Saanich Inlet - ESP_161SG_22_DNA (SPAdes) (version 2) | ecosystem: Environmental > Aquatic > Marine > Intertidal... | reverse complement strand
GCGAGCTGGGTTCAGAACGTCGTGAGACAGTTTGGTCCATATCCTGTGTAGGCGTTTAGAGCATTGAAAGGATCTCCCCTTTGTACGAGAGGACCAGGTGGGGACAGACCGCTAGTGTACCAGTTATCCCGCCAGGGGTAAACGCTGGGTAGCTATGTCTGGAGTAAATAACTGCTGAAAGCATATAAGTAGGAAGTTCACCTTAAGATGAGTGCTCTTTTGTCTCAACCGTTCAGTTTTACTGACAAATGAAAGACAAGGAAGGTCACGGCAAGACGAGCCGTTTGATAGGCATGAAGTAGAAGTGCAGTAATGCATTCTGAAGCTGACATGTGCTAATAGACCGAGGGATTTGATTTTGTATACCATAAGCAAGACTTGCTAGAATTTTCTAGGAAGCAATCGAGCTACTTTGCCTAACAAAGTAGTTCTTTTTCTTGGTGTCTTCGTCGAGGTCGAGACACAGCATCCCTTTCCGAACTGCGTGGTGAAAGGCCTTTGAGATAACGATAGGATACGGGTAGCTGTATCTGAAAACATATCGATGCCAAGAAATATTTAATTAGAATGTTTATTCTAAGATGGAGCTTTGTGCTCCATCATAAATTCATAACTTTATAGATTTTTTAACTTCATTTATTTGCACAATCAACTTCATACAAACTTTAAACAAGTTCTATTAATTATTATTCAATTTATTTCTTAATCTTTTCAGAATAAGGTAGTTCTATGTATTTTCATTTTTTTGTACCATTTGATTTCTTGACTATGGTATACTAAAAAGTAACAGGTCTAAAACATTTTAGATTGTGTAACTCTTTATAACTATTTATTTCTTCTTTATTATGACTGCAACTTTAGAGCGTCGCGAAAGCGCAACAGTATGGGGACGTTTTTGTTCATGGATTACTTCAACTGAGAACCGTCTTTACATCGGTTGGTTCGGAGTATTAATGATCCCTACTTTACTTACAGCAACTTCAGTATTCATCGTAGCATTTATTGCTGCTCCTCCTGTAGATATCGATGGTATCCGTGAGCCAGTTTCTGGATCACTTATGTACGGAAACAACATCATCTCTGGTGCTGTAATCCCTACATCAAACGCTATCGGTCTTCACTTCTACCCAATCTGGGAAGCAGCTTCTCTTGATGAGTGGCTTTACAACGGTGGTCCTTACCAGCTTATCGTTTGTCACTTCTTCATCGGAATTTGTTCTTACATGGGTCGTGAGTGGGAGCTTTCTTTCCGTTTAGGAATGCGTCCTTGGATCGCAGTAGCTTACTCTGCTCCAGTAGCAGCAGCAACAGCTGTATTCATCGTATACCCAATCGGTCAGGGTTCTTTCTCTGATGGAATGCCTCTTGGTATTTCTGGTACTTTCAACTTCATGATCGTATTCCAGGCTGAGCACAACATCCTTATGCACCCATTCCACATGCTTGGTGTTGCTGGTGTTTTCGGTGGTTCACTTTTCTCTGCTATGCACGGTTCACTCGTAACTTCATCTCTCATCCGTGAGACTACTGAGAACGAGTCTGCAAACGCTGGATACAAGTTCGGACAAGAAGAAGAGACTTACAACATCGTAGCTGCACACGGTTACTTCGGACGTCTTATCTTCCAATACGCTTCATTCAACAACTCACGTTCACTCCACTTCTTCCTCGCAATCTGGCCAGTAATGGGAATCTGGTTCACAGCTATGGGTATTTCAACTATGGCTTTCAACCTTAACGGATTCAACTTCAACCAGTCTGTAGTAGATTCAAACGGACGTGTAATTAACACATGGGCTGATATCGTAAACCGTGCTAACCTCGGTATGGAAGTAATGCACGAGCGTAACGCTCACAACTTCCCACTTGACCTTGCATCTGTAGAAGCTCCTTCTATCAACGCATAATCAAGTTTAGATCCTTCTTTCTTTTAGAAAGAATGTCTTTTCCCCTGGTTCCTTTTTGGAATCAGGGGAGTCTTTTATAAATCTTAGACTTCACAAAACTTCTTTAAACAAATATGACGAATCTTAACGTATTTTTTTTGTATTCAGTCATCTTCATTAGTACCTACTCTTTGAATCCTTTTCTTGTCGAAAAGGATTTGTAAAGAATGAATTTAAAGTTTTCACAAGGTTTTAGCGATGGGGAACAATTAATTCGTGAAGTTACAACCTTTTTCTAAACTTTTATATTGGTGTATATGTGTGAAGCTGTAGTGACTTTGTTTTGAGTTCTATTAAATTATTTGTATATGTTTGATTAATGGTGGAGCATGAAGTGTACAGAGTACACTCCATTTCTACAAACATAAGTATCCTTATGACACAAAAGAGTTAAGTGCTCCAACTACGAATACTAAAAGGATCCAAAGGGCAGATCCAGATAATACAAGACCTTTTGATGATGCCCATCCCTCAGGTGAAGCGAGGAGTACTGGTACTCCAACAACAAGAGCTAATGAAAGTCCAATGAAAGCAAGAAGTGTAAGTTGGAAAATAACAAGCATAAAATCGATGTGCGTAAATGAAATATATTTTTATAAAATATATTCTTTATTCAAAGCTTAATCTAAAAAGGGATTTAAACACATGTACTAGAATTATTTCTAAAAACTAGGTTTAATCGGATTGAATGAATAAGCCGGTTCGATGTTATTTAATAAAACATCGAACTACTCATATACTAGCATTTTCATTACAATCTGCCTAGAATTGATTACTATTCCAACAGAATTTCTTAAAAAAAAGTTTTCTTTTGGATTTGTATCCACTACCATAAAAAGAACAGAAAGTTTTATTCGTTCATTTATAGTTTAAATCAAATTATCAAAGTATTAGTTTAAAAAAATTGGCTCGAACGGGGATTGAACCTGTGACCTTGGGATTATGAGTCCCCTGCTCTACCACTAAGCTACCGAGCCTCTATTTTATTTTAACGTAATGTTGTTTTTATTCAAGCCTCTTTTTTTTCGAAGAAATTTACTTTTTCTTTTTTTTAAATACGTTTAAAATAAATTTGATTTTAGTTTTTTCTTTATCAAGCACTGATGGCAGAATGGTTAATGCAGCGGGCTCATAACCCGTCATTCTTCGGAATATTTCCCGGTTCAAATCCGGGTCAGTGTAATGTTATTAAATCGTTTTAAGACAATTAAAAAACATGTAAAATAGTAGTATTGTCTACACAGTACCCTTACGGGTGCTATCATATATAAAAAATATGTTGTAATTACTTTGGTGTATACCAACAGTTTTTTTCATAGTGTGTTGTATAACACTTATTTTACTTGCTTATTTTATTGCTTCCTGATGGAACCTAACGCTTATGATTGACTTCATTAAACGCGTGATTGTAACTCAAAAATCGACAACGCTTCTTGAGTCAGAGCGCTATACGTTTGATGTGGATGTACATCTTAAAAAGACCGACATCAAAGCCCTTGTAGAGGACCTTTATGATGTCCAGGTTATTTCAGTGAACACACATCGTCTCCCCCGAAAGAAATCGGCATTTGGTGGTGTGCGCCCTCGAACAAAGCGCGCCATCATTCGATTAAAATCTGGAGACTCATTACCTATTTTTGATTAATATGGCTCTTCGTTTTTACAAAGCATATACTCCGGGAACACGTCACCGTTCCGTATCGGATTGTACAGAATTAAGTAAGACTCGCCCAGAAAAGTCTTTAACTCGCTCTTTGCACCGTGCAAAGGGACGTAATAATCGTGGTGTAATTACTTGCCGCCACCGTGGTGGTGGGCATAAACGTTTATACCGTCAAATTGATTTCCGTCGTAATAAATACGACATGAGTGCTGAAGTGCAAACAATTGAATATGACCCAAACCGTAATTCTCGTATTGCTCTTGTACAATATGAAGATGGTGAAAAACGTTATATTCTTCAGCCAACTGGTTTAAAAGTTGGTGACAAAATTATTGCAAGCACAGAAGCTCCAAATGCAATCGGAAACTCACTTCCTCTTGCTTCAATGCCATTAGGAGTGCAAATTCATAATATTGAAATGCATCCTAAAAAAGGTGGACAACTTGTTCGTTCAGCGGGCGGTGTTGCTCAACTTGTAGCAAAAGAAGGGGATTTTGTAACCGTGCGCCTTCCATCTGGGGAAGTTCGTCTTTTAAACAACCAATGTTGGGCTACTATTGGCCAAGTTGGTAATAGTGAGGTAATGAACCTTTCTATTGGAAAAGCGGGACGTTCACGTTGGCTTGGAAAACGTCCAACAGTACGTGGAAGTGTAATGAACCCAGTGGATCACCCACATGGTGGTGGTGAAGGACGTTGCCCAGTGGGTCGTTCGCAACCTATGACACCGTGGGGAAAACCTGCACTTGGTCGTAAGACACGTGCACGTAAAAAGTATAGCGATAGTCTTATTCTTCGCCGAAGAAAAGTTTCATAAATCTTCTTATATCTTATGGCACGTTCTCTTAAAAAAGGTCCTTTTGTAGCGCACAAACTTATGAAAAAGATTGAAGCGTTACATGCAAAAGGAGAAAAATCAGTTATTTCAACATGGTCCCGTGGATCTACTATTACACCAATTATGATTGGGCACACAATTGCTGTGCATAATGGTCGTGAGCACATTCCAGTGTTCGTTACAGACCAAATGGTTGGTCATAAATTAGGAGAATTTTCTCCAACACGTACATTTCGTGGTCATGTAAAAACTGACAAAAAATCTCGCCGTTAATTAACGTGCGTGGTGTTGATTTTGAATTAGAAAAATACTATGGGTCAAAAAGTTCATCCTCTTGGATTTCGAATTGGTGTAACTCAAACACACCGTTCGCAATGGTTTGCAAAACCAAAAGATTATGCCAACTTGGTTAAGGAAGATCTTATTATCCGTGATTATGTTGCTCAGCAGCTTTCAAATGCGAGTATTTCACGTGTTAATATTTCTCGCCAAGTCGATCGTATTGAGATCGAATTCTTTACAGCCCGCCCCAGTGCTCTTGTAGGTACAAAAGGGGAAGCCTTAGTAAAAGTGCGTGAAGCATTAAAGGCAAAACTTCCAGCACACCGTAGTGTTGCATTATATGTAACAAAAACGGTACAACCTGAACTTGATGCGGTTTGTGTTGCAGAAAACATCGCAATGCAATTAGAAAAACGTGCACCATTCCGACGAGCAATTCGTCAAGCACTTCGAAGTGCTCAAAAAGCTGGTGCCGTAGGAATCAAAGTACAGATTGCTGGACGTTTAAATGGGGCTGAAATTGCACGAAGTGAGTGGGCACGAGAAGGTCGTGTTCCATTACATACCATTCGTGCAGATATTGATTATGCCACAGCGCGTGCACAAACTGTGTATGGGATTTTAGGTATTAAAGTCTGGGTATGTAAGGGGGATAACAAATGCTAAGTCCAAAACGAACAAAATATCGTAAGCCTCACCGTGGGCGTTTAAAAGGTAAAGCTATGCGTGGAAACAAAATTGCTTTTGGTGATTTTGCTCTTCAAGCCCTTGAGCCCGGATGGATTACTTCACGTCAAATTGAAGCAGGTCGTCGTTCAATGAGTCGTTATGCTCGACGTGGTGGAAAACTTTGGATTCGTGTTTTCCCTGATAAATCTATTACAGCTCGTGCAGCTGAAACACGTATGGGAGCTGGAAAAGGAGCTCCAGATTATTGGGTTGCTGTGGTAAAACCAGGTAAAATCTTATATGAAATGCGTGGAGTATCTGAAGCAATTGCTCGTTCATCGATGCGTATTGCAGCTTATAAAATGCCTGTAAAAACAAAATTCCTTATTCGTGAGGGGTTTGTTGCAGAATAAATTTTTTATTCCACAATAAATGTCTCTTTAAATGATTGTTTAATTCCCATGATTCAACCACAAACTTATCTTGAGGTTGCCGATAATAGTGGTGCGCGTAAACTTATGTGTATCCGTGTTTTAAATCGGCAATATGGAAATATTGGTGATGTAATTCTTGCTGTTGTAAAGGAAGCATTACCAAATATGCCAGTAAAAAAATCTGATGTTGTTCGTGCTGTTGTAGTACGTACAGCTCACACAGTGCAACGTGAAAACGGGATGTCAATCCGTTTTGATGATAATGCAGCTGTAATTATTAATAAAGAAGGGAACCCACGTGGAACACGTGTTTTCGGACCAATCGCTCGCGAATTACGTGAACGTGATTTTATGAAAATTGTTTCCCTTGCCCCTGAGGTTCTTTAAGTTTTTTATCGCTTATGATTCAACGCCTTCATAATTTGTATTTAACAAAGGTGCGTACAACACTTACGGAGCAATTCCAATATAAAAATACGCACCAAATCCCACACCTTGAAAAGATTGTAATCAATCGAGGTATTGGGGATGCTTCACAAAATGCGAAGCTTCTCGAATCATTATCGGGTGAGCTTACAGTATTAGCAGGACAAACACCTGTTGTGAAACGTTCAAAGAAAGCTATTGCCGGTTTCCAAATTCGTGAAGATATGCCGATTGGGCTTTCTGTAACGTTACGTGGAGATCGTATGTATGCCTTCTTCGACCGACTTGTAAACCTTGCACTTCCACGTATTCGTGATTTCCAAGGAATTAGTCCAAAAAGTTTTGATGGTCATGGAAATTTTAATCTTGGTTTAGACGAACAATTAATGTTCCCTGAATTAAGTTATGACACTATTGATCAAATTCGTGGAATGGACATCGCTATTGTGACATCAGCAACAAGTGACCAAGAAGGGCGTGCTCTTTTAAAGGAACTTGGGATGCCATTCCGAGAAAAAGCAATTAAGTAAATTAATAGCACCACACAAAAGGTGTGGACATGCTCAGTAGAGGAAATGTTATGATTAATGACACAATTGCAGATATGCTTACGCGTTTACGTAATGCACATCTTGCAGATAAAACATCCGTTGTATTGCGTGCTACTCGAGTAACACGTAATATTGCACAATTATTATTCCAAGAAGGTTTTCTTTCCAGTGTAGAACCGGAAATTAATGGAATGTTTGAAGTGACGTTAAAGCGTTCAGTAAAAACATTTCAACGTGTAAGTACTCCTGGAGTTCGTATGTATGTAAACCATAAAGAACTTCCTCGCGTTTTAAACGGAATGGGTATCGCAATTATTTCAACGTCACAAGGAATTATGACTGAGAAAAAAGCACGTGCTTTAGGAATTGGTGGTGAAGTGCTCTGTTACCTTTGGTAATATATGGCTGATCGCGAACTTATTGAAATGGAAGGTACAGTTATTGAATCCCTTCCCAATGCAATGTTTCAAGTTGAACTTGAAAATGGTTTCCAAGTACTAGCTCATATTTCCGGAAAAATCCGAAGAAATTCAATTAAGATTCTTTTAGGAGATCGTGTAACAGTTGAATTAACGCCTTACGATTTAACGAAAGGTCGTATTACATATCGTTTACGAAATACAGACAGAAATCAATAACTGATTTTTTTTATTTGTATTCCAACCGGATCAGATATTCCCACCATATATCTGTTTATATGACTACCATTTGGGTTCATCTTCAGTTTGAGCCTTTTTTATTTTATATTAGTAAATTTATACTATGGCTACTAAACAGCGTAAAGGCGTACAGAAAAAAGCCCGCCGAAAGGTACAACGTGGCGTTGTACATATTTTAGCCACGTTTAATAATACATTGGTTACAATTAGTGACCGTTCTGGGATGGTGATTGCTTCATCATCTGCAGGAGCATGCGGATTCCGTGGGGCACGAAAAGGTACTCCATTTGCTGCTCAAACAGCAGCTGAAGAAGCTGCACGTAAATCACTCGACTATGGTTTAAAATATGTAGATGTGATGGTTAAAGGACCAGGTGCTGGGCGTGAAATGGCTATTCGTGCACTTCAACAACTTGGTTTAGGCGTTACATTAATCCGTGACGTGACTCCCTTACCTCATAATGGATGTCGACCACCAAAGAAACGTCGTGTTTAATCACGATACTATCTTTGTTCGAGCAAACAATTAAGTTTTGTTAAAACAAAGAAAAAACATATTTGATAAGATCATGCTCGTTTGTATCAACGAATATTTACAACCACTATGAATTTTATTGTTCCAAACTCTTCAGCGAAGTTAGAGTGTGTTGAATTCCGAGAAAATAACTCGCGTGAGCATTATGCCCGACTTGTTCTTGGGCCTGTAGCCCCCGGACAGGGTGTCACACTTGGAAATACATTTCGACGTTTGTTACTAAATGATTTACCAGGTGTTGCAATTACGGCGGCAAAACTCAATCAAACAAGAACAGAATTTACAACAATTCCTGGTATTCGAGAATCAGTTGTAGAAATTTTTCTAAATTTGAGAGATATTGTATTTTTTAATACATTTCCTGATGTATTAGCCCCACAAGGGACAATTACAATTGATCCTACTCAAATGAATTCAAGTTTGAATGAAGAAGCCGCTGTGAATACAAGTGGACTGAAAGCATATAAACCACGTGTAATTTGTGCAGGTGATATGGAATTACCTGAAGGTGTACATTGTGTAGATCCAACACAACCAATTGCGACTTTAGTAAATGGTGAAACGCCGTTTCATTTAACTTTTATTCTTGAACAAGCAACTGGGTACCGTGTATGGAAAAAACCAACACAACCTTATGGTACTGGGTTCCACCCTCCACGCCAAGTAGATACTCCTCAAATTGAAGAAGTAAAAGCTGGTGTATTCCAACCTATTGATGGAAATTTTATGCCTGTAAAGGTTGTAAATTTCACTGTTCACGATGGGCCACCACATGGGGAATACATCCATTTTGAAATTACAACAAATGGAAGTGTACATCCACATAATGCATTTAAACATGCTGGTGCAATTTTAACAGAAATTACACGTGCAACACTTCAAGATCCACGCCCAGTTGTTGGTATTGATGAAGTAACAACACCAATTGATGCTCCGTCACAACAAATGGCTTATTTTGAAAGTATTGCAATTGAGCAATTAGAACTCTCATTACGTGCTTATAATTGTTTAAAACGTGCACAAATTCTAACTTTAGCTGATTTAGCTAATGAATCTTATACAAGCTTATTAGCTTTACGTAATTTTGGTCAAAAATCAGCTGAAGAAGTTACAAAAGCTTTAGCTACGTATGGGATTGAACTTGCACATGAAGCTGAAAGTTAACTTACCTTCAGTTTTTTAAAAACAGGGAACAGGCGCATTATTACAAACAATGGAGATTGTGTATGCAACAAATTTGGTCGGCCACTGGACGACGTAAGCGAGCAAGCGCTCAAGTTCGAATTGCTTCTCCGGGAACGGGAACGATTCAAATTAATCAAGTAGATGCTCAAATCTACTTACAAGGGAAATACCCAAATATCCTTAAACCATTACAACTTTTCCAGCTTGAAGACAAATGTGATATTTTTATTCAAACAACTGGTGGAGGTCTCACGGGACAAGCCGACGCAATTCGTCTTGGATGTGCTCGAGCTCTTTGCTTAATGGATCAAACGTATCGTACTGAATTAAAAGCTAATGGATTCCTTACTCGTAATTCTCTTAAAAAAGAGCGTAAAAAGTATGGATTAAAGAAAGCACGTAAAGCACCACAATTTTCAAAGCGTTAATTTGGTCTTTATTTAGATATTTAAAAAACTTCAGAAATTGAAGTCGATTAAATTCTTTTCATACATATATTTGTGTACAAGAAAGACTTGAACTCTTTAAGTCTTTCCTGTACACTATGAATATGTCTTAGTGGTGGAATGGTAGACACGCAAGCTTGAGGGGTTTGTGCTTTACGGCGTGGAGGTTCGAGTCCTCTCTAAGACATGTCCCATCAACGGTGGGGTTTCGCATCAATGGGTCGATGCCCGAGTGGTTAATGGGGGCGGACTGTAAATCCGCTGGCTTGCCTACACTGGTTCAAATCCAGTTCGGCCCAATTTATTTATTTTTGACTGTGGCTGTGGTGGAATGGTAGACACTGGAGACTTAAAATCTCCTGCAGCTTATACTGCGTGGGGGTTCAAATCCCCCCAGCCACAAATATATAATTCATAGACATTTTTTATTTGCTTTCATACATATATGATTGATATTTTTGTATCAAAAATTTTTCGAACTTTTTGAAATAAATAGAATCAGCATGGTTATTTCGAAAAAATGAGGTATGATATCGGTGTGAGACATCAAAGCATGGAGAAAGGTGATGAATTTCTTATACGATATTTCTGCCGTGGAAATCGGTCAACATTTTTATTGGACTCTTGGTGGGTTCCAAATGCATGGTCAAGTATTAATCAACTCATGGATTGTTCTTGGACTCGTAATTGCATTTGCACTTGTTACAACAAGTGAATTAAAGCCTGTTCCAGAAGGAGGGCAAAACTTAGCTGAGTTCGTTGTAGAATACATTCGTGACATTGCTAAAACACAGATTGGAGAAGACTACTTAACGTGGACACCATTTATTGGAACACTTTTCCTTTTCATCTTTGTTTCAAACTGGTCTGGTGCACTTATCCCATGGAAAGTTCTTGAACTTCCAAATGGGGAACTTGGAGCACCAACAAATGATATTAATACAACAGTAGCACTTGCTCTTTTAGTATCAGTTGCGTATTTCTACGCTGGATTAAAGAAAAAAGGATTAGAGTATTTTGGAAAGTATGTAGAGCCTACGCCTATTCTTCTTCCAATTAACGTTCTTGAGGATTTCACAAAGCCATTATCATTAAGTTTCCGTCTTTTTGGAAACATCCTTGCCGATGAGCTTGTAGTAGCGGTACTTGTATCATTAGTCCCTCTTGTGATTCCAATCCCGCTTATTTTCCTCGGTCTTTTTACAAGTGCAATTCAAGCACTTATTTTTGCGACACTTGCTGGAGCATACATTGGAGAAGCACTTGAAGGACACTAATCTTTCTTGTTCTTTTCTCTATTTCCGCATGTCCATGCATACATCTAAGTTTTACATGGGATAGCATTACCGATGGGGCGAATGATTTTATTCGCCCTTGACCTTTTACATAAACTTAAACAGACATCAAAACAATTTTTCTACGTCGTTTTCATTTTTCTGCCCTTGTTGCTTTCTTTAAACCTGACAAATAAACTGATTTTTTCAAATTGTTCTTTCTCTTCAAAGCAAATTAAAGATTAAATTAAAACATACTTTCAAAAAGCCTAGAAACCTGGTATTCTTCAATTGCATAAGCAACTTATAAAAAGGAAACATACAATGAACCCATTAATTTGTGCTGCATCTGTAGTTGGAGCTGGTTTAGCAATCGGACTTGGAGCTATCGGTCCTGGTATTGGTCAAGGTACTGCAGCTGGTCAAGCTGTAGAAGGTATTGCACGCCAGCCTGAAGCTGAAGGAAAAATCCGTGGAACACTTCTTTTATCATTAGCATTCATGGAAGCGTTAACAATTTACGGTCTTGTAGTTGCATTAGCATTAATGTTTGCAAACCCATTCGTTTCTTAATTTCATTTTTTGAAATTCCAAAAGAAATGTTTTTCTGCCCGAATCTGTATTTAACATGATTCGGGCAGTTTATTTAAGATTCAGATGTGGTCTTCAATAAAGAAACAACTCTGAGTCACGCTGTAGATGAAGCATACACACTTTAAACGTGTGACACTTTTCTACTATACAAATTCCAAATTACCTGGAGGTTTCACACGAATGGTATCACTTGCAGAAGGATTCGGATTCAATACGAATCTTCTTGAAACTAACATTCTCAACCTCGCTGTTGTTCTTCCACTCGTTTTTTCGCTTGGAAAGGATACATTAACATCTATCCTAGACACTCGACGAGAGAAAATTCTTAGCAGTCTCCGTAGTGCAGATGACCGATTTAAGCAAGCGCAATTAGAACTTGATGCTGCAAAATCTGAACTTGCTCTTGCTGCTGAAAAAGTAAAAGAGATTCAAAGCGAAGGACAGAAAACAATGGAAGCTCTTCGTCTTGAAGAAACAAAACGTTATGAAGAACTTCACCAACGTTTTGATGATCTTAAAGAAGAAACAGTTCGCCTTGAAGAAGAGAAAGTTGTAAACACTTTCCGTCAACAACTTATTAGTGTAGCTTTTGAAAAAGCAATTGAAGGAATTCGTTCAAAAATGGATGATAAACTTCAACGTAAATACATTGATGCAAAAATTGCCCTTATGAATAGTTCACTCTAAGAGCGAACCATTTAGCAATTTTTCTAAGAGATTGAGTTAGCTTTTTATTTACTCAATACTCTTGAAGACAAATAGAATTGTCTTCCCTCTATGCGGTTAGCTTCATTTTAAAACTCCAGATGGAGTCTTAAAAGCTTACCAATTTGTGAAAAATTAATCCCAAAGATTGAATCGAACCGAGGATCACATGGTAAAAATTCGCCCAGATGAAATTAGTAGCGTTATTCGTCAACAGATTGAGCAATACACGCAAGAAGCACAAGTTGTAAATGTTGGAACTGTACTTCAAGTTGGAGATGGAATTGCTCGAATCTACGGATTAGAGAAAGTAATGGCTGGTGAATTACTTGAGTTCAAGGATGGAACAATTGGTGTTGCATTAAACCTTGAATCAGATAACGTTGGTGCTGTACTTATGGGTGAGGGACTCTCTATCCAAGAAGGTGATGCAGTAAAAGCAACTGGAAAAATTGCACAAGTTCCTGTTGGAGAAGCATTTTTAGGTCGTGTAGTTGATGCATTAGCTCGCCCAATCGACGGTAAAGGTGATATTCCTTCATCAGATACTCGTTTAATTGAGTCACCTGCACCAGGAATTATTGCTCGTAAATCAGTATATGAGCCACTTCAGACTGGTCTTGTATCAATTGATGCAATGATTCCAATTGGACGTGGACAACGTGAATTAATTATTGGTGACCGTCAAACAGGTAAAACAGCAGTAGCAACTGATACAATCATTAACCAAAAAGGTGGTGACTGTATTTGTGTATATGTTGCAATTGGTCAAAAAGCTTCATCAGTAGCGCAAATTGTAACAACTTTAACAAATGCTGGAGCAATGGAGTACACAATTGTTGTAGCTGAGAATGCAAACGCACCAGCAACACTTCAGTACCTTGCACCATATACAGGTGCATCACTTGCTGAGTACTTTATGTACTCAGGACGTGCTACACTTATCATTTATGATGATCTTTCAAAGCAAGCACAGGCATACCGTCAGATGTCACTTCTTCTTAAGCGTCCTCCAGGTCGTGAAGCATACCCAGGAGATGTATTCTACCTTCACTCACGTCTTCTTGAGCGTGCAGCGAAGCTTAATGAATCATTAGGGGAAGGAAGTATGACAGCTCTTCCAATTATTGAAACACAAGGTGGTGATGTAGCTGCATACATTCCAACAAACGTAATTTCAATTACTGATGGGCAAGTATTCCTTTCAGCTGACCTTTTTAACTCTGGTATTCGTCCAGCAATTAACGTTGGTATTTCAGTATCACGTGTAGGTTCAGCAGCTCAAATTAAAGCAATGAAGCAAGTTGCTGGAACACTTAAGTTAGAACTTGCACAGTTCGCAGAGCTTGAGGCATTCTCACAGTTTGCATCAGACCTTGACCAAGCAACACAAAACCAACTTGCACGTGGTGTACGTTTACGTGAGCTTCTTAAGCAAGCGCAATCAGCTCCACTTTCAGTAGATATGCAAGTTGTAACTATTTACGCAGGAACAAAAGGATACCTCGATAAGCTTGAGGTAGGACAAGTTCGTTCATTCCTTGAAGGACTTCGTGAGTACATGAAGACAAACAAGGCTGCATTTAGTACTGCAGTTAATGAGTCTAAAGCTATGTCACCTGAATCTGAAGAGATGTTAAAAGAAGGAATTGCAGCTTACACAGCTATGTTCCTTGAAACAGCAAAATAATCTTCATCAAAGCGCTTTAGTAAGTACCTAGTGCTTTTGAGTCGCTAATGGACGGTGTTTGGTAGAAAATATTTCTTCCCAAACACCGTCTAAATTTTTCTCACTTTTTTATTTTTTAACCTTACAGAGCACAAATCAATTTACACAAAAAGATGACGAACCAATAAAAATATGCTAAAGTAGCTATAAAGAATTCTATGTGTTTCAAAACACGAACTCGTTTGCTCGAAAGATAGATTGAGCAACTTATTTTAATCCTCCCTAATCTCTTTGACATATGGCAAAAAAATCAATGATTGCGCGTGAAACAAAACGCCAACGCCTTGTACAGAAATATGCACAGAAACGTGCACAATTTAAGCAAGATCTCCGTAATGCAGGTTCAATTCGTGAAGTAGTAACAATTCACCGCCAATTCCAAACATTACCACGTAATAGTGCTCCAGTTCGTTTACATAACCGATGTGTACAAACAGGTCGACCAAAAGGATATTACCGTGATTTTGGTCTTTCACGTCATGTGTTACGCGAAATGGCACACCAGTGTTTACTCCCAGGAGTACGTAAAGCTAGTTGGTAAAACACTAAAAAATGGCTGTATGGGTCTGGAGTGGGGTATGTGTTGACTTTTCAACTGTCTTACCCCATTTTTTGATTCAAGAGGGAATATATTGACTTTTTGGTCACCTCCCTTCATAATATATTGTAGTTTGGGGCATAGCCAAGTGGTAAGGCGACGGTTTTTGGCTCCGTTATCCGGAGGTTCGAGTCCTTCTGCCCCAGTAAAAAGGAAATTTCAGATTATTTTTTCATTAGAGTTTACTATGAATAACAAAAACTTTTTTGTGACTGTAGCAGCAGCTTTTATGCTCACATTCACAGGATCAGCAAATGCTTACCCAGTATATGCTCAAAATGGGTATGAAAACCCTCGTGAAGCAACAGGTCGTATTGTATGTGCAAACTGTCACCTTGCTCAAAAGCCAGTGGATATCGAAGTACCGCAAGCTGTACTCCCAGATACAGTATTTGAAGCTGTAGTAAAGATTCCATATGATCAGCAAGTGAAGCAAGTTCTTGGAAACGGGAAAAAAGGTCCATTAAACGTTGGAGCTGTTCTTATTCTTCCAGAAGGATTCCAAATTGCACCACCTGAGCGTATGTCTGCAGAACTTCAAGAAAAAGTTGGAAAACTTTATTTCCAACCGTACAGTGAAGATAAGAAAAACATTCTTATTGTTGGTCCAGTTCCTGGTAAGAAATACAGTGAAATGGTTTTCCCAATTCTTGCTCCAGATCCATCAAAATCTAAAGATGTAAATTACCTTACATACCCAATTTACCTTGGTGGTAACCGTGGGCGTGGACAAGTATATCCAGATGGAACAAAGAGTAACAACACTGTATACAATGCACCAGCTGCTGGTACAGTAAGTGCTATTAATACAACTGATAAAGGTGTAGATGTTATTATTACATCAGCAACTGGAGATAAGTCAACAACAGCAATTCCAGCTGGTCCAGATATTCTTGTAGCTGTAGGACAAGCAGTACAAGCAGATCAACCGTTAACTAATAACCCTAATGTAGGTGGTTTCGGGCAAGGAGAAACAGAAATTGTACTCCAGAACCCAGCTCGTCTTCAAGGTCTTATTATTTTCCTTGGTTTTGTACTTATTGCACAAGTATTCCTTGTTCTTAAGAAGAAGCAATTCGAGAAAGTACAGCTTTCAGAAATGAACTTCTAATGCATAAATCGAATGAACCTATGAATTATTCATAGGTTCATTTCCTATAAATGAAAAGAGTCAAGATAAATAAGAGAGTAAATCTTTCATTATTATAAAAAGTGGCCAGTGGGATGGGGCGTTCCTTGTATAAGCTGCAACTGCAACCATTGCGATTCGCCCCGCACGTGGCGCATGGAATGCCTATATTGAAAATCAATAATCTTAAAGATTTAATTGATCTCCACGACGGTACTGAAGGTAGGCTGTCACGAAGAGCCCAGAAAGAGTAACCGGGATGAGTCCAAGAACAATTCCAGAAAGAAGTGTTTCAACCATGATATGATACCTCGGTAATAGATAAATAGTCTATTCGCAGTGGAATAGGTGCCCTAGTACTTAAGTACTAGGGCACAAAAACTTAAATATAAGAATTTACATTCTTATACATAAGGTTACTGATTAGAGAGTATCTACAGTATCGAATTCGAACTTAATCTCTTTCCATACTTCACATGCTGCTGCAAGCTCAGGAGACCACTTACAAGCTGCACGGATAACATCTCCACCCTCACGAGCGAGGTCACGACCTTCGTTACGAGCCTGAGTACAAGCCTCAAGAGCTACACGGTTAGCAGATGCACCTGGAGCGTTACCCCATGGGTGTCCAAGAGTTCCACCACCAAACTGTAAACAAGCGTCATCACCAAAGATCTCTACGAGAGCTGGCATGTGCCATACGTGAATACCACCAGAAGCTACTGGCATTACACCAGGGAGAGATCCCCAGTTCTGAGTGAAGTAAACTCCACGGTCACGGTCCTTCTCAACGATTGGGTCACGCATAAGGTCAACGAAACCAAGAGTTACGTTACGCTCACCTTCAAGCTTACCTACTACAGTTCCTGAGTGAAGGTGGTCACCTCCAGAAAGACGGAGAGCCTTAGCAAGTACACGGAAGTGAATACCGTGGTTACGCTGACGGTCAATTACTGCGTGCATTGCACGGTGAATGTGAAGAAGAAGTCCTTCATCACGACAGTAAATTGCAAGTGAAGTGTTTGCAGTGAAACCACCAGTAATGTAGTCGTGCATAATAATAGGTAATCCTAATTCTTTAGCACACTTAGCACGCTTGATCATCTCTTCAGATGTAGCAGCAGTTACGTTAAGGTAGTGTCCCTTAATTTCCCCAGTCTCAGCTTGAGCCTTGTAAATAGCCTCAGCACAGAAAAGGAAACGGTCACGCCAACGCATGAATGGCTGAGAGTTTACGTTCTCATCATCCTTAGTGAAGTCAAGACCACCACGAAGACACTCGTATACTGCACGACCGTAGTTCTTAGCAGAAAGTCCAAGCTTAGGCTTAATAGTACATCCAAGGAGACCACGTCCGTACTTGTTTAACTTATCACGCTCAACCTGGATTCCGTGAGGAGCACCCTGGAAAGTCTTACAGTAAGCTACTGGAATACGTAAATCTTCTAAACGAAGTGCACGAAGTGCTTTGAAACCAAATACGTTACCTACAATAGATGTGAAAAGGTTAGTTACTGACCCTTCCTCAAATAAGTCGATTGGGTAAGCAATGTATGCGATGTATTGGTTATCTTCACCTGGAACTGGCTCAAGATCGTAACAACGACCCTTGTAACGGTCAAGCTGAGTAAGACCATCAGTCCATACAGTTGTCCATGTACCAGTTGATGACTCAGCTGCTACTGCTGCTCCACACTCCTCACAAGGTACACCTGGTTGTGGTGTCATACGGAATGCTGCAAGAATATCAGTTGCTTGCACCTGGTAATCAGGAGTGTAGTAAGTTAAACGGTAATCCTTAACTCCAGCCTTGAATCCAGACTGAGTCATTGTTTGAGTTTGCGGTGACATAATTTTTTATTTATGAAGAACACGAATCCATAATCTCTAAATCTACTCGTTATAAATGTGTTGAATTTCCACTAAAATGGAACACCTTTCTTAAATATTGTACATAGGTTCAACTTCGCTGACAAGCGATTTATTCAAATTTGTTTTAGTTTTGTTTGCCAGGAACCAGATTTGAACTGGTGACACAAGGATTTTCAGTCCTCTGCTCTACCGACTGAGCTATCCCGGCGATATGTATATAGTACAGTACAATTTTCTGTCATGAATGTCAAGCTTGTTTCTTAGAACTTGTCATACTCTATCAACGTTATATTCGAATCATTCTATTTTTATTTCACTTAATTAAAGGCAAAATAAAAATAGAATTTGTGCAAAGCCCAAAGGACTTACAATAAATTACCCATTAAAATAATGGGAATGTAAGTGCATCTGGGAAAAAACGGTTTAATTCAATCAAAAGACCTGCAAGAAAGCTAAACCAAAGTGTAGCAAGTACAGGGGCTGTTGAAAGATAAATTGTAAGATCCTTCATGATACCCTCCTAACAAAAAGAATGTATTTAGATTCTATTCAAATAAAAATTGAAAAGATCATAAAAATACGGGTGTTTGGATACTACCATTCAGTGATGGCAGAAGAGACAAAAATAAGTTTATACAAATGTATAAACGTATAAGTTATTATTCAAAATCTTTCGAACTTGGGTTACGTCCTGGGTCATTTGAAAGGAACCCAAATACGAAAAGCGAGATGAAGAAGATAACTACTGTGTAAACAAGAATTTTTAACGTAAGCATACTGTTTTACTTTCTCCAATGAGCGAGGTAAATAAAAGAACACTTGAAGTGTTACTTTTGGCAATTAACGGAAACTTACGGAAGCTTGCCAAACAAAAGCAAGAAGTAAGAAAAGAACCGGAATAATCGGGAGTACATCCACGAGCGGGTCAAATGGAGCGTACGCTTCCGGTAAACGTCCAAGAATGAAAAGTTGAGGCATGAGAAAATCTCCAATCAGATCAAATTAAAGGATGAACTAGCATTTTTATTATATCTGATATTTGCACACAAATCAAAATTTGACCAAATTATTTTCAACTTTCTTTATTTTTTCGGAGAGAGTGGGATTTGAACCCACGGTAACTTGCGCTACATTGGTTTTCAAGACCAATACATTAAACCACTCTGACACCTCTCCGTAACAATACAATACCAAAAATAAGGCATAGATGCAAGCCCTTGTCAAAGGGCTTGCGGGAAAAAGGAGTTATTTTCCTTTTACTGTTGTTGTAAGTGCATTAAAACTTGTTGGGTGTAAAATTACAAGTTGTGAAAGCATCTTACGATTTAATAATACACGATTCGTTTTTAAGGCATGCATAAAACGACTGTATGAAAGACCTGCTGGTCGTGATCCTGCATTAATACGTCGAATCCAAAGACGACGATATTGACGCTTTTTCTTTCGTCGATCACTGTATGATGATGAAAGTGCCTTTAAACTACGTTGATTCGCAGTACGGAATAAAGTAGAGTGTGATCCACGGAACCCTCGGTTAAGATCTAAAATTTTGTTGCGACGTTTACGTGCAACTGTTCCACGTTTTACTCGAGTCATAAGCTATAGAAATGTTCATCTTCGTTTTCACTCGACGAAGATATATAATTAATGGCATTCATTGCTTCGTTTCAGAAGTACATATTGAATATCTATATTTACAAGAAAAGAGAAGAGGTATGTCTTATTTTCTCACTGTATACATATAGGATACTGAAAAGATAGTACTACCGTCAAGATATTCCTTTAAAGAATTTGGAATTTATTTAAAATTTTCGGAGAGAAGGGGATTCGAACCCCTGGTACGATTACTCGTACGCTTCATTAGCAATGAAGTACTTTCGGCCACTCAGTCATCTCTCCACTCCTAGTGTACCATTGTGTATATTGTGAAACAAGGCTTTCCTCAAGAGATTTTCTTTCACGCCCTGTAGGACTCGAACCTACGACATCAGGTTTTGGAGACCTGCGTTCTACCAACTGAACTAAGGACGCATAATAATATGCTTATCTATTACTTTTGTAAGACGGTTCGGAGTGACAGGATTCGAACCTGCGACCACATCGTCCCAAACGACGTACGCTACCAAACTGCGCTACACTCCGATATGTTCTATGTACTAGAGTAGCAAATGTACGCTATTTAAACAATTAGATTTTTTCTCATCAAACAAAATAAATTATGTGAATCCCTTCGCTCGACATGTAAAGACATATCGAGACGGGATTTACATCACTTAAAAAGCTTTCAATTTACTTATAGAGTTGTACTCCAAGACGTACTGAAAGAATACCTGTAATAAGTGCAACAAAAAGAGCAACAAAAACTTGTGTATCAGATAAAGGCATACTTGTTAAAAAAGATAGTATACAAAAGAAAACGCATAGAAAAATCAAAATCTAGCACTTTTGTACAAAATATGTAACTAATTAAAGGTTACCACCACGTGCATAAACAGCTGCAACGATAATTGGACCTGCTCCTACAACAAGAGCAACGCTTACAAGTTGACCAATTAATTCAAGATTCATATGTTTGACTCCACAATAATGAGGTTAATTTAAGACATTTAAAATTAAAATCCCGAAATAATAGAATAAAATCTACATTACATTGTTTTATTTAAAAAGTATGTCTTTTTTAAAGATTGGCTCTAAAAAAGGAAACGTTTGAAACGTGAACATCTTTTTTAGATATTTTTTTGTTTACCAACGATGAAAAAGTAACGAGTAAAAGAAATACTAAATATTTATTCTATTTACGTATCCTTATTCAAAAACAGGATTAGTTAATTTCTTCTTTTTCAATATAAAGAAAAAGAGCTGCCATTGTTACAGCAGGGAAAACTAAACCTACAAGAGGTACAAAAATTGAAGGTAAAAGAGATGCAGCCATGTGTTTCCTCCTTAAGAAGTATTTTACCGGAAAATAAGGTATAGAGGCGACATTTTTATTATAGAAAAAAAAAGCAAAAGCTTCACGCTATTTGTTATGTTTTTTTTAGTTTTTTCGGGCCTGACGGGACTCGAACCCGCAACCTCCGCCGTGACAGGGCGGCGCTCTAACCAATTGAACTACAGGCCCTTTTATATGAATAGTATGATGCCTTATTTTGTAAGGTTTGGCAATATATTTCTTTTTATATAGAAAGAAAAAGTATTTCCCTAAATGTCCAAATTGTCCCTTTGGCAGTGACAGATCTCCTAAATCAAGGCATAATAAAATTACCATACTTTAATACCATTGCATTCCAACATTTTTTAATGTTTTTTTGAAGTAGGCTTGCTTTTCTATGCGAAATAAAAAAAGATACTATCTTTTTAATTTCCATAAATTGCACTCATTACTTTTTTTATTAAAAAGTAATTTATGAAATAACGAGGAAACTTTAATGACAATTAGCCCACCAGAACGCGAGGTAAAGGCAGTCAAGATTGTAGTAGATCGTGACCCAGTACCAACTTCGTTTGAGAAATGGGGGAAACCCGGACACTTCTCACGAACACTTGCAAAAGGTCCTGCTACAACAACATGGGTATGGGATCTCCATGCCGATGCACACGACTTTGATAGTCACACAACAGATCTTGAGGATATTTCCCGCAAGGTTTTTAGTGCGCACTTTGGTCAACTTGGTGTAATCTTTATCTGGCTTAGTGGAATGTACTTCCACGGAGCACGTTTCTCAAACTATGAAGCTTGGTTAAGTGATCCAACTCACATTAAGCCAAGTGCACAAGTAGTTTGGCCAATCGTAGGTCAAGAAATTCTTAATGGTGATGTAGGTGGTGGATTCCAAGGAGTACAAATTACTTCTGGATTCTTCCAACTTTGGCGCGGAAGCGGTATCACAAGTGAACTTCAACTTTACAGTACAGCAATTGGTGCACTTATCATGGCAGGACTTATGTTCTTTGCTGGATGGTGGCACTACCACAAAGCTGCACCGAAACTTGAATGGTTCCAAAACGTTGAATCAATGATGAACCACCACCTTGCAGGACTTCTTGGTCTTGGAAGTCTTTCATGGTCTGGTCACCAAATTCACATTGCGTTACCAGTAAATACACTTCTTGATGCTGGAGTAGATCCAAAAGAGATCCCACTCCCACATGAGTTTATGCTTAACCGTGATCTCATGGCTGAGCTTTACCCAAGTTTCTCACAAGGACTTGCACCTTTCTGGACATTTAACTGGACAGAATATTCAGATTTCCTTACATTCCGTGGTGGACTTAACCCAGTAACTGGAGGTCTTTGGCTTTCAGATACAGCACACCACCACCTTGCTATTGGAGTTCTTTTTATTATTGCTGGACACATGTACCGCACAAACTGGGGTATTGGACACAGCATGAAGGAAATCCTTGAAGCACACAAAGGACCATTCACTGGTGAAGGACACAAAGGTCTCTATGAGATTCTCACAACTTCATGGCATGCACAACTTGCAATTAACCTTGCACTTTTTGGGTCACTCTCAATTATTGTAGCGCACCACATGTATGCAATGCCTCCTTACCCGTACCTTGCAACTGATTACGGTACACAACTTTCACTCTTTACACACCACATGTGGATTGGTGGGTTCTGTATTTGTGGAGCTGCTGCTCACGCAGCTATCTTCATGGTTCGTGATTACGATCCAACAAACAACTACAACAACCTTCTTGACCGTGTACTCCGTCACCGTGATGCAATGATTTCACACCTTAACTGGGTGTGTATTTTCCTTGGTTTCCACAGTTTCGGACTTTACATCCACAACGATACAATGAGTGCTCTTGGTCGTCCGCAAGATATGTTCTCGGATACAGCGATTCAACTTCAACCAATTTTTGCACAATTTGTGCAAAACACACATGCACTTGCTCCTGAGCTTACAGCTCCAACTGCTGGTGCAAGTACAAGTGCAAGTTGGGGTGGTGATATCGTGGCTGTTGGTGGAAAAATCGCAATGATGCCAATTTCACTTGGTACTTCAGATTTCATGGTACACCACATTCACGCATTTACTATTCACGTAACAGTACTTATCCTTCTTAAGGGTGTACTTTTCGCACGTAGTTCACGTCTTATCCCTGATAAGGCAAACCTTGGATTCCGATTCCCTTGTGATGGACCAGGACGTGGAGGAACATGTCAGGTTTCAGCTTGGGACCACGTATTCCTTGGTCTTTTCTGGATGTACAACAGTATTTCTATTGTAATTTTCCACTTCAGTTGGAAAATGCAATCTGATGTTTGGGGAAGTGTTACAGACAACGGAGTTTCACACATTACTGGTGGTAACTTCGCACAAAGTGCCAATACTATTAATGGTTGGCTTCGTGATTTCCTTTGGGCACAATCTTCTCAAGTTATCCAATCATACGGATCAGCACTCTCTGCATATGGACTCATTTTCTTAGGAGCCCACTTTATCTGGGCATTTAGCCTTATGTTCTTATTCTCAGGACGTGGATACTGGCAGGAGCTTATTGAATCAATCGTATGGGCGCACAACAAACTTAAAGTTGCGCCTGCTATTCAACCACGCGCTTTAAGTATTACACAAGGACGTGCCGTTGGTGTTGCTCACTACCTTTTAGGTGGAATTGCAACAACATGGTCATTCTTCTTAGCGCGTATTATTGCAGTCGGATAACCCGCGGAGGACATGACTTATGGCAACTAAATTCCCTAAATTTAGTCAAGGATTAGCACAAGATCCGACAACGCGTCGTCTTTGGTTTGGAATCGCAACAGCACACGATTTCGAGACGCATGATGGTATGACAGAAGAGAAGCTTTACCAAAAGATCTTCGCTTCACACTTTGGACAACTTGCAATTATTTTCTTATGGACATCGGGAAACCTTTTCCATGTAGCATGGCAAGGTAACTTCGAGAAATGGGGTGAAGATCCACTTCACGTACGTCCAATTGCACACACAATCTGGGATCCACACTTTGGACAACCAGCTGTAGAAGCATTCACACGTGGTGGGGCAAGTGCGCCTGTAAACATTGCGTACTCTGGTGTATACCAATGGTGGTACACAATTGGAATGCGAACAAATGGAGATCTTTACAACGGATCTCTTTTCCTTCTTTTTGTTGCTGGACTTTTCCTCTTTGCAGGATGGTTACACCTTCAACCAACATTTGCACCAGCACTTTCATGGTTTAAGAATGCAGAATCGCGTCTTAACCACCACCTTTCTGGACTTTTTGGTGTAAGTTCACTTGCATGGACTGGACACCTTGTACACGTTGCAATTCCAGAATCACGTGGACAACATGTACGTTGGGATAATTTCCTTACAACATTACCGCACCCAGCAGGTCTTGCTCCATTCTTTAGTGGACAATGGGCTGTATATGCACAAAACCCAGATACAGCAAACCACATCTTCGGAACATCTGAAGGAGCTGGAACAGCTATTCTTACATTCTTAGGTGGTTTCCACCCACAGACTGAAAGTCTCTGGTTAACAGATATGGCACACCACCACCTTGCTATTGCGGTAGTATTCATTCTCGCAGGACACCAATACCGTACAAACTTCGGAATTGGACACAGTATGCGTGAAATTCTTGAAGCACACACACCACCAGCAGGAAACCTTGGAGCTGGACACAAAGGTCTTTTTGATACTGTGAACAACTCACTCCACTTCCAACTTGGTCTTGCACTTGCTTCAGTAGGTGTACTTTGTTCTCTTACTGCACAACACACATACTCGCTTCCGCCGTATGCGTTCCTTGCACAAGATTTTACAACGCAAGCTGCTCTTTATGCACACCACCAGTACATTGCTGGATTCATTATGTGTGGAGCATTTGCACACGGAGCAATCTTCTTTATTCGTGATTACGATCCTGAGCAAAATGAAGGAAACGTGCTTGCACGTATGCTTGAGCATAAAGAAGCAATTATTTCACACCTTAGTTGGGTATCACTTTTCCTTGGATTCCACACACTTGGACTTTACGTACACAATGACGTAATGCAAGCATTTGGAACACCAGAAAAGCAAATCCTTATTGAACCAGTATTCGCACAATACATTCAAGCTGCACAAGGAAAATCAATCTACGGATTTGATGTACTTCTTGCATCACAAGGCAACCCAGCGAACTTAGCAAGTCAATCAATTTGGCTTCCAGGATGGCTTGAAGCAATTAACAGTTCAAGTAACTCTCTTTTCCTTCCAATTGGGCCAGGAGATTTCCTTGTACACCACGCAATTGCACTCGGACTTCACACTACAACACTTATTCTTGTAAAAGGAGCTCTTGATGCACGTGGATCAAAGCTTATGCCAGATAAGAAGGATTTCGGATACAGTTTCCCTTGTGATGGACCAGGACGTGGAGGAACGTGTGATATCTCAGCATGGGATGCATTCTATCTCGCAGTATTCTGGGAACTCAACACAGTTTCATGGACAGTATTCTACTTCCACTGGAAGCACCTTGCACTTTGGCAAGGTAACTCTGCTCAATTTAACGAATCATCAACATATATTATGGGATGGCTTCGTGACTACCTTTGGCTTAACTCATCACAACTTATTAATGGATACAACCCATTTGGGATGAACAGCCTTTCAGTATGGGCATGGATGTTCCTTTTCGGACACCTTATTTATGCTACAGGATTCATGTTCCTTATTTCATGGCGTGGATATTGGCAAGAGCTTATTGAAACACTTGTATGGGCACACGAGCGTACTCCACTCGCAAACTTTGTAAAGTGGAATGATAAGCCAGTAGCACTTTCAATTGTACAAGCACGTCTTGTAGGACTTACACACTTCTCTGTTGGATTTGTTCTTACTTACGCAGCCTTTGTAATTGCATCTACATCAGGTAAATTTGGATAAATTTAAATGGCAACATTTAAGCAGTAAAAACGTTTAAATGAGTGTATGTAAATCTTTCCATGGGGGTTCGAAAGGGCCCCTATGAAAATGTACCGTTTTTTTTATGCTTTACGGGTTTACGGGTTTACTACATTTTAATAACCCGAAAGACAACAGAAAATTCCATATTAGTCATTACACCGCTTTATACTTATATGAAGAGATTCTTTACTTTTCTTTTAAATCGTCTTTTTTGGCTCGGAGATTTTTTTCTTTTGTTTATTGAATTAAACATTGAGCTTGTCATTCGTTTTGTTGAATTCTTTTTAGAAACGATTGAAAGTCTTTACCAATCGATTTTACAATTTAGAAATTTAAAAACAATACGAAAAGCCTCTAACCTTCCACGTCCACGTTCAAAACCAACATCGTTTGCTGGACAAGTTCTTGTGACTATTATTCAAGAAATGGCTGGAGGTTTTGTTCTTATTCTTGTTTTTTATACTTTTCCAATTTTTGGAACAATTGGAACAACTATTGCTGATTGGATTGGTTACCACCAAAATAACCTTATCGGCTTAGTTGTAATGACTATTTTATTTTATCTTCCACAACAACGTATTTTTAGAGATCCAGTAACACGTTTCTTTTTTGAACGTGAATGGTTTCGAAATTATGGTGAGGCATTTCTTTTTACACAATTCCTTTCCTTTTTGATTTTGGTTTTACTTCTTATTAATGCTTGGTCGTGGTTTGGTGCATTATAAGCATCATCAAAAGGTCTTGTATTATCTGGATCTGCCCTTTGGATCCTTTTAGTATTCGTAGTTGGAGCACTTAACTCTTTTGTGTCATAAGGATACTTATGTTTGTAGAAATGGAGTGTACTCTGTACACTTCATGCTCCACCATTAATCAAACATATACAAATAATTTAATAGAACTCAAAACAAAGTCACTACAGCTTCACACATATACACCAATATAAAAGTTTAGAAAAAGGTTGTAACTTCACGAATTAATTGTTCCCCATCGCTAAAACCTTGTGAAAACTTTAAATTCATTCTTTACAAATCCTTTTCGACAAGAAAAGGATTCAAAGAGTAGGTACTAATGAAGATGACTGAATACAAAAAAAATACGTTAAGATTCGTCATATTTGTTTAAAGAAGTTTTGTGAAGTCTAAGATTTATAAAAGACTCCCCTGATTCCAAAAAGGAACCAGGGGAAAAGACATTCTTTCTAAAAGAAAGAAGGATCTAAACTTGATTATGCGTTGATAGAAGGAGCTTCTACAGATGCAAGGTCAAGTGGGAAGTTGTGAGCGTTACGCTCGTGCATTACTTCCATACCGAGGTTAGCACGGTTTACGATATCAGCCCATGTGTTAATTACACGTCCGTTTGAATCTACTACAGACTGGTTGAAGTTGAATCCGTTAAGGTTGAAAGCCATAGTTGAAATACCCATAGCTGTGAACCAGATTCCCATTACTGGCCAGATTGCGAGGAAGAAGTGGAGTGAACGTGAGTTGTTGAATGAAGCGTATTGGAAGATAAGACGTCCGAAGTAACCGTGTGCAGCTACGATGTTGTAAGTCTCTTCTTCTTGTCCGAACTTGTATCCAGCGTTTGCAGACTCGTTCTCAGTAGTCTCACGGATGAGAGATGAAGTTACGAGTGAACCGTGCATAGCAGAGAAAAGTGAACCACCGAAAACACCAGCAACACCAAGCATGTGGAATGGGTGCATAAGGATGTTGTGCTCAGCCTGGAATACGATCATGAAGTTGAAAGTACCAGAAATACCAAGAGGCATTCCATCAGAGAAAGAACCCTGACCGATTGGGTATACGATGAATACAGCTGTTGCTGCTGCTACTGGAGCAGAGTAAGCTACTGCGATCCAAGGACGCATTCCTAAACGGAAAGAAAGCTCCCACTCACGACCCATGTAAGAACAAATTCCGATGAAGAAGTGACAAACGATAAGCTGGTAAGGACCACCGTTGTAAAGCCACTCATCAAGAGAAGCTGCTTCCCAGATTGGGTAGAAGTGAAGACCGATAGCGTTTGATGTAGGGATTACAGCACCAGAGATGATGTTGTTTCCGTACATAAGTGATCCAGAAACTGGCTCACGGATACCATCGATATCTACAGGAGGAGCAGCAATAAATGCTACGATGAATACTGAAGTTGCTGTAAGTAAAGTAGGGATCATTAATACTCCGAACCAACCGATGTAAAGACGGTTCTCAGTTGAAGTAATCCATGAACAAAAACGTCCCCATACTGTTGCGCTTTCGCGACGCTCTAAAGTTGCAGTCATAATAAAGAAGAAATAAATAGTTATAAAGAGTTACACAATCTAAAATGTTTTAGACCTGTTACTTTTTAGTATACCATAGTCAAGAAATCAAATGGTACAAAAAAATGAAAATACATAGAACTACCTTATTCTGAAAAGATTAAGAAATAAATTGAATAATAATTAATAGAACTTGTTTAAAGTTTGTATGAAGTTGATTGTGCAAATAAATGAAGTTAAAAAATCTATAAAGTTATGAATTTATGATGGAGCACAAAGCTCCATCTTAGAATAAACATTCTAATTAAATATTTCTTGGCATCGATATGTTTTCAGATACAGCTACCCGTATCCTATCGTTATCTCAAAGGCCTTTCACCACGCAGTTCGGAAAGGGATGCTGTGTCTCGACCTCGACGAAGACACCAAGAAAAAGAACTACTTTGTTAGGCAAAGTAGCTCGATTGCTTCCTAGAAAATTCTAGCAAGTCTTGCTTATGGTATACAAAATCAAATCCCTCGGTCTATTAGCACATGTCAGCTTCAGAATGCATTACTGCACTTCTACTTCATGCCTATCAAACGGCTCGTCTTGCCGTGACCTTCCTTGTCTTTCATTTGTCAGTAAAACTGAACGGTTGAGACAAAAGAGCACTCATCTTAAGGTGAACTTCCTACTTATATGCTTTCAGCAGTTATTTACTCCAGACATAGCTACCCAGCGTTTACCCCTGGCGGGATAACTGGTACACTAGCGGTCTGTCCCCACCTGGTCCTCTCGTACAAAGGGGAGATCCTTTCAATGCTCTAAACGCCTACACAGGATATGGACCAAACTGTCTCACGACGTTCTGAACCCAGCTCGC
>Ga0209654_1000795_pt1 | contig 28611 bp, 20 predicted proteins | sample SaaInl1SG_22_DNA_FD_184646 | JGI IMG/M metagenome (GOLD analysis project Ga0209654, IMG submission 184646) | Marine microbial communities from expanding oxygen minimum zones in the Saanich Inlet - ESP_161SG_22_DNA (SPAdes) (version 2) | ecosystem: Environmental > Aquatic > Marine > Intertidal... | reverse complement strand
CATACCTTCACGCTTGTTAGCAGTGGAGACGCTCAAGACGACGATAATGCAAGTTTTACCGTAAGTGGTACTTCACTTATCACCAATGATACCCTTGATTTTGAAACGAAAAGCACCTATGCCCTCTACCTAGAAGTCTACGATGGTACTCGTCAATATACTGAAGCCTTTAGCTTAACTGTGTCAGACACCAACGATACTGCACCAACAGCAATTGGCTTATCTACAACTACGTTTGCGGAAGATATTGCCAGTGGATCGGTCATTGCAACACTCTCTGCCACAGATATAGATACTGCTAGCTTGAATAGCTTTAGCTACAGTCTGGTGAGTGGTGATGGAATCAATGATGCCTCTAATAGTAAATTCATAATTAGTGGAAACACCCTTGTGACCAGTGGAACATTTGATTATGAAACAGCTGCAAGTCATGCTATTTATCTACAAGTCAACGATGGGGCAAATACCTTTAACCAAGCATTTACTTTAAGTATAACCGATCTAAATGAAGTTCCTACAGATATTAGTCTCTCATCAGGAAGCAGTGTTACGTTTAGCAATGTGACATCTATTAATGACAATGAAGCATTGAATGCCATCATAGGTACACTACAAACCACCGATGAAGACCAAAACGACACCTATACTTATGCATTGGTCAATGGAAACGGGACAAACGATAGCGATAATACATTATTTACACTAAATGGAAATCAACTTGTCCTGAATACAAACCTTGATTATAAACTGCAAACCTCAGTAAATATCAACATGCAGGTTTCTGATGGAACTAACTTTTTTATCAAAAGTTTTAGCTTTGCAATTATTGATAAAACTGGCCCACGATTAAGTGCCTTAAGCATAGCCGATGACAATAGAACTATTGCTGTTCAATTTGATGAAGCTGCTTTCAGTACTCCTTCAACTGTTGGAAGTCTAACCGCTTTAGATTTCAATGTAAGTAGCACAGGTGGAACGGCCTCTTTAACCTCCAACATACCCAATAGCGTCACTTTTGACGGCACACAATATATCTTAGGGCTAACCATACAAGGAGCTACTACTGGAGATGAAACCGTTTTAGTTAATGTTGCTCCAAACGCTGTTTTCGATGCCTTAGGCAACGCAGCAAGTGGATTACAAAACAATACAATCACCTTACATGGAGATGCCGACAGTGATGGAGTACTTGATTCAATCGATAGCTGTCCAGATTCACCCCAGGGAGAAACAGCTGATGTAAATGGTTGTGCTGAAAGTCAAAAAGATCCGGATAATGATGGCTTTTCAGGAAGTAGTGACAACTGCCCCAACACCTACAATCCGGACCAAGCCGACAATGATAATGATGGAATTGGAGATCAATGTGACCCTGACGATGACAACGACGGAGTGTTAGACACCTTAGATAATTGTCAATTTGTGGCCAATCCGAACCAAGAAGACGTCGATACCGATGGGATAGGTGACGTATGTGATCTTGATAATGATAATGACGGAATCGAAGATACCGTTGAAATTGCTCTTGGATTAGATCCGCTTGATACCGACAACGATGATGATGGAATTAACGATGCCGACGAAATTGCTTTGGGACTAGATCCGCTAAGCAGTGATTCTGACAATGATGGCATTGATGATGCGCAAGATGTTTTCCCACTTGATGTAACAGAATGGATCGATACCGATAATGATGGTATTGGAAATAACAGCGATACAGATGATGACAATGATGGCGTTTTAGATACCGATGATGAATTCCCTTACAACCAAGAGGAATGGTTTGATAATGATGGTGATGGGCTAGGTGACAATGCTGATCTTGACGACGATAATGATACATTCTTAGACGAAGAAGATGCTTTCCCGCTTGATGCAACAGAATGGATCGATACCGATAATGATGGCATTGGAAACCACACCGATACAGATGATGATGGGGATGGTTATTTAGATACCGTTGAAGTTGAATGTTTAGCAGATCCGCTTGACGCAAATAGTTTACCCGATGATTTTGATCTAGACTTTATTCCCGACTGCTTGGATGAGGATGATGATAACGATGGTTTCTTAGATCCCGAAGATGACTTCCCTTTTGATCCAAAAGAATGGTTTGACTCAGATGGAGACGGACTAGGAGACAATATTGACCCTGACGACGATAATGATACATTCTTAGACGAAGAAGATGCCTTCCCTTTTGATGCATTTGAGTGGTTAGATACCGACCGTGATGGTTTAGGCAACAATGCCGATACAGATGATGATAATGATGGTTACCTTGATCTTGATGAAATTGAATGTGGATCAAATCCACTCTCAAGAAGATCTCGACCAAGAGATTTTGATGGAGATTATATTCCTGATTGTACAGATGAAGATGACGATAATGACGGCGTATTAGACACAATAGATGCCTTTCCGCTTAATCCATATGAATCGGTTGATACAGATGGAGATAGTTTTGGAGACAACGGTGACTGGGATTCAGATAATGATGGCGTTCCTGACTCTATGGATGCCTTCCCATATGATCCTAACGAATCTAAAGACACCGATGGAGATGGAATTGGAGACAATGCTGATTTAGATAAAAACAATGACGGATATCCTGAGGGACAAATATTTGTGTCATCTGTATTAACACCAAAGTCGATAGGAGTTGAATCAATGTGGAAAGTCATCAATATAGACGAATACAATTATTCTGTTATAAAGATTTTTAGTCCAGATGGAAGCATAGTTTTCAAAGTAGTTAATTATAAAAACGATTGGGGAGGAACTCATTATGATACTGGTGAAGCCTTGCCAACAGGGCCATACCTCTATCAAATTTATCTCGGAAAGGATCAAGATCCAATTTCGGGTTGGTTGTATATCTTTAATTAAAAGGCAATTGGTATGAAAAAAATTGTTTTAACTTTCTTTATTCTTTTGAATCTAAATACTTTCGCTCAGATCCAAGAAAATATGCTCATGGAACGCTTTTTTATGAATGCCTTCAATCCTGCATATGTAGGCTCAGAGGGGAAAACTATTAGCGTAATTACGCGAACAGCTTGGTCTGGAATTGCCGATTCTCCACAAACAAATTATTTATATTACTCTGGTGCGCCTAAAAAAAATCTTTCCTTTGGCTTGTCGGTAATTTCAAACAAAGTTTTCATCGATACTCGAAGTCAATATACACTAGATGCAAGTTATCGTCTTAAATTAAACGGCAGTTATTTTCTTAACCTAGGAATAAAAGCGGGACTGGCCTCAAAAAACACAGACCTCAATGCGCTAGACCGCATTACGGTGGAAGATAATCCTTTCATATCTACAACAGAACAAGGGAGTTATCCTGTTTTCGGACTGGGGTTTTTAATTCAAGGGGATAAGTTTTTCTTTTCCCTAGGAACGCCAAGTTTCATCAATCCAGAAAAATATATAAACGACGCTACTTTTATTCAAAACCAGAATCCTGTTCTTTATCTAGTTACTGGTACTAATATTGACTTTGGCTTTTTTGACTCCTCTTTAAAGCCCTACCTGTCGGTTAAATTTATTCCCAAAACGACCAATCAAATTAATGTTGGAGCCAACTATAATTATAACGATATTTTTGAACTTGGCGGGGGCTATAAAACAACAGATTATATTTATATAATGGCCTTGTTAAAACTTAAAATCGGAATTGATATTGGCTACGCTACAGATTTTGGCGTTGGAAACAATGCATCTGTTCCTAGGAGTGGGTATGAACTCTTTGCAAAATATCGGTTTTCAGTAACAAAAAAAGAAGTTGATATAAAAAAACCTCCTACAGAATAGGAGGTTTTTTGTTGGCCCACTAGGGCTCGAACCTAGACTCTTCTGAACCAAAATCAGATGTGTTGCCAGTTACACCATGGGCCAATAGCGGTGCAAATTTAATTAAAGTTTTTATTTGTACTAAATTAATTCGATGAAATTTCATAAACTTACTTTTACTTAAAAATACAGGCCATGATTCAACTCATTGTAACAGGAGGTACCTTTGATAAAACCTATGATCATATCAATGGAAAATTATTTTTTGAACACACCCATATTCCGAAAATGTTGGAACGAAGTCGATGTAAACTTCCGGTGCATATAACGCCACTTTTATTGAAGGATAGTTTAGAATTTACAGAAGAAGACCTGCAACAAATTGAGAAAGCGTGCATTTCTACTTCAGCGAAATCAATTGTCATTACCCATGGAACAGACACCATGACTGAAACCGCAAAACGCTTGGCTAAACTAAGGTTAGATAAAACCATTTTATTGACAGGAGCCATGATTCCCTATGCCTTTGGGAGTTCCTCAGATGGCTTTTTTAATTTAGGCTGCGCGCTTGCCTTTTCACAAACCTTACCTTCAAATGTTTACATCACCATGCAAGGCCAATATTTCGCGTGGAATGAGGTCCAGAAAAACAAAGCCCTAGGCCTTTTTGAGAAAATCTAAGAAGACAAGAATAGCTTTTGTTAAAACGCCAGAAGATTCCGCTGAGATTCCGTATTTTCGTGGACACTAAGGCCTTATTATGACAACCAAACAACTCATTTTTTGGAACCGCATTGTTGCGGGTACACTCTTTAGCATCGCTCTTTTAACTTTTGGTCTAACCGTTGAGCCCACTGCTAGTTTTTGGGATGCAGGAGAATATATTGCTACCTCGGCTAAACTACAAGTAGGTCACCCCCCCGGAGCACCCTTCTTTCAAATGATGGGCGCTTTCTTTGCCCTCTTTGCTACCAGTCCAGAAAAAGTTGCTTTGATGGTTAACTTAATGTCTGTTTTTAGCAGTGTTTTTACCATACTGTTTCTATACTTGAGTTTGACCCTAATTTTACGCAAGCTCCCATCGTTCAAACAAATTGACTCTCCCAAAGAAGCCATTGCTTTTTTTGGAAGTGCAGCCGTTGGGGCCCTGGCCTTTTGCTTTTCAGATAGTTTTTGGTTCAATGCCGTTGAGGCAGAAGTTTATGCAATGGCCACCTGTATCTTGTCTGCCTTGTTTTGGCTTGCCTTGCGTTGGGAAAAGGAAATGAATACCCCTCGCGGTGATCGCTGGCTGTTACTCATTGCTTTTGTAATTGGACTGTCTTTTGGGGTTCACTTTATGGGATTGCTCACTATTCCTGCAATAGGAATGTTGTACTTCTTTAAAAACACAGAGAAAGTAACCCTCAAAAATTTTATTCGCGCTAATGTGGTCTCTATCGCAATTCTCTTATTTATCTTTAAATTATTGCTCCCCTCTACCCTAGCCTTGTTCGGTAAAATGGAGGTCTTTTTTGTGAATCAGATGAATCTTCCCTTTAACAGCGGAACCATCATCACGGGCATTCTATTTCTTGTTTTCTTTTACTTTGCGCTTAACTACACGCGTCAAAAAAAATACATCAACCTCAACACAGGTGTTTTATGTGTGCTCTTTGTTTTGCTTGGATTTTCCTCTTGGATCATGTTGCCCATTCGTGCCAATGCAAATACCGTAATCAATGAAAACTCGCCCTCAGATGCACGCCAGCTATTGGCTTATTATAACCTTGAACAATATCCAGAAACAAAATTGTTTTATGGTCCCATGTTTTCAGACATGTATGCCGGGCAAGACGAAATGGAACCCTACATAGACGATAAACCCAAATACGAACGGAACGAGAAAACCGGGCGCTATGTCATTGTCAACCAATGGGAAAATGCACGGATCAACGCCAACAGTGAACACAAAGGTTTTTTACCGCGTTTATGGAGCGCAGAGCATGCAGAAAACTACATCAACTTTACACGACCCCTGGACTTCTCTATTCGAGCGGAATACCGCGGCAGTGAAGAATTGCGTCAACGGGTAGCAGAATTTAGACAACTGGAAGTAGAAGGAGAATTATCTGGTAAAGATTACCACAATTTCTACAAAAAAATGGCGCGCTACATTACTATTGAAAGGCCTTCATTTTTATCAAACATACAGTACTTTTTCAACTACCAGGTAAACTATATGTATGTGCGCTATTTCTTTTGGAATTTTGTTGGGAGACAAGACGATGTCCAAGGAAATTTCAATATTCTTCATGGGAATTGGTTGAGCGGAATTCCCTTTGTTGATCAAGTTCGCCTAGGAAACCAGTCCCAAATTAGTGAAGATGCAAAAAACAATAAAGCCCGCAACACCTATTTCTTCCTCCCTTTTATCTTAGGCTTGATGGGGGTTATTTTCCTCTATCAACAAGACAAAAAACGCTTTTGGGTCTTGCTTCTCTTTTTCCTCTTTACTGGACTAGCGTTAAAAGTATACCTCAACGAACGACCCTTTGAACCCCGTGAACGGGATTATGCCTTGGTGGGGTCTTTCTACGTCTTTTCGATTTGGATTGGTCTTGGTGCTTATTATTTATGCCTTGAGATTAGAAAACTATGGAATAACACACTGGCAAAACCCACCGCAATAGCCGTCTGTTTGGTTGCTGTTCCTTTATTGATGGGCTATCAAAATTGGGATGATCACGATCGATCAGATCGGTACACGGCCCAGTCGGTGGCAAAGTCCTATTTAACCTCTATTCAAGAAGATGTGGGCGCCATGATTTTTACCATTGGCGACAACGATACTTTCGCATTGTGGTACGCACAAGACATAGAAGGTTACAGAACCGACGTTAGACCCATCAATACGAGTCTTTTGGCAACCGATTGGTACATTGATCAAATGAAGCGAAAAACCTACGAGAGTGACCCTATTCCCTCTCAGTTGACCCATGACCTTTATGCTTATGGTATTAGAGATTACATCAAATATGAAGCCCTAGTAGATTCGCTTCGTTGGGACATCAAAGACTTTGTGAATTGGGTTGCAAGCGATAATCCACGAACAAAATACAAGAGTTTGATTGAACAATCGGGTGGAGATCCGCGCGCTTATCCTAAAGGAACACAGGAAATGGTATTTTATCCCACCAATAAAATTCGTGTTCCCGTTAATGTAGAAAATGTCATCAAAAGTGGTGTTGTAACAGAAGAAGATCGCGATCGAATTGTGCCCTATATTGACATTGATCTTCCTGAGGGTGGTTTGTACAAAAACAAGCTTCTCATGCTAGATATCTTGGCCAACAACGATTGGGAAAGACCGATTTATTTTACAGGTGGAAGTTATGACGCCAGTGAATATCTGTGGATGAAAGAATACCTCCAGCTAGAGGGTTTGGTCTACAAACTTGTTCCCATTAAAACACCCTTGAATCCAATCAATCCTTACGTAATGGGGCGAGTAGATGGGGATTTAATGTATGATATTGTCAAAGAATGGGAATGGGGAAATTCGCAAAGTCCAGACATATACCACGATCCGGAGACGCGTAAAAATAGTATATCCTACCGCAGCAATATGGTTCGTTTGGCCGAGGTATTGATCGACGAAGGGAAAAACAAAAAAGCAGAAGAAATTATGGATTTGGCCATTGAAAAAATGCCCATCGACTTCTTTGGTTATTATAGTTTATTAACTCCTTTTATCGATAGTTATTATCGCATTGATCAAATAGAAAAAGCACGAAGTGTTTTTGAACAGGTGGAAGCAAAACATCAAAGTCAATTGAACTATTTTGCCAGCCTTTCACTCAACCTTCAATATGAACTTGGCGAAGAAATTTTAACGGAAGTAGAGCGCTATAGAGCTTTAGTTGAAGCTGTTTTAGACAATAAAGACGAAGAGAAGTTGGCCGAATACATTCAACGTTTCCGCGAAAGCAGTCGAGCCTTTTCCTTTTTATATGGAGAATACGATTATTACACTGCCCTTGAAGAATTTGTGGAAGGTCTTTATCTTGGTGGTGAGACCGAAGAGGCCCGTGCATTGGTCGAAAAAATAGCTGCTGTTTATGATGAACGTCTGGCGCTGTTGGCCCGTTTCTCTCCAGAACGACAAGAAGAATTGTACGATCGAATCATGGAAGAGCTCAATGGCTACCGTAGAGTTTTACTCTATGTTAACCTCTATGACACAGACGAGCAAAGAGACAGTCTAGAAAACAGGGTGTTTGCAAGCATGAAAGATCTTGCTGTTTTTGATAGCCTACTAGAAAACTAGTTAACGTGTTCGCTCATTAAGCTAATAAGTGTGTTGGCGTCTTGTTCCCCACTTTGGCGCCATACCATTTCACCTAGTTTATAAATCATGAGCGTTGGGATAACTTTCACTCGGAGGGCATCGACCAGTTTTGGGTTTTTGGAAACTTCAATTTTGATTACTTTCCCCTGATCTCCAACGGCTGCGGCAACATCTCTTAGGGTTGGATGAAATTCATCTGTTAACTCTTCAAGTTCTTTAAAAAAGACCAAAAGAAGCGGAGCACTACCGTCAATTAATTCACCAAATTTAGACATCTATCGTTGCGTTTAAATAGTTTCAATAGTGTAAAGTTAGGGTATTTTCTTTAAACTTCTTTTATTGAGCGTTTTAAGGTTATTTTGGTGATTTCTGGCCATATCCCCACACGTCCTGGATAGCCCAGAAAACCAAAGCCTCTGTTGACATTGATCCACTGCTGCTGTTGCGTATAAAGGCCTGCCCATTGCTTATAGCGCCATTTAACGGGACTCCACTTAAACCACCCTGGGATCTCAATCCCAAATTGCATTCCGTGTGTATGTCCACTTAGCGTTAATTGGAAAGGGTAGGGATGCGGCAAAACCTTTTCTTCCCAGTGAGACGGATCATGAGAAAGTAAAATCTTAAAATCGTTTTCTTTTACTTCTTCAACAGCCTTATCCAAGTCGCCTGCTTTTTTAAAGCCTCCTTTTCCCCAGTTTTCAACCCCAACTAGGGCCAAACGCTGTCCATCTTTTTCCAAAAAATGGGTTTCATTTAGGAGCATCGAAAAACCCATTTCTTCTTGGGTTTGAATCAGCGAAGCCAAATTTTGCTCTTTTTCTTCTTTGGAAGCCCATTCAGTATAATCCCCATAATCATGATTCCCTAGGACCGAGAATTTTCCCATGCTTGCCTTTAATTGTGCAAAAGTATCTTTCCATGGAAGCAGTTCTTCTGACTTGTTGTTCACCATATCGCCCGTAAAGAGAATAACATCTGATTGTTGTTCGTTGATCAAATCAACCCCATATTGCACTTTATCTGCATTGTCAAAGCTTCCGCTGTGAATATCAGAAATTTGTGTCAGGGTAAACCCCTCAAAAGCTTCCGGTAAATCGTCAAATTCTAAGGCATAATGCAACACCTTATAGTTGTATTTACCGCGTACCATACCTACCAACAAAGAAGCAAAAGGAATTGCTGCAAGGACAAATGCCAATTGAGAAATGAATTTTCTTCGGCTAGGCAGATAGCTCTCCTCCCCTTTTTCAATGAAGTAGCGGTAAATCCCTTGTGGGAGTCGGATCAGATCTTCAAAAGCCAAAAAGAGCACAAGAATAAATTGAAAAATAAAGAGTGCCAAAAACATCCCCATGGCTACACTAAAGTTTGGGGTAAAACCTGTCGCTCGTGTATAGAAAAAACTTTGGTAAATAAAGTTCCCAAATATAATGGCAATAGTGAGGCTATAAATAGAAATCATCCATTTATTAAAACCTATTGTCTTCACTGCTTGGAAAGCGTACCACTGAATTAAGCCAAAAAAAGCAAAGAAGAAAACCCAACGTAGACTAAGCATATTAATTCATTTTTTTTGCAAGTTCCATCGCTTTTCCGTCTGATAAACTCGCCACAAAACAACTGGCATTCAATATTGTTTTGTACAAACTGTCCTCTACCATTGGTGTACCTTTCGGTACCAAACGAAGGATCAATTCATCATAGGTCGTTGTCTTGTTGTGCAATTTATTCGCTGCAGCTGTACAAAAAGCAGATAGTAAGGTTGAAATCACCTTGTACCCCACAATTTCTTTTTGCAAAACTTCATCCGATCGATACACCTTATCAACGCTAATGGCAATAATATCATCCATTTGCGCTTTGTATTTACTTTTATCTAACAAAGCGTGAGCAAATGTCCCTTCTAGAATTTCCTCTTCATGGGTCAAAAACATATTAACTGCATCGATTATTAGACTATTAATGGCCAAAGAACGGAGGTAACTCATGCGCTGAGCAGTGTGTTTTAAACCGGCATACTTTTCGGTATCCATACGGTCTTTCACTAATTTGATTAGATACTCTAGGGCATAATCTTCAGAAATCCATCCTAAATTTATCCCATCTTCAAAGTCAATAATGGTATAGCAAATATCGTCTGCTGCCTCCACCAAGAAAGCCAATGGGTGACGATGATTACCCGTGCCCTTTGCCAATTCCATTTCACTTGCAATTTCGGCATAGAATTCTTTTTCAGATTGAAAATAGCCAAACTTCTTGTCGGCTACATGCGTGCTTGGTTTGCGAGGTAGAGACCCTTTGGGGTATTTCATATAGGCCCCAAGGGTTGCATAACTAATCCGTAAGCCCCCGGGAGTCCCTTCCATGGACTCTGTGAGGAGTTTGAAACCATTGGCATTTCCTTCAAAACGACACAGATCTTCATACTCTTCTTTGGTTAGTGCTGCTTGGTATTGTTTTCCTTCCCCCGATTCAAAATAATGACCAATGGCCTTTTCACCGCTATGCCCAAAGGGCGGATTTCCAATATCGTGTGCCAGAGCAGCAGCAGCTACTATTGCACCAAAGTCGTTGGGCTGGTAGCCATGAACTTCTTGTAAATGTGGATGGCGTTTGAGTAGTTCTTTCCCGGCCAATCGTCCTAAGCTTCTGGCCACCACCGAAACTTCTAAACTATGGGTCAAACGCGTGTGCACAAAATCGGTTTTGGAAAAAGGAATGACTTGGGTTTTATCTTGAAGTGATCGAAAATAAGAAGAGAAAACGATTCGGTCGTAATCTACTTCAAAGCCTAAGCGAATTTCATCTTGTTCTTTGCGAATTCGTTTGGTCGTATCGCCGTGTCTTCTTAAGGATAAAAGGGCTTCCCAGTTCATTTTTCTTTTTTTGTAAATGTACTAAAGATTAAGGAAAACTTTCCAACATTAAGCGAATGTTAAGCTAGGCTATTTGCATTAACATAAATATAAACTGAATAGAAAAGCATTTAACCTTTACCTAAAATTGGCCCTGTTTCTAACGGCTAAGTTTGTATCAAATAAAAATCATAAAAAATGAAAAACACAAATCTAGTATTTACGCTTTTCGCCTTAGGGAGTTTGTTAATTTCTTGTTCCGTTGAGCCTGAAACAATTATTGAGACCATTACTGTAACAGATACTGTTACGGTAACAACAACTGTTCCTTCACCCACACCAGATACAGAAATTGTAGGTACAGGAGGAATTACTTTCATTGATGGTACACAAACATGGACCAATGACAGAATTTGGATCATGAACGGAAAAGTTGTTGTTCGTGAAGGAGGAGTCTTGAACATAGAAGAAGGAACCATTATAAAAGCACAAAACGGTCAAGGTGTAGAAGCCACCGCATTGGTTATTGCTGCTGGAGCAACGATAAACGCTATTGGAACTATAAACGCTCCGATAATTTTTACTGATATAGCCGATGATATCGACTATGCAGATGGAATTATGAGTCCCAATCGAAAAGCTACAGACACAGGTAAATGGGGAGGAATTATTGTTTTAGGAAAAGCAATTGTTGGACAAGATGGCGGTACCGATGACATCGAAGGAATTGCAGAAGGATATAATTGGACTAGCTACGGCGGAAATGATGATACTGATTCTTCTGGAGCACTTTCATTCATTTCAATTCGACACAGCGGAACTCAATTGGCCGGTGGAGATGAAATTCAGGGCTTGACTCTTGGGGGTGTTGGATCTCAAACAACCATAGACAATATTGAAGTTGTTGGGAGTAATGATGATGGTATAGAAATTTTTGGAGGAGCTGCACAAATCACTAATGTGGTTATTCTTAACCAAAGAGATGATGCCCTAGATGTAGACCAAGGATTCAGAGGTGTAATTTCAAATGCTGTAATTGCGATGCGTTCTAATTCTGACAATCCTTTCGAAATTGACGGTACTGAGGATAGCAATGGTCTTATTGACGGATCATTTACAATTAAAGATGTTACCATATATGCTAATACTGATCCAGAAGCCGGTAAAAATTTTCTTGGTGACTGGAAAAGTGATGCAACTGGCTTGACTAGAAATATCGTATATAAAGATATTGAGGGGCTAAAAATCAAAGGAATTGATACAGATACCTACAGCGGTGTTGCTACCAAAGCAAGTCTAAACAATCTAAACTTTAATGATTTCTATTTCATATCATCTTCCGCAAAGTTAACGGAACTGTTTTCTAATACTGACATAACCGATTATTCTGACTGGGCAGAAGTTGCAACAGAGCAAATTGCTAAAACTGGGGCAGATGAATCTGTTTTCTCCTGGACTTTATGGAACGCTTTAAACAATTAATGAATCTCACTTAAAAACTCATCAATGAATTTGTCTGATTTATGATTGGACAAATTCATTGATTTTCTAATATGAAATATTTTCTTACTTCTCTTCTTCTTTTCACTACTTCCATAGGGTTATCACAATCGATTATTTCAGGAACCTTACTAGATGGCGAATTTAATGATCCTCTTCCCTTTGCAAATGTTGTTTTAAAAAATGCATCAGATCAAATCTTCATAGAGGGGATTACAACCGATTTTGATGGAAAATTTACTTTCGAAGTTACCGATGGAGTATACGAGATAGAACTTTCTTATGTGGGCTATGAAACCCAACAAATTACTGCTATTAAAATAGCAGGAGAGAAAGAAGTAATTGTTGATGTTATTTTAAATCCACTCTCCAATAACCTTGACGAAGTGATTGTTACTACTTCACAAAGAAAAAATTCAGAAGTGGCCATTTTAGCCATTCAAAAAAAATCAATCAATCTTGTTGATGGCCTGTCGGCACAATCAATCAAAAAAACTGGCGATACTAATTTGGCCTCTGCTATTAAACGTATCCCAGGAGTATCGATACAAGAAGGCAAGTTTGTTTATGTAAGAGGGCTTGGTGATCGATATTCCAAAACCCTTCTAGGTGGGTTAGAAGTACCCGGTTTAGATCCCGATAAAAACACCTTACAATTAGATGTTTTTCCAACAAATATTCTTGAAAACATTATTATCAATAAGTCTTCCAGCGCAAATTTAAATGCTGATTTTAGTGGTGGAATAGTGAATATAATTCTTAAAGATTTTTCAACTTTACCTGAATACAGTTTTTCCATTTCTGGGAATTATAACCCCAATATGAATTTTGTAAACAATGCTATTCGGAATAATCCAGAAGGCACAAATTTATTTGGATTTAATAACGGTTATTTTAATCGCCCCATTGGAGCATCACAAATAATCCCTGCTCCTGAACAAAATGCGCTAGGCTATGCGGGTGTTTTGAATAAAATAACAGGTCTGTTTGAACAGCAAATGGCCGTAAATCGATACCGTAGTGGAGCTGACTTTAGTGTTGGAGCAACAGCCAGTAATCAATTCAGTCTAAACAATGCTAGTTCAATAGGATATATAGCAGCCTTAGGATTCCGTTCAGATACCGATTATTATAATGATTACCTAACGGGAACCGTTGCAAAAGAAACATCAGGCTTAGAAAACAACACTTCGCAAAGAGGCGAACTAGGAGTCATTAAAAAACTTGCTAGTGCCTTGTTTGGTGTCTCTTTAAAAACCAAAAGGTCTAAGTACAAATTGAATGTTTTGAACCTAAAAAGTGCGGAATCCAATGCAATTTTTGCTCAATATGCTGATTATTTGGAGAATCCTTACATAGGTGTTGCCAATATTCTGACCTATACAGATCGTACTATTGTCTCCATCCCATTCAGCGCAAAACATATTTTAAATGAAGGAAAATCTATAATTGAATGGAAAGTAGCGCCTTCTTTTGCAGAAGTTTTTGATAAAGATTTCAAAAAAACAGTTTTTGAAACAGATGAAAATCAAACTTATTTTACCATTACTCCCTCAACGACTCAATTACCTCAGCGTTTATGGAGAACATTAAAAGAAAACACAATTGCCAGCACACTGCAATACACCCACGAACTTTCTGAGGGAGAAATTCAAGGTAAACTTAAAACTGGAGCAGCCTATTCAACCAAAGATCGAACATTTAGAACGTCTAATTATGCCATAGATTTTATTGGAAGAAGTGAAGAATTGTTAGGGGATCCAAATGCAATTTTAGTTCCTACAAACCTTTGGACGGCACAAACCAACAGAGGTGCTTATGTTTTGGGTGACTTTCAACGCACAAATCAATATGATGCCAAAAGTAAAACGATTGCAGGATTTATATCTGCTGAATTAAAATTGTCAGAAGCGTGGAAAACTACCTTTGGAATTCGATTTGAAAATTATTCTCTCCTCTATACCGGAGAGTCTATCGACAAACTTGTATTCAATGACGAACAACTAATCAATGTGAACGATTTTTTCCCTTCTATAAACATTATCCGCTCTTTAAACGAACAAACAAACCTTCGTTTTTCTTTTGCTCGAACGACGGCTCGTCCAAGTTTTAAGGAAAACTCTACCGCACAAATTTTTGACCCAATTACCGAACGAACCTTCATAGGTAACCCTACTTTAAAACCCACCTACATCAATAATTTGGATTTTCGATACGAACATTATGGTGAAGGGAATCAGTTTCATGCAATTAGTGCATTTTACAAAGACTTTAAAAATCCCATTGAAATAGTTGCTTTGGACTTTAACTCACCCAATCGACTTATTGGGAGAAACAATACCTCAGCAAAAGTCATGGGTATTGAAGTTGAATATCGAAAAAACTTAATCAACAATGAGGCGACTAAATTGGCCATCAGTATAAATACTTCTTTGATCTATTCTGAACAAGAAATGACTGATGCCGAGTACCAAGGAAGAATTATTACAGAGCCCAACCGAACTATCAGCAGAACAAGAGAACTTCAGGGGCAGTCTCCATATTTAATTAATGCTGGATTGACTTATACAGCGTTAAATAAAAATACTGAAGCTGGCTTATTTTATAATGTTCAAGGAAAAACTCTTGAAGTTGTTGGGGTCGGAAATATTCCAGATGTATATACAGATCCCTTCAATAATCTAAATTTTAATCTTACCAAAAAAATTGGCGCAAACGAAAATCAGACCCTAACATTTAAAGCACAAAATATTCTAGGCGATCAGAAAGAAAGCTTCTATGATTACTACGGCGAAGAACAGCGACCCTTTTCCTTATTTAAACTTGGAAGAACATTTAGCCTTGGATACAGTATAACATTCTAACAATTGATAATAATTAATTAACATTAATAACATTGAGGTAACATTGTGACTCATGCAATGATTGACATTTGCACAAAATAATTTACAATGAACTACATTAAATTAGTCATGATTGCCTTGTTATTCTCAACAGCTACACTTTATGGCCAAGAAGTTGGTACTTCAAAATTCGGAAAAGGAATTTTTAACATTAAAGGAGAAAACGATAGTTTTTCTATGAACATTAGTGCGCGTATGCAGTTTCTAACCTCCTCTACTTGGATAGAGTCTGACGGAGAGTACGGAAGTCCAGAGTCGAATTTTTTGGTTCGTCGTTCTCGTCTAAAATTTAAAGGTTTTGCTTACGACCCAAAGATCACTTATAAGCTAGAGTTAGGTTTATCTAACCGAGACATTTCTGGTGCGAACGAATTTACAAGCAACGCCCCTCGCTATATTTTGGATGCTTATGTTCGTTGGAACTTTTACAAGAACTTTACTCTTCAGGTAGGTCAAGGAAAGTTACCCGGTAATATTGAACGTGTTATTTCTTCTGGAGATCTAGCCATGGTAGATCGTTCTTTGTTAAACAGTCGTTTCAACATTGACCGTGACTTAGGAATGCAATTACGTCACCACTTTAAACTTTCTGAAAACTTTATTGTCAAAGAAATATTTGCTATCTCACAAGGAGAAGGAAGAAACATTACAAAAGGAAACTTAGGTGGACACCAATATACTGGACGCGTTGAAGTACTTCCTTTTGGAAACTTCAAAAGCAAAGGGGACTACAGAGGCGCTGACTTAGAGCGCGAAGAGTCGCCAAAATTATTGGTTGGTGTTGTCTATGACATAAACAACGATGCGGTTAAGTCGAGAAGTAATATGGGATCTTATTTGGAAACCAACGAAGGCTTTTACCAAACCGATATAAACACTCTCTTCTTCGACACCCACTTTAAGTACCGTGGTTTCTCGATCATGGCTGAATATGCAGACCGTACAGCCGATGACCCTATTGCCAAAAACGAAGATAACTCACCAACAGGTGATGTTGTAAATGTGGGGGATGCATTCAATTTTCAAATGGGTTACGTTCTTCCTTCCAACATAGCCATTACAGGACGCTATACTAACGTAAATTTTGACGAAATTGTAACAGCAAAAAATAAAATTTCTCAGTACACGCTTGGATTGTCTAGATATGTTGCTAAACACAAATTGAAAGTACAAACCGATGTAACCTACCAAACAACTGCAACATCTAACGATCAATTGGTGTATCGATTACAGTTTGATATTCACTTCTAAAACTAAGAAAACATGGATAATATTTATTTAATTCTTGTAGCTGTACTAGCTATACTTGCCATTGGAGACCTCATTGTTGGGGTGAGCAATGATGCCGTAAACTTTTTAAATTCGGCCGTTGGTTCTAAAGCAATTTCGTTTAAAACCATCATGGTTTTAGCTTCCTTGGGAGTTGCCTGCGGTGCCTTGTTTTCAAGTGGATTAATGGAAGTTGCCCGAAAGGGGATTTTTAATCCTGGTGAATTTTACTTCGATGAAATCATTTTGATTTTTACAGCAGTAATGCTCACCGATATATTATTGCTTGACTTTTTCAACACCCTAGGTATGCCTACTTCAACAACGGTTTCTATTGTATTTACCTTATTGGGAGCTGCTGTATTTATGTCTGTGATAAAAATTTCAGGAGATTCTGGCAATTTCAGTGAGATTGTCAACTACATCAACACAGCTAAAGCCATCCAAATTATTTCAGGAATACTGCTGTCGGTCGTTGTTGCCCTTACCGTGGGAGCGATTGTTCAATGGATTTCTCGTTTTTTCTTGACCTATGACTTTGAAAACAAACCCACATGGGTTTCTGCCCTGTTTGGTGGGATAGCGCTTTCTGCGATTACTTATTTCATTTTAATGAAAGGAATTAAAGGAACACCTTTTGCTGGTTTAAAATTTGATATTATTGGTGGTATGAAAATCAAAGATTTTCTCGAAACAGAGGTATTAAAGGTGTCTATCATGAACTTTATTTTATGGTTTGGAGTATCCTTTTCTCTGATCAAATATGTGAAAGCAAATATTTATAAGGTCATTATTGGAATTGGAACCTTTGCGTTAGCCTTGGCTTTTGCTGGAAATGACTTGGTTAACTTTATTGGTGTACCAATCGCTGCATACCAATCGTATGAAGCATGGGTAGCCTCTGGCGCTTTGGCAACAGAATTTAGCATGGGAGTATTGTCTTCTAAGGTACCCACACCAACCTTTTTACTCGTCATATCTGGTGGAATCATGGTAATTACTTTGTGGCTATCCTCCAAGGCGAAAAAAGTAATGAAAACTGAATTGGACCTTTCTGACCAGAAATCAATTAAAGAGCGTTTCAAACCCAACTTCATTTCCAAGGGAATTGTAAAAACTTTTCAAGTAGTTGGAACTGGTGTAAATGCTATTTTACCTGCCTCGGTACAAAATAAAATTGATGCACAATTTGCCAATTCTGCCCTCGTTTTGAAAAATCAGAACGATAAAGATGCGCCTTCTTTTGATATGTTGCGTGCCTGCATCAACCTGGTGGTTGCTTCTATCTTAATTTCAATTGCAACATCTTATAAACTTCCATTATCTACCACCTATGTTACTTTTATGGTTGCCATGGGTACTTCACTTGCCGACCGCGCTTGGCAAAGAGACAGTGCAGTGTATAGAGTAGCTGGTGTACTAAATGTTATTGGTGGATGGTTTTTAACCGCTATCACAGCCTTTATCGTTTCGGGTATCATTGTAACTTTGATCTATGTTGGAGGACCACAAGCTATCGCTATTATCCTTTTCATTATTTTACTAATCCTCGGTAAAAACTACTTGAAACACCGTAATGAAAATGCTGATCTTATCGATATAGATGGATTAGTAAAATCGGAAAGTAGCTCTATCATTGGTGTAATGAATGAGAGTACTAGTAACGTAATTAAGGTATTTAAGCGTGTTGACAAGATCTATGCAATCCTTTCTGAAGGATTGGCAAAACACGATAAGTCTGTTCTCAAGAAAGCCAAGAAAAACATCAACCGCCTAACAGACGATGTGGAAGAGCTTAGAGAAAACATCTTTTATTTCATTAAGAACCTAGAAGAATCAAGCTTATCTGCCAGTAATTTCTATATCGTTATTCTTAGTCTCATCCAAGATATTACCGACGACCTAGAATATATTGTAAAGAAGAGTTACAAGCACGTTAACAATGATCATTCAAAACTGAAATTGAGTCAAATACGCGACTTAAAAGACGTGTATGAGTTAACCGAAGCCGTTTTCCATGAAGCCATGGAGGCGTTTGAAAATAATTCTGAGGCGAAGATTAACATTCTATTGGAAAATCGTGCAGCGGTACTTCAAAAATTGGATGAAAAAATCAACACTCAAATTGAGCTTACGCGCAATGAAGAAACAAGTCCAAAGAACACCACTCTATACTTCAACATTCTTTTGAAATCTAAAGATTTATACTTACACAAATTGAATATAATGGAAACCTTTTTGGAAAACATACGTAAGACCGAAGCATAGTTTTTACCTCTTCTTAATAAAAAACTCCTTATCTATCGGTAAGGAGTTTTTTTATGTTCAATCCTTAGCCCTTAAAATTAGAACATAAAAAAAAGCCCCCATTGCAGGGGGCTTTTTAAAATGTCAATCTAATTTTAAGAACCGCACATTAAACAATCGTCATCTTCGCTTTCGCGTGATTGCTCTAGCATGGTTTTTAATTCTTGAGGGGTCAAAGGCTCAACCACCACTGGTGCGGGTTTAGTCGCTGCTTTGACCGGCGCACTTACAGAAGCTGCTGCGGGAGCTTCAACTTTAGGTACCGCTGCTTTGTCTTTGTTTGTTAGGGTGAACTTAATGGCATCAACTGCTGACTTAGTTCGCAAATAATACATCCCTGTTTTTAAGCCCGATTTCCATGCATAGAAGTGCATAGAAGTAAGTTTAGCCATTGTAGCCCCTTCCATGAAAAGGTTCAACGATTGAGACTGGTCGATAAAGTATCCACGATGACGAGACATATCAATAATGTCTTTCATGCTCAATTCCCAGACGGTTTTGTACAATTCTTTAATGTCGGCCGGTATACCTTCTATGTGCTGCACCGATCCGTTGGCACGCATTAGGTCTTGCTTCATGTCTTCGGTCCATAAACCTAGGTCAACAAGATCTTCAAGTAGGTGTTTATTCACAACAATAAATTCTCCAGAAAGCACACGGCGTGTGTATATATTGGAAGTATACGGTTCAAAACATTCGTTGTTCCCCAAAATTTGTGAAGTTGATGCTGTTGGCATTGGCGCAACCAAGAGGGAGTTACGTACCCCATGCTTTTTGATTTGCTTACGCAAACCAGCCCAGTCCCAACGTCCGCTCAATTCTTCGTCTTTAACACCCCACATATTGTGTTGGAATTCTCCTTTTGATATCGGAGAACCTTTGTAGGAGGAGTAGGGACCATCTTTCTCTGCTTCTTCCATTGAGGCAGTCAACGCAGCAAAGTAAAGTGTTTCAAAGATTTCTTGGTTCAATTCCTTAGCTGGTTCCGAAGTAAAAGGTAAACGCAATTTGATGAAAGCATCGGCCAGACCTTGCACCCCAAGTCCTACCGGACGGTGGCGCATGTTTGAGTTTTCAGCTTCTTTTACGGGGTAGTAATTACGATCGATTACTCGGTTCAAGTTTACTGTTACTCGCTTGGTTACACGGAATAATTCTTCGTGATCAAAAGCACCGTCTTTGATAAACATAGGAAGTGCAATCGAAGCAAGATTACATACGGCAACCTCGTCTGGAGAGGTGTACTCCATGATCTCGGTACATAGATTCGATGAACGAATGGTTCCTAAATTCTTTTGGTTGGATTTACGGTTGGCAGCATCCTTGTACAACATATAAGGGGTACCTGTCTCAATTTGAGATTCTAATATTTTCTCCCATAATTCACGTGCACGGATTGTTTTACGGCCCTTGCCTTGTTTCTCATAACTGGTGTAGAGTTCTTCAAATTCTTCTCCATGACAGTCATACAAACCTGGACATTCGTTAGGACACATTAGGGTCCACTCGGCGTCATTCTCCACACGATTCATGAAAAGGTCAGATGTCCACATTGCGTAGAATAAATCTCTCGCGCGCATTTCTTCTTTTCCGGTGTTCTTTTTTAGGTCAAGGAAATCGAAAATATCAGCGTGCCAGGTTTCAATATAAATAGCAAAAGAACCTTTGCGCTTTCCTCCACCTTGGTCTACATAACGAGCGGTATCGTTGTAAACACGTAGCATGGGAACAATTCCATTGGACGTTCCATTTGTACCAGAAATATATGATCCTGTTGCTCGAACATTGTGAATAGACAATCCTATTCCTCCAGCAGATTGTGAAATCTTGGCGGTTTGTTTTAGGGTGTCGTAAATTCCATCAATACTGTCGTCTTGCATGGCCAAAAGGAAGCAGGAAGACATTTGTGGTTTGGGTGTTCCTGAGTTAAATAGGGTCGGTGTAGCGTGCGTAAAGTAACGCTTAGACATTAGCTCGTAGGTATCGAGTACTGCCTCGATGTCGTCCATGTGGATACCAACAGAAACACGCATCAACATATGTTGTGGACGTTCCACTATAATTCCATTCAACTTCAATAAATAAGAACGTTCTAGGGTTTTGAAACCAAAGAAATCATAGCCAAAATCTCGGTTGTAGATGATGTTTGAGTCGAGGATATCTTTATTCTTTTTAATCACTTCATATACCTCATCAGACAATAAGGGAGCGTCTTTTCCTGTGCGTGGATTGACATAGGTATACAAATCAGTCATTGTTTCAAAGAATGACTTTTTGGTATTTTGGTGCAGATTCGATACCGATATACGTGCAGCAAGTTGTGCATAGTCAGGATGCGAAGTAGTCATTGTTGCCGCAATTTCTGAGGCAAGGTTATCAAGTTCAGGGGTAGTCACTCCATCATAAAGTCCTTCAATAACACGCATTGCAACGCGAACTGGATCAACTAATGGATTAAGATCATAGCAAAGTTTTTTAATCCTTGCGGTAATTTTATCGAACATTACGGGTTCCTTACGCCCGTCTCTTTTGACTACAAACATGCACTTAGTGTTTTAAAAATTATACGAAGAGCCACCGCTTTACGCGGGACTCCATTTAACAATGAATGATTTCTTCTAGAAATCAGCGTCGAAACTAATTTTAGTTTCTTGATCTTCAGCGTTCAATACGCCTGCTTTTTGATATTCAGAAACACGCTTTTCAAAGAAGTTGGTTTTTCCTTGTAAAGAAATCATGTCCATGAAGTCAAATGGATTGGTTACGTTAAATTCTTTGGGACAATTTAACTCACTCAATAATCGGTCGGTAACAAACTCAAGGTATTGAGTCATCAATTTAGCGTTCATTCCAATTAAGCTTACGGGTAAAGATTCCGTAACAAATTCACGCTCGATTTTTAAAGCATCCAAAATGATTTCTTGGATACGCTCTGTAGGCACTTGATTAACTAGATGATTGTTGTGCAGGTGAACAGCAAAATCACAATGCACTCCTTCGTCACGAGAAATCAACTCGTTAGAGAACGTTAAACCGGGCATTAAACCACGCTTTTTCAACCAGTAAATGGAACAAAATGCACCCGAAAAGAAAATTCCTTCTACGGCAGCAAAGGCAATTAAACGTTCTGCAAACGAATCAGAATCAATCCATTTCAACGCCCAATCTGCTTTCTTACGAATGGCTGGAAAAACTTCGATCGCTTGAAAGAGTTGATTTTTCTCCACCTCGTCTTTTACGTATGTGTCAATTAACAAAGAATAGGTTTCCGAATGGATGTTTTCCATCATGATTTGGAATCCATAGAAAAACTTAGCTTCAGAATACTGAACTTCGTTCACAAAATTCTCCGCAAGATTTTCATTAACGATCCCGTCAGATGCAGCAAAAAAGGCCAAGATATGTTTGATGAAATATTTTTCATCCTCAGACAATTTTGTGTTCCAATCGGTTAAATCTTGATGTAAGTCGATTTCTTCAGCAGTCCAAAAACTTGCCTCCATTTTTTTGTACCATTCCCATATATCGTGGTGTTCAATTGGAAAAATTACAAAGCGATTTTTGTTTTCTTGGAGTATCGGTTCTACAGCTGCCATATCATCATCAATTTTTAAAATTCTAGGTATATTTTGTTTCTAACAAAGATTTAAAATTGTGGTCAGAAATGAAAGTCATACTTATTCACAATGCCCCTTAGTTTTTAACAAAACACCCCTCTTTGTTGTGTAAAAGCAAAAATGGACTGTTTTACAAAGTGCTTAAAACAAGCTGTTTAGGCGCTAATTCAGTCCGCAAGCCCTGTAAACACACAAAGCGCTAGTTCTGTTTTTCTTTGGCCAACTTTTCTAAAGAAATAAACCATGCTTTTCCGAATTTACGAATCAAGGCTTCTTTTACAAATTGATAGACCGGAACCTTCAATTCTTCTCCCAAAGAACAAGCGGTATCGCAAATTTGCCATTGGTGATAATTCACGGCAGAAAATTCTGAATACTGCTGCACTCGAATTGGATAGAGGTGGCAAGAAACGGGTTTTTTCCAATCAATTTTCCCATCCAAATAGGCTTTTTCTATTCCGCAAGATGCTTTCCCTTGAGCGTCAAAAAGAGTGTACACACATTCTTTTCCGTCAACTATTGGTGTTTCCCATTCGCCGTCCCATCCTTTAACATAACGCCCTTGCTTTTCAATTTCTGCCAAACCTTTAGCATTCAAGTAGGGCTTAATGGCATCGAAGTGTTTGTCTATTTCCGCCAATTCGGCTTCTTCTAAAGGAGCTCCTGCTTCTCCTTCAACACAACAAGCTCCTTTGCACTGTTGAATATTGCACACAAACTCTTTCTCTAAAAGATCTTCCGATATGAGGGTTTTGCCTAGTTGAATCATCTTTTCAAAGATAGTTGTTCTCCTGTATAATTTGTGGATAGAAAAGATAAATCATCTAGAATTAAAGTACTTTTACAGTCTAAATCAACAACAATGAATTTTGATGTAAAAGAGATTTTTACTGCTGGAATGGTGCTTTTTGCAGTAATTGATATTATTGGAAGTATTCCTATTGTAATTAGTTTACGTGCCAAAGTTGGTCATATTCAATCGGAAAAAGCCTCTATTGTCTCGGCTATAATAATGATTGCTTTTCTATTTGTAGGAGAAGAGATTTTGAAACTCATCGGAATCGACACCAATTCTTTTGCCGTAGCTGGCTCTTTCATTATTTTCTTCTTGGCCATTGAAATGGTTTTAGGCATCAGTCTGTATAAAGATGAAGAACCCGAAACGGCTTCGATTGTTCCCTTGGCATTTCCAATGATTGCTGGAGCAGGTACCTTAACTTCTTTACTGTCATTGCGCGCAGAATACCATGTGATCAATATAATTGTGGCCATATTGATCAATATTATTATTGTATATCTGATTTTAAAATCATCTCAAAAAATTGAAAACCTACTCGGTCGTTCGGGTATCAATATTATCCGAAAAATATTTGGCGTAGTGCTCTTAGCTATTGCTGTAAAACTCTTCACAACAAATATTCAACAAATTTTTTAATCCCTATTTTATGAAAATCTTCTTACGTATCATGATGGTTCTTGCCCTAGGAATGATGATTTTTAACACTACATTAATTGACTGGGAAGCACCAACGCAGGGCGATAGCCTGGTGGCCATTATTGGCATACTCGCCTCTGGATCTGCTCTTTTGTTACTCTGGATTCTAATTCTTTCGCTTAAAATTACGGCACAGCAAAAAGGAAAGAAATTTTAAACTAGTCCAATGGTTTTTTCGCCAATTCCTCAAGAGCAGCTTGTACAAAACGATCTTCCCTATGAAGAATTTCTAGTTGGGTCGCTTCATCAAATAACTGCAAGCCTAAGTAGGAATGTATCGCGACACTAGCCAAGTTTGTGTTCTCAAGATTTAAGGGAACCGACTGCTCGTCTAGGTAAATTTTCAAGGCTGCGAGCCACTGCTCCTTATTAGGAAGAGGCTGCGACACGAAAGTCTCTCGATCAATCGAAGAGAAGTCTTTTCTTCGTTGATCCAATTCCTTAAAAACAAAATGATTGATCAAATTCGACCGCAACAAATAATCACTCCAATCATCTTCTGGATTGGCATTGTTGGGCAAATATACATCGGGTACAATACCACCTCCACCATAGACCTTTCTTCCTTTTGGTGTGGTGAAAGCAAGTGAATCATTTTGCGGCACCTTAGAAACATCGGCAAGTTCACCGGTATTGTAGCGCTGTTTAACCTCATCATAATAGGCTTGTGTCCCATTGTCAAATGGACGCTGAATCGATCGCCCTGTAGGGGTGTAGTAACGAGCTGTGGTTAGTCGAACAGCTTCTTGCGCTCCCAAAGGCATTTGTTGTTGAACCAAGCCTTTTCCGAAACTGCGTTGACCCAAAATCCATGCACGGTCATTGTCTTGTAATGCTCCTGCAACTACTTCGCTTGCTGAAGCTGATTCGCCATTGAGCAAGACATACACCTGACCTTCTTCAAAGGCACCTTTTGCTGTACTAAAGGTAGTTGTTTGTTTTCCTTGATTACTTTCCACCATCACAATGGATTTGCCTTCTGCTAAGAAAGTGTCTGCAATTTGTTCTGCTGCTTCAAGATAACCACCAGGATTATTCCGTAAATCCAACACCATCTGAGTCATTCCTCGCTCTTTCAAATCGACTACTGCACGCTGGAATTCTCTGTTGGTGGTTTCTGCAAACCGATTGATTTTTATGTAGCCCACTTTTTCCTTTAGCAAATAATGAGAAACCGATGTAATGGGAACAGCACCTCGATTTAATGGGAGCACAAAATGTTCTTGTGTGCCGGGTCTATAAATACTGAGGTTTACTAAACTTTCATTTTCCCCCCTTAAACGATTCACAATATCTTCACTGGTCAATTGCTTTCCGTACAAAGTATCTTGATTGGCCAATAGAATTCGATCGCCTGCCAAAAGTCCTGCGCGCTTACTTGGACCTTCGGGTAAAACACGAACAACGCTAACGGTGTCTTGTTCCATAAAAAAGCTAACCCCAATACCCACAAAATTACCTTGCATGATTTCTGCCATACGGGCCAATTCTTCTTTAGGAATATAAAAAGAGTGCGGATCTAATTTTCGAATTAAGTCTTGTATTACTTCCGTAGACAAACTGTCAATATCAATTTGATCAACATAGTAGCGATCCAAATACCGCAAGAATTGGTTGAGCTTTTGACTGCCGTTTTGTGGTGTCCGAATAACGTTTTCGACCAATTGCTGATTGGTTCCAATTAGAAAGCCCAAAGCCATGGAGAGCAACACTATGATCCATAAAAAAAGATTGTAGCGTTTCATTTATTCACTTTTTTCAAGGGGGAAGGATTCCACAACAACCCCTGCTTTCTTCAAGAATTCTACACCAGATAAATCTTTATATGCCGTGGCATAGACCACTCTTTTTATCCCTGATTGATGGATGAGCTTTGAACACTCTTTACAGGGAGAGAGGGTAATGTAAAGCGTTGCGCCTTTGCATGATTGTGTAGACGAAGCTACTTTCAAAATCGCATTGGCTTCGGCATGCAAAACAGTCCATTTTGTATCGTAATTTTCGTCTTCGCAAACATTTTCAAAACCCGAAGGAGTTCCATTGTAACCATCGGAAATGATCATCCGGTCTTTAACAATAAGCGCACCCACTTTTTTACGCTCACAATAGGACAATTGTCCCCAAGTCTGAGCCATCTTTAGGTATGCGCGATCGTACTGTGTTTGTTTATTCATCGAAATACGAAGGTATTGATTTAAATTAAGCCAAGGAATTTTTTTATCTTTAAAGAATAAGCCCCTAAATCGTGCATTCTTTAGTTCCTAAATCCTATACTGCTTTGCAGTTAACGAGTAAAACCATTGGTTTTTCCATGGGATCAAAACAACCCGAGGGAGAGCTCTTAAAAACCTTAATTACTGCAAAGCCAAAAGGTCACTTCCTTGAGCTTGGAACTGGAATGGGACTATCGCTTTCTTGGATGGTCGCCGGCATGGATCAGGAATCAACGCTTATTTCAATTGATAATGATCAAAATTTACTGAAAGAAGTTGTCCCTCATTTCAAAGACGATCATCGGGTTTCTATTCTTTATGAAGATGCTTCAAAATGGCTGCAAAACTATACTGATGAGGGTTTTGACCTTATCTTTGCCGATGCTTGGCCAGGGAAATACAGCGATTTAAGCAAAACACTTTCTCTGTTAAATACGGGTGGAATTTACATGGTCGATGATCTTCTCCCCCAACCCAACTGGCCCGAAGGGCATCAAAAAAAAGTCAATGATTTTCTAACGTTTATGGAAAGTCAACCTCAATTTATCACCACTCAACTAACGTTATCTACTGGTGTTTTACTGGCCGTTAAAAAAAACCTAAACCATTAATTCTTTCGGAAAGACTTTATAAACATTCCTTTTAGTGTGAAAATGAACGCCCATATTCCTGCTAATTTTGGCTTGGGCTGCTTCCCTTTACCTAGGCGTTGAATTTGCAATTCGTACCAGGGCAATTCTACTCCCCCCATTTTATCCAAAAACGCAATTCCAATCCTTGGTACAGGTGCTTCAAATCGCTCAACGCTTCCCTCAAAAATATTTTTAGCCAAGTTTGGATAAAGGCAAAATGGACGTGCTAGGCCAATAATATCTAATTTTCCCCCTGCGAGGGCATCTTCCATAACTTTCACAGAACGAAATCCTCCTGTTAACAATAAAGGCTTATCGGTTATGCTTCTTGCTTTTTCGATATAGTCCAAAAAGTAGGCTTCTCGTTCTATGGTGCTCTGTTTTCGACTCCCTTTTACCATGGCGGGTTTCTCGTAGGTTCCACCTGAAATTTCAATCAAATCAATCCCTTCTTTCGACAGGATTTGCACCACCTCCATGGACTCCTCTTCGGTAAAACCGCCCCGTTGAAAATCGGCAGAATTAATTTTAATCCCCACAGGATAATCTTCTCCTACTTGCGTGCGAATTTCACGATACACCTCCAAGACAAAGCGAGCCCTATTTTCCAGCGTCCCACCCCATTTATCGGTTCGGGTATTGCTAATTGGGGACAAGAACTGACTCACCAAGTAGCCATGTGCTCCATGAATTTGACAGCCAGTAAAGCCCGCTTCTTTCATAATGCGAGCAGCATTTCCAAAGCGTTTGATAATATCCCAAATAGCATCTTCGGTCAGAGGAGTGGCAGTCCTAAACATTCCGGAGGCACCACCCATTTTTAAAGGAACGGCAGAAGGAGCCACTATTTCTTTATTGATTGAGGCAAAGGCTTGTCGACCTGGATGATTGAGTTGCGGCCACAAATGCACGCCCGTGCCTTCTACTGTTTTGGCCCACTGCTTAAGTAAATCAAAATGTGTGTAATCTTCTACCACAACATTTTTGGGCTCGCCCAAAGCACGAGAATCAACCATTACATTTCCTGTGATTAACAATCCCGGATCACCTTTGGCCCATACGGAATATGCGTTTATAAGGGTTGGTGTGGGCGCATTGTTAAAGGTGCCTATGTTTTCACTCATGGCTGATTTGGCGATACGATTTTTCAATACCGATCCGTTCGGGAGTGTAAAAGGAGAAGCTATTTGCTGCATAATTTAATAAAGTAAGTGCGGAAGGTAATTAGATTCGTTCAACTATCATAATCACGGCCAACAAGAAAATGACTATCCCAATTAGGGTTCGCCATAGACGCAACCATTTTGTTGTCATGGCGATAATAAAATTGAGCAGTAGTACACACAAAACGATCGCTATTTGAGCTGCCTCTACGCCAAGCGCAAAAGAAAAAAGACTTGTCCCAGCATCTTCTGGAGCGACCATCATGCTAAAAAAACGACCAAAACCAAAGCCATGAATAATTCCAAAAAGCAAGGTTAATCCACTGGCATATCCATTTGTTTTGGGTGTTTGTTGCACTAAAATGGGAAGGCAACTCAGGGCAATTGTCACGGGAATTAGCAACTCAATCCAATAGGCCGAAAAAGCAACCGATGCGTAATAATTTCCAATCAATGAGAGACTGTGACCCAAGGTAAAAAGAGTAACCCACCAGAGTAATTTCTGCGCTTGTTTAAACCCAAAAGGAAG